>ERZ1645189.19-NODE-19-length-40695-cov-4.898351_pt1 | contig 40695 bp, 38 predicted proteins | sample MGYA00575350_ERZ1645189 | MGnify/ENA primary metagenome ERZ1645189 (study PRJEB40845, sample SAMN11283421) | freshwater sediment metagenome | isolation source: river sediment | host: Sediment | place: India: Jajmau, Kanpur | collected 2015-12-17 ...
CTACAAGACGGTAGGTTTCGGGATGTATTCCTTTTTTCATTACTATTATTGTTAATTATTATGGGGTTGCAAAAGTACAAATATTTATTTTACAATGCAAAATTAATCTCTGCTGCCTGCAAATTTCGCCAGCAGCTTGAGAATCTCAAGATAAAGCCATATAAGCGTAACCATAAGCCCGAATGCTCCGTACCACTCCATATATTTTGGAGCACCGGCTGCAGAGGCTTTCTCAATAAAGTTAAAGTCCAGCATAAGGCTGAATGCTGCAACTCCAATAATAACGAGGCTAATACCAATGCTAAGCGGTCCGCTGTTATGCAGCATAACCAGGTTCACACCAAACAGTGAAAGAATAATGGTTACAAAGTAGTAGAGTGCTACTGCACCAACAGCAATTGATATAATTCTGATAAACTTGTCGTTAACCTTTATAAGACCTGTCCTGTAAATAAGAAACATAACAAATGCAGTTACCATTGTCAGGAGAACAGCATTAATGACAATGCCCGGTGCGCTCTCTGCAAATGCCTGATTAAACATGGCAGAAATAGCACCCAGGAATAATCCCTGCAGCACTGCATAAATTGGAGCCAGATACTGAGCCATGTTTGGTTTAAAGCTGATAATCAAAGCTACCACAAAACCACCTATTGCTCCTCCCCAGAGCCATGGCTGAACTGAAGCAGGATTGATTGCTTCGTAGAAGATCTTCCAGGTATAGGAAGCACCTGCCAAAACCATAATCAGAAGCAAAAGAGACTTCATTGCAGTGCCTTTTGCCGTCATTGTACCGGCGGAATACTCTACCGCCTCTTTCTTAAAAATCTTTTCACTAAGTACCGGATTCATATTTAATTTTTATAAACCTTTTAAATAATCTGTTTGCAGCGGTAGAGCTGCTCTTCATAAAGCATTACCCTTTTCGCCTTTCTAATCCATTTCTGCTCTTCATGCTTCATCTCCTCCTTCAGTGTCTCCCACTCCTCATCACCTTTCAGGTAATTTACTATCATGGGGTCTCCTGCCAGCAGTTCAATTGCGGTTTTTTCATTTCCGGCCTCGTACTTTCCGGGACGGAATTCAAATCCGCTGCAGTTTTGAGCAGCGAACCTTACTATGCGCAAATTGTGTGCCAATGCATGATACTGCCTGCCGGGCACAGGATGAAGCTGAAAGCCGAAGCAGGTTTCACCTGCATACTTGTGAAACTGCGGAATAAACTTATGCCACCTCAGATAAACAGCAGGGTCATGAAGCGGGTGTTCAGGATCGTTCCAGTTATCATAACCATTTGACTCATTGAAAGATATTAACTCTTCCATAAATGGTGCCCCAAAAACCTCAAATGGTCTTGTTGTTCCTCTTCCCTCACTTATGTTTGTTCCCTCCCAGAGACACTGTCCGCTGTAAAAATGGCAGGTAAAGAGTCCGGGAATATTTGGAGAAGGCGGAATGCTCCATGGCATCAGCTCTCTGTTGACTGCTTCAGATGCATAGGAGATAATGTGCAGCGGGAATTTTGCGTTAATCTCATTGTAGAAATAGTTTGCAAGCTCTCCAAAGGTGAGGCCATGCCTGTGAGGAATTCCCTCCTCGCCAATGAATGATGAGTATCCCTCCCTGAGCATTGTACCCTCAACCTGCCGTCCCATAGGATTAATTCTGTCAATGAGATATACAGGAAGGTTTATACCCTGAGCCTTAAGTGTTCTGAACAGACCAAACAGGGTAGAGGTGAATGTGTAATACCTTGCACCAGCATCCTGAATATCAACTATGAGAGCGTCTATGTCTGTTAGTTTTTCACTTCTTATTGTCAGGGACTCTTCGCTGCTTCCGTAAAGCGACACAAACTCACATCCTGGAGCCATCTTCTGGTAGGCATCTGTATTGTCAAGTTTAACCTGATCCTGCAGCTCACCAAAAAGACCATGCTCTGGAATGAATACTCTCTTAAGGAGTCCCTTTTTGTGGTATGTTTCAAACAAATATTCACCCCGTTCCGGGTGCCAGGCACTCTGGTTGCACAGAATGGCGATTTTTCCGCTCCTGAGTACAATGTCCGGCTGTTCAGACAGCGGTGTTGTTCTGAATGAAAACATAATTTAAATAATTTCGGTAATGAATTCTATAACCTCTTTAGCCACAGCAGATGCAGCAGCCTCTTCTGCAGCCTCTGCATAGATTCTGATAATTGGTTCAGTATTTGATTTTCTGAGATGTACCCATTTTTTCAGGGCATCAAAATCAATTTTTACTCCGTCAATATCTGTAATTCTGTGAGCCGAAAACCTCTCCTTTACTTTTTCAAGAACAGAGTCTACATCGATAGAGGGAGAGAGCTCGATTTTATTTTTTGAAATAAAGTATGAAGGGTATCTTTTCTTAAGTTCAGATACAGATACTTTCTCTTTTGCAATATGGCTCAGAAAGAGAGCAATCCCAATAAGAGCATCCCTTCCGTAGTGCAGGTCAGGAACAATGACACCACCGTTACCCTCTCCGCCAATAATCGCAGAAACTCTCTTCATTTCAGTCACGACATTAACCTCTCCAACTGCAGAAGCAAAATACTCACAACCTGCAGCTTCAGTGATATCTCTTAGCGCCCTTGAAGATGAAAGGTTTGACACTGTTGCCCCTTTCCTGTTTTTCAGGAAGTAATCTGCAACAGCAACAAGTGTGTACTCCTCACCAAAAGGATTTCCATCCTCACAGATTAGTGCAAGACGATCTACATCGGGGTCTACGGAGACTCCAAGATCTGCACCCTCTTTTACTACTCTCGAAGAGAGTTCAGTGAGGTGCTCAGGGAGCGGTTCAGGATTGTGCGCAAACTGTCCTGTAGGTTCACAGTTAATTTTAACACATTTTACGCCCAGCGCATCAAACAGTGCAGGCATAACAATACCCCCCACAGAGTTTACCGCATCAAGTGCAACTGTAAAACCGGCTCTGTAAATGGCCTCAGTATCAACCAGCGGGTGGGAGAGAACAGCCTCAATATGTGCCTGGGTAAAGTCTTTGTTTGTTATTATTCCCAGATTATCAACCTCTGCAAATGAATATCTGCCTTTTTCTGCATATTCAAGAAGTTTTTCTCCTTCTGCAGCATCCAGAAATTCCCCCTTTTCATTAAGAAGCTTTAGGGCATTCCACTGTTTTGGATTATGTGAAGCAGTGAGTATAATTCCTCCGTCTGCCTTTTCGAACATAACAGCCATTTCTACAGTAGGGGTTGATGCAAGAGATGCGTTAACCACATCTATTCCGCATGCCATAAGTGTTCCGCATACAAGGTGTTCTGCCATCTCCCCCGATATTCTGGCATCCCTGCCCACAACAACTTTATACCTGTTTTTACCGGGATTTCTCTCCTTTAGTCTGAGAGAGTATGCAGAAACAAATTTTACGATGTCTGTAGGTGTAAGTGCCTCTCCCGGAGTGCCTCCGATAGTTCCGCGAATTCCGGATATAGATTTGATGAGTGTCATGATTATATCTGTTTAATAACCCAAAGATAGAAAAAATGGGTGTCAGGATAAACAATTTTATACCTGACACCCAATAAATGTGTGAAAAACAAGCTTATGCAGGGATTGCAAGGAATGCTGCAGCAAATGCAAGAATTGCATAAAGCTCAGGGAATACAGCTAGAATCAGAGTTTTTCCGAATACATCCTGACCATTACCCATTTCAACGATACCGTTTGCAACAAGTGAAGCCTGCTTAAGGGCAGAGAAATATCCTACGATACCAAGACCAAGACCAACTGCGAAGATTGCAAAACCTTGACCAAGTGAAAGAACAGGCATTTCGAGCAACCTGTTCAGCATAAGGAAGAAGCCTGCAAATCCGTAAAGACCCTGAGTTGAGGGAAGCGCACAAAGAATCATAGATGAACCGAAAATGTCCGGATTCTTCTTTAAGGCACCAATAGTAGCGTTACCACCCATGGTAACTCCGATTGTACTGCCGATGCAAGATACAGCAAGCATTACGCCCATGCCAACATAGGCAAGTGTCAATGGTAATAATTGTTCCATAATTTTAAGTGTTTATTGTTGTTATTAATTAATTACTGATTTTTTGCAAGAGGGCGGAAGGCCTTTCCGCCTCCTCCAAATCCTGCATTTTTATAAAACTCTACAAAAGTAAGACGCATAGGGTGCACAAATGCTCCCAGGCTCGACAGCAGCAAAACTGCAGTGTGACCAATAAGAAGCATGAGACCTGTAAAGAACCATCCAATGTATGGAATACCCGACATGTTCATTGCAACGGAGTTTACAACCATTCCAAGAATTCCTCCGGCAGTACCAAGTCCAAAGAGACGTATGTATGATAGCATGTCTCCAAAGATTCCTGTTATGTCGTAAAGTGCAAAAGTTCCCTTGAGCATTCTTGATATAATATTTCCTTCAGTGGATGAGAAGAATATTATCAATGCAAGTCCAAGGTAACCAATATAGTTTACAAAGGCCGGAACTACAAGCTCAGGAAGCATTGTACCGGCATAGGCAAGTGATGCCCATATAATTACAATAGACCAGCCGATATTATGCATACCATGCTGCCATCCTTTGCGTATCATTGAGTCAATGGCATTTACCATTCTTGCAAATACTATCTGGAAGAGACCAAAAATAATCGCAAACCAGAACATCTTGATATCTGTAAAGAAAAATCCCTTAACAGCATCAGGTACCGGGAATATCTCTCCGATTTTTGCTCCAAAGAATACCCCGTTTAACATTGGCATAATGAATGAACCAAGTCCAAGCAACTGGATGAGTGTAAGATATCCTTTCATTGAAGGCATCTTAAACTTACCTATTGTTCCGGCAAGAATCAGCACAAGCCCGTATCCCATGTCTCCCAGACAAAGTCCAAAGAAGAGCATATAGAACGGGGCAAAATATGGAGTGAGATCAAGCTCGCCGTACTTTGGCAGCATGTATAACTCACCTATTGGTTCAAAGAGTCTTGTAAAGAAGGTGTTTTTAAGCTTAATAGGAGGATTGTCCTCAACAACGGCATCCTCTTCAATGTAGTATACCTCAGTTGTTTTAAGAAAATCTGCCATCTGATCCTTTGCAGCAGCCGGGGCAAATCCGGTCATTACGCAAATTGTTCCCTCTGCCTCCTTAATGGATGAAGAACCAGCCAGATATAAATCAAGTGCCTCTTTTTCTGCCGACACTCCATTTTCCAGGTATTCAATTTTTGAAAGAAGAGCTGCCAGAGTGGCATTGTTTTCTGCAATTCTTAACCTCAGTTCATCAATTTTTGAATCAATCAGATGATAGGAGAGTGCTGGAAACTTATTCTCGGGATATTTGAAACGAAGCTCTTCACCTTTTGGTAAAAGTATGGTGAAATAACATTTTCCCTTATCTCTGGAAATAATGTGCAGCAGATATTCTTTTTCCCACTCTTCGTTGAAATTTGTCTCGGATATTGCATAGAAATGCATGGTGTATCCAAGATTTTCAACCTTTTTGATATCCTCCCTGTCGAAAATTCCCCACGGAAGAGCCTCTTCTCTCTCCCTCTGAAGTGATTTCTCCTCTGCGCTCCATGCTTCGCGGTTTTCCAGAAGTTTTTCGGCTTTCTGTAAAACAGTTAATGGAGATTCAACATCTGTCACAGGCAGTACAGCAGGCGCAATTTCTGCAAGCTGTTCTTTAAGATTTGATAGGTTCTTGATTGCAGCAGAATATCTGGCAATCAGATCAAACATCTCCCTGGAGTGTGCGTCAACAGCCTTGTTTTCTCTCGTAATATCCACCATTCCAAGTTCCTGAACCTTTGAAAGAAAAGATTCGGTCTCTTTATGAAAGACAATAAACGAATATTTGGTCATCTTTGTTATCATACCGCAGCCACCTCCTGTTGTTGTCTGGTTTTAACGATTTTCTGAGAGGCTTTGGACAGGTTCTCCTCATCCTCCATAAATCGTTTAATTTTGAGAATAGCCTCCTTATATCCGGGAATCTGAACCTTTTCGTACAGATTCACCTTCTGGGTAGTCTTTTTACGGGCAAATTCAAGCAGCATCATCTTTTCTGAATAGATCTCAGACTCGATACCAAGCTGGGCAAGTTGCTGGAGGATCTTTACTCCGTCTCCGTACCAGAGGGGTTTTGTGAAGAGATTATAGGGCTTCACTTCATAAATGACCTCTTTAAGGGCAGGAGTTTTAATCCCGGCAATTTTTACTGTCTCAAGAACCACATCTTTAACTGTGATGAGCCCCGGCTCAAATTCGTTCCACAGCCCTGCAAGGTAGTTGTATGATTTCAAAGATGAGGCCAGTTGATCCAACAGCTCGTCTGAGCGCTTTTTTGCCCTCTTAACCTCCATTCGCAAAGCTGACTCTTTATTCTTAAGAGTAGGGAGCGCATTTGTGCGGACCTTCAGCTGCTTGTTGAGATCGTTAAGGGATGTTTTATTGAATTGGAATTTTATAGCCATAATTGAAATCTATGCTTTTTTCCAGTATCTGTTCAGGATTTCTTCCTTTACACTTAGTTCTTCCCTTGTAAAATATGTTGCAAACAATTCCCAGGCTGTGTCCAGCATCTGGGTAGTGTTAATATTAACATCAATAGCAAGAAGTCTTGTAGAGTACGCTTTTGCATAATCAAGACAACGCATGTCGTAATCACTCAGGTCAAAACCATTTTCCAGTTTTGTCTTGGCATTTGCAGCATCTGCATAGAGTCTTACCGCAGCATTCATAACATGGTTATGATCTTCACGGGTTTTCTTTCCAATAACCAGTTGTTTCAGACGAGAGAGAGAACGGAACGGGTCAACAATAACCTTTCCGGTATCTGAATCGGCCCTGAGGAACAGCTGTCCCTCTGTGATATAACCGGTGTTGTCAGGAATAGCGTGGGTGATATCCCCGCCGCTGAGTGTTGTTACGGCAATAATAGTAATAGAACCGCCGGAAGGAAGCTGTACTGCCTTCTCGTATATTTTTGCAAGGTCTGAATAAAGTGAACCGGGCATGGAGTCCTTTGAAGGAATCTGGTCCATACGGTTACTAACGATACTCAGCGCATCTGCATAGAGAGTCATGTCTGTGAGCAGAACTAGAACCTTCTCATTTTTGTCCACAGCAAAGTATTCGGCAGCAGTAAGAGCCATGTCCGGAATGAGCAGACGCTCAACAGGAGGCTGTTCAGTTGTATTCACAAAGCTGATAATCTTGTTGAGTGCACCGGCATTTTCAAACATCTGCTTGAAGTAGAGGTAGTCGTCATTTGTAAGACCCATACCTCCGAGGATGATTTTATCAACATCTGCCTTGAGGGCAACCTGAGCCATAACCTGGTTGTAAGGCTGGTCCGGGTCGGCGAAGAAAGGAATTTTCTGTCCTGATACCAGAGTATTATTCAGGTCAATACCTGCTATACCTGTTGGAATAATTTCAGAAGGCTGTTTTCTTCTGAAAGGGTTCACAGAGGGGCCTCCAATATACCTTCTCTCTCCCTCTACAGGAGGTTTGTTGTCGATAGGCTGTCCGAATGAGTTGAAGAATCTGCCGGCCAGGTCGTCGCTGACATTGAGCGCAGGTGGTTCCCCAAAGAAGACAACTTCTGCGTTGGTGGCAATACCGTCTGTTCCTTCAAATACCTGGAGTGTTACTAGGTCTTCCTTGATTTTTACAACCTGTGCCAGTCTGCCGGCAACTGTTGCGAGCTCTTCATTTGCCACGCCGGAAGCGCGAAGAGAAATTGTGGCTTTTGTTATGGCCTCAAGTTTTGTGTATATCTTCTGAAATGCTTTAGTTGCCATTGCCTAGTTCTTTTTTAAGTTGTACCAGATAGTTGTTGAAGTCTGCGCTTTGAAACTCTGAGTAGTTCATCTGGCGCATAGTGTTTATTATCTTTTTGTAGTAGTTTGCACACTCTTCAAAAGTGTCAAAGTCTGTATCAGTTTCACAGATATCTATAACCAGGTTATACATGAACTTTTGTCTTTCCAGCGGTGAAGACTGGTCAATCTTGTCATATGCATCCTGCTGAAGTATAATGAAGTCAAGCAGTTCAGACTTCCAGTACCTTGTGTGGTACTCAACAGGTACACCATCGTCACCAAGAATGTTAATCTGGTCGTATGCCTCTTTTCCTCTGAGTGCAATATTTTTTCCCTTGAAAACCTTCTCTACCCAGTCTTCGCTGATTCTTTTCTTAAGGTCCTCAACAATTTCGGGATATTCAAGGTATTTTGAGTATGAATCCAGCGGGTCAACAGCAGGATATCTCTTTCTGTCTGCACGGTTCTGGGAAAGAGCATAAAAACATCTTGCAGCCTTTTTTGTAGACTCGGTTACAGGTTCCTTAAGGTTACCGCCGGCAGGTGAAACTGTTCCGATAAAAGTAACTGATCCAGTCTTCCCGTTAACCAGGTTTACAATACCTGCCCTTGCATAGAAACTCGATATGATTGCAGGAAGGTCCATAGGGAATGCATCTGCTCCCGGAAGCTCCTCCATTCTGTTTGACATCTCCCTCAGAGCCTGAGCCCAGCGTGATGTTGAGTCTGCAAGAAGAAGTACTTTAAGTCCCATTGAACGATAATACTCACCAATGGTCATAGCTGTGTAAACTGAAGCCTCACGCGCTGCAACTGGCATGTTGGAAGTGTTGCAGATAATGGTTGTTCTCTCCATTAGTTTTCTTCCGGTTCTTGGGTCAATAAGCTCAGGAAACTCAGTAAAGATTTCCACAACCTCATTTGCACGCTCTCCGCAGGCTGCAACAATAATTACATCGGCCTCTGCCTGTTTGGAAATTGCATGCTGAAGAACTGTTTTGCCACAGCCGAAAGGACCCGGAATAAATCCTGTACCGCCCTCTGCTATAGGATTAAATGTGTCGATTGTACGGACACCTGTCTCCATTATCCTGTAAGGTCTCGGTTTATCGTTATATGCAGTGATTGCAACCTTTACAGGCCATTTCTGCATCATTGTAATCTTTTTCTCTTCTCCGTTTTCGTCAGTAATAACTGCGATTGTGTCAGTTACCTTGTATTTACCTGCCGGGGAAACGCTTTTTACGGTGAATTCTCCTTTCAGGCTAAAAGGCACCATGATTTTGTGGGGAAGCCAGCCCTCCTTAACCTCACCAATCCAGTCGGCTGCCACAACTGAGTCACCCGCCTTTGCGACCGGTACGAAGTCCCACTCTTTTTCCAGATCAAGAGGTAATGTGTATTCACCTCTTTTCAGAAAGACACCCTCCATTGTTTCGAGGTTGTTTTGCAGTCCGTCGTAGTTACTTGAAAGAATTCCGGGGCCGAGTGTTACCTCAAGCATGTGTCCCTGAAATTCAGCCTCATCACCAACTTTAAGACCACGTGTACTTTCGTAAACCTGAACAAACGCATTGCTCCCGGTTACCTTGATAACCTCGGCCATGAGTTTTGTGCCGCCCAGGTCTATAAAACAGATTTCGTTCTGGGAAACGGGACCGTCAACCTCTATAGTTACAAGGTTTGCTATGATCCCTTTTACTTTTCCTCTGGTTTTCATATCGATTTTTAAATTTTTTCTCTTAAGAATTCGGTTCCTCTTTTTTGTAAGTGCTTCTCACCTCATCTACAAGTTTACGGAAGAGTTCTGCTCCCACCTTTTTGTCGAGAGAGTCCCATCTTCTTATAATCATGAGTTTTGTTATGAAACAAAGGAGGTAGTCGATGTCGAAATAATTGAATGTGGTAATATCAGATGCCTTTCTCCAGCGCATCAGGTCAATGTTCTGTTCCCTGTCAAGAATATTGCTGCCGCCTAAAATTGTAAAGAGTTTAGCTGAGTCTTCAAAAAACTCAGAGGCTCCAAAATCGGTACCTCTGCCTGTCAGCAAAGCATCAACAAGCGGGCCATCTCCGATTATGTAGTCAGAAGCATCGGTCTGATTTGTTCTTGCAACATATGCAACCTGAATGTTCCTCAGATCCAGATCGAATCTGAAGTACTCCCGGAGAAACCGGTTTCTGGACTTGAATACACCTCTGTAGAAATGGGCTGTGAGATTTTTTCCCTCGAGGCCAAAGAGAAGCCAGTCAAGATAGCGCTTGTCTCTGGCAGGCATATTTTCTGATACCTGTCTGAGGATTGCATCGATATCATAGCTGCTCTTTTCAAAGTCCGGAATCAGATCCGGAAGTCCCGCGATGACATAAGGATAGTTTTTCATCACTATTCAGTAAATAAAAACTCACGGGTTTTTGGTTTGAGGTACTCACTGAAAAGCTGTTGCAAATCTTTGTCTGTAAAGCTTATGTGGTAGCCTTCATTTTTGGGGCCAATCTTGAATCCGTTTTGAAGTTTTTTGTCAAAACTTACCTCTATTCCGGCATTAAGTTGTTTTGATATTTCGTTCTGAATAAATGCCTCCAGCTCTGTGCGCTTGTTCTCAGGAAGGAGCAAAGACAACGATACTGAATCACTTCCCCTGGGATTGAATGATGCAATAGCTGTTGAAATTAGTTCCTTAAGGAGGGTACCGCTCTCAGTAACTGCCGAGATAGGTTTGTTGACAGAATTTGAAATAAGGGTGTTCTCAATCTGATTCTTGATTGTTGTCAGACTCTGTCTGAAAGCCATCTTGATTTCACTCTCCACCTTGTGTTTAATGTCACCAGCTTCGCGGGTAGCTTCGGCTATGATTTTGCCGGATTCCTCGCGTGCATTTGAAATAATTTCAGCCGCCTCTTTCTTTGCTTTGGCAATCATATCGTCGGCTTCCTGTTTTCCCTTAGACAAACCCTCATTGTACAGTTTGTCTGTAAGCTCTTGCAACTTGTTTTGCATACCGTGTCAATTATTGTGAATTAGGCAAAGATAGAAAAAAATACGAAAAAAGCACCCCGGAGGGTGCTTTTTTTATAAAAATATGTTTCGATACAAAATCTACCTGCTTTCGCTATGAAAGGAATCCTAACAGGATACCTGCAGCAACAGCACTTCCAATTACACCTGCCACATTCGGGCCCATCGCGTGCATGAGAAGGTAGTTGGTTTTGTCATATTCCAGACCAATCAGGTTTGAAACCCTGGCCGAATCCGGAACGGCAGAAACACCTGCGTTACCAATCAGAGGGTTAATCTTGTTACCATCTTTAAGGAATATATTGATAAACTTCACAAAAAGTACACCGCCTGCTGTTGCAATAACAAACGAGAGGGCACCAAGAGCGAAGATGTATACGGATTTAACCTGCAGGAACTTGTCTGCCTGAGTTGAGCAACCAACAGTTACACCAATCAGGATAGTGATTACGTCAATCAGTGGTCCCCTTGCAGTTTCGGCCAGACGGCGGGTAACGCCACTCTCCTTAAGAAGGTTACCAAAGAATAGCATACCCAGCAGCGGAAGACCAGATGGTACAATAAATGCGGTCATCAGGAATCCTACAATAGGGAATATCTTTTTCTCTGTCTGAGAAACAGCTCTTGGCGGCTTCATCCTGATAAGTCTCTCCTTGTTTGTAGTGAAGAGTCTCATTACAGGAGGCTGAATAACAGGAACCAGAGCCATGTATGAGTATGCAGATACTGCAATTGCACCCATAAGATCCGGAGCAAGTCTTGAAGAGAGGAAGATAGCAGTAGGGCCGTCGGCACCACCGATTATACCTATTGCACCAGCCTCTGACGCAGAGAATCCAAGAAGCAGAGCAATAGCATATGCACCAAAGATACCCAGCTGAGCTGCTGCACCAATAAGTAATAGCTTAGGATTGGATATCAGAGCAGAGAAGTCGGTCATTGCGCCAATTCCAAGGAAAATCAGAGGTGGATACCAGCCCTGCTGAACACCCTGATAAAGGATGTTAAGTACTGAGCCCTCTTCGTATACACCTACACTAAGTCCAGGGAAAAGCGGAATGTTTCCGATAATAATACCAAATCCAATCGGAACCAGAAGCAGCGGCTCCCAGTCCTTTTTGATAGCAAGATAAATGAACACAAGTCCAATTGCAATCATAAGGATGTGCCCCCAGGTGGCATTGGCAAATCCTGTGTATTGAAGGAATTGAGTCAGGTTATCGAGCAACAGTGAAAATACGCCTTTGTTTTCCATCTTATCCGATAATTATTAGCGGAGCCCCCTCCAGTACGGAGTCACCTTTGTTAGCTTTAATGGATACAATTTTGCCGTCTGCGCTTGCTTCAATCACGTTCTCCATCTTCATCGCCTCAAGCACCATCAGCTTCTGACCTCTTTTAACATCGTCTCCCTCTTTTACGGTCACTTCAAGGATTACACCAGGAAGTGGAGAAGAGACTACAGTCTCAGAACCGCTAGCAACCGGTTTTGCAACTGTTGCATTTACCTGAGCAGGTTTGTTAGGTTTGGCAATAACCTGTTTTTTTGCAGGTCTGTCAATCTCTACCTTGAAAGGTATTCCGTTAACCTCAACCTCTGCAAATGTATCGTCAATATCATTTACGGTAACTGCATAATCGTTGCCGTTAATTTTCAGTTTGTATTCTTTCATAACATTAAGAACTTTTAATAATTATTTTCTTTTTGGAGACTCTCTCAGAGTATAGATTTTAGAGCTCCACGGAGAGTAGTTTTTAGTTACTCTTGCAATGGTAAGGATAGTATTTTCTATATCGTGGCTTTCGCTGTCCATGCTGTAAAGATGCATAGCTGTTGAAATAGCGGCATAGATTTCGGCTGAATTCTCCTCCTCTTTGTCTGCAACCTCTTTGCCGTGTACCTGCTCAGTTCTCTCCCTGCTCTTTTTAATATTGTATTTACCTATGTATTTGAATACAATATAAAGCAGAATTAGTGCAAGAAACACAACAGACATTGCAGTAAAGGCCATAATTCCTCCGAATGGGTCAACTCTCTTGAAGATGACAGATGCAGACTCTTTATCAACACCGGTATTGTTGGTGCTTGGAGAAGTTCTCTGCATAATCTGCCAGCCCTCTGAGCCGTCTCTGGTTCCAATACCATCGTCCAGTCTGCCATAAGAGACATTGCTGTCAAGATCCCTGCGAACCTTGATTCTGTCTATAATGGTCTTGCCGTCTGATGCTACAAAAAGAATTTCATCTGACTCCTGCAGTGAAAAGTTAATGTGGAAAGTACCTCTGAAAGGCTGGTTATCTGCCCAGAACAAGATATGCTGTCTTGGTTTGATTTTGGTCAGAACGTCACCTTTAGGGATTATGTATTTTGTAAGGTTTCCGGGATCATTGGTAAGGTAGCAGCCTCCAATGTTCACAGTGCCGTAGGATGAGTTGAAAAGCTCAATCCAGCCGTTGTGCTGACCGAAGTCGTCTTCAAAGTCACTGGTATTTATAACCAGATATTCATTGATACACATATCGGCCTGGCTCTGTGCATTAAGGTTGATACCCGCCAGCATTAAACCCGAAAACAGAAATATTTGTAATATTCTTTTCATTTTATCCGGATTTATTGGTTACAATGGAAGGTTGTCGTGCTTCTTAGGCGGATTTGTTACCTTCTTGGTTGCAAGTTGCTGAAGTGATCTGATAATACGGAAACGAGTGTTTCTAGGCTCAATTACATCATCGATATAACCGTAACGGGCTGCATTGAAAGGATTTGCGAATGCATCTCTGTACTCTTTCTCTTTTTCTGCTGCAAATGCTTCAGGATTTTCAGAAGCGGCAACCTCTTTTCCGTAAAGTACCTCAATAGCACCTGATGGTCCCATAACCGCAATCTCTGCAGTTGGCCATGCATAGTTGATATCGCCGCGGAGGTGCTTGCTGCTCATTACGCAGTATGCTCCACCGTATGATTTACGCAGTGTAACTGTAACCTTTGGAACGGTAGCCTCGCCGTATGCAAACAGAAGTTTGGCACCGTGAAGAATAATTCCGCCGTACTCCTGCTGAGTGCCCGGAAGGAAGCCGGGTACATCAACCAGTGTAACGAGAGGGATATTGAATGCATCGCAAAAGCGAACAAATCTTGCAGCTTTACGTGATGCATTGTTGTCAAGAACACCGGCAAGTACCTTAGGCTGGTTTGCAACGATACCAACAGAGATACCGTTAAAACGCGCAAAGCCTACAATAATGTTGGTAGCGTAGTCCTTGTGAACCTCAAGAAACTTATTGTCGTCAACGATAGAGCCAATAACCTCATACATGTCGTATGGCTTGTTTGGACTATCTGGTATTATTTCGTTAAGAGAATCGTCCAGCCTGTCGATAGGATCATTGGTAGGTACTACCGGAGCCTCTTCCAGGTTGTTCTGCGGAAGATAGCTCATCAGGTCACGGATAACCTTGATGCCATCCTCTTCGGTGTCAACCGCAAAGTGAGCGACACCGCTCTTGGTAGCGTGAACAGATGCACCGCCAAGTTGTTCCTGTGTTACATCTTCACCGGTAACAGTTTTCACAACTTTTGGACCGGTGAGGAACATATAACTGGTTCCCCTTGTCATAATGTTGAAGTCTGTGAGGGCAGGGGAGTAAACCGCACCGCCGGCACATGGACCAAAGATTGCAGAAATCTGAGGAATTACACCAGATGCCAGGATATTACGCTGGAAAATTTCGGCATAACCTGCAAGTGCATTAACTCCCTCCTGGATTCTGGCTCCGCCTGAGTCGTTAACACCAATAACAGGTGCACCCATTTTCATTGCCTGATCCATGATTTTGCAAATCTTCATTGCAAAACTTTCTGAAAGTGATCCTCCGAATACGGTAAAATCCTGTGCGAAGACATAAACAAGTCTTCCCTCAATTGTTCCGTAACCTGTTACCACACCGTCCCCGAGGAATCGCTCTTTCTCCATGCCAAAATTGGTGCAGCGGTGAGTTACGAACATGTCGAACTCCTCAAAGCTACCTTCATCCAATAGCATGTCGATTCTCTCGCGAGCTGTAAATTTACCCTTCTGGTGCTGAGAGTCTATTCTCTTCTGACCACCACCCATGCGCGCCTTTTCACGAAGCTGAATTAGCGCTTTAACCTGTTCAAGTTGCTGGCTCATTTCTCTAACCTTTTATATTTATTAATTAGCAGTTTTCTTTGCCTGGATCTTCGCACAGTTCTGTAAGAACTCCTACGGTTGATTTTGGATGCAGGAAGGCGATATTAAGTCCTTCTGCGCCTTTGCGCGGGGTTTTGTCAATGAGTTGTACTCCTTTTTCTGCAAGCTCGTCAAGAGACTTCTGAACACCATCTTCAGTTGCAAAAGCAAGGTGGTGAATTCCCTCTCCCTTCTTCTCAATGAATTTACCTATAGGTCCTTCCGGGTCTGTGCTCTCCAGAAGTTCAATCTTTGTCTGGCCAATTTTAAAAAACGCAGTTTTAACCTTTTGATCGGTTACCTCTTCAACAGCATAACACTTAAGCCCAAGAATACCTTCATAGTAAGGAATGGCAGTTTCCAATGACTTTACAGCAATACCGATATGCTCAATATGCGACAGTTTCATAACAAATTGTAATTAGTTGATTGAAAATTATAAGTAAATATCCCGCAAAGGTAAAAATTAATTAATGGTAAGACAAAAAAAAGTGGTCCATTTTTTGGACCACTTTTCACTTTCACCAATTAAAAATATAATTAGTTTGCCATTGTATGGTATACATTCTGGACATCATCGTCATTTTCAAATCTTTCGATTAGTTTTTCGATCTCCGCCTTCTGCTCGTCAGTCAGTTTTTTAAGTTCCACAGTAGGGATTCTTTCGAATGAACCTGAGATAAGTTCATATCCCTTCTCCTCAATAAATTTCTGAATTGAACCGTATGATTCGAATGCTCCGTAAATCATGATTGACTCTTCGTCAAGGAATACCTCTTCTGCACCAAAATCGATAAGCTCAAGTTCCAGTTCCTCTACATCAATTCCAGTATCCTTGATTTTGAAAACACATTTCTTTTCAAACATAAACTCAACGCTTCCGGATGTGCCCAGAGAGCCGTTAAGTTTATTGAAGTAGCTGCGGACATTTGCCACAGTTCTTGTTGTGTTGTCGGTAGCAGTTTCAATGAGGAAAGCTATACCGTGAGGGCCGTATCCTTCGTAAACTACCTCTTTGTAGTCTGAATGATCCTTTTCAACAGCACGTTTGATTGCTCTCTCAACATTCTCCTTTGGCATGTTCTCTGAACGTGCAGAGGAGATAAGAGCTCTCAGACGAGGATTGTTATCCGGGTCTGTGCCGCCTGATTTGGCAGCCATGGTTATCTCTTTTCCGAGGCGGGTGAATATCTTTGCCATATTCCCCCATCTCTTGAACTTTCTCTCTTTGCGAAATTCAAATGCTCTTCCCATTGTAATCGGTAACTTAGTTCTGAGGCTGAGCTGCTACAGCCAGTCTTGCAATGTATTTATCAATTTCAATACCCTCAACAGTCTGCGGGTATTTTGCCTTAATCTCTTCGTATGCAGAAAGTGCCTTTGCGCTCTCTCCCAGCTCTTCATACATTATACCTGCCTTCAGAAGGTAACCTGCAGCAAGCGGGTTTTCTGAAACTTCTGCTGCTTTGATATACTGAGAAACGGCCTCTTTGTAATTCTGAAGTCCTGCATATGCATCGCCAATGTTGCAGATTGCACGCGCCTTAAGAACCACATCGTCTCCGTCATATTTCTTCAGATATGAGATAGCACTCTCGTAGTTTCCAAGCTGAAGTTCTGAGATGCCGGCATAAAGATATACTGCCTCTCCGGCGTTTTTGCCGTATTCATCAATAATTTGCTTGAATCCGAGTGAATTGCCATCACCGTTCAGGGCAACTGCAAACGAATCGGCACGAAAATGCTGCTCAGCCACAAATGTTTGCGCAAGAGCTTCGTTAATAAGCGGTTTACGGTAAAGGTGCTGATATGCAAATCCTATTGCAGTAATGCCAAGGATGGCTACTGCTGTGTAGATAAGCGGCTTCTTGTACTTTTCAATGAAGTGTTCTGTTGTATTCAGGGCTTGTTCTACAGATTGCTCCGGATCCTGGTGTTGATTTTTCTTTGACATCTCTTGATTTTTTTAAGCAGGGTGCAAAATTACAATATTTTGTCTAATCTCAAATTTTTAATCGATAAAAGTAATAACTTTGTGGAAGAAAATATATTAAATGTACCTAAGAAGGATTACCGTCAATAATTTCAAGAACATCAGGGCGGCGGCGGCAGATTTTTCACCCAAGCTAAACTGCATTACAGGAATGAACGGATCCGGCAAAACAAACTTGCTGGATGCGATATATTACCTCTCTATGTCCAAAAGTTACTTTTCGAACCAGGACATTTACACAATCACCCATGATGAAGAGAACTCTGCAGTTACCGGAGACTACTCAAGAGAGGACGGAACATCAGAAAAAATTGCACTTTCACTCAGCAAAGAGGGTGAGAAGTGCGTAAAGAGAAACGGAAAAAGCTATCAGAGACTGGCAGACCACATTGGTTTAATTCCAATTGTCATGGTCTCTCCGTATGATACTTGTCTTATAAACGAATCGGGGGAGGAGAGGCGCAAGTTTCTGAATGCCATGATTTCGCAGACAGACAGAGAATATCTCAGAAGAGTTCAGAATTACAACCAGCTTCTTGCACAGAGAAATAAACTGCTCAAGGGAAACTCAGTTTATCCAGATTTGCTTGAAACGCTCTCAGAAAGATTGTCTTACAATGCCTCATATATTTTCGAAGCGAGAAGGAGTTTTATTAAGGACTTCGTTCCTCACGTTGAGAAATACTACGGCCAGATATCAGGCGGAAGCGAAGTTATCGGGATTGATTATAAATCAGACCTGGAAAGAGCTCCAATGGAAGAGCTGCTCATCTCTTCACTTGAAAGGGATAAGGTGTTAAAATATACATCTGCAGGAATTCACCGGGATGATCTTGGTTTTACTATGAACGGGAATCCTATCCGTAAGGTTGGCTCCCAGGGTCAGCAGAAGTCTTTTCTTATTTCGCTTAAACTGGCTCAGTACTCAATTTTCAGGGACCTTCACGGAAAAAGTCCTGTTCTGTTACTCGATGATGTTTTTGATAAGCTTGATATGAACAGGGTTGAGTATCTGCTTAACCTGGTCGCATCAGATTATTTTGGGCAGATCTTTATTACAGACAGCAATAAGGTCAGAATTGGAGAAATCCTCGGAAAGATTGACGGAGATTCAAAATATATAGAGGTATCCGGAGGAGTGATATTATGAAGAGAAAGGATTTTATGAAGATTGGAGATGTCATTCCTGATTATATAAAAGTGATGGGAATTGCCGGAGCACTTGTGGGCAGCCAGGTTTGCGCCGCATTTGATGAAGCAGTGGGAGCGACTATCAGAAAATATGTTGTCTCCAGGGAGTTCAAAGGAGGAAAACTCTTTGTAAGTATGAACTCTTCAGTTGCCCGTGATGCTGCTTCAAAAATGAAGAATCAGATTATTCAGTCAGTAAATGAAAGATTGGAAAATTCAGTACTGAAAGAGATAATATTTCGCTGAATTTTACTTAATAACAACATATTATGGAGAGAAGACCCAGAATTGCGGCGGACTCAGATATACCATTCTTGAATGGCATAATTGAGCCATATGCAGATGTTGTCTATTTAAAGGGAAAGGATATGACCAGGGAGAGCATTGGTGAGGCCGATGCCCTTATTATCCGCACAAGGACCAAATGCAACAGAGAACTTCTTGAGGGAACAAATGTAAAATTTATTGCATCTGCCACAATTGGAAGCGACCACGCAGATCTTGACTATTGCCGCAGCAGGGGTATCTTCTTTACTAATGCTGCAGGATGCAATGCATGGGGAGTTGTTCAGTATGTCATGACAGCAATATTCTGCTCTTTTTCCAAAAGAGATCAGAATCCGCAGGGACTGACCCTTGGTATTGTTGGAGCCGGGAATGTGGGGGAGAGGCTCGCAAAAACAGCAGAACTTGCAGGGTTCAGGGTTTTGAGGTGTGATCCGCCGGTACAGTCACTTCTTGAAAATGATCCGGCTTATTTTTCAATTGCCGCAGCATCATTGAGGGGAGACGGAGGAAAATTCAGAATAGACAGGTCAAAACTCAAAGCAGGCGATTTCTGTACCCTGGAACAACTGCTTAAGGAATCAGATATCGTCTCATTGCATGTTCCTCTTAATAAAGAGACAGAGGGAATGGCCGGAAATTCATTCTTTGAAAGCATGAAAAACGGAGCGATGTTTATTAACTCCTCGAGGGGGGAGGTTCTGAATGAGGCGGCACTCCTTAAAATCAGGCATAAGTTTGCATCAGTTGTAATTGATGTCTGGAGCGGAGAACCGCAAATCTGCGAAGATTTGCTTCATTCTGCAGATATAGCTACACCGCACATTGCAGGATATTCCCTCCAGGGAAAGATAAATGCCACCGTAATGTCAGTAAACAGCATCGGGAGATTTCTTGGGATTGAAGATCTGGCACTCTATGACATGGAATACCCGGTATTAAGGGATCCGGACTTCAGGCCTGACAAAACAGGTACCTGGTTCAGCAATATGTCCGGGCTCTTTGCATCTCATTACGATATAGAAAAAGACAGTACTGCATTGAAAAACTCACCAGGCTCATTTGAAGAGCTGCGGGAAAATTATGCATACAGAAATGAATATTCAGAAAGTGTGTTTGAGTTAATTGACATCATAAACAAAAGAGAGTATGTTTAACCAGGGCGATTTCAGACAGTTTGAAGAGGCAGGAATCCACGCAGACACAGTAAGCACCCAGCTGGAACATTTCAAAACAGGCTTTCCCTTTCCTGAAATTATTGCTCCTGCAGCAAAAGGCAGTGGAATTCAGGTAATGAACAGAGCAGAGAGGGAAGAGGCAATGGCTGCCTATGCCGCTTTTAGGGGTAATGCAGAAAAATTTGTACCGGCATCCGGCGCTGCAACAAGGATGTTTAAAGAGCTTTTTGACGCAAAGGCACTACTGGAAAGGGGAGAAGAGATTAAGGAGGGCTCATCTGCCTCTCTCTTTTTTGCAGAATTAGACAGCTTCGCATTTTACAGTGAACTCTCTGCATTGCCGGGTTTTTCGAAAACTGTTAAAGCGGATGTAATCACCTTGCTTCTGGATGAAAAGGGGCTCAATTATGGTTCACTTCCAAAGGGATTGCTTAAGTTTCACAAATACGGTAATAAGTCCAGAACACCTTATGAGGAGCATCTGCTTGAGGCTGCTGAATATACAGTAAATCGCTCAGGCGAGGCCAGGGTTACCTTTTCTGTTTCACCGGAACATCTGGGCTCTTTCAAGGAACTTGAAAACAGTGTTAAACCTGTTTACGAACATTTGCTGAAAACCAGATTTGACATAAGCTACACGCTGCAGAAAAGGTCAACAGATACGGTAGCTGCAGACCCTGAAAACAGGCCTTTCCGGAAATCCGACGGCTCAATCCTCTTCAGACCGGGCGGGCATGGCGCACTTATCGAAAACCTGAATGAAACAGAGAGTGAAATTGTTTTTATCAAAAACATAGACAATGTCTCCAGAGAGGAAAATTTGCCCCTGGTTTCAGAATGGAAAAAAATTCTGGGAGGCAAGCTTCTGCTAATCAGAGAAAGAATATTCGGTTATCTCGAGAAACTTGACGGAGAGTATAATCCTGAATTGAACAAAGAGGTGGAAGAATTCCTGGAAAAGACATTTTGTATAAAATTACCGTCTCTTCCTCAGGAACTGTATAAAGATTTTATTATAGCCAAACTCAACAGACCGGTCAGAGTATGCGGAATGGTTAAAAACCAGGGAGAACCCGGCGGAGGGCCTTTTATTGTTAGAGATGCAGACGGATCTACATCTCTTCAGATTCTTGAAGGTGCTCAGATTAATTTTAATGACCCCGTGCAAAAAGAGAGATTCTCTCACTCCACGCACTTCAATCCGGTAGATATTGTCTGTTCTCTGACAGATTACAAAGGCAACAGATTTAACCTTCTGAAATATGTAGACCAGGAGACCGGATTCATATCTAATAAAAGCTACGAAGGGCGTCCTCTGAAGGCTCTGGAACTTCCCGGCCTGTGGAACGGAGCCATGAGTAACTGGAATACTGCATTTATTGAGGTACCTGTTGAGACATTCTCGCCTGTTAAGAGTGTTATGGACCTGCTCAGGCCAGAACACAGGGAGAGCTAAATATCTGACCTCTCTTTCTCCCTTGAGGAGAGTTTACGGGCCAGAATACGTTCTGCCAGAAGCAAAAGCGCCACATTCATCCCAATAACTATCCAGAGAACTGAATCTCCGCTTCCAAAAAGAGTTTTCATTTTACCTCCAAAGTCAGGCATTTCTGGTATAATACCGGAGATTTTCACAGAGTCTATGCCAAAGAAGTATTTGTTCAGGAAGAAGAGGGCAGTCATAAAGAGCAGGGCAAAGAGAATGGCAAGCATGATATTCCGTGCAAGCTCCTCTCTGTCTGCTTTTTTAACAGCCGCAGCGTCAATTTTTTTGCCAATTTTTTCAGCAAATCCAAACGGTACAGAACTGTCGTCCATTCCCGAAAACGCATCTTTCAGCAGTTTATCCATCTCATCCATAACATACCTCCATTTTGTCACCAAGCATCACGCCCAGTCTTTTCTTTATTCTGTGAAGCCGAACCTTTACATTGGATTCGGTCATACCGCAAATATCGCAAATCTCCTTTATACTCTTTTCATGGTTGTAAAAAGAGAGTATCAGAAATCTGTCTGAGGGTTCAAGTTCATCAATAGCTTTGTAAAGCATTCTGAAACGGTTTTCTTTATCCATGCTCTCCTCTCTGCTCTCTGCAGAGGTATCCGGAACAGCTGCGCTCTTTTCCATGGGTACATGCTCCGTGCGCCTTTGCCTGGCTTTTGACACAGACATATTGAATGCAATTCTGAATAGCCACGTAGAAAACGAACACTCACCCCTGAAAGATTTAAGCGAAAAATATGCCTTTACAAAAACATCCTGAGCAACCTCTTCTGCGTCTTCCCTTCCGGAAACCACACCTCTTACAACCGACAGAATCCGTGGTGCATGCAGGTTCACCAGCTGATTGTACAAAGCTGTCTCACCATTCAGAATCCTCTCGATTATTTTCAGTTCCTCTTCCCGTTTCATTTGCTTTTTTGACGCAGAGCCGGTTTCAAAGTTACACCTTTTGCAGAAAATTATCCTTTTGTAACCTTTTTTGATACCTCTCGTCAAAATAGCAAATCGAATTTAAAACATAAATATTATGATGGAATTTATTTCAATCCCGGTTACTTTTGGAATAGGCGCATATGCCTTTTACAAACTTATAGAGCTTTACGTAAGAAAAAAAGAGAGACTGATGATTATTGAAAAGCTCAACATGCTTGACAATATCAACACTCAAAACATTAATCTTTCTAACCTTTTTGGAGAAGAGAAGTTTCTTAAGAATCCCTATCTGGCCCTCAGAATTGGCTCGCTGTTAATGGGTCTTGGACTTGGCCTTCTGATTGGTTACCTTATTGCACAACTCTCATTCGGCTACATAGCAGAGCCCAGCTGGAATATCAGAGAAACGATAAGCGTAATATATGGCGCAACTACACTCTTCTTCGGAGGTATGGGACTTATTACTGGATTTATTATCGAGACCAACATGAAGAGAAAACAGAAGTAGTTTTCATCGGATTAAACTGTATTAAACAAAAAAAGAGCTCCCGTGAAGAGAGCTCTTTTTTATTATGACAATCCAGGATTATTCAGGATCTGCAAGAAGAAGACCGGCTCCTTTTGTACCACCGGTTTTGAACATAAGTGCATGCTCTTTCTTAGTGCGTTTTTTCCAGTCACCTTTGGCATATGCATAGCTTGCTATGATTGGAACCACTGTTGTTGCTTCTGCGTAAACCATCTGCTCATGGGCAGTGTTAACCTTGCCCCATGAATTAGCCTCCTTAAGTGTAGATGAAGAACATGCTCCGTCGCGAACATCTGCTACTGTAATCTGGACAGCGTACTGGTGCATAGGAACATCAAATCCAAGGCATTCGGCACATACTACAGTGTCCTGAGCGAAGTTCTTTGGAACGCCGCCGCCTACCATGAAGAGACCGCTTGTCTTTGCAGACATTTTTACCTCTGTAAGTTCACGGAAGTCTGCAATAGAGTCAATTGTAAGATAAGGTTTTCCCTCTTTCATTTTTTCTACCTGATGCATTACCAGTCCGAAACCGGCGCTGCTGTCAGTGAAGGCAGGGCAGAAAATTGGAATATTCAGTTCGTATGCTGTCTGAATAAGTGAATTGGTTTTCTTTGAGTTTTTGGTAAGCCATTTACCAATTTCGCTAATGAATTCTCTTGATGAGTATGGTCTTGGTTCCAGAGAGTCTGCAATTGCCTTAATGGTTGAATCGCAGGCCTGAAGTTCCTCTTCGTCAATGAATGTGTCGTAGATTCTGTCTATGTAGTTGTCGCGAAGATGTGTGTCATCAATGAATTGAGTTCCTCTGTAGTGCTTGTATCCAAGGGCTTCAAAAAAGTCCATGTCAATAATTGAAGCACCTGTGGCAACAACTGCATCAATCATGTTAAAGCGAAGCATGTCTACATAAACCTGCATACATCCGCCGGCAGAAGTACTTCCTGCAAGAATGAGCCAGTTTGTAGACTCCTTGTCGTTAATCATCAGCTGGAGAATATCAGCGGCAGCGGCTGTGTCTCTTGAAGAGAAAGACATCTCGCGCATTGAGTCTATCAGCAGGGTAGAGTCAATCTTTGTAATGTCAATGTGCTTTATGGTCTCCCTGAGGAGATCTCTCTTTGTTGGTTTCATTCTCTCTTATTTTTAATTTTTGCAAAGATAGATATTTTAAATTAAGTACAAGTTTTTTACTAATTTTGCGGGTTCAAACCCTATTTGTATAAGCACAATGTTCAATTCCAAAGAGACTGAAAGGTTCGGAACCCTGGAAACTCCATTCTATTACTATGATTTAAAACTGCTTAGAAAGACTCTGGATGAATATACCAGCTATCTTCACAAGTATAATTATCATGCACATTATGCGTTCAAGGCAAATGCCAATGACAGGATACTTTCTGTAATTAGAGAGTATGGACTGGGCGCAGATTGTGTAAGCGGAAACGAAGTTGCTCTGGCCCTCAAATCTGGCTTTTCACCGGACAAGATTGTTTATGCTGGTGTCGGTAAGTCAGACAAGGAGATTATTACAGCACTCAGCGGCGGAATCTTTAGCTTTAACTGTGAATCTGTACCTGAAATTGAGATCATCAATTCAATTGCCTCATCAATGGGCAAAACAGCAGGAATCTCTCTGAGAATCAATCCGGATATTGATGCTCATACTCATAAATACATTTCAACCGGAAGGTCACAGGATAAATTCGGAATTAGTCCGTGGATGTTTGATGATGTGCTGGCAACCGTTTCAAAAAGTAAAAATGTTCATCTTACAGGACTGCACTTTCATGTAGGGTCTCAGATAACAGACCTGAAGGTTTTTGCCATGTTGTGCAAGAGGGTAAATGAGATTCAGCGTTGGTTTGAGGAGAGAGGTGTGAAAATTGAGAACATAAACCTTGGGGGAGGGCTGGGAATTGATTATGAGAATCCCGGAGAAAATCCGGTATCCGATTTTAAAACATATTTTGAAATAGTTAATAAAAATCTTGAGGTTCGTCCGGGACAGCAGGTTCATTTTGAACCGGGCAGAACCATTGTTGCTCAGTGCGGCACCCTTGTATCAAGAGTTTTGTATGTGAAAATCGGAAAGGGAAAGAAATTTGCAATTCTGGATGCGGGGATGAATGATCTGATAAGACCTGCACTTTATCAGGCAAAACATAAGATTGAAAACCTTACTTCAAAGGGAAGGAAAATGCGGTACGATGTTGTGGGTCCAATTTGCGAGTCAAGTGACCGGTTTGGTAAAAATATCATACTTCCGGCTACTTCGAGGGGAGATTTGATTGCAATCAGATCGGCAGGAGCATACGGACAGGTAATGGCAATGAGGTATAACCAAAAAGAGCTGGCACCGGAGTACTATTCGGAATAGTTACTATATTTGAGGATGTTAACTGAAATTTAATAATATGAGCAGAGTAAGTTCCAAAGACAAGTATGTTGTAAAAGTGTATGACCTCTTCAGGAAGAAGGGCCTCAACATGACAATGGATGAAATTGCAGGGCATCTGAAGCTCACAAAAAAGACATTGTACAACAATTTTAACAGTAAGGAAGAGCTGATGCGTACTGTGATGCAGTATGTTCTGGGGGATATCGAATTCAAGATAAACCTGGCTCTTACTCAGGGAAGAAATGCAATAGAGGCGCTGTATCTTACCAGTGACATGATGAATAAGTCACTGACAGAGATTGGTCCGCTGCTGCTTAATGATTCATCCCAGTACCTTCCTGATCTTAAGCTGCTCGATCATACAAACAGAATGTCCTTCTATTCAAGAATAATATCTGAAAATCTAGAGAGGGGAATTTCAGAAGGACTCTACAGAAATGATTTTAACAAAGATCTGGTCACCCTCTTTTTCACATCTGCCATGGCCAAGATTTATGCATGGAATGGTTCATACAAGTTTTTGAAAGATCCCTACATTTTCCATTCAGAGCTGGTGAGATACCATCTGGAAGCTATTGTATGTGATGAGGGAAGAAATCTATTGAATGATATATTTAAAGGAAGAAAACAGTAATTTTTTATAAGGAATGTTTGAGAATTTAATTGACAGACTTGAAAGCTCGTTTAAGCTGCTTAAGGGCGAGGGAAGGATTACGGAGGTTAACGTTGCCGAGACGTTAAAGGAGATCAGAAAGGCTCTGCTGGATGCAGACGTGAGTTACAAGATTGCTAAGAATTTCTGTGATGATGTTAAGCAAAAGGCACTTGGCCAGGATGTTCTCAAGGCTGTAAGGCCAGGCCAGATGCTTACCAAGATAGTCCACGACGAGCTTACCCTGCTTATGGGAAGCGAGGCTCAGGACATTAAGGTTAAGGGAAATCCGGGAATAGTACTGGTTGCCGGTCTTCAGGGATCAGGTAAAACAACTTTCTCAGGAAAACTCGCACTTAACTGCAAAACAAAAAGAGGTCTCAAGACAATGCTTGTTGCCTGTGACGTATACAGACCTGCTGCTATTGACCAGCTTAAGGTTCTGGGCGGGCAGACAGGTGTTTTTGTTTATTCCGAGGAGGGTGTCAAAGATCCCGTTGCAATTGCGAACAGGGCAATAGCCAAGGCCAGGTCTGAAGGGTATTCGCTTGTTATCATAGATACTGCAGGTCGTCTTGCTGTTGACGAGCAGATGATGAACGAAATTGCTGCCATTAAGAAGGCAGTCAGCCCAACAGAAACCCTCTTTGTTGTTGACTCGATGACTGGTCAGGATGCTGTTGAAACAGCAAAGACCTTTAATGACAGACTCGACTTTGACGGAGTGGTTCTTACCAAACTCGACGGTGATACCCGGGGTGGCGCTGCACTCTCAATCCGTGCTGTGGTAAACAAGCCAATCAAGTTTGTCTCTGCAGGTGAAAAGATGGAGGCACTTGATGTTTTCCACCCAAAAAGGATTGCAGACAGAATTCTGGGAATGGGAGACGTTATCTCACTCGTGGAAAAGGCTCAGGAGCAGTTTGATGAGGAAGAGGCACGCAGGCTTCAGAAAAAACTTGCAAAAGACCAGTTTACCCTTCAGGATTTTTATATGCAGATTCAGCAGATTAAAAAGATGGGTAACATCAAGGATCTCGCCTCAATGATACCCGGAATGGGAAAGGCTCTTAAGGATGTAGACATGGATAACTCCTCTTTCAAGGGAATTGAGGCAATCATACTTTCAATGACTCCGGCTGAGAAGGAGAACCCGTCAATTCTTAACGGCAGCAGAAGAAAAAGGATTGCAGAAGGCAGCGGAACATCAATTGCAGAGGTTAACAGACTGGTAAAACAGTTTGAAGATACCCGCAAAGTAATGAAAAACATGGCCGGAGGCGGCGGTAAGAACGCGCTCAAGGCAATGGGAGCAATGAGAAAAAGATAATTTTAAATAATCAGCATAAGCCATGAAGATACTAGACGGAAAAGCAACGGCCGACCAGATTAAGCTGGAGATTGCCGCCGAAGTTGAAAAAATGACTGCAGAGGGAAAGAAAAGGCCTCATCTGGCAGCAATACTAGTTGGAGATGACGGAGCATCCCAAACATATGTAGGTCATAAGGAGAAGGCTTGTGCACAGGTAGGATTCAAATCTACACTTCTGAGGCTGCCTGCAGAAACAACTGAGGAGTACCTGCTCTCTCAGATTGAAAAAATTAATGCCGACTCTGATATTGACGGACTGATTGTTCAGCTGCCGCTTCCAAAACATATCAATGAACAGAGAGTTATAGAAGCGATAGATCCTGAAAAAGATGTGGATGGTTTTCACCCTGTAAATGTAGGTAAGATGGTACTTGGCCTGCCTTCATTTGTATCTGCCACACCATGGGGCATTCTTGAGCTCATTAACAGGTATGGAATCGAGACATCGGGCAAACATTGCGTAATTATTGGCCGGAGTAACATTGTGGGGCGTCCTCTTGCAAACCTGCTCTCACAGAAGGCAAAACCGGGCGACTGCACGGTAACAATCTGCCACAGCCGTACAAAAGATCTTAAGGAATTTACTCTTAAGGCCGATATCATTATTGCTGCTCTGGGTGTTCCTGAATTTCTAAAGGGAGATATGGTTCGTGAAGGTGCTGTTGTAATAGATGTGGGTATTACAAGAGTGAAAGCCGATACTAAGACCGGCTTTCGTCTGGCAGGAGATGTTCAGTTTGATGAAGTCTCTCCTAAATGCTCTTATATAACACCTGTTCCCGGCGGAGTTGGACCTATGACCATCATTGCTCTCCTGAGGAATACTCTTAAGGCATCGCTGTTGCGTTAGTTCCCTGCAGAAACCCTTCTCGCTTCATCAGAACCCCCAACTTTGCGGGCTTTGAATCCTTTACTCTGACCGAATCTGTATGATAGAGTCAGAGTGACTCTTCGGCTTCTCCAGTGTGACTCGAACTCATAACCTGAGAGTATGCGGTCTTTAATGCTTACCCTCGAATTGTTGGTAAACAGAATGTCATTTGCATACAGTGAGATTGTACCTCTGTTTTCAAGAAAACTCTTCTTAATACCCATCGAGAGGTCTCCTCTTTGCTTTATATCCAGATATCCGTAAGGAAGTCCGCTCTGATACCAGCCAGATACTTCAAACTTGAAATCGGCAGGTAAAAGTATGGTTGTGTTTATGTTTCCGTTAACATAAACAGAACTTTTGCTGTAATCGGGGTTTTCTGTTGACATGTTTGCAACAAACACATTACCGTTAATAATTAACCACTTTGCTACCGGAAATTCAGTTACAGATACTGTAGCTCCAAAGAAATTCTGTTTTCCGAAATTTTCCCAGAGGAATATTTTCTCACCGGTCTCCTCTTCAATTACCGGATTTTGAACAATAGCCTTTCTTATAATGTCTGCCCTGGCTCCAAAGTTTAAATATTTACCTATTCCCAGCGAAAGATTAATGTTATGACTGTATTCAGGTAAAATATCAGGATTACCAACGGCTGAACTTGATGCATCAATATAAAATCTCTGAGGGTTCAGTTGTTCAAAGTTAGGCCTCTGTATACGCTTGGTGTATGACAGGCCAAGGCGGGTATTTTTGTCTGGATTAAATCCAATGAACAGGGTAGGGAACAGATCAAGATATTTTTTTGAAGTAAGAGTGTCTGCACTTACCCATTCTCCTTTCGCAAGGGTTAGCTCGCCTCTAAGTCCTCCCTTTAGTGTCCACTTTTCTGACGGCTGATATGAGAGGGAGAAATATGCTGCAGCAATATCCTCTTTATAATCGAATTCAGAGCTCAGGGATTGATTTTTAATCCAGTTTCCGTTTTGTTTATCCTCACGCAGGAGCATATTGTCAGTAAAGCTTTCGGCCCATTTAACACCACTTTCCAGTTTTCCTTTTTTCCACAGAGGAGTCTCAAAGTCGGCCTTAACTGAGTAGATATTTACGAATTGATCTGAATTGCTCCTGAAAATATATGGCACTCTGCTCTCAGCGCCTGCCGGATTGGAAAAATAGTTTTCCTGTCCCGTTTTTCTGACCATATCATAATAGTAGTAGTCTCCATTTAATGTAAGTTCTGTTCCCTCTTTGAAAATGTGAGTATAGTTGAGATTTAATGATATGTTGCCGTAATTGAATCTGTTTTTAATGCTTGTGGCTGTCTTTTCTGTCAGTTCGCCTCCTGAATATAGTCTGCTTCCGGTGTCTGCAGATGAACTGTCAGCACTGTTTGAGGCTATACCGTTTATTATGAAACCGGCAATGTTTTTCTTGTTAATGAAAAAATCACTTGCAATCCTGAGTCCGTGATATTTATTGTACCTTTCCAGGAGGGAGTTACTCTCAAGAGTGTATCCATTCTCCATCCAGGTTTTTGTTTTAAATGAGTTATACCCGTCTGCATACCTTGGGCTGTAGGATACGGTAGTATTGCTCTTTTCTGACCTGTAGCCAAGTGTAAGGGTACCATCTGCTCCGTGATAGAGTTTGTTGTTAGGGGCTACATTGTACGAACCTCTCACAGATCCGCTTATTCCTTTGGCAAAGTTTCTTTTGGTCTTTATGTTTATAATTCCTCCGGAACCGGCCGCATCATATCTGGATGAAGGGTGTGCAATGATTTCAAGTTTGTCAATAGTTGATCCGTCTGTTCCGTTTAACAGAGATTCCAGGTCTGCTCCGGAAAGATTTGACGGGCGGCCATCAATCCAAACCTGAACCTGCCTTCCGTTTAGTAAAATATTCCCGGAGGGGTCTACACTAACACCCGGAGCTTTTCTCAAAATATCAAGTGCATTACTTCCTTCAGTAGATACTGCCTCAGATACATTCATTACAATTTTATCAAGCTTTTGCTCAATAACCGGAACTTTGGCAGAGATGACTGCAGATTTGAGTGCAACTGCATCAGAAGATAATTTTAATGTCCCAAGATTAAGGGTTTCTGAGCCATTAACTATCTCAAGATTTACAAGAGTATCCCTGAATCCGATAAAAGAGACCTTTAAACTGTATTTCCCGGCCTCCAGGCGCTCTATCTGAAATGTACCATCATCCATTGTTGTGGTACCCCCTACAATCTTATTCTGATCTGTATGGAGAGAAACAGTTGCAAATCCAAGAGGATTCCCGCTCTCTTTTTCAATGATTTTTCCTGTAACCGTAGGATTTGCTTTTGAGAAAACCGGAGCAGTAACCAGTGTGAATGCCGTAAACAGGCAGATAAATTTGTTTAGCATAGTATTATGTGATATAAAATACATTGTTAGGCAAGATATTCTTTTCACACAATTAGACGAACAGCACTTCTGAAAAGTTGCAGAGCTAATGAAATATTTTCAGGAATTTTACATTTCTTTACAAGAAGTGAAAAATTGAGAAAGCCGGCAATAAGCCGGCTTTCTTTAGAACGGGACAAAACTGTTTTATTTCACCTAAATTTCAAACTATGTACCCATTCCGGGCGGCGAAGCCCGTTTTTTATCTCTTTTGGTAATATTTTCGGCTCTTTTTATATTAGACGAACTACTTTCAAAAATGTTGCCAAAATAAAACAAAAGTGTTGCAAAAGATTATATTAGTTACCTGAACCAGCTCTTGAAGCCTCTTCGTTATTTCCAACCTTTCTTGCCTTCATTGCTTTTCCCTGTCCAAAGCGGTACTGGAAGCTTAGGGTAATCTGACGGCTGTTATAGTGGGAGGTGAAGTTGTAACCTTCAAGTGCGTTACTGTTAAGGGATGCCTTGTTTGTTCTGGTATTGAAAATATCCATAATGTTGAGCGCAATTGTACCCTTGTTCTGGAAAATCCCTTTTTTAACACCAAGGGTCAGATCTCCCATAGGCTCAATTTTGAAATAGCCGTAAGGAATACCTGTCTGTATAAATCCGGTAACTTCAATCTTGTAGTCTTTAGGAAGAATAAAAGCGGCATTTAAATAACCATTTCCAAAGAATGAGTTGCTGGTAAAGCCCTCTGTATTGTTGTTAACATTTAGCATCGCAAGATTTGCATTCACTACAAACCATTTGGCAAGAGGTAGCTCGGTAATAGAAACTGATCCGCCAAGGAATGACTGTGAGCCAAAGTTTTCCCAGATTAACATCTTGTCTCCAGTCTCATCATTAAAGTAAGGATTCTGAATTATGACTCCCTCTGTAATCTGACCATTCAGACTGACTGACAAATGCCTTTTAATACCCAATGAGAGGCTAAACTGATGACCGTACTGCGGAAGGAGGTTGGGGTTACCCTCCAGAGAACTGGTTGCATCAACATAAATTCTGAAAGGATTAAGCTGATTGAATCTCGGACGCTGGATTCTTTTGGTGTATGAGAGTCCAAAGCGGAGGTCCTTATTTGGAGTGTATCCAACAAAAAGGGTAGGGAATAGATCTGTGTATACCTTGTGTGTAACGGTGTCTGCACTTATCCAGTTACCAGTTGCATCGGTGAGTTCTGCGCGAAGGCCCGCCTTAAGACTCCATTTTGTTCCAAACTGTCTTGCAACTGAAAAGTAAGCGGCAGAGATATCCTCAGTATATCCGAAAATACTGCTGAGCTGATTGTTCACAACCCATGAGGAGTTTACCTTGTCTTCTCTCAGAAGGTCGTTGTCTGTAGTACTTCTGGCCCACTTGGCACCCGCTTCGAGTTTGTAATTTTTAAAGATTATCTGCTCATAATCTGCTTTTGCAGAGATGATATTGATAAACTGGTCTGAATTACTTCTGAATATTGAAGGCAATCTGGTTGGGTCTCCGTCGTTATCTGTAAAGATGTTCTCCTGGTGACTTTTCTGGTTTGTGTTATATCTGCCGTAATCTGCATTAAGAGTAATCTCCTGCCCCTCTTTGAAAATATATGTGTAATTGAGATTACCTGAGATGGTCTTAAAATAGTCGCTGTTTACAATACTTGTTGCAGTCTTTTCAACTACCGCTCCGTTGTTAAACAGTGTACTTCCTGTAATATCATCATCTGTCTTATCGTTTCCGTCACGGAAAAAACCGTTTACAATTACACCAAAAATATTCTTTTTGTTTATAAACCAGTCGTTTGTTACTCTGAATGAGTGGTTTCTGATATCTGCGGTTGACATAGTTGCCCCCTCCAGAATTACTCCGTTACCCATGTTGGTTGTAGAGTAGAAATCATTAAATCGCTCCTGTAGTCTTGGGCTGTAAGTTACAGATGTATTGGTCTTTTCGCTTCTGTAGTTAAGATTTAATGTTCCATCTGCTCCCTGGTAATATTCATCATATGGTGCACCTGTGTAGGCAGCTCTTACAGATCCGTTAATACCTTTGGCAAAATTCTTTTTGGTTTTAATGTTAATAATTCCGCCTGAGCCCGATGCATCATATTTTGAAGAAGGGTGGGCCATGATTTCAATCTTGTCAATAGTAGAGCCGTCTGTACCGCTGAGCAGTGCCTCAAGCTGTGCTCCCGAAAGATTGGAAGGTCTGTTATCAATCCATACCTGAACAGCAGATCCGTTAAGAAGAATATTTCCATCAGGGTCTACACTTATGCCGGGAGCCTTCCTCAGCACATCCAGGGCGTTGCTGCCCTGGGTAGAGACTGCTTCAGAGACATTCATAATTATTTTATCAAGTTTCTGTTCAATTACAGGTACTTTAGCCGTAACCACAGCAGACTTAAGAGCGATAGCATCAGAAGAAAGCTTGATTTCACCCAGGTCCACACTTGCAGAATTTTCACTGATGTTTAAGCTGAATGTGGTATCACGAAATCCAATAAAAGAAACTTTAACATTGCAGTTACCGAAGATTACCTTATCGATAATGAATTTACCGTCATTGTCTGAAGTAGCTCCGCCAATAACCTTGTTTTCACTGTTATGAATGCTGATAGTTGCATAGGGAAGTGGAGATCCGTTTCCTTTTTCGGAAACTTTCCCTGTGATAGTGCCGTTGTTTCTGGCAGCAAAGGCGCTGCATGAAATGAGAATTGTCAGTAGTAGAGCAGTTAATTTGTTATACATAGTTGTGTTAATGTTAAAATACATTGTTAAGCATAATATTTTATACACACCTTTAGACGAAGACCAATATCATTTGGTTGCACTCTTCGGTAAAAATTTTTAAAAAACTTTAATTTTAGAATATTTCAGATGGTTTCAGACCCAGGAGATTCATCCTTCTTTTGATTTTTGGAAGTTCATCCCGTATGAATTGTTCGCGTTGCAAAGCTATGATTGTGTTTTTTGCACCGGTGTTTACAAAGTACCCCACACCTCGTTTATTGGAAATAATTTCGATGCTCTGAAGGTGTTCGTATGTTCTCATTATTGTATTCGGATTGACTCCCAGGGTTACACCCAGTTCCCGCACCGACGGTATTCTCTCCTCTTCCAGCCACTCACTGCTGAGTATCTTGTCGCAGATTGTATCTGAAATCTGGAGGTATATTGGTTTATGTTCGTTGAATTCCATGATTTCTAGTATTGCTGGGTTTTCATTTTGTAGAATGTTCCTCCAAGGAAGGCAACAGGGCATATAACATAGAATATCACAACAACTGAGTAGTAAAATCCTTTAAGAAGTGAAGTCAGTCCTTCTGATCCTGTTATATTTCCCAGTTCACTTATACTCTCAACCTTAATGCTGGTATTCATATTCTGAAGAGCTTCAAAGTCACTCTTGAATACTGTTGTCAAAAGCAACATGATTACCATAGCAAACAAAATATAAAGTCCTGCGGCAGACATAAGCGTTTTAAATACTTTATTTTTTATAAACAAGAAGTTACCGAAAATGAATCCAAGCTGTACAATTACAGCCTCACCATATTTTTCAGCAACAACTCCAAGTGTGCCAAGCTTAGCTATAGCGAATCCCTCAAAAAGTGATGGATTTACTGTGGCAATTAAAGTATCTGCAAGCAAAACACCAAGGAAAGTGGCCAGAGGAAGTACAATTACAGAATTGAGCAGCATGCTAAGGAATTTCTCCATGGCAGATGCTGGTAAAACTATGTAGTCAATTCCTTTTTTTGGATGGTTGTAGCTTTTGTACAGATTGAAAGGAGCCATTAGCATTGACAGGAATGTTGCCGCGTATATGTACATCACACGTGCCTGTGCACTTACTTCACTACCGTTAAAAACGATTACGCTTACCCAGAAACCAATGAGCAGAAGTGAAAAAATTACTGCAATTTTAAGAATGACCGGCAACCTTTCTGAGTACTCTTTCCTTACCAGTTTGAAAAATCTGTTTATATCGAAAAATTCGTTCATGGCAATTAGTTGTTAAAAATGTCCTTAATAAGTTTTTTGTTCAGAAGAACTGCATTAAAGAGTGCTTCAATGTTGACTTTGCACTCCTCTCCTGATCTGTTTCTGTCCACAACAATGTATCCGCCAAGGGCAGGCTCATTGTAAATGGCTCCTTCACCAGGCAAAGGACTTAGTTCAAAGCAAAGTTTCCGGCTTATCTCTTCGATAGTTGCATTTAGCAGCACCCCGTTTTTGTCCAGAATAATTATTGGATCAATCAGGTTCTCCAGGTCTCTTACCTGATGTGTAGAAATGATTATGCATGTCTCATCAGATGAAGCCTGAGAAATAACTCGTCTCAGCTGAGCCTTTGAAGGAATATCCAGTCCGTTGCTTGGTTCATCCATTAGTATCAGCTTAGTATTTGTTGATAGAGCAAATGCAATGATTGCCTTTTTCTGCTGACCAAAAGAGAGTCGTGTAAACTTTTCGTTCCCGTTTACTTCAAATTCAGTCATTAGTCTGCTAAACTTGTTTTCATCATAATTAGGATAGAATTCTCCCCTGAGACGGGCAAATTTGTTAACCTCCATATCCGGGCCTGTAAAATCTTCGGGAATAAAATAGAGTTCACCGAGGAAACCAGGTTCCCTGTTAAATGGATTATGTTCCATTACACGGCAACTCCCGGACTTTACCCTGAGCAGACCGCTGATTATTTTTAACAGAGTTGTCTTACCGACTCCGTTCTGACCAAGAAGGCCGTATATTTTTCCGGCTTCGAGCTTCATTGTCACACCATTAAAAACGGTGTGTCTTGAGTAGCTAAAGTGTAGATTTTCAATTGTTACCATATAATTTTTTATTTAGGTTCGTCTCGGTGTGTTAGTGAAGTAGTGCACTGCAAATGTAAATACGTTTTTCAAACCACCAAAAAAAATTTGTAGTTTTGTATGAAAATTTTTCTAATTTCATTTTATCTTTCTGTAAATCAGGTAGAAAAATTTTTGAAAATTTTTTAATTATTATTTCTTATGAAGTTTTTTTGCAAAATAATCTTAGCTGCAGCAATCTTTTTTTCTTCAGTTTTTGGCTATTCCCAGACTAAAGAAAATCCGGCATCACGAATCAAAGAGAGTGTAGAGGTACTGGCATCTGACAGAATGGAGGGGAGGGAGCCCGGAACAAGGGAAGATAAAGAGGCTGCAAAATATATTGCGGGAGTGCTGAAAAACTTTGGATTTGTTCCGCTTGTAGGGGATTCTCCTCTGGTACCATTTGAGTTTACATTATACAGGGAGGTTGGATTTGGCTCTTCATTGAAAATTGAGTCGCATTCACTTACAGAGTGGAAAGAGTGGGCTCTGCATCCTCAATCGGTAGCAGCTGAGATTAACGCAAAACTTGCAGTTTATGAACCTTCCCCAAAAGCTGATTTTTACAAAGGCAAAATTGTATATCTGATGAGTCCGGCAGACAGTATTCCCTTTAAAGCCTCAGAGATGAAGGACAGCGGAGCTGTGGCAATTATTGTTGCATCAGGTTCAATAGATAATCTTGAGAGAAGGGGAGGAGTTAACTCTTATTCACTTCCTGTATTCATGATTGCTCCGCAAACGGAGTCTCTTATGGCAGAATCGGCAGGAAAGAGCCTTCACTTAAAAAGCGTTGTGCACCCTGTTAAGGGACATACATACAATGTGCTGATGCATCTTAACAGAAGCAAAGGTGGAAAAAGCGTTCTGATTGGTGCCCATTACGATCACCTTGGAATGGGAGGACCCGGATCAGGCAGCGTTACCCCAAAGCTAAAAGAGGTCCATAACGGAGCCGATGATAATGCAAGCGGAGTTGCAGTAGCTGCTGAGGTTGGAAGATTGCTGGCACAAAAGGGCGGTGATTTGGGATTTAATGTGATTGTGGCTGCATTTGGAGCAGAGGAGAGGGGGCTGATAGGATCCAGAAGAGTTGCCGATACCCTTGCCGCTCTAAAGCTTTTACCAGGTCTTATGATTAATCTGGACATGGTTGGGCGCCTTAAAGAAGAGAGACTTCAGGTTGGCGGAGTTGGTACATTTACAGGAGCAGATAAACTGGCTGAGGATGTCAATAAAAAGTTCGGTTTTACTCTTTCTCTTACTAAAGATGGATATGGTCCTTCAGATCACGCATCATTTTATACAGCCGGAGTTCCGGTTCTCTATTTTACAACAGGTGTTCACAAGCAGTATCACACTCCATATGACGATATTGAACTGATAAATTTTGAGGGAATGGAGAAGATATCTTCGTACATAGCTGCTATTCTCGACAGTATGAATACAGAAGGATTCAATCCTCAGTATCAGAAGGTAGCTCAGCCTGCCACAATGGGCAGGGCCAGCTTCAAGGTGACACTGGGGGTTATACCGGACTTTACATACGAAAAGGGAGACGGATTCCGGGTTGGCTCGGTTACAGACGGTAAACCTGCAAATAAGGCCGGGATGATGGCCGGAGACATCATTACATCAATGAACGGGAAAAAGGTGACAAATATTTATGACTATATGGCAAGGCTGGGAGAGCTTAAAGCCGGCGAAAAGGTTGAAGTTGATGCAGTAAGAGATGGTAAGGAAATTAAATTAACTATAGAACTATGAAGAAGGCAGCGTTGTGGCTTGCGGCAATTGTAATAACACTGGCTGCGGCATATTTTCAGAGAGGAACAGGCCCTACAAAGCCCGTTTACGCAAAATTCACTTTTGAAGGAAAGGAGTACCAGGCATCTTTACCAAGAAGCTGGGAAACAACCATCTCTCCGGATGAGATGAAGGGCGACTACAAATTACTGAATAAAGAACTTACACAATACATTTTTATAGATTCACTACCGGATCATGCAGAGGGTGTTTTTATATATAAAATCTATCCCGGGGAGTGGAAAAACGATACAATTGTTACTTTCCGTAACGGTTCCGGTTTTCACGTCACAATGCCGGCACTTCCTCCTGCAGCAAAAATTGAATACAGTTTTTATATTAAATCATCTGCAGACACAAGTGCTGTTTTACCGGAGTCTTCTGTACGGGTGGGGGAAGAGAGTGTTGTATTAAGATTCAAGGGCAAAGTTCCTATGAAGGCACTGATTCCTCATATTATTCTGATGTTTGCGGCAATGCTGCTCTCTAACTTTACAGGTCTGGCAGCCTATGCAAAATCTGTAAATATTAACAGATATGCCCTCGCTGTAATAATCACACTTGGAGCAGGAGGTCTTATTTTTGGACCTTTTGTGCAGAATTATGCATTTGGGGAGTTTTGGACCGGATGGCCATTCGGCGGTGACCTGACAGATAACAAGACCCTTGTGGCTTTTGTTGTCTGGCTTGCAGCCTGGTTGTTTAATACAAAAAAGAACAGCCGCAGATATCTATATATCGCAGCTGCTCTTGTAATGATTATAATTTTTTCAATTCCTCACAGCACTGCAGGATCTGAATACGATCACAGCAAAGGAGAGATTGTTACCGGCCGTTAGTATTTGTGTGCGTCCGGTTTAGAAAGATCTTCATTACTCATCTTAACTTTGGTCATTGCTCTCCATACATAAACTATGTAAGCAAGTACAAATGGAATCATAAGTGATGCCCATGCCATAGTTTTAAGTGTGAATTCACTCGATGAGCTGTTTTGAAGAGTAAGGGAGTATTGCTTGTCTACCGTTGAAACAAAGAATGCAGTATCATTAAATGCAGCACATATAAGCAGACTCCAGACTGCAAGAACAACTCCTGCTCCGGTAATGTAAAAGCTGAATTTTCCCTTTGCAAACAGTGTGCTTCCAATGCCGGCTAGTACCAGTACTACTCCTGTTAAAAGCATTACGAAAGGCCAGATTAACTCTGTCATGTTAAAAAAGTACTTGTATTTCACAGCAGAGATAAGACCATTCTCAGGATTGACGTGATATCCTGTCATTGTGAAGAGAGCCAGCAGCAGGGCCACAAATCCCAGTACAAATGCCGGGCCGGTTACTTTTATCTGACTGCTGCATTTGCTTTTAAGTGATTCTGAGTCAATTTGCAGCATTACATACATTAGCCCGAGTGTTCTTGCAGCCAGATAGACAACAATCCCCGTAAGAAGATTAAAGGGAACCGTAATTGCTTCAAGTCCGTGCCATCCGTTTGTCCAGTATGAGATTGTTGGTCTGAAAGTATCGGCAATACTGCTTTTGTCCATTACAAAAGAGGCACCGCTGAAAAATGTTCCGACTGCAACTCCCAGAAGAATAGTGCCGAATGTTCCGTTCAGAAACAGGAAGGTTTCGTATGTACGCTTGCCCAGCAGGTTGCCTGCCTTGCTGCGGTATTCAAATGAAACAGCCTGAATAACAAAGAGAAACAAAATTGACATCCAGAGCCAGTAAGCCCCGCCAAAACTTGTCGAATAGTAAAGGGGAAATGAGGCAAACATTGCACCCCCGAATGTTACAAGTGTCGTAAAGGTTAGCTCCCACTTGTGACCAAGTGCATTAACCAGAAGAGTCTTCTCCTCTTCTTTTGTGGCAGTTCCAAAAAGCAGTGTCTGCCCTCCCTGAACAAACATCAGGAATACCAGGATTGAACCAAGCAGAGTTACAATCAGCCACCAGTATTGTTGTAGTATATATAACATATTCTTGTAGTTTAAGTGTTCAGGTTATTATGCTCCCGGGCCCTTTTTGATTACTTTAAAGAGAATGCCTAGCTCTGCTATGAGAAGTATTGTAAACAGAACAAAGAACATAACCAGAGTTGTTCTTACCGAACCGGGATTAACTGCAGAGGCAGCAGCACCAACAGGCAGAAGGTCCTGAATTGTCCATGGCTGCCTTCCCACTTCCGCAACAACCCATCCGGCCTGTGAGCAGATATATACAAGCGGAATTGACGCAATTGCAAGCCATTGATACCATTTATGCCGGGCTATCATGGATTTTCTCTCCATGTAAATAGTGAGCATGAAAAACAAAAGGAAATATCCGCCAAGAATGACCATGATGTGGAATGAGTAGAATGTTAGCGGTACATTAGGAACAACATCTGTCGGATTTTTAATGTAACCATATCCAAAATGGTCAAAATTCTCCATCAGTTGAGTATAAGCTGTTGCTTTTCCCTCTTCATCACCTGCTTTTGAGGCCTTTCTGTAGTTTGCGAGTCCTTCAATTGCAAGTCTTCCCTTCTCCATTCTCTCTTCAATTGGAGGGGCTGTCTTTTCATTGCCGTTTTTATCTGTGTAGATGTATCCGCCCTTAAGGATATCCTCTATGCCGGGTACAAATGTGTCTGTTTTTCTGTTTACAAGCAGTGATAGACCCTGCGGAATTGAGATATGGAAAAGATATGGCTTTTCATTCTCATATTTAAGAGGATTGGTTGAAAGGTCTTCAATTTTCTTACCGGGATTCAGAATCCCTACTGCAACAATAGAGGTGCCCGGATGACTTTTGTAAAGACCCTCCATGGCTGCCAGTTTCATTGGTTGTTTTGTTGCCACATGGGTTGCAGATCCGTCACCTGACCATATTAAAACTATAAGTGATATAAGACCGAATACAGCAGCAATTTTTATGCTTTTTCTGGCAAACTCCTCCTCCCGCTTTTTAAGCAGATACCAGGCAGAGACACCAATTACGAATACTGCTGCAAGCACATAACCATTGGTTGTTGTGTGAATAAATTTGTTAGTTGCAACCGGTGAAAGTGCGACAGCCCAGAAATCGACCATTTCATTGCGGGCGGTCTCAGGGTTAAACTGCATTCCAACAGGGTATTGCATCCATGCGTTCGCCACCAGAATCCAGAGGGCAGAGAGATTGGTTCCTATTGCAACCAGCCATGTTGAGATGAGGTGGGCGTTTTTGCTCACCTTGTTCCAACCGAAAAACATGACAGCAAAGAATGTGCTTTCAAGGAAAAAGGCCAGTATGCCTTCAATGGCAAGGGGAGCACCAAAGATATCTCCGACAAACCATGAATAATTTGACCAGTTGGTTCCGAACTGAAACTCCAGAATTATTCCGGTTGCAACTCCAATGGCGAAGTTGACAGCGAAAATATTCATCCAGAATTTTGCTGTCCTTTTCCAGAATTCGTTGCCTGTCCGGACATAATATGTCTCCATAATTGCGATTATGAAGCCAAGTCCCAGCGTGAGAGGAACAAAAATCCAGTGATACATTGCGGTCAATGCAAACTGGAGTCTTGACAAATCTACAATTGAAGCTAAAATCATAATTTATGATGTATTAAGTTTAGGTTATTCAGTTTTAGTAAGATTTTCGATTACC
>ERZ1645189.20-NODE-20-length-40193-cov-5.920275_pt1 | contig 40193 bp, 29 predicted proteins | sample MGYA00575350_ERZ1645189 | MGnify/ENA primary metagenome ERZ1645189 (study PRJEB40845, sample SAMN11283421) | freshwater sediment metagenome | isolation source: river sediment | host: Sediment | place: India: Jajmau, Kanpur | collected 2015-12-17 ...
CATGCGGTTGATCGGGTCAATATTGATGGAACCTACAAGGAGAGTCGGATCTGTGTAGAATCCGTTTGCTTTGAAATAATCGGTAAGGATGGTTGCCAGTTCAGCGCCTTTGCTAACACAAATCTGAAAATTAAGCTCTACCGCCGTTGGCACTATGTCTTTCAGTAATTCAGCTATATAAGCGGGTGATAAATCCGCCTTTTTCAACTTAAAACCAAGTGAAGTAGCTCCGCGACTCAGCACATTGAGTGCTTTTTTGTTTGCTTCAGCGGCATTTTCTACATCAATATCCTGACGGACAAGCCATTCGTTGGTAGGTTTGGTACTGCGAACGTAAGGAAATGCACCCGGTTTTACGTCGGTGGTTTTGAGATTTTCAATGTCTTCCGAACGGTAAAATGGTTGTACATTAAAACCTTCGTTGGTGCGCCAAACGAGTTTTTTATCGTATTCCGCACCTTTCAAATCTTTGATTACTACCTCTTTCCATTGCTCGGTAGATACAAAAGGAAATTCAGCCAATAAATTCAATTTTTTGTCTGCCATAATTTATTTCGTTATGTAATATATATGTCTTAAAATCAGGTGTGCAAAGTTACCAATATTTTTTGATTCCATTCCAACTGAAGCAGTCGAAATTATTGCCAAAATAGAGAAAGTGTAATATTTATTAAGATAATTTACAATATTACTCTATCTTTACATTTGAAAGTGAGCAGGATGGAAATTTATATTCTCAGAACCGGATTTCAAAATTTCGTTTGTATATTTGTAAAATAAAAGTAAATAATTCGTTAAAAAACCAGAAATTATGTCTGATAATCAACATGTATTTTTAAATCAGGATGAAATTAAAAAACCGGATACAGAAACCGACACAGATAATCAACTGACTATCAATGCAGAAGCAAAATCCTATCTTCTGACTACGTCAAAATGGTCTAAATTCATTGCAATTGTTGGTTTCGCCATGATTGCCATCATGGTTTTAGGCAGCATAGCGGCGTTTTTCATTTCGCCGGTGTTGGGCGAATTCCAGGATTTTCAGTCGTTTCAATACATGCCAATGCCGTTTTATTTCATAGGAATCTTTTACTTTATTATGGCTGTGATATACTTTTTTCCCTGTAATTTTTTGTACCGGTTTTCGATGAAAACAAAAAAAGCGATGCAAAACAACGATTTGTCAACCCTGAACGAAGGGCTCAGAAATATGAAGAATTTATCCACTTTCATCGGTGTAGTTACTGTCATTTCACTTGCTCTCATGTTATTGATTATCCCGGTTATTATTTTTTCGATAGGCATGATGCAGGCATTATCGGGAGGGACGGTGGTTTAGATAACAAAAAAAGCTGCATAAAAGCAGCTTTTTTGTTATCTATTGTTTTTCATTGTGATTATCCGGACATCATCCAGAGGCCGGTCAGATGCATTTGTTTTAACTTTTGAGATTTTCTCAACAACATCCAGCCCCTTGATCACTTCGCCAAATACCGTGTAATTTCCATCCAGGTGCGGTGTACCGCCAACTGTTTTATAGTCTTTGCGTGCCTGCAGGCTGAATTTGTATGTGGAGTCGTTCGTAGCAGCAATATTTCCATATTTCGTCGTTTTACTTTCCTGCATTTTATCCAGCTCGGCATCGGTAAATGTTTTTCCCTCTACAATGTAAAACTGACATCCTGACGATGCTTTCTGCGGATTGACATTATCGCCCTCACGGGCTGCGGCAAGGGCCCCTTTTTTGTGGTAAATGGCGGGTGTTCTGAATTCGGCAGGTATGGTGTATCCTGTATCGCCTTCACCCAGTTGAGCTCCCGGTTTGGCAGTTTTCGAATCCGGATCGCCTCCCTGTATCATAAAATCGGCTATTACCCTGTGAAAAAGTACTCCATCATAAAATTTTTCACTGACAAGTTTCATAAAATTGTCGCGATGCAGAGGTGTCTCGTTGTAAAGTTTTACTACGATGTTTCCATAGGTGGTTTCTATCTGAACAGTTGGTTCTTTCATTTTATTAGAATTACGGATGGTGGAGCATGCAAAAAAACCTGCTGCTATACAGCAAAGGATTAAATATCTGAGAATTAATTTAATTGCCATATCAATTTATTTAATTTTCGCAAGTATATAAATGTTTGAAATACTGATTAATATAAAATCGAAAATATTGATTATCAAATGTTTATAAAAAATGATGTTTAAAAGATTCTTATCGTTTGACCTCTCCCCTAACCCCTCTCCCAAGGAGAGGGGAACAGGTCATCACAAGTAGAAAATTGTAAGTATAATTGTAAATGCTTTAATTATAACTACTTACATTTGCGAAAGTTGAGTCAATTTAAATATTCTTTAATTCAATGAGAAGTTGTACTATTTTTTCACGTACTGCCTTTATGTACTTTTCACCTTTTTCGGCAGTCGATTTCTCAGGATTCCCGATACCCGTGTCCACCGTTGTTTTTAGCCAGTTACGTGGCATCCAGCCGGTTTTATCATTCAGCGACTCCATGTTCCACGGTCTGGGAGTTCCTTCGCCTGCCGTCTGGAGGTTAACCAGTTCCGGACGATAGTGCATCATCACAGAGGTTTCCTGTTCGCCGGCATGTTCATCAATCGATTCTTCGAAATACCCTTTTCGGGGTATGAAAGTCCACCAGTCACACTGGATGATGCTGAAATCGGGATATTTCATGGCAAAATCGCGAATCATCGGTTTGAAAGTATTGCCGCCGTGACCATTGATAATGACCAGTTTTCTTAATCCCTGAACACGAAGTGAGGCCACTATGTCCGACAAAACGGCCTTTTGAGTTTCGGAATTGAAATGGATGCAGAATGGAAATTCCCATTGTCCCGGATTCTGAGCACCGAGGTAAAGCGGAGGCATAACCATTGCATGCACTTCTGCTTTTTCGAGGGCTTCGCGGGCGCAATCGTTCGCAATTTCATAAGTCAGAATTGAATCTGTCAGATACGGAAGATGATAGTTGTGAGGTTCTACTGCGCCCCACGGTAATATGGCCATGTCGTAGTTGTGTTTTTTAACCTCACCCCAGTTTGTGACCGATAAATCAAGAGAATTCACATGTTTCATATCCGTGGAATTTATATATATTTTTTTTGAAAATAAATGTTTTCTTTATTCCTTTGCCTGTTGTTTGTAGGTTCTTATAACAACGAATAGAAGTAGTAGAGCAACAATTTCAGTCATGATAACGTAAGGAAACACTCCCATGCCGAATTTCTCAGTCAACACGCCTGTGATGTAATTTATCAGCGTGTTACCAATCAGCGCAATAAGCATGGCAAAGCTGAAAGCTGTGGCTGAAACTTCTTTAAATAATTCGCCGGCAGAGCCGAGCATCACCGGAAATCCCGGCGCCAGACCGGCTCCTATGAAGAACATTCCGGTTGCCTTGAAGTAAAAAGGTGCAGGCACAAAGAGTATAATCAATCCGACACCAAGAAAAGCCAGAGCAAGTGTCATTAACCGGTTAAAAGACAAATTGCGAAGAATACTTCCGGTGAGCACACGCATGAGTATCATACCCAGCAACGACGACGAAAATGCCAGCAACGCGTTATCATCTCCCACTCTCAAATCAACAAAATAAGACACAGTCCAGTTATTCACAATTGCTTCAAAAGAAGATTGAAAAAACAAATAAAAACTCAGAGCCATGAAGAGTCTGTTTTTTACAAACACAGGAATGAGTTTAAACGAGATTTTGTCTTTTTGTACCGTCACCGGATATGCGATAACGGCAAAAAGTAAGGCAATAAGCAAACTTAATACTCCTGCCACGTCGATGACAAGCGTATAGTATGATTTTTCTATTACACTTAATATTATAGGAGTAACAAATGCTCCCACTCCGAAAAACGCTCCCAGCCAGATGAGATTGGTGATTTTATGTTCTTTCACACTCAGGTCGGACACCAGCGCGCTGGAAGCTCCGTTAATCACACCTCCCCCAATGCCGAAAAGGAAAATACAAGAACGGAGTACAAACAACGAACCGGCATGAGCAATGCCGAAAAAACCGAGCGACAAGAATAAACCGGCCACAGTGAGCACCCAGCGATAACCGTATTTGTCGGCAACAGGCCCGAAAGTGACCGACCCGACGAGTAATCCGAACGGTAGAATTGAGAACAAACCACCCGCTTCAATGTCGCTCATCCCGAATCGCTCCCTGAGAACCGAAAGTGTTGAACCAATGATGACCATGGAAACGCCAAACAGGAAAATTCCGGTAAAAACGGAAATAAAAGCAATTTTTCTATTCTTCATGCTGCTTCAGTTGGGAAAAACGGATTCAAAGGTAAATATTTTTACCCAATGAATTTGACAAACAAGATGGTAAATTTGCATTATTTATAAATATGTTCAAATATTAATGATGCTGATATTTTAAAAAATCATTAAATTTGCAGTCATAAATACACCTTATGAGTAAAATATTTGAATATACGTTTTCGTATAAGCTGGCAAGAAATTACATGGTTTATTGCTTTCGCCAGTTTTATGGCGAGTATATTGTAACCGGAAAAGAAAACCTTCCCACTGACAATTCAGCACTTATTTTTGCTCCAAACCACCTGAACGCACTGATGGACGCACTGGCAGTCTCATCGCTGATGCCACGCCGCAAAGCCGTGATTTACCTGGCCCGTGCTGACTTTTTTCAGAACAAGACGATTGCCAAAATCATGCATTTTGCTAAAATAATGCCTGCATTCCGCATGCGTGATGGTTTTGAGAACCTGGGAAAAAACAACCGGATTTTTCTTGATTGTATCGATGTGTTGCGTTTCGGACATTCTATCTGCATCATGCCCGAAGGTGGACAAGGTGAAGAACAGAAAATCCGTCCGCTGGTAAAAGGTATTTTCAGGCTGGCTTTTGAAGCGCAGAAGGAATTCGGCGACAGCAAAAAAGTGAAAATCGTACCGCTGGGAATTCATTTTGGCGATTTGGAGAAATGCGGCAAACCCATTATCATCAACATCGGAAAACCGATTGAAATCGACGATTATATTCAGAAATTTGAAACCAATGCGCCGGTTGCAATCAACAAAGTGAAAAAAGTGCTTCAAGAACGGCTTTCGGACCTCACGCTGGATTTAGCCACCTCGCAGTATTACGATTGTTTTCAGACTGTTACTGACATTATGGCCGAAGAGTTTATTGAATCAGAGGAAAAGCAAAACATAACAAACGAAAAATTCCTGCTGAAACAAAAAACGGCTAAAACACTGGTTGAAATTGAAAAAACAGACCCGGCACTGATGTCGGAACTGAACAGATTGAGTGTTAACTACAAGTCGCTACTCCGGAAACTTTCCTTCAAATCATCCATTTTCAGCCAGGTTAAATCGGATGAAACCAGCCTCTCGCGTTTCATATCACTGATGATTACTTTTCCGGTTTTCTTCTTCGGGCTGATTACCAACGTGTTGCCAACCTTCATCCCGGTTTGGATCAGAAAATTGTCGGTAATTGGTTACAGCGGATTCTACAGTTCAGCTCAGTTCGGATTAGGCATATTGCTGTTCCCGCTTTTTTATCTCTCACAAGCCATTATTTTTCATGCCACCCTTTCTCCAAACTGGGGTATAACTATTATATTTTCATTATTACAATTTTTCACACGCTCATTCTCACTGAAATGGTACTCCAACCTGGTAAAATACCTTCATAAAGTCCGTTTCAACAGTTTGCTGGTTGCACGATTTGAACAATCGAGCACGCTGTATAAACTTATTGATATCCGAAACCGGATTGTGTATCGTATTAACACAAAAAACGGGGAAAACCGTTGAGGATTTTCCCTGTTCTTTCAGATGTAAACAGTTGCAATAAATTTCAGGTTTTTTTTATTTTATTCCAGCTTTTTCGTATGTGATTCCGCAAGCATCAGCCACAGCCCTGCCATAGTCTGGATCGGCTTTGAAGCAATTTTCCGATATGGCGTATTTTGATAAATTCCTCTACTCCTTCCATGTTTCTGGCCGTATTTTCCAAAAATACTTTCTTTTGTTCGTCGTTCATGAGGCGTAAAAGTTTTCCCGGTTGCTCGTAGTAATTTTCGCTGTGTAGTCTGGCTTCGAGTCAATCGCGCTGATGACTTTTTCGGTCTCTGTCCACGAGTTCGGCGGCTTCAGCATCGGTCAGATTTTTAATCCCTTGCTGATTCACCAGGTGAAATTTTACGCTTAGAAGTTGGCTTTGGAAATTGATAAAGGTGTAGGTATGACTCACTAAACTATGGATGAGTCGATAGCTGGCCGGAATGCCTCTTTCGCTCATCGTGCTGGTGATCTGGAGCGCTTCGGGCAGGCTCGACCAAAATATTCCAGTTATTATCGGCACTGCACAGATTGGTGTGCGGTTCGTGTTTTACGGTTTGGCTCAGATCGGGAAATTTCAGCGGATCGCGGATGAATAAAACGGGTGCAATGTCCGGTGTAGCTTTGTGGAATTATACAAGAGAACATTATTTAGCTATTTAACAGAAAAAAACGATCAAATGCTTTTAAAACAGCAACAAAAGAACATGTTGAACAATGATTGTTACGGTTCATTTGTTATATTTGTAACCTGTAAGGAAATCAGACTTTAGCCGACATGGAAGAAGCTAAATTGACATTTTATCTTTTTCGTAAAATTCAGTCAATCATTAACAACATATTTATATTTTTTCAAAACTTATGACCAAACAATTGATATCACTAATTCTTTTTTTCGTGAATTTTTCAATAACGATTGCCGAGAATCATACAAACGACTCGCTGATACTCGTATACGATCAATTGCTTGAAAATTACGAAACACAAATCAACAAACGGCAACAAAGGATTGACAGTTTGGAACGTATTTCGGTGAAAAAGAATCTGAGTCTTATTGAGCAATACAACCACAACTTACAACTTTACAAAGAATTCCGTCCTTATATTTCTGATTCGGCAATTTATTACCAGAAAAAAAGTATTTCACTGGCCGAAAAAATCGGCGACAAGAACCTGTTGTCAGACTCCAAACTACAGCTATCGTTTTTTCTTGCTTCTATTGGCCTTTACAAGGAATCAGTGGATATTCTGAATGAGATACAGGAAGCTGATTTAACACCATCGTTATTAATAGATTATTACAACGGAATGAGACACACATACGGCGAACTCTCGTTTTATGGAAAAGATGCCGATCTGAGCAATCGATATAGACAAGTGTCTAATACATATACGGATAAACTCAGGAATATGCTACAGAAAGAGGACGATAATTTGCTTGACATCCTGGAATCTGATTACCGGAATAATAGAGATTTCAAAATGTCGCTGGAGATTAACGATTTACGGTTGAATTCAACTACTGAAAACAGCCAGAAATATGCTCTGCTCGCATTTCTCAGGTCACTTACCTACAAAGAAAGCGGTGACATCTATTCTCAACAAAAATGGCTGCTCAAATCAGCTATTGCCGATCTGAAACTCGGAATCACCGACAATGCTTCTTCGTGGGAGCTGGCTAACATCATGTTTAAGATGGGAGATATCATTCGGGCACATCGTTATATCAACTACTCCGTAAACAACTCCAATATATTCAATGCCAGATTAAGATTTACACAAATAGCTGAAGTGCAATCTATCATTAACAACGCTTATATGATAGACAAAGCTGAGCAGGAAAAAAAATTACGTACCTTACTCATTTTCATTAGTATCCTTTCCTTTTTACTGTTGGCATCTGTGGTAAGTATATTGCTACAAAACAGGAGGATATCAAAAGCCAACGCACGAACCTTGAAGGCAAATGATGAACTGAACAGACTCAACTGGGAACTGAACAGAATAAACGATGAAATAAGTAATACAAATGCCGAACTGTCGGAATCCAATCAGGTAAAAGAAGAGTACATCGGGCATTTTCTTTCGCTGTGTTCGTTGTATATAGACAAAATGGATGCATACCGAAAAACAATTCGTAAAAAGCTTCTTAACGGACAGCAAATTGAAGTGATTGAGGAAGCTAAATCATCAGACTTCATGGACAATGAGCTGAAAGATTTTTACAGAAACTTTGACCGCTCGTTTCTTCAGCTTTATCCGGATTTTGTTCACGAATTCAACAATCTGTTGCTGGATGAAGAAAAAATTTTACTAAAAAAAGATGAATTATTAAATACGGAATTACGCATTTTTGCTTTGATCAGGCTGGGAATAGACAATAGCGCTAAAATAGCCGAACTGCTGCATTACTCGGCCAATACGATTTACAACTACCGCGCTAAAATAAAAAACAAAGCCAGAATATCCAGAAACGATTTCGAAACGAGAGTGAAAAAAATCGGTACTTTTACAAAATAGTCAATCAAAAGCTCCGATATTTGATATTTCCATCCACTTTTTTACACCCCAAAAACAATACAAACATCTGATATTCTGCATATTCACTCCCTCCTTATCCCCTTAATCTTTTTCTAACGGATTATTTCGTAACAACATACTGTATATTTGCTTAAACGTTTTGACAGAAAATCTTGTTTTATAAAAAAAGGTCAAAGGTCATTACTTTCGAAATCATTTTTTTTAAAACTTTAAGTAAAACCGGTTTGTCAGCTATTTTCAGGTATTTAACAGAAACACAAAAACAATAACAGATACGTATGAAAACACACAAAAAGCATTTATTTTCCTTCGTGATTTTACTGCTGATGTTTTTCTCCCAACAGTCAACTGCGTGGGGTCAGTCAGGCGGTAATTACCAGGGAACAGTGACTGATACCAGCGGAGAAACTCTGATTGGTGTGAGCGTATTGATCAAAGGAACCACTACCGGTGTAGTAACAAACATCGACGGACAATACAACATCTCTGCCAGACAGGGAGATGTGCTCGTATTTTCTTACGTAGGAATGGTTACCCGCGAATTACCTCTTGGCAGTCAGTTAGTTAACAACGTTGTACTCACCGAAGAAGCAAAAGGACTGGAAGAAGTTGTAGTGATCGGTTACGGTGTAGCAAAAAGAAAAGACGTAACCACAGCTGTTTCTTCAGTATCAACAGAGGACCTGGATATGCGCCCCATCACTTCAGCTGCACAAGCCATACAAGGTAAAGCTGCCGGAGTTCAGGTAATTCAGCCTAACGGACGGCCCGGAGCAGGTATGGTGATACGTGTCAGAGGTACTACTTCCATGAATGCCAGTAACGATCCGCTATATGTGGTTGACGGAGTACCTATGAACAACATCGATTTCCTCTCGGCGAACGATATCGAGAGTATGCAAATAATGAAAGATGCTTCGTCCGCTGCCATTTACGGTTCACGGGGTGCAAACGGTGTAGTCATGATTACGACCAAAGCAACAGCACGAAAAGACCGCTCAGCTATTTCATTCAGTGCATACACCGGAATAACCAACATTTCCAGAAAAATCGAATCGCTCAATCTGGCCGAATATAAAGAATACCTCACCGACCTGAAATCTTCCGTTGTGCTGCCGGATGGATTAACCGATCAGACCAACTGGTTTGACGAAACTTTCACCACAGGAATCAGACACAACTATCAGCTCTCAGCTTCAGGTGCATCCAACAAGGTCAACTATTTTATTTCGGGTGGTTATACAGATGAGACAGGTATCATCAATACCACAGCCTTTAAGCGTTTCAATTTCCGATCGTCGGTTGAGTCAGAAATGTATAAATGGCTTACTCTCAGCGCAAACATTTCTTATTCAAACAACATTTCAAAAGGAGATATCATATCCGGTACCGGAGCCAACCGCGGTGGTGTGATTTTATCTGTCATAAACACACCCACCTACGCACCTGTATGGGATACTGAAAACCCAAAACATTATTACAACAGATTCTACGGGGTAAGCAACATTACTCATCCGCTCGAAAACCTGGCACGAACCAAAAACAATAAGAACGACACACACCGCCTGCTGGCAACCGGAAAAAGCGTAATCACATTCATTCCCGAATTAAAATTAAGTTCATCCATCACTGCCGACATGAATTACTGGAACTACACATCGTTTCTTGATCCGGTCTCAACAAGCTACGGAAGAGGACAATTCGGCGAAGCTCAGGACAACCGTTCATTCACTAAAGTGATGATGCTTGACAATATTTTAACCTACAACAAGAAAATCAATCTGAACAATTTCGAAGCGATGGCAGGAACCTCATACACTGTTTCTGACTGGTCGCAGAGCTATCAGTTTGGATCGCACTTTGCCAACGATTTGATTCAGACACTCAATGCGGCGAATAAAATAAGTCCTTCAAACGGCTCTACCGGTTCGCAATGGGCTATCATGTCATACCTGGGACGATTGTCTTACAATTACGACAGTAAATACCTGGCCACCATCAATATGCGGGCCGACGGCTCCAGCAAACTGGCACCTTCCGGACGATGGGGGTATTTTCCGTCTGTATCAGCAGCCTGGCGTATATCTTCAGAACCATTCATGGCCAATTTCAACTGGATGAACGACCTGAAACTCCGTGCCGGATGGGGCCAGACAGGAAATCAGGACGGACTTGGCGACTACGCTTACCTGGAAAGATACGACTTTAACCGCATTGAATGGTGGAAACCGGGTCAGGGAGATGCAGTTCCCACATACAGTCAGGTGAGCTTAAGCTCATCAGACCTCACCTGGGAAACAACTACTCAAACCAACATAGGGCTGGATGCTACCATGTTTCAGAACAGGCTCACTTTCAATATCGATTACTATTTCAAAAGAACCCGTGACATGCTTATGTGGGTAACATTGCCGGCCGGATCCGCTGCTGTGTCATCCATTCAACGAAACGAAGGAGAAATGACAAACAAAGGGATAGAATTCAGTGTAAGTTCCAAAAATCTCACCGGTGATTTCAAATGGAATACCGATTTCAACATCTCGCACAATAAAAATATGCTGGTGAGCCTTGACTTCAAACAGGTGTATTACGATGCCCGCGTAACGGATATCCTTTCCGATTTTGCGGTGAAAAACATGCCTGGAAGACCATTGGGAGGATTCTGGGGATACGAATCGGAAGGTGTTGATCCGGAAACCGGCGAGCTGATGTATGTTGACAAAAACAACGATGGATTCATTAATGCATCCGACCGTGGTTACATTGGAGATCCGAATCCCGATTTCACTTATGGTATGACAAATTATTTTTCATTCAAAAATTTCAATTTAAGTGTGCTTTTACAGGGAACATACGGAAATGATATTTTCAACGTATCGAGAATTGAATCGGAAGGCATGTACGATGCCAAAAATCAGTCGAAAAGAATACTTGAACGATGGAGAAGACCGGGAATGGTTTCTACTATTCCCAAAGCAGGATACGATATGAAAATTTCATCCTATTTTGTTGAAGATGGCAGCTACCTGCGCATCAAAGACATTACCTTATCATATGATTTCAGCATGAACTGGATGAAGAAACTCGGTATTACCAGGCTTCAACCCTATGCAACGGTTACAAATCTGTTTACCTTTACCAAATACCTCGGATTTGATCCCGAAGTAAATCAATGGGGAAACTCAGGAAATGTACAGGGAATGGATTACGGAACTTATCCACAGACAAGATCCTTTATCTTTGGAGTCAATGTAGATATTTAATTCTATCCAACTTTTTAAAAAGCAACTTCGAAAATCATGAAGAATATAATTATAAAATCAGGACTTGGATTATTCATTATCCTCTTTACGGCTTGTAATCTTGATTACGATCCCGTATCGCAACTCTCCGAAAGGACTCTTGGAACAAAAGACACTACCGGAACTGAAATAAAGTACAAAGACCGTGAAGCAATTCAGGCAGTTTATAAAAGTATGTATCAACGTATGACCGGGCAACAGGAACACTGGTACCTTGATTACCTGCTTTTTGCAGAATGTCGTTCGGACAATGCTTATGCCGGAACAACAGGCGCCGAAGTAGTACCTGTAGAAACCAACAACCTGGATGCGAGCAACAGCGTCATTGCACGTGACTGGAACCGCTATCTGGAAGACATTGCATTAGCCAACAGCATCATCAGTAATATTGACCTGGTGCCTGACCAAACTCTGACTGGAGCTGAAAGAAACCAATGGAAAGCAGAAGCAAAGATATTCAGAGCCATGATGATGTATGACATGGCCCGATGGTTCGGCAATTTTCCGGTTATCACCCGCGAAGCAGGCAAAATTACTGCTGAAAACATCAAAGATGTGTATCCCCTTTACTTTCCGAAAGCAAATACTCCGGCTGAAGCATACGCTCAAATCATAAGCGACTTACGCAGTTCGCTGGAGTTTGCGCCTGCTAACAACAATGCCGATAAATCCATTCTGTCAAAAACAGTTGCCAGAGCATTGCTGACAAAAGTATATGCCGACAGAATTGTTCAAAATCCGGACAGCGTCATCTATTTTGCCAACCAGGTGGCTGCTGACGGTATAACTCTTGTTGGCAACTACAGCGATTTATTCGGTCTGAACGCATCCGGTACCGATGCAAAAGCCCGAAACACCTCCGAATCTATTCTGGAATTGCAGTATTTCACCGGAAGCGGAAACTGGGTAACCTGGATGTTTGGCCGCGATTTGCTGGATTTCGAGTTTTATTTCACCTGGGCAAAATGGGTAACACCATCACGTGATTTGATCAAGGCATTTGATGATGCCGGCGACACGAAACGTAAAAACGAATCAATTGTTTATTATCAGACTACCTGGTCTAATTATTATGATTCCAAAAGCTATCCTTTCATGTACAAATGCAGATCCAATGTAAATTCCATCATCAAATTACGCGGAGCTGACATATTATTGCTTAAAGCAGAAGCATTGGCTCATAAAAATCAACTTCAGGAGGCAGCTCAGGTGGTTAATACCGTTCGAAAAAGGGTTAGTTTGCCCGATCTGAATGCTTCAAGCACTTCGTCAAAAGAAAACCTGCTTAATGCAATTTTACTGGAAAGAAGACTTGAACTCGCCTTTGAAGGGCAACGGTGGTTTGATTTGATCAGACATAACAAACTCATGGAAGTGATGAACAACGTTAATCAGCGTGATGCAGGCAGATTGAAGCAAGCCAGAGCATTCACTCAGGAATCGGAACTACTCCCGATACCGCAACCGGTATTGGATGAAAACACAAATCTGGTACAAAATCCGGGTTATTAATTGTCAGACTTTATTATGAACAGTTTTCCATAAGCAAACAATGAAAAAACTACATTATATTATCAGTCTTGCGATTATTTTCATCGCAAGTTCGTGTCAGGAGACAGAATTCAGGACACACTATCCGGAAAGTACACCCACTCTCACAGCAAGTGTGACTGAAAATTCCATTCAATATGGAGACTCCATTACATTATTGGCCGAAGTGAGCGACCCGAATCCGCTTTCAACTCTTGAAGTAAAAATAGCGGTAAGCAATAAACTTATCATTTCGGAATCCATCCGCACGAAAGGTACATCTGCCAGTATCCAAAAGAGATATCACATTCCGTTCGGTGCCGGAATGCCGGACAAAGAAAAAGTAAAAGTTTACTTAACTGCCATCAATACAGAAGGTTTCAAAACCGAGCAAGTAATTGAAACTACGATTGGGAATCGTCCGCCAATGCCAAAACTTTATCTCATTCCGGCTACGATCACTGCCGGACTGAGCACCAAAGAGCTGATTGTGACCGACGAAAGTAACCTTATCTATTCTGTAAGTGGAATTGAATTTCCGAATACATTCAACTGTTACATTGCCACTAAAAAAACAGCTTTCGGCAGAGTGGACTGGTCGGGTATTGTATTTGGAATGAGAAACAACGAGATTACAATCATTAAGCAGGGTGAAGCTCCCATTTCCGTACAGGACGAATCGTTGGTTAATATCAGCTCCTGCAGTTTTGATGCAATCAACTTTTCGTTGCAAGTAACCGGAAAACTGCTTGAACCACTGACTCACATGAATGTTGCTGCCGATCTTACTCTCTCACCCGCTTCTCTTTTGGGAGCTGATGCATCGAAATTCAGAGGAGCAACCATCTATTTCGGTAAAAACGTGGAAGTTACTTTCGAGGGAATTGCCAACCTGACCAATGGATTATCACCCGATTATTTTGAAGTTACCGGAACCAATAAAGCGAAATTCCTCGGAGAAACAGGCATGTATAAAGCCTACTATCACATCGCAGGAGACTATCTGTATATCGAACCAATGCCAACTACGGCTTTACCGGATGCGTTGTGGATTTGCGGGACAGGAATCGGACGCCCGTCGCAACCCTACGCCACTACAACCAGCTGGAACTGGAATACACCGCTGGATTATGTTCCATGCCGGAAAATATCTAACGGAGTGTATCAGGCAACCGTATATCTCGAAAATGAAGACAATGGAGAAGGAACCGGATTTGGCACCTGCAATTTCAAGTTCTTCCACTATCGGGGATGGGATCACGGCGAAGAATCTTCGATGCAATACACTGTAAATTCACCGTTGAAAAAAAGTAGTGAAGCCGGCAATGTAGGTAACTGGCGCGGTAATGATACTACATTCAAAGGTGTGTATCGCATCACGCTGGATATGAATACAAAAATCACACATGTAGAGAAACTGAACTAAAACTATTAGAATGAAAAAAATTATAATATATTTATATCTCGGCACTTTCATTTTCATTTTTGCCGGTTGCGCCGGTTGCAAAGGAACCAACAACCCCAAGCCACCCGACACGGGAGATCCGGGCACCAAAGATGTGGCTACATACATTACCACTGCCGACAAGACAATGCTTTTCAGTTCGGTAGCTAAAAGTTTTGGAAGTGGCATAAACATGAATATCGAGAAAACACTCACTCTTAAGCCCACACAGACCTTTCAGACTATCGATGGCTTTGGAGCTGCTATCACCGGTTCTTCGTGCTATAATCTGTTGAAAATGAATAAAGCCGACCGGACCAAACTGCTGGAAGAGACCTTCAGTGTTGACAAAGGTATGGGTTACAGTTATGTACGTGTAGCTATCGGATGTTCGGATTTCTCGCTTGATGAGTACACCTGCTGCGATGAACCGGGAATTGAAAATTTTGCCATGCATCCTTACGATGTGCGTGATATTTACCCCATTCTGAAGGAAATTCTGGCTATAAATCCAAAACTGAAAATTATGGGTTCGCCTTGGACACCTCCCCGATGGATGAAAGTGAATAATCTTACTGATCTTCAACCATATAACTCATGGACAAGTGGTCAGTTAAATCCGAAATACTATCAGGATTATGCCACCTATTTTGTAAAATGGATACAGGCGATGGAAAAAGAAGGTTTTCCAATTGAATCAGTTACGATACAGAATGAACCACTGAACAGAGGTAACTCAGCATCGCTCTATATGACCTGGCAGGAACAGCGCGATTTTATTAAAACAGCATTAGGGCCTAAATTTGCAGATGCAAATCTGAAAACTAAAATTATAGTATTCGATCACAATTTCAATTATGATAATATTCCGGATCAGCAGGGATATCCGTTACGCATCTACGAAGATGCGGATGCAGCCAAATACATTGATGGAGCTGCGTACCATGCTTACGGAGGAAGCAGTACGGAGTTGACACGTGTTCACAACTCAAATCCGAATAAAAATCTGTATTTCACCGAAATGTCAATAGGAACCTGGAACTACACTTTCGACGGAGATCTGATGTGGACGATGAAAGAGATTGGAATCGGAGCATTGAATCGATTCAGTAAGGCGGTGATTGTGTGGAACTTTATGCTCGATGACAAGCGGGGACCTAACCGTCCCGGTGGATGCACCACCTGTTTCGGAGCTGTGGATATCAACTCATCCGATTATAAAACGCTCGACAGAAAATCACATTATTACTTTATCGGACACATGTCGAAAGTGCTTCACAGTGGTTCAACACGGATTGGAACTTCGGGATATATGCCTGCAGGTGTAATTGCTACTGCTGTGGTCAATCCAAACGGAACTTACGGAATTGTTCTTCAAAATGACAATTCCACTTCCGTACAGATGACTATTGATGATGGCAATCACCATTTTGACGTCACTTTACCGGCTAAAAGTCTGACCTCTTGTAACTGGAAGAAATAAAAAAGATATTTATATTCATCTGATAATCAATAATTTTATTACAAATCTTTAAAAACAAAAAATTTATGAAAAAACACTATTCTTTAATTTTGCTGGCTGTGTTATTATCAGCTGCAACAATGAGTTATGCTAATCAGACAGTAAAACTCAGGGTACAGGTACCGGCACAAACTGTTGTATGCTATGCCACAGGAGGATTTAACGGATGGAATACATCTGCCACTCCGATGACAAAAGTTTCTGACTCTCCGAAAATCTTTGAAGCAGATATTTCTGTACCCGACAATGTGGATGCAGGATATGGATTCAAATTCCTGGCCGGACCCGACTGGAAATACGAACAAGGTGATCCGTCAGCCGACTTTACTTACGGAGCTGTGGGTTGGACCGGAGCTGTGGTCAATTCATTTAAACAATACTTCACACCGATGACACCGCGTGATATCAAAGTGAATGTACTTGTTCCTTCTACTACATTATTCTGCTATATCACCGGAACATTTGCCAATTGGGAACAACCTACAAAACAAATGACCTTCGTAAGTCAAGATCAGGATGGCAAAGTGTATACTTACACTATTCCAAATATCGATCCTCAGCTGCTTGAATTCAAATTTGCATCGGGTCCAAGCTGGGCTTATGAACAGACTCAGGGTAACTTTACCTATTTGGGCAACGGAGGTGACAACAATGAAGTAAGCGTGGTTTGCTCCGGATTCAAAGCAATTTACGATCCTGTAAACGTCGGAGATATCACCGTGAATATCACATCAGTTCCGGCAGGAACAGACAGTGTGTATCTGGTAGGCAGTTTCAAGAACGGATGGAAACTGGAAGAAGCTATCCCAGCAACTAAAAACAACGACGGTTCTTTCACTGCCGTAATCACTCAGGTAGCTGATGTGGAATTCAAATGCTGGAACCGCAGAGACTGGGCTTATGAAGAATGCCAGCCTGACGGCAGCAATATCCCTAATCGTCAATACAAGTTCAAAGATACTCCTGTAGCGAATATTACGATTGCAAAATGGAAAAAGATGGCTACCGGAATCGACGAATTGAAATCCGATTTTACATATCCGGTATCTGTTTCTGACAGGAAAGTAACTGTTGATGGAGTGGTTTCAGGTGTAAGTCTTTACAATATCAGCGGACAACTTATTCAGAATTTCAAAGGAAACGGAAAATTTGTGAGCCGTCCTCTGACAAGCGGAGTTTATATTCTTCAGGTTGACAATACTGAAAGAAAAGTGATGGTTGATTAATTCTGCTTTTTTTATAACCAGAAAAGACCGTAAGCCATCAGGCTTACGGTCTTTTTTTTATTTCAGCTTTATTCAAAGTAACTGAATATCAGCAATCAAATCTGCTGAGATTTTTTTATCCCGCCCACCCTTCTCTATCCAGATTACGATAATTGATAGCTTCGGCAATGTGCTGAGGAAGTATATTTTCGCAGTCGTCCAGATCGGCAATGGTACGCGATACCTTCAGGATTCGATCGTAAGCCCGGGCAGAAAGATTGAGCCTGTTCATGGCATTTTTGAGCAGTTCGCTGCCTTCCTTGTCGGGTTGAGCATACGTACGAAGCAGCTTCGACGACATCTGTGCATTGCAATACACCCCGTCAACATCCCTGAATCGCAGTTCCTGTATTTCGCGCGCTTTCACCACTCTTTTTCGTACTTCGTTGCTGCTTTCGGATTCTTTCAGTTCCGACATTTTTTCGAACGGAACGGGAATGATTTCGATGTGGATATCAATGCGGTCGAGCAAAGGACCCGAAATCCGGCTCAGGTATTTCTGAACAAGCCCGGGTGCACATACGCATTCGCGGGTAGGATGGTTGTAATAGCCGCACGGGCAAGGATTCATAGAAGCTACAAGCATAAAACTGGCCGGATATTCAATGGCAAATTTTGCCCTGGAAATACATATTTTCCGGTCCTCCAGCGGCTGGCGCATTACTTCGAGCACCGTGCGTTTGAATTCCGGAAGTTCGTCAAGAAAAAGCACTCCGTTGTGTGCCAGCGATATTTCACCCGGCTGGGGGAAAGTGCCGCCACCTACGAGTGCTACATCAGAAATGGTATGGTGCGGACTCCGGAATGGCCGCTGTGAGATAAGCGATGTATTGCTATCAATATTTCCGGCTACAGAATGAATCTTGGTTGTTTCAAGCGCCTCGTGGAGTGTGAGTGGAGGCAGAATAGTCGGGATTCGTTTGGCAAGCATTGATTTACCTGCACCCGGAGGTCCTACCATGATGATATTGTGCCCTCCGGCAGCCGATACTTCCAGCGCACGTTTCACATTTTCCTGCCCTTTCACATCGGCAAAATCAATTTCCGCTAAATTCAAATGCTGATAAAATTCATCACGGGTATTCACCACGGTAGGTTCGAGCGAGGACTTTCCTTTGAAAAAATCAATCACCTCCGTAATATTCTCCACACCATACACATCCAGATTATTTACTACGGCAGCTTCGCGGGCATTCTGTTTGGGCAGAATAAAACCTTTGAACTTATCTTCGCGGGCTTTGATGGCTATTGGGAGCACTCCCTTGATGGGTTGTAATCCGCCATCGAGGGACAATTCGCCCATTATCACGTATTTTTCGAGTTCTTCGTAAGGTATTTTCTCAGATGCAGCCATTATACCGATGGCCAGGGGCAAATCATAAGCCGAACCTTCTTTCCGGATATCGGCAGGTGCCATATTCACAATCACCTGCTTGCGTGGCAGATCGTATCCGTTGTACTTCAGTGCCGATACGATACGTTCGTGACTTTCCCTGACGGCATTATCGGGCAACCCGACTATCATAAACCGAATACCCTGCCCTACATTCACTTCTATGGTTACAATAGTGGCATTTATTCCCTGTACAGCAGCTCCAAATGATTTTACAAGCATATTAATTTCCGGTTGTGATGTTTAGGTGTAAAACATGAATTACTATAACTGGCAAAGAGGAGAACTTAATTGTTTATGTTGTTGAACCGAAACCTGTCTGACGGGAAAACACGCTCCCAGATATTGTTTTTTGTCTTTTTAGGTTTGTCGTTATTGATGTGTGCACTTAAAGTAAACATTTGTTCGAAATAAACCTTTCCATCCGAAAAATGGGCGCGTGCTGCAAGCTGACCTTTAATATGATCATTATTTATGAAATTCCAGTACACTTTATTCTGCATGTAGCTTTCTGCACGGAGAAACGGATCTCCCCAGTACAGATTATTGGCATGGCGGTAATACAATACCATGCGTGGTTGTCCGTAATAGAGGGTGTTTTCGGTTCCGAAGCCACGATAGTCGAATTCCACACGGGCTACGCCTCCGGTAGGTGTACCGTAGTTGTTCATATCTACTCTGTCACGTTCAAAGCCTGAAAGCAGTCCCACAGAAACGAGCAATTTATTGATACCGCTTCGGTTGGAATAGTTGACTCCACCCGACAACTGACCGAGCAGATAATCCGAAACCGTTATTCCCCGCGGATTGGGGCGGGTAATGGAATAATGAAACATATAGGACTGAAAATCGGCAAAAAACAATTTTCCGAATTTTTTGTAACCCGAAGCGCCAATGAAGAAAGTCTCACGCTCAGTTGCACTTTGCAATCCGGTCCAGTCCAGCCAGAGTTTAACGAACTGATTTTCGTTTCCTTTCCTGAAATACATGCCTTCCATGGTGTGTCTGTAATACTTTATGGAATCCTGAAAGAAAAAATCGGAATAATCGTCGAGCAAATCGTGACGATGGAATGATCCTACTTTCAACAGTGTATTTTCATCTTTCAGCTGATAATATGCCAGCAAATGAATATCGTTTACAAGTTTATCGGCTCCCAGACTTCTCATAGCATCTACACCTCCCACAATGTAATGCTTGTCATCAAACTTCCAGCCAATTTCCTGAGTGAGTGTTACACCGGCCATCGTCTGATCAATAGCCAGTGGCGACTTTGCAAATTCATTGTTATCAAAGAAAAAGTTCAGTTCCGTATTCCATTTCAACTCCTGTGAGAACAAAAACAGCGGCGAAATAAGGCCGATAAGTAATAATTTGTGGAATTTCATAATTCTATACGATTGATTATTTATTCAGATAAAAAATTTAAAGGAATCATTAGAAAGGTACTTACTGTGTCCACTCTAATGATGATGCCCTCCGGTAAGGCTAAAATAGTACATTAGTGCTAATCCAAGTAAAACAAAAACACTGTGAATGAACCATTTGCCTTTCGCTGTATTCTTGAGCACTTCAGGCAATAAACTGGTGGCAGCCAGGTAGATAAATCCTCCTGCAGCTACGGGCAGCACATAAACGGAGAAATGCTCTATTTCATGCCCAAACCACAATGCAAGCAATGTACCCAGAATGGCCGATGTAGCTACCAGAAAATTGTAGAAAAGTGCTTTTTTCTTCGAAAAACCGGCTTTCAACAGGATTCCGAAATCACTTATTTCCTGCGGAATTTCGTGGAGAATTACCGTGATAGTGGTAGCCAGACCCAGTTCGGGCGAAAACATCCAGGCAGCGCCTATCAGAATTCCATCGGTAAAATTATGAATCCCGTCGGCGTAAAGGCTCAGATAGCCGTAAGGTTTTACCCTGAACGAAACAGCCGGATTGGCTGCCTGATGCGTGTGGAGCAACTGCTCGACCAGAAAAAACAGCATAAAACCGGCAATAATCAGCCAGGAAGTCAGTTTGGGAGATTCAATATGAAAATACGATTCGGGTACCAGATGAAAAAAAGCATTTCCGAGCAATGCTCCTACCGAAAAACAAACCAGCAGAAGCAGTATTTTCTGCAGTTTTTCTGTTTTTAATGCAAATAATGAAACACCTATCAGCGAAATGATGCTTACAGCTATTGTACTTATCAGGGCATTCAACCAGATTTTATCCATTTTTTTTTATTTAACTTACAAAAGTATGTAAAAATTATCAAAATTAGTTCAAATATCAGCAAAAAAGACTGTCTGAGTTTTCAGTACAGTCTTCATCAGGGTGATTACAGCACATTTATAAAGAACCGGAAAAAAACGTTTTAACTTCCCGATGTCAGTTTTTTCAAATGTATATATTGCTTTTCCTTTAAAATCAAATCAGTATCCGGATGGAAATTAATCTTGTTTTTGAAGTAAAACGGTAGCATAAGCTGCCATACCTTCCTGTCTGCCGACGAATCCCATTTTTTCGTTTGTAGTAGCTTTGATTGAAATATCATCCACATTGACCTGCATCACTTCGGCGAGTGTTTTTTGCATAGCAGGAATATACGGATTCAGCTTTGGCTGCTCAGCCACTACGGTGCAGTCGGCGTTGCCAAATTCCCATCCTTTTTCCCTGATGAGCAGCATGGTATGGTGTAAAAGGATTTTACTGTCTATATTTTTGAATTCGGAGGCATTGTCCGGGAAATGAAAACCGATATCGCGCATGTTGGCCGCTCCCAGTAGTGCATCGCAAAGTGCGTGAATAAGCACATCGGCGTCAGAATGTCCCAGCAAACCCGGCTGATAATCCAACTTGATTCCACCCAGCCAAAGTTCGCGTCCGGCAGCAAACGCATGTACATCATATCCAAATCCTACTCTAAGTTTCATAAGGTAAATATCTTTATTTCAAAAGTAAAATTGCATTGCAACCAAAAACAGTATATAAAACAAAAAAGACTGTAGCTGGTTCAAGGCAAACAGTCTTTTTGAAGAAAAAAAAGTATGCATTAACGCATCAGATTCTGTAAACCATTCAGGTCGAAACCGAGCGTAAAGCGGAGTGTTTGGTCCAGCGGATTGGATTGTGCTGCAGAAATCAGATAAGCAGCATCAAGCTGGAACATGTTGAGTTTGAATCCGACGCCGGCAGTGAAGTATTTGCGGTTTCCTTTCATGGCGTTCTCATTAAAATATCCGCCACGTACGAAAAACTGATTGTTGTATGCGTATTCGGCCCCAACCGACCACATGATTTCCTTTAGTTCTTCGGAAGATCCACCGGGAGCATCGCCAAACGATTTGAAAATACCTGCAATGGGTCCTGTTTCGTAGTAGGAAGTACGGCGGGCCTCATAATCGGTATCGCTCTCGCCTTCGAGCCTTTTGATGGGAGTAGGAACCAGCAGTTTGTTAATGTCTGCACTGATGGATATTTTGTTGTAATCATCAAAAGGATAATCAAACGATCCACCAAGTTTCAGATTAGTAGGGATAAAAATGCTGGTCAGATTCTGATCATACGAGATTTTGGAACCGATATTGGAGATATTCAATCCAAAAGCGAGATTGGCATCGCCAGTCGACATTTCGATGGGAGTGCGGTAATATGTGGCCACATCGGCTGCAATAGCATTTCCGGGATACATCGGATCTGCCGAATTGTTGATTCCGTTGTTCAAGTCCGAACGGATATACCTGAAAGCAACAGCAGCCGACCATTTTTCTGAAAGCAGACGGGAGTAAGCCAGGTCAAAAGCCAGTTCGTTCGGATGGGCAGTACCGTAGTCATCTTCGGGTCTTTCACCGGTGAGTTTGATTTCACCAAGGGAGAAAAAGCGAAGAGATGCACTTACCGATTGCTGTTCGTCAAACTTCCAGTAACCGGCTGCGTAGAGCAAATTAATATCGCTCACGAGTTTACTCAGCCAGGGAGTATATGAGAACGAGAAACCGGCCGGGCTCTCCATAAAAGCGTATTTGGCAGGATTCCAGTGTTGAGAATTAATATCCGGAGTGGTAGCAGCTCCCACATCGCCCATACCGCCTCCACGTGAATCGGGAGTAATGGTTAACGAAGGAACGCCAGTAATCAGCGGATTCAGTTGTTCGTTTGGCTCAACCTGAGCAAATACCGATAATGAGATAAGAAAAGTGGTTAGTAATACTAAAAAAGTCTTTTTCATTCTTTATGATGGTTTAAAATTTATCTGTATTGTTTTTTTATCCTGTTTTTTTTTATGCCATTGCTGGATTAATAATTTAAACTCATGAAAAATTATTTTATTGCCCGAGCACGATTATTTTATTCGCTTTTGAAGTTTGCTCACTGTTGTTTGTTTTGATCGAGATGCGGTACAGATATACACCGGCTTGCACCTTTTTACCGGTGCTGTCTTTCAAATCCCATTTAAGGTTTTCTGCACTGTTTTGTCTTACAGAAATGATCAGCCTGCCCGAAATATCGAAAATATCCAGTGTGGTTTCCAGTATCACCTGCGGACGGTCGTGTTCTATTACGAAACTGGTACCCGTTCGAACCGGATTAGGATAATTATACACACTGAATAACTCGGGAATCAGTCCGGGCACAACTTCAAAATCTAACGTTGCCGTAGTTGAATTGTTCAGCAAATCCCAGCAAAAGAAGGTAATTGTGTGTTTTCCGGCGGACATCTGAGGCAGTTTCATACGTACGGTACCTTCCTGGTAGCTGCCTGTCTCGGCTTCAAAATTATCGTTCAGCGTATAGGAAGTCAGCGGATTACCGTCGATTACCAACCTCATATCGTGTCCGATACCGCTACCTACCGTATTGATTCCGTTTTTATCCGAAACTCGGGCTACAAACATCGGAGTTTCATTCACTTTTCCGGCCGGAGTGAAGTTGGGTGTGTTTAGATACATTGTTACTGCCGGACCTTCGTTATCCTGAATAAAATCCGGAGTTGATCCTCCTACCGTGAAATTTTCATAAAATCCCTGAGCTTCTCTGTCTGAATTTGAATCAGATGCATAGTAGTTTATTCTCCCCGAACCGTAATTATAGCGTATGTCACGTGGAATCATGGCCGTAAAAGTAAACACTCCGTCGGTGATATTTGCTTTTCCGGAGTAAAGCAAATTGGGTCTGTCTTCATAAGTAATGCTTCCCGCCTTATCGTTGTCCAGCGTGGTAATTTTCTGCATTTTGTCGTAAATGGATATCTCAAGTTTACCGTTAAAGTCTGTTACCTTGTTATTGTTGTCGTCAACAATGTATCCCTGAAACTTATTGACAGAAAGCGCTTTGAGCGTATCGGAGTTTGATACTGTTTTATCGTTGATTTTTTCGGTGATAACCCTGTATCCGGTTGGATAAGTGAGTCTTAAAGCAGGATCGCCAAAGAGCATGTACGACAATTTATTAATTTCGGTACCTGTCTGGTTTTTTGATTTGAATACAGCATCGCCCAGGCGGGGATATTTTCCATTGTTTTTCTCAAAAAGGTCCAGTGTGAAAAACCGGTTCAGTCTTTCGTTTTGCGAAGCGTAAACCGTGCGTGCTGCTGAGAAAAGCGCAATTCCACCTCCTGCAGGATTCAGGAGTACGTATTCACCGGCCGAAATATTTTTGACGTCGAACAGCACGAAATCGCAGGTAGCAGCTACCCACAAGGGCAATTTGGTGTTATACATGTTTTTCACATCGTCGGCCAGCAATACTTTTTCTTTTGTCCAGCCATTTTCACTGGCATGTCCGGTGAAATTGAGCATCAGCAGCCCCGTATTGATCAGGTTATGCAGTTTTGTAGTAGCCAGTGGATAGGTATCGCCGCTGGCCGAGGTTTCCTGAAGGTATGCATCAAGGTAAATTTTATTAAACTGAAATCCCTGATTATTCTTTTTTAGTGATTGCGCAATACTATCAGCCTGACGCATGTGAAGCGCTCCGTCTTCATCGTCGGCAAGAAAACAGAGCTGGTTTTTCCAGTTTCCCCGAATTTCATTTTTCATGTATGCAATGGTTTTATTCACCACATCATCGGCCTGCTGGCTTGTTGCCACCGGAAATCGTCCGATGCCGATATCAAGCAGGTTGGCCGGAGGATACAGCCCTTCCTTGTCGTCCAGAAAACCAAAATAATCATCGGTTACATAAGACTTTACGATATCCAGTGACATATCTGCCTGATAGGTAATGACCAGGTTGTCGCCTGAGTTATTTATTATTCCGCGATTGTCGTACGAGCCTCTCCCGAAGAGCAACAGGTACTTTGGCATGGCTGAAGCATCCGCTGCGGCTAATGCCCTGTCGTAAAACATTTTCATTGCCCACCGGTAGGCCGAAGCATCGGGTGTACCGGATGAAAATTCGTTGTACACCTGATCCGTTGTCATCACATTGACTCTGAGATTATCCATCTGCCGGTGTGCATTGGCCAGTTTTTCGGCCTGAGGCACGAAAGTTGGATGTGTGATTATGACCATTTCGGCAGCCTGCATACCGTGAATATCCTGATTGGCTACAGTTCCTGCCGGTGTGGGCTCAAGTGTAAATGAAGCTTTGGCAGTGGGGTCAATGGCAAGATATTCTTTCAGCGTTTCGCCAGAATCGGTAAATTCGAGTACATCTCCGCTTCGGGCAGCTACGATTCGTTTCACGTTAGCCGGATCGGTTATATCCCACACCTGAACGTTGGCATTGACTCCCGAAATCCGGTACCGGTTGTAAACGAATGAATTCAGGTTATCGGTATTTCTGAAAAACAGCACCGCCCCATTCATCACCAGTTTCCGGCGGGCATTCACTTCCAGATAATTGAGATATCCTCTGGCCGATAAGTTGGGTTTGGAATACGTTAAGGTAAATTCAGCTTTTGAATTCGGATTGGTAACCGGGAAAGTAAGTGTGGCGTTAGCTTCTTTACCTATTTCGTAATTGTCTCCGCTCTTTCTGGAAACTGAAAAAGATAATTCCTGCGCTCCGTTGAGTTTCAGAACGAAACCGGATGTTTCGGTCGAAGTGGCTGCTACATCTACTCTTGCCTTTACATTGCCGGCAGCCATGTTCGGAAAATCAAAACTAAAATTATAGGAAGTTGTATTCTCAAAAATTTCTCCGTAAAATACCTTTCCGGTTTTTGCCAGGTTGTATTTTTCCACTTCATGAAGCTGATAATCCGTAAATTCAGTCACTTCAGCCACTTCGGTTCCTGCAGGAACTGTAATGGCAACATCCTGAATTTTCTTACCCTGGCCTGCATCTGAAGTAATGAAGTAATATCCTTCGTTGGCATAATGATTGAGGGTATGGGTAAACATGGATCTGGGCTGATCATACCTCCACTTTACCAAACCCTGACCGTAGAAGAGGATGTAATCACCTGCGTTAAACACACCATCGGCCCCCTTTTCCATCCACACGGCCACTTCAGGCAGATCATCCGGTTTTGGCTTTGTGAAATCCTGATCAAGCAAGGCACCGCCGTAACCGAAAACCCTGACATTAGCCGAATTTACTCCCATCGAATTAAGGGCCTCGTAGGTTAGTTTATATATTCCGGTTTCTTTAATTTTTACTTTTACGAATTTTCCCGATGCTAAAACAGAAGATGCTGCATACGAGTGCATTACAGGTGAGAAAATTCGGGATGGTTTTGGTTGTTTTACGATCTGAAGATTAAATCTACTCACTTTCATCACCTTATTATCTTTCATTACGAAAGGCAAAATTTGGATATTCAGATAAGTTGTCCCCCGCTCGTATCCATTGAATGTATTCACCTCAATAGTCTGCGGAATGGCATTTCGGGCAACTATTTTTTCTTCTTCGGCTGTAAGCGGTATAAACTCCGCATTTTCAACCGATACCTGGTAGCCGGCATTTTCATCAGCTATTATTCTCTCTGCAAAGTGCGGAAGATCCGTTTCGGAAGGATATTGAGCCTGATCAAAAGATAATACCTGCTTCACATGTGTACCTGCTTTCCAGGTTTCAACGCGTGACCATTTTATTTCATATTTTGAGACAAAAGGATTCAGGGCGGTGGATGCAAAGGCAACACATGTGATTAAAGCTATGGTAATGAGAAATTTAAACTTCATAGTAGGGTGAATAAAAAAACGAATAAAAAGCTAACATCTATAACGACAATCATGTGTATTTATTATTGCGCAGTCAGCTTCTTACTTCACGTAAAAATCGAACATTTTTTTGTTGAAAATGTAACCTTCCAGCCTGTTGCCAATGCTCACTCTGCCTACTCCGGCAGGAGTACCCGTAAAGAGTATGTCGCCAATTTTCAATGTAAAAAAACGGCTCACGTAAGCAATCAGTGTATCTATTTCAAAAATCATGTCGGCTGAATTTCCCTGTTGTACAGTCTGGCCGTCCATATCGAGGTGAAAGTGGATATTCTGCAGATTGCCTAATTCACTTTTGGGTATGAAATCGCCAATAACAGCCGAATTATCAAAAGCCTTGCATATTTCCCAGGGTTTGCCTTCCTTTTTGAGACGTCTTTGTATATCGCGTGCTGTAAAATCCACACCCAGGCCTATTTCATCGTAGTAGCGGTGTGCAAATTTTGGAGCAATGTTTTTGCCGATGCGGTTAATTTTCACAATCAGCTCTGTTTCATAATGTACTTCATCGCTGAAATCGGGGATAAAAAACGGTTTGTTATTTCGCAGAGCAGCTGTGTCGGGTTTCATAAATACCACCGGCTCGGTGGGGTTCACACTGTTCAGTTCCTTATTGTGCTCCACGTAATTTTGTCCTATGGCAAATATCTTCATTGGTACTTTCTATTATTTATTGCTTTCGCTAAGTTCATTCAACCGATTGAACATCACTGCCAGATGTGCATATATGGAAGTATTCTGTACGATAATATTTTCAGGTACCCGAATGCGGAAAGGTGTAAAATTCCAGATTGCCTGTATGCCTCCATCTATCATCATATCGGCAGTTTCCTGCGCTTTATCAACAGGAACTGTAAGAATTCCGATATTTACTCCCGTTTGTTTCTGAAGCGATGCAAAACGTTCGATGTGATGAATCGGTATCCGGTTAATACTGGTACCTGCCAGTTCAAACTTTACATCGAAACCCGCCACTATTTCCAGCCCAAACTGGCTTAATCCATTGTCGTGCATCAAAGCACCTCCCAGACTCCCCACTCCGAACAGATATGCTTTGTGTGACTTGGTAAATCCCAAAAACCTCTCCAGTACATCCACCAGCTCGTTCACATCATATCCTACACGGGTTCTACCCGATATCTGTACAAACGACAGGTCTTTGGCCACTTTCGAGGCATCAACAGCAATGTTGCCGGCTATTTGTGTGGACGACAGGAAAGTTTCTCCCGATTGCTGCACAAGCTGCGCATAAGCCAGATACCAGGGCAATCGCCGGAGAGTTGGTTCCGGAACATTGTATATTGTCTGTGGCATTATTTGGTTTATTTTCAAGATTTAAACTACAAAATTAATTATTTTTTTTGTAAAAATATCAGTTTTATTCCGCTTCATACACCAAACAAACCTTAAAATATTAAAAATGACAATTTTGCTCGGAAAAGTGAAATTTTGTCAGACAAAACAACTTTTACTCGGAAATTTCTGGTCATTTTGTCTGATTATCAGAATGGTAAGCTATTTGAAGCATATCGAATAAAATTAATTCATAAAAAAACCACATATGAACTTTAATAATTTTACCACAAAATCGCAGGAAGCCGTTCAGCAGGCAATTGACCTTGCTCAGGCAAAATCGCAGCAAATCATCGAACCAGCTCACCTCCTGATGGGTGTAATGATGAAAGGTGAAGATGTCGTTCAGTTTTTGTTTGGAAAAACGGGCATTCAGCCGTCTGTTATTCAATCGGCTGTAGAGCAGATCATTACAGGCTATCCGCGCGTTTCGGGAGGAGAACCGTATTTTTCACGCGAAACCAATGAGGTGCTTCAAAAAGCGATAGATTACTCCTCCAGGGCCGGAGATCAGTTTGTAACACTCGAATATATCTTATTTGCCCTGCTGCATGTAAATTCTCAGGTTTCGAAGCTGCTAAAAGATGCCGGTGCTACCGAAAAAGACCTGCAGACAGCCATTAACGAACTCCGGAAAGGAGCTAAAGCCAGCTCATCGTCAGCCGAAGAAACGTATAACTCACTGAATAAATACGCCATCAACCTCAACGAACAGGCTCGTGCCGGAAAACTCGATCCGGTCATCGGCCGCGATGAGGAAATCCGCCGTGTACTTCAGATACTGAGCAGAAGAACCAAAAACAACCCGATCCTGATTGGTGAACCGGGAGTGGGGAAAACAGCCATTGCTGAAGGTCTGGCACATCGTATTGTCAGAGGCGACGTACCGGAAAATCTGAAATCAAAACAAGTATTCTCACTGGATATGGGAGCACTTGTAGCAGGTGCTAAATACAAGGGTGAATTCGAAGAAAGACTGAAATCAGTGGTGAACGAGGTAATCCGGTCTGAAGGTGAAATTATTCTTTTCATCGATGAAATTCATACCCTGGTAGGTGCCGGAAAAAGCGAAGGAGCCATGGATGCTGCCAATATACTGAAACCTGCGCTGGCACGCGGCGAACTGCGGGCTATCGGTGCTACCACGCTTGACGAATATCAGAAATACTTCGAAAAAGACAAGGCACTCGAACGCCGTTTTCAGATTGTGATGGTCAACGAGCCCGACATTCAGTCGGCTATTTCAATACTTCGCGGTCTGAAAGAGCGCTATGAAAATCACCACAAGGTACGCATAAAGGATGATGCCATCATTGCTGCGGTGGAACTGTCGAACCGGTACATCACAGACCGGTATCTGCCTGATAAAGCCATTGACCTGATGGATGAATCGGCAGCAAAGCTCCGCATGGAAGTAGATTCGGTGCCTGAAGATCTGGACAAGATTCAAAGAAACATCAAACAGCTCGAAATAGAACGCGAAGCCATCAAACGTGAAAATGATGTGAAAAAACTCGAAAACCTGAATGCTGAAATTGCAAACCTGAAAGAAGAAAGTTCAATTCTGAAAGCAAAATGGTCGTCGGAAAAAGCACTGGTTGAGAAAATTCAGCAAACAAAAATTGAAATTGAGAATCTGAAATACGAAGCCGAGAAAGCCGAACGTGAAGGTGACTACGGCAAAGTAGCCGAAATAAGGTATGGAAAAATAAAATCTGCTGAAGAACAAATAACACAATTTCAACAGGAATTAGTGGCCATTCAGGGCAATAACGCCATGATAAAGCAGGAAGTGGACAATGAGGACATAGCAGATGTGGTAAGCAGGTGGACGGGCATTCCGGTTAGCAAAATGCTTCAGAGCGAAAAATCTAAATTGCTCCACCTGGAAGATGAACTTCATAAACGGGTAGTAGGTCAGGATGAAGCCATCGCTGCTGTTTCGGATGCTGTAAGGCGAAGCCGTGCGGGATTGAACGACCCCAGACGGCCTATTGGCTCCTTTATTTTTCTCGGAACTACCGGGGTTGGAAAAACAGAGCTGGCTAAAGCCCTGGCCGATTACCTCTTCGACGACGAGAACATGATGACCCGTATTGACATGAGCGAGTATCAGGAAAAATTCTCGGTTACACGTCTTATCGGATCACCTCCGGGGTACGTAGGTTATGAGGAAGGAGGACAACTGACCGAAGCCATACGCCGGAAGCCCTATTCGGTAGTGCTTTTCGACGAGATAGAAAAAGCACATCCGGATGTATTCAACGTACTGCTACAGGTGCTGGACGATGGCCGGCTCACGGACAACAAAGGGCGTGTGGTAAACTTCAAAAACACGATTATTGTAATGACTTCCAACATCGGATCGCAAATGATACGCGAAAATTTTGAGAGAATAAATGACCTTAACCACGATGAAATAGTAGAACAGACCAAAAACGAGGTAATGAACCTGCTGAAAAAAGTGGTTCGTCCTGAATTTCTCAACCGGATAGATGAAATCATCATGTTTGCTCCGCTCAACGAAAAGCAAATTGCCGAAATAGTTAAAATACAATTGAACAATATTTCCAACATGCTGGCAGACAATGGCGTCAGACTGCAGGTAACCGAACGGGCGCTGGAATTCATTGCTCGCGAAGGGTATGATCCGCAATTCGGAGCCCGCCCGGTAAAAAGAGCCATTCAGCGATACATCCTGAACGATCTTTCGAAAGAGATAATCAGCGGGAAACTGGATAACGAAAAAGTAATTACAGTGGATTATCGGGATAACAAGCTCGTATTTACAAACTGATGCAAAACGCAGGAGATAAATGGCACCTGTTACATCCGCTGATGATTTATTGAGCAAAGGGGAAAAGTTGTTTGGTAAAAAAACTGTTCCATTCAACAAACAAAACAGAGGCTGCTTCTACTACGGGGCACCCTCTGTTATTAATTTTTAATCTCCGGATTCGGAAACATCGTTAACCGGTTTATTGAATGCTGTCGGGCGCTACGGTCGATTGAGCATCACTTGCCTGGTCTGTATTACCCATTTCGTCAAGTTCTTCCAGTTCCTGCTGAGCTTCTTCGGTTGACTGAATTTGTTCCTGAAGAAATACCTGGTCATTTTCTGCCTCGTTTTTCACAAATATTACCTTTCCCAAAGCAACTACAAACAGAGCTATGGCTGTAATCATCAGCCATTTTGGCATTTTTCTCAGTACCGGTTCGGATTTTACAAAGGCCAGGATACCACCTGCCAAAGCCAAACCTGTGGGAAGCAATGCTATAGTTCCCATCGGGAGAATGACAAAGATGAGACTAAAAACCAGAAAAAAAATGGTAAGAATAATTAAGAATTTTCTCATACGTAAATATGTAAATTAATTGACAATTGCATTGGTTAATTTTACCTGACCCGTACCCACAGGTATGCTGAACTGTATCAAAACAGGAATTCTGTTGGTATCGGCAGTCATCCAGAACACGTTTTTGTCATTGCCGCGCAGTGCTTTTGTGTTGGCAGCTATAGAAAGTTTGTAACATTCCTTTGTGCCGAGATTTCCCAGATTTTTGAGGGTCTCTTTTCCCATGAATTTTACCGATGCAGGAAATTCCTTGTTGTCGAAAGCGATTACAAAAGTGATAATCTGACCGGCTCTTATCTTGTTGAAATCCATTTTCCGCAACCGCAGAACAGCCGTGACGATATCGTTGGTGGAAGCTCCTACGGGAAATGTTTTAGTCACCTCAGGGCTACCCATTCTGGTCGAAGTGCTTGTTACTTTTCCGTTGCTGAACACGTATTTTTCCGTTTTGCGGTAATTTCCTTCCAGTGTATTTCGTTTGTACATCGAAGGTTTATACGTCACCGGATCAACATATGATTCATACAAATCCCTGATTTTGAAAAAGGTATCCCACTTGGTATAAGTAGTGGCAATGAGGCTGCTGTGAATAAAGGTCTTTTTACTTGTAGTTATGGGTTTTGTCTGTATGGTTATCTGTGCAAACTGAGTCATCAGCCCGCTCATATTGTAAGATCCAACGTACACAAATTTTTCGTTTTTAATGTTCTGAGCGTTGGATATTCCCGTAAAAATGAAAACTGCGATAATTAAAAAGAATTTTTTCACCTTGATAAAAATTATTTTTTGTTTATTAGATAGTTTATTATTTTTTTCAGATTGTCAATGAGATATACCATTATCAATGCCAGCAGCGAGCCAATAAATATACTGTAAACACCGTATTTTATCCTTCCGTTTATCGGCACCGGATTCACAATCAGACCGGCAGGAAAATCTACGGGCTTTTTATATAACACCAAACTATTTGTATTTATATTGCGAAGTTCCTGTAAACTGAGAATGTCATTGTAAAACAGTTGTTTTCTTTGTTCTCCTACAATCAGGTTATTGTTTTCAAGACTGATTTTCTTATCCGAATCCTTGAAATAGGAAAGATTTGCCAGGCTGTCAAGTCTTTGTATTTCGGTATCACACAAACGGATTTTATTTTCTATTCCTGTTTTAGTACTTTCAAATTCGCTTTTCAGCATCGGATTGTTGTTGAAATAATTAAGCAGTGCATCCTGGAATATTCTAATTTGCGTAGGTTTCAGGGTTTGAACTTGAATAAAAATGTGATTTCTCATAATCAGATTCATCGTATCCTTAAGCGAATGGCTATTATCAAAATCTACCATATCAGGCGTATTGTCATCCAGGTAGTCGATTACATTGTAACTTTCGAGTTTTACAATATTCTCTGCCACACTGTCGGGTATTCCAAGCACCGTAGCAAGGTTCATGGAGCTGAATGTAGTTGATTTTTTAGGAATGAGTGAGTTCTGAAGCTGACGAAAAACTTCCTTTACAGTAGAATTCTCACATCCGTAAAGCATGGCCATTGCATTGGCTTCGTATCTTCTTACAGACGGACGAGCCAGATACTGTCCGGCTACCACACTCAGCAGTAGCACTATAGCAGAAACCACCCAATGCTTGAATGCCAGCTGTAATAAAAAACCAACAAACCTGATCAGCCTTGCGGTTACTTTCTTAATCCATTTGCCCAGCAGATTCAATAACTCGATCAAGTTCATTTCTTTAGAATTTTTGTCATCCATACGTATTATGTTTTAAGTATTTCAATTAAATTGCTGCAATTCGTCATTCTCTGTTTCATCCTCTTCGGCCATATCCGATAATTCGTTATCGTTGTCATCATCTTCCTCCCAAACTTTTACGGGCTTTTGAGGGCCCTGCTTTCTGTAAGCAAACGCAAGCAGCGTACCGCTTACTGCACCGGCCAGATGACCTTCCCACGACACCGGATCAAACTTCTGCCACGGGAACAAATGCCATACGTTATTACCGTAAAGAAATACGACAATAAGAGCTATAGCTATTAGCGGAACATGTTTTCTGATGATTCCGCTGAAAAATAGAAAAAAGGTCAGTGAGTAAATCACACCGCTCAATCCGATGTGCCAGTTATCGCGTCCGATTACCCACAGCAAAAGTCCGCTTATAATAACGGATAAAACCACTATTTTATTGGCTATCTCGCTGTAAAAATAATACAAAGTAGTACTCAGCACAAAAAAAGAAACAATATTATTAAGTAAATGTGTCACATCGGCATGTATAAAAGGCATCGAAAAGATGTTTATAATCGTTTTCGGCTCGCCCGGAAATACTCCTCCCCGACTGAAATCGATTCCCATTGCCCTTTCAAAAACAAAAACCAGAATAACAAAAAAACATATGATGAGTGGAAAAAACACGGCATAATATATTTTTTTCTTTTCGTGAACGCCAGATTCCATATACCTTTTTTATATTTTCCACAAAAATAAGGATAAAAATACTAATACAGGTCAATGCCATCAATTTGATTTCACACATTAACAAAAAGTCACTTACAAATTCACGTGATAGCATGAAATTTAAGACAAATGAAAAACTAAAAATTAAATACGTAAACATTTTGCTTTATTTATAAAAATTTTATTCTTATTTTTGTGAGTGCCTTAACAAACCATTAATACTTTGTAAGATGAGCTATTTAAATTTTGACAAAACACTCCTGATGAACCTGGAGAAATCTTTATCAAAAGAAATGATAAGGACCAACCGCGCAGGAACATACAATAGCACAACACTGGTGGATTGCAATACCAGGAAGTACCACGGGCAACTGGTGATGCCGCTTCCTGACATTGACAATTCGAACCACGTGCTCTTGTCGTCGCTCGATGAAACTGTTATTCAACACGGTGCCGAATTCAACCTGGGTGTGCACAAATACTCAGGAAACAATTACAACCCCAACGGACATAAATACATCCGTCAGTTCGATTGCGAAACTATATCGCGCACCATTTACCGCGTAGGTGGAGTTATCTTGTCAAAAGAGAAAATGCTGGTCTCATTCGAGCCGAGAATCCTAATCAAATATACCCTGCTCGAAGCCCACTCGCCTACCACCATTCGCTTCAAACCATTCCTGGCATTCCGCAGTGTTAATGAACTGACATATCAGAACAACGTAGCCAACACATCCTATAAAGAGGTGAAAAACGGCATCAGTATGGGACTTTACGAAGGTTATCCCGAACTATACATGCAGTTTTCGAAAAAAAATACCTACTTCCACATGCCCGACTGGTACAAAGGGATAGAATACACGAAAGAACAGGAAAGAGGATTTGAATTCAAAGAAGATTTGTTGGTGCCCGGATACTTCGAAATGCCAATCAAAAAAGGAGAATCAATCATTTTTTCGGGCGGAATTTCTGAAATATCACCAAGATCACTTGACAGCCTGTGGGAAAAGGAAATTTTACACCGCAACCATCGGTTGGACATGTTCACCACACTCAAAAACTCAGCCCAACAATTCTATAAACGGGTAGGAGATAAAACCTACCTGCTCGCAGGATATCCGTGGTTCGGCTCACGTGCACGGGATGAATTCGTTTCACTAATCCCCACTACCCTCATCATTGGACGCGAAGATTATTTTGACACCATTGCTCAGACTGCCATCGAAGAAATTGAAAAATTCCTCGACGGAGCACGCGAAGACTTCAAACTGGAAGGACTCGAAGATCCCGATGTTTTCCTGTGGTTTATAAGAGCTGTTCAGCAATACGCCGAATTCCGCTCGCCCGAACAGGCTGCCGAAAGGTTTGGTGACCTCGTAATCCGGATCATCAATTACATCAAAAAACAAAATCATCCGAACCTTTTCATGCACAACAACAACCTGCTCTATGTGAACGGAACGGAAAAACCGGCCACATGGATGAACGCTGTTGAAAACAGTCACCCGATTACACCCCGAACGGGCTACGTGGTTGAAATTAATGCTCTCTGGTATAACGCTCTGAAATTTGTATCAACGCTTGAAAGACTTTCAGGCAAAGAACAATCGGCCGATTTGCTGGACTATCAGGCAGAAATAGCCCGCGATTCTTTCGTGAAAGTCTTCTGGAACGGCACCTATCTGTACGACTATGTGGTGGATGATTATCGGGACATGGAAGTTCGTTCCAACATGATTATTGCCGCCGGATTGCCCTTCTCGCCGCTCGACAAGCAACAACGCAAATCGGTGGTTGACATCACCACCAAAGAGCTCCTCACACCCAAAGGACTCCGCTCGCTGAGCCCCAAAAGCGGCTCTTACCGCCCGGAATACATCGGTGGTATGCTCGAACGAAGCTGGAATTATCACAACGGACCTGTATGGCCGTGGACAGTAGGCTATTTTACCGACGCATACCTGCGCATTTACAAGCAAAGCGGCAAGTCCTTTATCGAAAGACTGATGACAGGACTTGAAGCCGAAATGACCGAACTCTGTGTAGGTACAATTTCAGAATTGTTCGACGGCAATCCGCCTTTCAAAGGCCATGGTGGAATGTCCTTTGCCATGAGCGTAGCAGAGATATTGAGAGTATTAGACAAGTTGAAAAAAATCGAAAACGAAACACCTGCACTATGAAAGCACTCATGTTCGGATGGGAATTTCCCCCGCATATTCTCGGAGGATTAGGCACTGCAAGTTACGGACTTACAAGAGGAATGTCCGAACAGCCTGATATGGAAATCACCTTTGTAATTCCAAAACCTCACGGCGACGAAGATCAGAGTTTCCTGAAAATTATCGGGGCATGCAATGTGCCGGTGGTATGGAAAGAAAACAGTTGGGAACATGTAAATAACCGCATCGGTAAAATCATGCATCCCGACGAATACTTCTGGCTTCGCAACGGCATTAAGTACGACTTCCGAAGGATTTATACCAACGACCTGGGTTGTATCGGATTTTCGGGAAAATACCCCGACAACCTCATTGAAGAAATATCCAACTATGAAGCAGTAGCTAGTGTGCTGGCTCATCAGCTTGATTTCGATGTAATCCATTCACACGACTGGCTCACCTATCCTGCCGGACGCTTTGCAAAGCAAATAAGCGGAAAACCGCTGGTAATTCACGTACATGCCACCGACTTTGACCGCAGCCGCGGGAAAGTGAATCCTACCGTTTACAAAATCGAAAAAGACGGAATGGATGCTGCCGACCACATCATGACAGTAAGCGACCTGACGCGCCGTACGGTAATAGAGAAATACCACCAGCACCCAAACAAGGTAACCACCGTTCACAATGCAGTAGAACCACTTCCGGATGTGGACTCATTTGTTAAGACTCCGCGAAAAGACAAAATAGTGACTTTCCTCGGCCGAATAACCATGCAGAAAGGCCCGGAGTATTTTGTCGAAGCAGCAGCACGCGTACTGAGCAAAACAAAAAACGTGAGATTCGTGATGGCCGGCAGCGGCGATATGATGAATGCCATGATTGACCTGGCTGCCAAACGGGGTATTGCCGATCGTTTTCATTTCCCCGGATTCCTGCGTGGAAGGGATGTGAATGAGATGCTGGCTCAGAGTGATGTCTACATCATGCCTTCCGTTTCCGAACCTTTTGGCATTTCGCCACTCGAAGCCATGCAGGTAGGTACACCATCCATTATTTCATACCAGTCGGGTTGTGCCGAGATCCTCACGCATGTGGTGAAAACCGATTACTGGGATATTGACGCCATGGCTGATGCCATATACGGTATAGTGACTTATCCGGCCATGTATAAAAGCATGAAAGAACTGGGTCTGGAAGAGGTGAACAACATCAAATGGTACGATGCCGGATTGAAAGTACGGGCCATTTACGATAAAGTGATTCGAAAACACTGAAATATCTGAAAAAAAAACTCAATGCAAGTTTGAACTGACTTCACAAAAAAAATCCAATTAAATATTAATTCCGAAATTAAAGCTATTAAGATATGAAAAACATTTGTTTTTATTTTGAGATTCACCAGCCGCTGCGTCTGAGACGGTATCGTTTTTTTGAAATTGGTCAGGACCATTACTATTTTGACGATTTCCAGACCGAAGACCGGATACGCGGTATGGTTGAGCAGGCTTATCTGCCTGCTATCCGCACCATCGCAGAGATGATACGCAGTTCGAACGGAAAATTCAAATGCTCGTTCTCCATTTCGGGTGTTGCGATGGAGCAACTGGAGCAATATGCTCCCGAAGTAATCGACGGCTTCAGGGATCTGGCCAAAACAGGCAGTGTGGAATTTCTGGCAGAGCCTTACGCTCATTCGCTGGCTTCGGTTTACAACCGGAGTGAATTCGAACAGCAGGTAAAACTTCACTCAAAAAAAATAGAAGCCTTGTTTGAGAAAAAACCCACAGTGTTTCGAAACTCCGAACTGATTTATTCCGATGAAATAGGTGAAATTGTGTCGGCGCTCGGATTCAAAACCATGCTGATAGAAGAAGTGAAATATGTGATGGGATGGAAAAGCCCGAACTTTGTTTACAACCACTCATACATCCCGAAACTGAAACTGCTGGTCAGAAACAACAAACTGAGCGACGACATTGCATTCCGTTTCTCTGATCATTCCTGGTCAGATTTTCCCCTTTCGGCTGAAAAATTTATTCGCTGGATCAGTGAGTTGCCCAAGTCCGAGCCCGTAGTGAATCTGTGGATGGGATTCGAGGCATTCGGATTCTATCAGCGCGCTGAAAGCGGTATTTTCGAATTCCTGAAAGCCCTGCCTTACCACGCAATGGAACAGGGTCACAGTTTTGCATTACCATCTGAAATAACCAAAAAATTTGATTCGGTCGACAGCCTGACATCTCCTTATCCCAACAGCTGGTCGGGCGAAAAAGACCTGAGCGTATGGAACGGAAACGACCTTCAGCAAGAGGCTCTCAACAAACTCTATGCTGTAAGTGAACGGGTACATCTCTGTAAGGATGCTCCGCTGAAAAACGACTGGCTTAAACTGCAAACTACGGATAACTTCCGCTACATGTCGCACTTCGATGCCTTTGGTACGCATTACACTTCGCCTTACGAAGCTTTTACCAATTACATGAACGTGCTGGCCGATTTTCTCGACAGGGTGGATGCCCAATACCCTACAACCATTGAGAACGAGGAACTTAACGAACTGTTAAAAACCATTATCAGTCAGGAGAGCGAGATAGCAACACTTGAAGAAGAGCTGAAAAAAGCACGGGCAAGAAAAAAGAAAGAGGAATAATTTCAAATCCGGATTTGGTTTGCCCTGTTTGAGGTCAGTCATTCGGATGAAATCCAGATTGCAGTGACAAAAAAAAGCCGAAGAGAGTTTTACCCGCGGGTGAAGCTCTCTTCGGCTTTATCGTTATGATGGTCTATCACTGCTTTCGCATATCAAATCCGAGCAGCATACCATCATACATATCGGCCATTTTGCCCAGCACCTCGATAGAAGCATCATTGGTAAACTGACTGATAATTTTCATAAGTTTCAGGAATGAATCGGCATCAAAGAGTAGCTTCATTTCGCGCGAGGATACGGCTACAGTAGCTTTCAGCTTGCCCACACCGAGCAGATAAGTCATTTGTACCTGTTTTGATTCGGGATTAAGCATGTATTTACCTGAAATCTTCATGCCGCCGATGCGTCCGGTGTAGGTACTGTCGGCATGGAAGACAAAACCTGTATTCTTTTCGCTGATGCCAAGTTTGGTGCACGTTTCGTCAAATTTATCCTCCACCTGGGTGGCTACCACTGCCCCACCGGCTTTTTTAAGCAGATTTTCGGTTTCGAAAGCGCACGAAGTTCCCTGAAAGTTCCAGGTCCCGACCATGCTTTGCTGCGTAATCGGGAGTTTTCCCATAACAGTATTGAATATATCTTCGAGCACATTGCCCGAGCCGGTCTTTTTATTCTCCGACTTCGCATCCGATGTACCCGAAAGCAGACCGCAGGAACTGAATACAACTGCTGAACTCACTACGAGCAGGAAAAACAGATTTCTAAATTTCATTTACATTAATTATTTTAATTCGTCGTACAAAAGTAGTTTTTTGTTTTTTATAAATCAAAAATCCCGCCACAAATTGCAGCAGGATTCTGTGTAAGAAATCGTAATTACTTTTGCGAGATCACTGTATGTTACTCAAAATCAAATCACTTTCAACAACCGGAGTATAAAACACACAGGATAAAGCTTACTGAAGCTTCCGTTTCTGACGAAATTTTCACCCGACGTATTTTATTAAATATTGAACTTTCGCAAGTATCATAAATGCTTGAAATACTGATTAATTGAACTTTCGCATGTTCATATTAGTTTATAAATCATAAGATTAAGAATGAATAATATCTGATAGTCAGATAGATATACATTTTTTCAGGAACAGGGGCTTCCGCCCCTTAGACCCTGACTTACTTTTTGTCTTGA
>ERZ1645189.21-NODE-21-length-39154-cov-5.539451_pt1 | contig 39154 bp, 38 predicted proteins | sample MGYA00575350_ERZ1645189 | MGnify/ENA primary metagenome ERZ1645189 (study PRJEB40845, sample SAMN11283421) | freshwater sediment metagenome | isolation source: river sediment | host: Sediment | place: India: Jajmau, Kanpur | collected 2015-12-17 ...
ATACGAGATCGTGATGTGACTGGAGTTCAGACGTGTGCTCTTCCGATCTCCCCTTATTGTTTTTTTCGACGAGAGAATATTTCACTATCCTCTTTGAGCAAATGGATATAAAAATCTTTTTTGGTTTTGTTTTAGGGGTTTGTATAGCGGGAGGAATTGGGCTGGGTTGGGCGTATGCCGTACTTCAAGATTTACCGGAGCTGAATCCCAATCTATTAGCCAATCCTGCTGCAGCGTCTACCATATATGACAAAAACGGTGATGTCTTATTGTCCATGTTCTTAGAAGAAGACTATCGACTACCGGTGGAATTCGATGAGATTTCGCCTTGGATCAAAAAAGCCATTGTAGTATCCGAAGACAAGGAGTTTTATGATCACAATGGGATCAATGTGAGAGGCACCATTCGAGCCATTACTTCACTGGGGAAAGCCGGTGGTGGAAGTTCCATCACTCAGCAATTAGCCCGTAATGTATATTTAACACTGGATGTCAGCTTTGCTCGAAAACTGCGCGAAATGGCTGTCGCCCTACAATTAGAGAAGCTCTACAGCAAAGATGAAATTTTGGGGTATTATCTCAATCAGATTTTCTTCGGGCATTGGGCTCAGGGAGTTCAAGCCGGCGCACAAATGTATTTTGGTAAAGATGCAAAAGACTTGAACCTCGCTGAATCTGCTTTGTTGGTTTCGATTATCCCTTCCCCTAATACGTATTCACCCTATATCGATTTAGAAACGTCTCTATTTATGCAGCATCTGATGTTGGATCTTATGGTAGAAGAAGGAGCCATATCTCAAAAAGAATCCCAAGAAGCCAAAGATACGCCAATTGAGCTGGTTGGATTGGATATAGCCAGGAATTCTTCTTTTACGTCCAACTACTTTGCGGATCATGTACTCGATCAGTTACCGAGCTTGTTGACCCCGTATTATGGTTCAAAGGAAATTGCTGAAAAAGCCATTAACTCTTTTGGTTTAGAGATTCACACCACCTTGGATCCGGAAGCCCAGAAAGCGGTTGAGCTAGCAATTGAAGAAAAACTAAGCGCTTTTCAAGAGAGAAATGATGATGGCCAATATAAACGTCAAGCCGCTGCCGTTGTCATACAACCTGAAACCGGCTATATTGTTGCATTGGCAGGAGGACGAGAATATCCTGAAAATACTACCGGCGCTTGGAACCGGGCAGTAGATTCCCTACGGCAACCCGGTTCTTCCATTAAGCCCATCATTGACTACGCTCCCGGAATTGCCGCTCGTTATATTACTGCCGCAACCGTGTTCGATGATGTTCCCACAGAATACGAGACTGTAACCGATGAAACTTGGAAACCCACAAACTTTGATGACTTGTACTTTGGACTCATCAATGTAAGAGAAGCGTTAGCGCGCTCTCAGAATATTCCCGCCATTAAGACCATGCAAATGGTTGGAGTAGACGAATGCATTTCTTTTGCTAGAAATATGGGCATTTCAACGTTGGTGGAAGAGGACCGCAATCTTTCAGCTGCAATCGGAGGTCTCACTCTGGGTGTCAGTCCATTGGAAATGACCGTTGCATATGCTACGTTTGCCAGCCAAGGTGTGAGGACCAATCCCGTCGTCGTCACAAAAGTTGTCGATAAATATGGTATTACCATCTACGAAAACCGTCCCTATAAAACCGTGGTATTCGATGACCAAACCGCATATATCATGACAGATCTCTTGAAAACAGTCGTCTCTCTCCCCTATGGTACGGGACGTTTAGCACGAATTGGAGATCGACCGGTAGCAGCGAAGTCGGGAACAACCGATGATTTCTACGATCTATGGTTCTGTGGTTTTACCAAAGACTACGCTGCTACTGTCTGGATTGGGCACGACGAAGTGGAAGAAATGTATGACTTATATGGCACCGGAATCGCCCCTAAAATTTGGCAGCAATTCATGAGCGAACTCCATAAGGATTTACCCATCCGCGATTGGGACAAACCGAAGAATATTGAAACAGTGGAGATATGTCGTACTTCAGGATTACGTCCTTCAACGATATGCCCTGATGACGCAAAAACTACAGAGGTATTTATGAGTGGCACAGCGCCCTCCCTCACTGCTACTTGCTCGATTCATGTTGAAGCGGAAATTGATACTCGCAACGGTGAATTAGCGACTCCAGCTACTCCTTCTGAGTACAAAGCGAAAAAAGTATTTATTCGTCGCCCGGAACCCTTACCAGATCCCCTTCCCTATGGTAAAATGCCACCAGATGCCGCGTTAGAAATTCCAAAAGTTTTTTCAAACCTAAATGGCACGAACCCATCCTCACCCATTAGTCCCTAAGCCAAGCCATCTTTCTTATTCCCAACGGGGAGTGAGAAAGATGGCTTTTTCAAAATAACAGGAAATTTCTAGATTTTTACTTTGAAAGCTATGGACAAGTGTGTTCATCTATTATATAATTTTCAAGGTTAAAGTCCTAACAATAGCGCGTGGGAGGTATGAGAAAATGAAAAACTTCACCGGAAAGGATTATGCCTTAGGGGTACAACATTTGTTTGCTATGTTTGGTGCAACCGTGTTAGTACCGTTGCTGACAGGTTTTAATCCAGCTCTGGCCTTGGTGACGGCCGGCATCGGAACCCTTATTTTCCATTTTTGCACTCAATTTCAAGTTCCCGTCTTTTTAGGTTCTTCTTTTGCTTTTATTGGAGCGGTGGCCACTGCTGCGGCAACCAAAGGGATTCCTTATGCTCAAGGTGGTATCATTGCTGCCGGTTTAGTCTATGTGGTTTTATCCTTCATCATTAAAGCAATCGGTTCTGAGAAAGTGAAAAGCATGTTCCCGCCCGTCGTTACCGGACCGGTTATTTTGGTCATTGGTATCAGCTTGGCGGGAATTGCTGTAAAAGACGCTCTCAATATCGCCACTTCAGATGCTTTCCAAACCTTTACAACCCTTGGCTTCACTCCTGATACCATATTGAACCTCCTTATTGCGCTGTTTACCTTGGCTGTTGTCATTGGTTTCTCCATCTTTGCTAAAGGATTTTTCAAATTAGTACCCATTCTGTTTGGCATTGGTAGCGGGTATGTGCTCTGCTTGATCCTGCATGCAATGGGATTGTATCATATGGACTTCTCAGCCATTGTTGCCGCACCTTGGTTAAATATTCCTTATGTCACTCCCGGCTTCTTTTCTCTTCCGAAATTTGACTGGGGAGTCATCATTTCTATTGCCCCCATTGCTTTGGTCACTTTTATGGAGCATGTTGGGGACATTACCACCAATGGAACAGTGGTAGGCAAGAATTTCTTCGATAAACCCGGTTTACATCGCACTCTATTAGGTGATGGGTTAGCTACCCTAGTAGCAGGCTTTTTTGGAGGTCCTGCCAATACAACGTATTCCGAAAACACCGGTGTGTTAGCGACCACAAAGAATTATAACCCTGCGATCCTTCGCATGGCAGCTGTCTTTGCCATTATCTTAGGTTTTCTGGGGAAATTCGGAGCTGCTTTACAAACCATACCGGGCCCCGTTAAGGGTGGTGTGGAACTGGTCATATTCGGTATGATTGCCAGTATTGGTATTCGCTCTTTGGCTGAAGCCAACTTGGATTTTACGAATTCTCGCAATCTGATAATCGTCGCATTAATCCTTACTTTAGGTCTCGGTATTGATGTGATTGGTGGTATTCCGTTGGTACTGGGTACGGTATCCATGCGCTTCTCTGGGCTCTTCGTTGCAACTTTAGTGGGTATCATTTTAAATGCTATTCTTCCGGAAAATGTGTAAAGAAAGGATCTGATCTGTTTGTCGACCCCAACCGTATATGAAATGAACCATCCCCTGATTTGTCACAAAATATCCATGATGCGCGATCATAGAACTCCTGTTAAGGAATTCAGAGAACTGGTTCATGAAGTTTCGCTCTTATTGGGCTATGAAGCCACCCGCGATCTGCCATTGGTGGAACATCCGGTCACGACACCGGTTGCAGAAACTGTTGGTCGATTTGTCGATAAACAGGTAGCTTTAGTTCCCATTCTACGAGCCGGTTTAGGAATGGTGGATGCCATGATGAGTTTAATTCCAGCCGCCAAAATCGGTCATATTGGTCTGTATCGTGATCATGATTCATTGAGGCCGGTTGAATACTATTGTAAGCTCCCACCCGACATTGAGAACAGACAAGTCTTGGTCTTGGATCCGATGTTAGCTACTGGTGGTAGTGCATCCGAAGCCATCGCTATGATAAAGAAACGTGGTGCACAACGCATTAAACTAGTCTGCATTATTGCAGCACCGGAAGGAATCGCCGTATTACATCGCAATCATCCAGATGTGGAAATTGTTTGCGGCGCGATAGACGAAAAGTTAAACGAACATGGTTACATTGTTCCCGGTTTAGGAGATGCAGGAGATCGTTTATACGGTACTCTTTAGTACGTAGCAAAGCCCGTTTGTCTCACGACAAACGGGCTTTTTTTGCTACTAAAGCAAGAACATACCATAGATATAGAATAGTCCAAATGAAGCAATGGCTAATATCGGCATTAATTTAATGTTCTCTTTGGTGACCAAGCCTACCCCGCATCCTACATAGGAGTTACTGAGGATTTGGCATAAATGTAGAGGTGAGTAGTAATATCCGATAAAAGACCATATGTAAATGAAGAAAACATAGAGTAACTTCTGACTCACACTAATAGGTAAACCTTGTACTAAAGGAAGCAGGATTCCTAGACTGACCATATTCAAACCGGTAGATAACCCAAGCACCGTAGCGATGAGCATTATGACCAACAATACGCTGAAACCTGACACCGATAAGAATAGATTAGAAAACAAATCCATCACGGAAGCTTGTCCCTTGATTAGATTCTGGACAAAATAAACCCCTACTAACATAAACAAGGTGTGCAGGTTGATTCCCTTGACAGCGGCTGTCAAATACGTATTCTTCTCCGGCACAAGGAAAAAGGTGAACCCTACGCTAATAAGCACAGATATCCACATGGGTAAGCCGAAAATTAGATTGATTAGCACAATACTGTAGATAGGGCTGGAGTATAGTATTAAATCCTTTAAAGCTTGGGAAACAGATGCTGTGTTTTCCACCGGTTCATAGGTGACTTTTCTTAGGTGAAAAAAATATGCTGAACCTACATATAAAATAACTAACGGAATATTTAAAGCAATTAAACGGTAAATCCCAATATCGGGCATGATGGAATCAATTAGTAACATAGCCGATCCAAATGGTACCACATACATGGCAACATGTCGGAATGTTAAATTAATGACAGACCGTCTGTTGGGGGGGATGTTTAATTTCTCGCCAATATTATTGACAAAAGGAGCCGACAAAATCGCACCACCCGGTACCGGTAACATACCAAGAATTGCTGGTAATAGCATCATGATGATCTTTGGATTATGAATGAGTACTTCTAAACTTGTCACGATCTTCTGCAAGATGCCAAATTGATTCAGAATGGTTCCCAACATACCAATCATAATGACGGCCAACATAGTACTTTGAACAGAAGTGGTGGTAAATACTTTCTGGAAAGAATCCCAAACATCGGGTAGTTCTATTCGAGCAAATAAACTCATCAATAATCCCGTTATGACCAGTGCTCCTCCAAAGCCAATTTTCTTGATTCTGGTGAGAAATGGCATACAGACAAAAGCGGCTGCGATTCCAATGGCTTGACTCATAATGTTGTTGACCCCTTTTTATGGTTTTATACTGGAACATACTTTTCAAGCCACGAGCATGGGATTCCTTTATAGAAAATTGGAGATATTAAGGAGTGCAAAAAAATAAACCATATATTACCAAAAGAGCACCCCGATAACGGGATGCTCATCTAGATTATAGGAATAAACCACTAAAGGTTAAAGCGACTATCGACATGAGTTTAATCAGAATGTTTAACGACGGACCCGAAGTGTCTTTGTAAGGATCACCGACCGTATCGCCGACCACAGCTGCAGCATGAGCCGGTGTACCTTTTCCACCATAAGCACCCGCTTCAATGAACTTTTTGGCATTATCCCAAGCACCACCGGAGTTGGACATTTGTATGGCTAATAGCACTCCAGTAACCGTGGATCCGGCCAACAGGCCACCAACGGCATGCTTCCCTAACACTAAACCCACAACAATCGGGCTCACTACAGCAATAACACCTGGTAAAACCATTTGTTTTAACGCTGCGGTTGTAGAAATGTCTACACAACGAGCATAATCCGGTTTTCCAGTACCTTCCATGATACCAGGAATTTCTCGGAATTGACGACGTACTTCAGCAATCATGTCTTGCGCAGCTTTGCTGACGGCTTCCATGGTCATCGCACCAAACAAATACGGTAACATACCACCAATAAGGACACCCACAATAACAGTCGGTTCCATGAGGTTGATCACATTCAATTGAACACTGGTTGCATACGCTGAGAAAAGTGACAAAGCTGTCAAAGCAGCAGATCCAATGGCAAAACCTTTACCAATCGCAGCAGTAGTATTACCTACTGAGTCCAGTTTGTCTGTAACGGCACGTACGCTTTTATCTAGCTCGGCCATTTCAGCAATACCACCCGCGTTGTCTGCAATGGGACCGTAAGCATCCACCGCAACGGTGATACCGGTCGTAGACAACATACCTACCGCTGCTAAAGCGATACCAAACAATCCAGCAAAGTAATAGGATACCATAATGGCGATGGAGATGACGAAAATCGGAGCTGCGGTGGAATACATACCGACAGCCAATCCGGAAATAATGGTGGTTGCTGCTCCGGTTTGTGACGATGCAGCGATTCCTTTTACGGGCTGATAATCAGATGAGGTATAGTATTCGGTAATTTGGCCGATAACAATACCGGCAACGAGACCCACTACGGTCGCAAAAAAGATATTCCAAGTGGAGATTCCCATCGCAGCAAAAACAGCCGAAACAGCAACGACTAAAGCACCGGAAACATAGGTGCCGGTGTTTAAGGCTTTCTGGGGACTGGTTCCTGCTCCAGCATTCACAAAACGAGTCCCTATCATTGCAGCAATCGTTCCAACAGCGGCTAACAATAAGGGAAACAAGACCATGGTGGTTTCCATTTTTGCAGTTAAGGCAATGGACATGGCAGCAATAATCGAGCCAACAAAGGACTCAAACAAATCCGCTCCCATACCTGCAACGTCACCGACATTATCACCCACGTTATCGGCGATAACAGCTGGGTTTCTGGGATCATCTTCCGGAATTCCAGCCTCCACTTTACCGACCAAATCGGCACCTACGTCCGCGGCTTTGGTGTAAATACCACCACCCACACGGGCGAATAACGCGATAGAGCTCGCTCCTAACGCAAAGCCATTGACAATATTGGGATCTTTAAAAATGAAATACAAAATGGCTACACCGCTTAAACCCAAACCTACGACGGCCATACCCATGACGGCACCACCGTTGAAAGCAATCTTTAAGGCAGGATTTTGCCCTTGTTTGGCAGCTTCTGCAGTACGAGTATTGGCGCTGGTGGCCACATTCATACCAAAATATCCGGCCAATATCGAGCAAATAGCCCCTGTAACAAATGCGATGGCAGTTTGAGGTTGTAAGACTTCAGAAGGGGTCACAAAGCCAACGATTAATATGGCCGCTGTAACAATTAGGACAAACCAAACAAGGGTTTTGTATTCACGCATAAGAAAAGCCATCGCACCTTCATGGATAGCATTACCGATTTCCTGCATACGTTGATTTCCTGCAGGTTGGCGTTTGATCCAGCCGGCTAAATAAAAAGCATATAATAGTGCTAACACACCGACACCGGCAGCAATAAACTCATAGGGCATAATTGAATCTTCCTCCAGTTCACTTCAACAGGGAACGCATGACTGCGTCCCCTGTTTTGTTGTTATTTAAGAATCTCTACATAATCTCCAGATTTGAGACCAGAGGCATTCGCCTCGTCGGTATCAATGTGAAACTCCAGCGCATAAGCTGGATTGACTCGGGCTAACACTTGATCAAATAGTAAACTCCGCGGGTTATCTGTGGTTTTCACCCGAATAATATCTTTATCCTTGATTCCATAGGGAGCTGCTTCGTCTGGATGAAGATGAACATGCCGCATGGCGACGATGACACCCTCTTTTAATTCAACACACCCTACAGGTCCTTTTAAGGTAATCGGACCTGATCCTGTCAGGTTACCACTATCTCGAATGGGAGCTTGTATTCCTAAGGTAACACAATCTGTCAGGGATACTTCGATTTGTGTCTGTTTGCGTTCCGGACCTAGCACTCTAACGTTCTTAATGGTGTTTTTTGGTCCCACTAGGTCCACTTTCTGATCACAAGCAAATTGCCCCGGCTGATTTAAATCCTTCATGTTTGTCAGTTCGGCATCTTCACCAAAAAGAATTTTTAAGTCTTGTTTCGATAGATGCAGATGTCGGGCGGAAACTCCGCATAGGGCTTTCAAAGGTTCCAAATGCTATACCCTCCTTTATTGAAGTTCAATCAAAGGATCACCGGAATTGACACTTTGTCCTTTGGTGACAAAAATTGCTTTTACGGTACCCGCTTTGGCAGCCATGATTTCGTTTTCCATTTTCATCGCTTCCAGAATTAAGAGTAAGTCTCCTGGCTTAACCGTGGTTCCAATTTGAACTTTTAAATCGAGTATGGTTCCGGGGATGGGGGCTTTGATCACTTCTCCATTACCAGATGGAGAAGCTTTCGGGGCAGCAGGAGCCGTCGCTACAGGAGCCGCTTTGGGAGCAGCTTTTACTTGAGGGGTGGGTGCTTGTATGGGAGCAACTTGTGTCGGTGCAGTATTGCCGCCAACTTCTTCTACTTCTACTTCATAAGCAACGCCATTCACATGGATTAAATAGGTCTTCATCATTCAATCTCCTTTATCCGTCTCTTATTGATACAATCCTTGCCTTGCAGCAATGGTTTCATGGCGAGCTACCGATGCCCACCCGTTTTCTAGGGATGACACTCTACGTATGCTATTTACTTTTATCCCTGACGTGACTTCGCTACCCAAATAAGCTGCTAAAGCAGCAGTAATCACAGCAACTAATTGTAAATCATCGACGGGGGTTTCGTCAACCGGTTCCGGTTGCGCAATCTGCTGAATGCTGGGAGCAGCAACAGGAGCTGGTTTCTGTTGAAATCCTGCTTTTAGTGCCGATACAACCAAGATTAGGACAATCAGTACCACAAAAACGGTACCCATACCTAATAATGTTGTCACAATTCCTGTTTCTGTTTTTTCTAGAACGGTTAATGCTTGTACCATATTGCCTCCTTAAACGGGTAAGTTGCCGTGCTTTTTCGCCGGACGGGCTTCCCGTTTGGTGATGCACATTTCAAGGGCATTGATCAAAGTCGGACGAATTGTCGCCGGGTCTATGACATCATCAACAAAACCTCTAGAAGCAGCTACATAAGGGTTTGCAAACTTATTTCGATACTCATCAATTTTCTCTTGGCGTTTGCTCATCGGGTCTGCAGCATCTTTGATTTCGTCTTTAAAAATAATATTAGCCGCTCCATCCGGTCCCATCACTGCGATTTCAGCATTGGGTAAAGCATAGACCATATCTGCTCCAAGATGCTTACTGCACATGGCAATATAAGCACCACCATAAGCTTTACGAGTGATCACAGTCAACTTTGGCACATTGGCCTCAGAATAGGCGTAAAGTAACTTCGCACCATGACGAATGACACCGCCATGTTCTTGACTGACACCGGGTAAATAACCTGGTGTATCGGTAAAGGTAACTAAAGGGATATTAAAGGCATCGCAGAAGCGTATGAAGCGAGATGCTTTATCTGAAGCATTAATATCGAGGCATCCTGCCATAACTTTGGGTTGGTTTCCAATAATTCCTACGCTACGACCATTTAATCGACCAAATCCGGTAATGATATTTGCCGCGTAAGCGGGTTGAACTTCAAAGAAATTGTGATCATCTACCACATTTTTCATGATGTCGCGCATATCATAGGGACGATTCGGGCTTTCCGGGACAATATCCCGCAAACCTTCATCTGTTCGAGTTGCGGAATCTTCTGTCGGAACAACCGGAGTCGTTTCCAAATTATTGGAAGGGATAAACCCAATCAAGGTTCGAACCATATCCAATGTCTCTTCGTCGGTCTGACCCACAAATTGTGCTACACCACTGGTAGAGGCATGTACAGCAGAGCCACCCAAGGCATCTGCACTCACATCCTCACCGGTAACAGACTTGACAACTTGAGGTCCAGTGATAAACATGTTCGCATAATTGGTCATGAAGATGAAGTCGGTCAACGCAGGAGAATAAACAGCGCCACCTGCACAAGGTCCCATGATAACGGAGATTTGCGGTATCACGCCGGATGCCAAGGTATTGCGATAGAAAATATCGCCGTACCCTTTCAGAGCATCAACACCTTCTTGAATTCTTGCACCGCCGGAGTCATTGATGGAGATGAAAGGAGCACCCATTTTAACGGCTAAATCCATGACCTTGCAGATTTTTGCTGCATGCATTTCACCCAAGGAACCACCTATTACCGTGAAATCCTGTGCTGCCACATATACCAAACGACCTTCAACAGTACCATAACCGGTCACAACCCCTTCGCCGGGAGCGTCCGTTTTCTCCATGCCAAAAGCGGTACAGCGATGGGTAACGAAGGTATCCAGTTCAATAAAACTATCTTGATCCAATAAATAACGAATTCGCTCTCTGGCGGTTTTCTTTCCGGATGCATGTTGACGTTCTATTCTTTTTACTCCGCCACCCTGCTCCACGGCAGCTCTCTTTTGAGCTAGTTCATGAATTTTGTCCATAAGTAATAAATCCTCCTACTACTCTAGTGCTTCTCACATAGTTCCACCAAAACACCATAGGTGGATTTCGGATGAACAAATGCAATTCTTGCCCCGCCAGCACCAATTCTGGGGGTTTCGTCGATAAGTCTTGCTCCACCTGCTTTTAACTGAGCTAACGTTTCTTCAATGTTGTCTACTTGAAAAGCAACATGAGCAATACCTTCACCACGCTTTTCGATGGTTTTGGCAATAGGGCTTTCTTCTGAAGTGGGTTCTAACAGTTCAATTTTGCTTTCTCCGATTTGCAACATGGCCACTGTAACCATTTGCTCTTCCACTACTTCTGTGCCTTTCAGTTCTAAGCCTAACACTTCATGGTAAAATTTAACGGCTTGAGCTAAATCTTTCACAGCGATACCGAGATGATCGATTTTTTGCAACATACCAATACTCCTTTTTTTCAACCCATACTCCGATGGTAGTTGTAATTCTTTCAGAATGGAGACTGCTTCGCTATACGCATTGGTTTTACCTTCCGATAGCAATTGCAACAGCATCTTGCGATTCGCATATAAGCTACTCTCGCGTAGGATTTTTCCCCATTGAGCCGATACATTGCTCTCCAGTTCTTTCCACAAGCGCTCTTCTCTGTTTTTCTTCCATTTGCCACTCATCATGGATTGTTCTTTTACACGATGTAATGCTTCTGCCAATAGGTCGATACCAGTTCCCTTAGTCGAAACCGTTTTGATAACCGGTGGTCTGAGAGAACCTTTCGGTGCTAAATCTAACATCATGTTTATTTCGGTAACGACACGTTCGGCTCCTTCTTTATCGGCTTTATTTACGACAAAGAGATCCCCAATCTCCATGATACCGGCCTTGATAATCTGAATATCATCTCCTAATCCCGGGACAGATACCACAACAGTAATATCTGCCGTTTCCACGATTTCGGTTTCTGCTTGACCAATCCCAACGGTTTCAACGATGATGACGTCGAACCCATAGGCATCCATTAATTTGATGGCGTCTTGCGTTGCAGCGGATAATCCACCCAATCGGCCACGAGAACCCATACTCCGGATAAAGACTCCAGCGTCCGTAAAACTTTCACTCATTCGAATCCGATCACCAAGGATAGCACCACCACTAAATGGGCTGGTTGGGTCGATTAGAATAACGCCAACTTCTTTTCCCAACTGGCGATAGTGTTGGATCAGTTTTCCGGTTAATGTGCTCTTCCCCGCTCCTGGAGGTCCCGTGATGCCAATCACATCACTCTTACCCGGTGGTATGCATTGATGCAACTCCCCCATAAAAGGACGAGATGTCAAAAAGTTGTTTTCTACATAGGTAATTGCTTTGGCTAAATGTCGCTTCTTTCGCTCGCGCAATCCCTGCAGTAAATCCAACTCGTATTCCGATAATCTATTTCTGAACATGCTGACGAACAAACTCGATACAATCGACGGTGGACGTTCCCGGTGTAAAGATTTCCAGTATACCCTGCTCTTTTAAGAAAGGAATGTCTTCGTCTGGAATAACACCGCCACCTATTACTTTGATGTCTAGTGCTTCTTTCTCTTTTAAAAGTTCCATAATTCGGGGGAATAAGTGGTTATGTGCACCAGATAAAATGGACAAGCCAATGAGATCGACGTCCTCTTGAATGGCGGTTTCAACAATTTGCTCCGGGGTTTGGCGCAACCCGGTGTAGATCACTTCCATACCGGCATCTCGAAATGCACGAGCAATGACTTTTGCACCTCGATCATGACCGTCTAATCCCGGTTTTGCTACTAAAACTCGAATTGGATTTGACATTTTTGCTCCCCCTTTATATCGTAACCGATGCTTGATACTCACCAAACACCTCGCGCAAGACTCCACAAATCTCTCCTAGAGTTGCATAGGTCTTTACCGCATTAAGAATCAAAGGCATTAAATTGGCGTCTGTTTCTGCTGCTGCTTTTAAAGCACTTAAAGCAACTAAGACATCCTGTTGATTGCGTTTTGCTTTTAAATCGTGAATCTTTTGAACTTGTAATACTCCAACTTTGGGATCTACACGCAACAGCCCTTTGGGAGAAGGCTCTTTCATGGTGAATTTATTCACCCCTATGACAATGCGTTCTCCTTTTTCGATTTCCTGTTGCCAAGTATAGGCGCTGTTTTGGATTTCTTGCTGTATAAATCCTTGCTCAATCGCAATGACGGCTCCACCAATATCATCTATTTTCTTTAAGTACTGCTCCGCAGATTGCTCTAGGGTATTGGTAATCGATTCCACAAAATAAGAGCCTGCCAAGGGATCGATCGTGTCACCTGCTCCACTTTCATAAGCGATGATCTGTTGAGTTCTTAAAGCGATTCGTACGGCATCTTCTGTCGGTAAGGCTAACGCCTCATCTCGGGAGTTTGTGTGCAACGACTGCGTTCCACCCATCACCGCTGCCAAAGCTTGTAAGGTTACACGGATAATATTGTTATCGGGTTGCTGAGCAGTCAACATAGAACCTGCCGTTTGGGTATGGAAACGTAACATCATGGATTTTGGGTTGGTTGCATGGAAACGATCTTTCATGATCTTTGCCCACAATCTGCGAGCCGCACGGAATTTGGCTACTTCTTCAAACAAATCATTGTGTGCATTAAAGAAGAAGGATAAGCGAGGAGCAAAATCATCCACGTTTAACCCCGCCTTGATGGCGGCCTCCACATACGCGATTCCATCCGCTAAGGTAAAGGCAATCTCTTGAGCTGCCGTTGAGCCGGCTTCGCGAATGTGATAGCCAGAAATGCTTATGGTATTCCATTCCGGCACTTCTTTGGAGCAATATTCAAAGATATTGGTAATCAATCTCATAGAGGGTTTCGGTGGGAAAATATAGGTTCCACGAGCTATATATTCCTTGAGGATATCATTTTGAATGGTGCCGTTCAATTTATCGGCAGATACCCCTTGCTTTTCGGCAACCGCAATATACATGGCTAATAAAACAGCTGCAGGAGCATTGATTGTCATAGAAGTACTGACTTTATCTAGGGGAATGCCATCAAATAAGATCTCCATGTCCGCTAAGGAGTCAATGGCAACACCAACTTTACCAACTTCACCTTGAGACAAGGGATGATCCGAATCGTATCCGATTTGAGTGGGTAAATCAAAAGCGACCGATAAACCCGTTTGACCCTGTTGCAACAAGTATTTATAACGTTCGTTCGATTCTTCGGCGGATGCAAACCCTGCATATTGGCGCATGGTCCAAAAACGTCCTCGATACATAGTGGGTTGAACCCCACGAGTAAAGGGGTATTCACCTGGCACATTCAAATCTTGATTATAATCAAGATTCTCGATATCCAAAGGAGAATACACTCGTTTGACTTCATACCCAGATGTGCTTAAAAAAGGCGTTTTTCGCTCAGGAAACCGTGAAATGGTCTTGGCAACGACACCCTTTTCCCACTTTTCAACACTTTGACGAATTTCTTCCCGATCATTTTTCATAAATAATCTCCTCCGATTCCTAAAGAGTTGTTGAAATAACGTAAGCTACCCTCCCGGAAACCGGGAGGGTATTCATTACTGCAAAGGACCAGGAGTGAACTCCTATGCCTAAGCAGCAATGATGGGTTTGATTAAGAAATAAACTTGCTCACTGCTTGTGCGCCGGCTTCCAAAGCTTTCTTATTGAGCGCTTCGGTCCCTTTCGGCACCCGGTCTAATACAGCTTGTTCTAATGAAGCATAACTGACACAGCTGGTTAATTTTTGTAAAGCACCCAATGTAACAATGTTCGCTACCACAGGACGAAGCTGAGTTCGAGCGATTTCCATGACAGGAATTTGATATACGGTATATTCCGCATCAATATCTACCTCAATAGACTCATCTAAGATGACAATGGAATCGGCTTGGACACCCGCTTTATATTTGTCATAGGAATCTTGTGTCAAAGAAACCAAAATATTCGGACTCGTGACCTTCGGATAATTAATCTCATGAGTGGAAATAATGACCTCCGCTTTCGAGGAGCCTCCGCGAGCTTCGGGACCGTAGGATTGGCTTTGTAGGGCATTGAGACCATCATAGAGAGCCGCTTCAGCCAATATAATCCCCGCTGTAATAATTCCCTGACCACCAGAGCCGCTTAATCTAATTTCTGTTTGTTTTTTCATTACTTCTTGCCCTCCGCACCAGCAATCACTTTGGCATATGCTTCACAATATTCCATGGCGGGTTTGTTATAGAGTTCACCAATGGTGAATTTGCCGGCCATTTCTTCCTCACTCATTTTCTCTGCAGCTTTCAAAGGAACAGCATGATCTTTTTGCCAATTCAGCATTTCAACCGGTCCGCCAATTTTGTTTTTTCTGCCGAAATACGTGGGGCAATGAGTTACAGCCTCTACCAGCGAGAAACCTTTATTCTGAAGTGCCTTCTTGATGTAATCACGAAGTTGATTGGTATGATACGTGGTGGTACGAGCGACATAAGTAGCTCCGGCGGCTTGACCTAATGCACATAAATCAAAGGATCGGTCAATGTTGCCATAGGGCGATGTTGTTGCAAGGCTTCCTGTTGGGGTTAGAGGTGAATATTGTCCACTGGTCATACCATAAATGGAATTGTTAAAAACAATGGTTGTAATGTCAATGTTCCGTCGGCAAGCATGAATCAAGTGATTCCCGCCAATTGCCGCACTATCACCGTCACCGGTTAGAACAATGACTTTTAAGTCGGGATTCGCATACTTAACACCGGTAGCAAACGCTAAGGCTCGCCCATGCGTCGTATGTAGGGTGCAAAAATCCAAATAACCTGGTGCGCGAGAGGAACAACCAATACCCGAAACCACAACAATTTTGTCTTGATCCAATCCCAACTCCTGAATGGCTCTCAGAACCTGAGAAGTGATAATACCATTTCCGCACCCGGGGCACCAAATATGTGGCATTTTGTTGATGCGAAGTAATTCTCTTCCGTTACTCATGGTTATACCCCCTCAATCTGGTCAAGAATCTCTTGTGGAGTTAATGGTTCGCCATCCACTCGATTGACCTTTTCTATATCTTGTTTTAAGATACGTTCCACTTCTGTAGCCATTTGTCCCAAATTCATTTCAGCAACGATAACACGTTTCCCTGTTGCGACTTTTATCAATTCATCACCCGGGAACGGCCAAATCGTAACCGGACGGAACAATCCAACTTTCAGACCCTTTTCTCTTGCCATTTCCATAGCAGCTTTTGCCGAACGAGCTGTTCCGCCGTAGGCGACTACGATGACATCGGCATCCTCGCATTGTAAGGATTCCCATTGTAGAATGTCTTGTAAATTCATCTCTATTTTCGTGGACAAGCGACGTAACTTATAATCGATCTCTTTCGGTTTGCTTGTAGCAAATCCAGTTCGATCATGGGTTAATCCAGTGACGTGATATCGATAACCCGTCCCAAATGGTACTAGAGGAGCGACTCCGTCCAAAGGAGCGTCATATGGTTTGTACTCAGAAGGCGGTAATGTGGTTTTGGATCGGTCAATCACCTCATAGGTACCCGGTTCGGGAATTTCAATACGTTCTCGCATATGACCCACAATTTCATCAAACAAAAGAATAACGGGAATACGATATTTCTCTGATAAGTTGAAAGCCCGCACCGTGACATCGAAACACTCACGAACAGACGAAGGAGATAAAGCAATAATTGCATGATCCCCATGGGTTCCCCAACGAGCTTGCATGACATCACCCTGGGCTGGCGCAGTGGGTACACCGGTACTGGGGCCGCTTCTCTGAACGTTAACAACAACGCATGGAACTTCTGTCATTACAGCATAACCCAAATTTTCTTGCTTTAACGAAAATCCTGGACCGGAAGTCGCAGTCATGGACTTCTTGCCGGTTAAACTTGCTCCGATGGTTGCACCCATACTAGAGATTTCATCTTCCATTTGAATAAAGTATCCACCGATTTTCGGTAATGCTTCTGCTAATAATTCAGCGATCTCAGTAGAAGGAGTAATGGGATATCCGGCATAAAAGCCAATACCCGCAGCTAACGCTCCGGCTACACAAGCCTCATTGCCTTGCATCAGTTTTGGTTTTGTCATTTGGTTTCTCCCTCCTGTACCAAATAGATTGCAAAATCAGGGCAGCGTAATTCACACAGACCACATCGAATGCAAAGTTCATTGTTCCAAACCGGTTTTCCATTCGTTTGTGGACTTAATGCTTTCTTAGGGCAGAAAGCCATGCAAATTCCACATCCTTTACAGAACTTTTCATTGACAATGACGATCCGGTTTTTTGGATTGTTGTCCATAACAATTCCTCCTTTTAGTCTTCTTTATCGCGTAATCGTAATACAGCGTTCTTTAGTAGATTAATGGATCCCATATCAGGGCGATAGATAAACTCAATGACTTCCAATGATTTTGATCCTGCCAACTGTTCAATCTCCTCTTTTCTGCCCGGAGATACCACAACGACTTCAACGTTATCGATGAATTGTTTCAGGACGTCTGGATTTCTTGAGGTTGAACGCACAAATTTGAGTCCCGGGATTCCGGAATTCTGAATGGATCGAATGACATCAGTAGCAAATATATCACTAGAAGAAATCAGCCCAATTTTCTCACTTTTGGAGAGCCTAGCAATTTTAACGATCGTATCTACCTGTGGATCCTGAGCGATGCCTAAAATATCCGATCTGCGTTCCGGTAGGAAATTAGCAACTTCATCTAGATGGTAGAACGTAGTAACAATTAAATCTGCTTTTAATAAGTTTTCACGCTTCAAATGAATTTCGTCAAGAAGCATCGGTTCTACCGTAACACCGGAGCCCAATTCAATCTCTTTGGCGAAATAGTCGGCTTGCTCATGGTTACACTCCACAAAAACCAAATGTACTTTCTTGAAGTGCCCCTGACACTCTCTGATACACCCAGAAAAGAGACTTGTAAACTCTTCCAAAGTATATCCGTTATCCGCAGCCTCCTTGATCACATGATCAATCGCCTTCATGAGCGCTTGACGACGATCAATTTGCTGTAATCTTCTTTCCAAATCTGCTACATAGGTTCCACTTCCCTGCCTAGAAATGACAAGGCCTTCTCTTTCCAATTCGAAGTAAGCTAAACTGATGGTGTTGCGACTAACCTGTAGTTTGTCCGACATGGTTCTTTCCGTAGCAAGACGTTCTCCCGTAGCTAACGCGCCACTAAGTATCATACTCTTCAACTGTTCGGAAAGCTGAAGGTAAAGTGGCACTCCATTCTTTTTGTCTAGGTAGATATTCGATAAGTCCACATTATCCTCCTTAAGCCAATTTGTATCCTTGTGAATTGGTTGCTACTAGTTTCTATACCACATTTCTCTACTTCTACCAAAAATCCCTCTAAACAAGCGAGATATCATTATGTCTATTTCTGCCTACTGGTAAAAATGGCTCTATAACAAGATCCACTTTGGATTACCACTTCCCATTTGGACCTCTTCACGAAAATGGACTAATCTACCATTTATTCTTTGAATCTATTCCCTAATCTGAATCCGCTGGATTTCCGTCGTCTGACCATTGCTTGGCTGAATGCTCAATAAAACAGCATCCAACTGTCCTCTGCCTTCAGCTGGAATAAATCGAGTTGGCAAGTGGGTCAAAAACCGTTGTAAGACCGCATCGGTATTGACACCCAAAATGGAATCAAATGCTCCGGTCATTCCAACATCTGTGAGATATCCGGTTCCATCACCCATAATCTGCTCATCTGCCGTTTGCACATGTGTATGTGTACCTATGACTGCCGAGACTCGATTGGCAGCATAGTTCGCCAAGGCCATTTTCTCAGAGGTTGCTTCCGCATGGAAATCGACGATTCGAATTGTAATCTCAGAAGGGATTTCTGCTAGAATTCGATCTAGAGTTCTAAATGGGCAATCCAATTCCGATAAAAAGGCACGTCCCATGAGATTAATGACCGCAAACTGAACACCACTACTGCCAGCCCAACTGGAAGTCCACCCTCTACCAGGAGTACCTTCGGGATAGTTTGCAGGACGAATTAAACGGTCCTCTTGGTCGATGACTTCATGAATCTCTCGCTGATCCCAAATGTGATTTCCTGAGGTTATGATATGAATCCCTGAATTGAACAATTGATCAGCTACCGCTCGATTCAATCCTTTCCCTCGCCATGCATTCTCTCCATTGACAATACATTGATCGATTTGATATTTTCGCTTTAAAAGGGGGAGATGTTTCTCAACCATGCGGATTCCGGTCGTCCCAACTACATCACCAATCATTAGAATTTTCATTTGTCTATTTTTACCCCACCATTGGTATTGCTCATCTGATGAATATAAATCGTATCCGTATCTCTGAAAGCACGAATCGATTCATAATCACCTTGAATCACATATTGATATAGAGTCTGGTATAACTGATTGTGCTGAGCATACTGATCAAAATTCAATTCAGGAATTTCCTCCCAATCGCTATCCTCAGCAAAATAGCGATCAAATAAGTCGACCATACATTTCATTTCTGATTGACTTAGAGTGCGCAAGTCCCTTTTTACCTTAAGTCTTTTCTGGAAGGGGGTGTTCCATTGCTCCACCAGGAAAATAGTCGGTCGAACCGGTTCGAGTTGGTGGAAAAACTTCAACCCGCTTTTTAGCTTGTGCAATGCTGTAAGATGATCAAATTCAACGTCTTTGTCCAAATAGACAAATTCTATAGTCATCGTTTTTTCTGCAGTATCGAGCGTTATCGCCGAAATCAGCGGAAAAATAGTCATTGCAGAGATTAAGAAGGCTGCTCCCAGAGGCGCTTGTTCTGCCTGTTTCATATATTGATCACCTCATCTTAATCAATTCACGAAAGAGATACCGGAACCCTTTATTTATAAAAAGAGCAGCGTTCTCTCTTTGAAAACGCTGCTTGATGTCGATTTCTACTTGGCGTAGTCTACGGCTCGAGTTTCGCGAATCACCGTAATTTTGATTTGACCCGGATAATCCAGGTTCTCTTCTATTTTTTTAACAATATCTCGCGCAAGTTTATAGGACATGGTATCATCCACCTTTTCGGGTTTCACCATGATACGGACTTCGCGTCCTGCTTGAATTGCAAACGCTTGCTCAACACCTTCAAAATCATTTGCTATTTCTTCAAGCTTGTGTAATCGCTTGATATAGGTTTCTAAGGTTTCTCTTCTTGCTCCCGGTCTGGCGGCAGATATCGCATCGGCTGCTTGAACCAAGGAAGCGATGACTGTCTTGGTTTCGACGTCTCCGTGATGTGCTTCGATCGCATGTAAGACGTCAGGGCTTTCCCCAAATTTTCGAGCAATTTCAACACCAATAGCTACATGGGATCCTTCAATTTCATGATCCACAGCTTTGCCTAAGTCGTGTAATAGTCCAGCCCGTTTGGCTAATGTAACATCAGCACCTAATTCAGCCGCCATCATGGAGGCCAAATAAGCAACTTCCATGGAATGTTTTAAGACATTCTGTCCATAACTGGTTCTAAAATGAAGTCTTCCCAGCAATTTAACAATCTCCTGATGCAACCCTACGACCCCTACATCGTAAGTAGCTGTTTCACCGGCTTCTTCAATTCGTTGCTCCACTTCTCGAATGGCTTTTTCTACAACTTCCTCGATGCGAGCCGGATGGATTCTTCCATCTTGAACCAATCGTGTCAATGCAACACGTCCAATTTCTCGTCGTACCGGATCAAAGCCCGATAAAATGACTGCTTCCGGGGTATCATCAATGATAAGATCTAATCCGGTTAATGTTTCGAGAGTTCTAATGTTTCTACCCTCTCGACCAATGATTCTACCCTTCATTTCATCATTCGGTAATTCCACCACTGAAACGGTAGTCTCGGCTACATGATCGGCTGCGCAGCGTTGAATGGCTAAGCTAATGATTTCTCTAGCTTTTCGATCGGCTTTTTCTTTTGCCTGAGCTTCCAAGTTTCGGATTAAAATCGCCATATCCTGTTGAACGGCCTCTTCTGTAATACTTAACAGATATGCTTTTGCTTCCTCTTGGCTCATCGCTGAAACTCGTTCTAATTCGGCAAACTGCTGTTGATACAACTCATCTGCTCTGTTGCGAACGAGCTGAATCTCTTGTTCTTTTCTGACTAAAGCTTCTTCTTGTTTTTCGATTCCTTCGATTTTCTTATCGAGGGACTCTTCTTTCTGGATGGTTCTGCGTTCCAGGCGCTGTAATTCGTTACGACGTTCTTTGATTTCCTTTTCCAAGTCCGATCGTAAGCGATGAACCTCTTCTTTTGCTTCTAATAATGCTTCTTTCTTCTGGATTTCTGCATCCCGAATCGCTTTTTCCAATATGGCTTTTGCTTGTTCTTTTGCTGAGCCTAATTGAGCTTCGTCCGTTTTTATTTTATAAGTCTTTCCGATAAACCAACCGATAAGACCTCCGGATATCAAAGCGACTATTGCGGTAATTACAAGTTTAGTAATAAGTAACACCTCCGATGATTCAATTATCAATGAACAGTGACATTTCGATATATTCAAAAGAAAAATTCTATTTCTGATGTCTCTGTCTTTATATTTTACCTTGTTTCATCGGTTACGTCAAGATGAGGAATCAGTATTTTCCTCTATTGAGAGTATTTCCTCTTCAAATTTCTGCTGCTGAAGTGTGACTCGAATCACATTGGAAGAAAAACCTTTTCTTTGCAAGAACAACCAGACCTTTTGCACAGCGACGGTTGTTTTTGGTTTTCCTCTCAGCTTTTGCTGTAGAAGTCTTTGAACTACTTCGATCTCACGGTCTTCTCCGATCTCCTTCATGACTTCGGTCACTAGCTCTTTATCATATCCACGGTTCAATAAGGCGTAGAAAATTTCTTTGTTGCTCTTAGAACCAATAAGGTGATGGTTTAACCACAACCTACAATCTTTCTCCTCGTTTAACATGCCTCGTGCTTCCAGCTCTTTCAGAGTATCCTCAATCAGAGTAGTAGGATAAGCGGCGCTCAACTTCTCGTGTAAGCGCCGCTTGGATTGAGTTGTTCGTGTCAATAACCGAATGGCATGCTCAAGGCAATGGCTTTCCGGTGTCTTATTCGTCTTCCTCAACCTCCTCTGTTTCTTTGACTGAATTGCTTTTAGCTAGGTTCAATTTGAATGCTTCGCGAATTTTTCCTTCAATCTCTTTGACTAAATCCGGATGGTCTTTTAGCATACTTTTCACGTTCTCGCGACCTTGCCCTAGGCGTTCTCCCTGGTAAGAGAACCAAGCTCCGCTCTTATTGATAATATCCAACTCGATAGCCATGTCTAAAGCAGATCCTACTCTGGAGATTCCCTCACCATACATGATATCAAATTCGGCTTGTTTGAACGGAGGTGCGACTTTATTTTTGACAATTTTAACTCGAGTACGATTTCCAACCACATCCGTTCCTTGTTTGAGGCTTTCAATACGACGGATATCCATACGCACACTGGCATAGAACTTCAGTGCTTTTCCGCCTGTGGTGGTTTCTGGATTTCCAAACATGACACCGATTTTATCTCGGATTTGGTTGATAAAGATGACCACAGCATGGGATTTTGATATGGCACCTGCCAACTTACGTAGCGCTTGTGACATCAGTCGAGCCTGTAAACCCATGAACGAATCGCCCATTTCCCCATCAATCTCAGCACGGGGAACCAATGCAGCTACTGAATCGATAACTATGGCATCGATTGCTCCACTTCGAACCAAGGCCTCTGTAATCTCCAATGCCTGCTCCCCTGTATCTGGCTGAGATATGATGAGATTGTCGACATCGACGCCTAAATGCTCTGCATAAACCGGATCTAGGGCGTGTTCCGCATCAATAAATGCAGCGGTTCCACCGGCCTTTTGTGCCTCAGCAATAATGTGTAAGGCTAACGTCGTTTTGCCAGAGGATTCCGGACCATATATTTCAACAACCCGTCCTCTTGGTACTCCCCCCACCCCGAGTGCAATATCTAAGGCCAAAGAGCCGGTAGGTATGACATCGATGTTTAGCTTTAGTTGGGCCTCTCCCATTCTCATGATGGATCCTTTGCCAAATTGCTTTTCAATTCCGGCTAAAGCTGCATCCAATGCTTTTTGTTTGTCACTATTTCCTGCCATATTATCGTTTCCTTTCTACATATGAGTATGCTACTTAGGTTTTATGTAAGACTTTGATACACATACTGCTTACCACCGTTCGGAAGTGTTTCTTCATATCTTACAACTACATGTTTCTTGGCTAACTCGCTCAGCCGATTACTTGCTGTATTGATCGCAATTTGAAAGTAATCCGCTACATCACGAGCCGTCACAGACTTGCTCTGATGAAGGTAACTCAAAGTTGAGAATAACGGCTCTCTTAAATCACCTAAAACCTGCCAACGTAAGGACTCTAATCGAATCAAGTATAAGTTACGTTGCAATAGGGCCGCAGCGATATTCTCTGCTTGATCATCCGTACAATTTTCTACCAAAATGCCTTTATAGTGATATAAGTCTGCATTCAGTTCGGCGATCAGTTTAGCAACGCACTCATCCGCCCAAGAAAAATCCAACACTTGAACACCGGTAAAGTCGAGTATGACAACATCCATTTCTTCTTGTTCTAGAGACTGTATTATTTTCTCTTTTATTTGCTTGCCAAGCTGACGGGTAACTAAGAGAGTATGAAAGGTGGACATTCGAATGATTCGTTTCTTCAAAGACGTATCACCTCGCTTTCATTGGCTTCACTGAACACGATTACATCATAACACTGTTTTTGAGTTTTGACAAGTGAGACTCTATATTCTACATAATACTATAATAAAAAGCAAAGCTTCCGGAGCGACGTCCTGAAGCTTTGCTTTTTATTATTCTTTGTGGTCCGTAGATCCGAACCCTCCCTGTCGCTTGTCCCCTTGGGAATCCTGGTCAATCCTTAAGTAATGAACAAATACCCCTTGTGCGATCTCTTCCCCTTGCAGAATGACTTGCTCCACATCCCCAAAGTTGGTAAGAGCCAACATAATATGACCCTCGTTTTTCGAATTATCAAAGTAATCCGCGTCTATGACCCCTACTGCATTACTTAGCATAAGGTTCTTTTGTATTGCTTTACTGCTACGAATCATCAGTAAAAGTACTTCATCCGATTCCATCCAGGCCTTTAAACCGGTTGGTATCAAAACGGTTTTCCCAGCGGGTATAGGAGTCGTGGTAGCCGCGGCGATGTCGTATCCTGCACTGGATAGAGTTTTCCTTTGGGGCAAACATCGATCCTTGCCGGCTTCTGCATACTCTTTGATCCAAGTAAATCCTCTACTCATAGAAACCTCCTATGAAAAAGGGTTGTCATCTCTGACAACCCAGTTTATAATCTCGGTCCACCCCGTTATCATTCCTGACAACCTACCAAATTACTTCGATGCATCTTCTTTAATAACTTCTTTGCGTGATAGATTGATACGACCCTGTTTATCGATTTCTGTTACTTTCACTAGAATCTCATCTCCTACCGAGACCACATCCTGCGGAAGATTGATTCGTTCCAGCGCTAACTGGGAAACGTGAACCAACCCTTCCTTTCCCGGTAAAACTTCAACAAAGGCTCCATATTTCTCAACTCGGGTCACTTTACCTAAATAAACAGTTCCTACCACGACTTCTTTGGTGATCCCTTCAATAATCTGAAGAGCTTTTAGACCCATTTCATATTGAAGACCTGGAACAGAGATGAAGATTCTTCCGTCTTGCTCCACGTCAATCTTAACACCGGTATCCGCGATGATTTTCTGAATGACTTTGCCACCTGGACCAATGACATCACGAATTTTATCTACATCAATTTTTGTGGTGATGATTCTGGGAGCATACGGTGATAACTCTTTGCGCGGTTCCGGTAAGACTTCCAACATCTTGTTGAGGATGAACAGTCTGCCCTCTTTCGCTTGTTGCAAAGCTCTTTTCATAATTTCCATATCTAACCCGGAAATCTTTATGTCCATTTGAAGAGCATTAATCCCCTTAGCCGTACCAGCTACTTTGAAATCCATATCCCCTAAGTGATCTTCCATGCCCTGTATATCAGTTAGTATGGCTACACGATCTTCCTCTTTAATTAAACCCATAGCAACACCAGCAACAGGAGCTTGTAACGGCACACCGGCATCCATGAGAGCTAAAGTACTTCCGCAAACACTGGCCATGGAACTTGAACCATTGGATTCAAGCACTTCTGAAACAAGTCGTAAGGTATAAGGAAAGGCTTCTTCGTTTGGTAACATCGGTTCTAAAGCCCGTTCAGCTAGTGCACCATGTCCAATATCACGTCGGCTTGGCCCACGCATAGGTCTTGTTTCACCAACACTATATGGAGGGAAATTATAATGATGCATATAACGTTTGGTGTCTTCTTCGCTCAATCCATCCAGCATTTGTACATCACCCAAAGCACCCAAGGTTGCAATCGTCAATACTTGAGTTTGTCCACGGGTGAATAAACCACTACCATGAGTACGGGTGAGGACACCTGCTTCTACACTAATCGGCCTGATTTCAGTAGCCGAACGTCCGTCAGGTCTAACACCCGATAAAATCATTTCACGAACAACGAATTTTAGTACGTCGTGCAAAGCCTCATCGATTTCCTTTTCGTTTTCGGGAAATTTTTCCAATAAAGCTTCTTTCATTTGAACATTAACAGAAGCGATCGCACTCTCTCTTGCCAATTTTTCTTCAGACGAAGCGGCTTGCATGAGAGGTGCCAAAGCTAATTCTTTGGCGGCTGTAGCAATATCCTTAGGAACGGTAAACACTCTCGTAACAAGTGGCTCTTTTTTTGCTAAAGCAATGAGCTCTTCTTCCATAGCGATGATTTCTTTAATCGCTTCATGTCCAAAAGCTAAAGCATCCAACATGACTTCTTCAGATACTTCCTTAGCTCCCGCTTCCACCATGTTTATCGCTTCTTTGGTGGCTGCTACTTGCAAATGCAGAACACTGTCCTTTGCTTGCTCACGGGTTGGGTTCAATAGCAATTCTTTCCCATTGTAACCGACGACTACGCTAGCGATCGGTCCCATAAATGGAATTCCAGATATGCCCAATGCCGTGGATGCTCCAATGATAGCAGCAACTTCGGGTAGATTGTCTTGCTCGACACTAAGTACCGTCACAACGATTTGCACATCATTACGAAAACCCTCTGGGAATAAAGGGCGAATCGCACGATCGGTCACTCGGGCGGACAAAGTAGCCTTCTCAGATGCTCGTCCTTCTCTTCTGCCCCAAGAACCTGGAATTTTACCAACTGCATACAACCGTTCTTCATAATCAACCGTTAATGGAAAAAAATCGATTCCCGCACGTGGTTCCTTGGATGTACAAGCAGTCACCAATACCACGGTATCTCCATAAGATACCAAAACGGCTCCATTTGCTTGTTTTGCTAAGCGACCCGTTTCAATTTTTAGGGTCCTTCCGGCGATATCACGCCTTACTTCATAAACCATACATACCTCCTGATGATTTTCTTTTATTATTTTGAACCTTGTTAAATTCTATGTTCAATTCGAAAATTCCTTCCTACTGCTCCTTCAACTTACAACGGCAAAGAAACAAGAAAAAAGATTGCGCCATAAATGACGCAATCCGTAGAAACTAACGACGAATGTTCAATTGTGCGATAACGGTGCGGTATCTTTCGATATCAATTTTCTTTAGATAATCCAGTAAACCACGACGTTGTCCAATCATTAAAAACAATCCACGACGGGAGTGGTGATCTTTTTTGTGAATCTTTAAGTGTTCAGTCAACTGATTGATGCGTTCAGAAAGAATAGCGATTTGAACTTCCGGAGATCCGGTATCCCCTTCGCGCATTTGGAATTTTTGAATAATCTCTTGTTTCAACTCTTTAGTAATCATTGTTGTTTCCTCCTTTATTTCATCACCCTAAAGCCAAGTAATCGGCTGGAGGAGCCATAAACCTAGCAAAAGGGAAATATCGTGATTGTTATTATAACCTACATCCATTTAAAAATCAAGTTCTGTCCGAGTAGAATCTGAAAGAAAATACATACTAAGCCATGATCCGGATAAGAGATTCATGGAGCAGCTCAAATAATAATGAGCTCCATTTATCGTCCAGAATTGTGCTATGTGTTTTTTTTCTCCAGGGTGACCTTGGATCAGCACTGTATGACTCCCTTGTAGCGGGGTAATCGCATTTGGCCATAGTTCCACGAGATAATCACCATTTGTCTGCTCTTCTAGCTTCAGATGAATCTGATAAGGTCTACCCAAAAGAGCTTCTACGAGCGGAAAATTCCCGTCGAGAATCGCTTGTTTTATCCTTGTACTGGATATTGCAGAACCAAGATAATCAACTCTTTCTTGAATGGACAACGAAAAGTGTAATCGTGTGGCCAAATCTTGTAATTGAGTTACTGTACCTAACCCACCCTTTCCAAAAGTATAGTCATAACCCACAGATAGACCTACTGCACCACATTGGTTCAATAGAACCTCTTCGATAAATTTTTCGGGTTCCATTTGCATCATCGCTTGGGTAAATTCTGCTAAAATTAAACTTTCCACTCCCATGTCGCGGAGAATCAATCCCCTTTGAAGTGGGGTAGTTAGCAAAGAAAAAGCTCTTGTTGGATATAATCGCTCCATGGGATGTGGGTCGAATAGAAACACCGCCGACTCTGCCTTTTCTCTATGAGCCATATCAATTGCCCTATGTATAATCGGTTGATGCCCTTTATGAACCCCATCAAAGTTTCCCAAAGCAATCACTCTATTGCGTTTAGGAAGATTCATATAATCCCGATACGTCTTCATGATATCACCTTTATTGGATTGGCAAGGACTTTCTTAGGTTTCATCCAGAACCCTTCTGCCAATTCTTCCGTAGATGCGATTGCAAGAATAAAATCTCTGTTGCACAAAACGATTTCGTTGTTTTCGAGTGGATACCGCGAGAAAAAAGGTCTTCCAAAGTTCAGTTCTACTTCTTCGAAATCATTCAACTTATAAACAGGCAAGCCTAAATCGGCTGGTTGAATTGGAAATAGAATCTGTTCGATTTGCTCAATTTTTGCAGCAGCTTCCACTTCCCCCATGGTAATAGCCTTCTCCTGATGAAAAACACCATTTTCCACACGAATTAAATCCATAAGTACTGCTCCACAACCAACCTTTTCTCCAATGTCTTGACTCAAGGTGCGAATGTATGTTCCCTTACTGCATCGCACTCGTAATCGGATTTCTGTATCCGATTGAACGATGTCCGGTAGTTCTTGCAAAGGTTCTATGGAGAAGATTTCGATCGTCCGACTTGGACGATCGATCTCAACCCCTTTTCGAGCCAATTCATACAAACGCGTTCCGTGCAACGATATTGCAGAATGCATGGGTGGAACCTGTTCAATCGAACCAATGAATGTCTTTAATATCGCCTCTAGTTCATTCTTATAGACAGATTTGGTTGATCCCTTCTTAAGCTGACCCGTTCGGTCTAAAGTATCGGATGTCCAGCCAAATCGGATGGTCATGTCATACACTTTATGTTGCCCAGTAATATACTCCGCTAGACGTGTTGCATCCCCAAGGCAAATAGGAAGAATTCCAGAAGCCATGGGGTCCAGAGTACCGGTGTGACCGATGCGTTTCTGATGTAAAATCCTTCGTAATGAAGAAACCATATCATGAGAGGTTGGGCCGGGGGGTTTCCACAGATTTAGAATGCCATGTATCATAAAGAAGAAAACTCCTTCCATTTCGAGAAAACTTTGTGCTTCACATCAAATAAGTCTCCCGGCATGGCAAATGCCGCTGCATCGTGATGTCCTCCACCTGAAAACGCTTCCGCGAAATGTGCTAAATTCTTATTCAATCGACCTTGGCGTAACGAAATCCGCCACTTCCCAGGTGTCGCTTCTTTAAAAAGCATATGTACTTCTGCTTCTTTTATTTTTTGCATGGCATCCAAGACATCATTGGTTCTTTCATGTTGCTGTAAAACATGCAATTCTGTAGCATCGATGTACGTATACAAAACGCCATTTTCATAACTAAATCTAGTTAAGATTTCACCTAGTAACCTGGTATCTTCCAGTGTTGCATGCAAAAAATACTGTTTATAGATTTCAGAGGTATCTTGATGAAGTTCTGCAGCGATAAGCATGGTTCTTGAAGTCGTATTTGCATAACGAAAAAAACCAGTATCGGAGACGATTGCCACAAAAGCATAAAACTCCGAAAGAGGATACCGATACTCTGGGATATAATTCATCATGACTGCCAACATTTCCCCTGTTGCTGCTGCACTCGTATCAATCCAAGCGTTAAAGGGAGAGTGATAAGCACTTTGATGATGATCGATTACCAAAACCTCACGATGGAGCAAAAAGTGATCTGGTTCTAGTAAGGTTGTTCTCTTCCCTTCCGCACAATCGAGCAGGATGATTACGCTATCTTTCTTGGCCTGATTAGCGGAGTACATGCGAACCTGAGCCATATCGGACTCAAATGCTTTCGGAAAAATGCACTTATCATCAATGACTTCGACATACTTGCCCTGATGACTTAACCAATAATAGAGTGAAAGGCTACTACATAAACAATCTCCATCAGGGTTTTGATGATAAATCAATGAAAAAGAAGACGACCGGGATAAGATCCCTGCCGCCTCCTCAACATTCAATCGATGGGTCATATGAACCACCTCGCTGAATTTATTCCTGCTTGTTGTCATTTGGTTTGGTAACCTTAGACATTAAGTCTATAAGCTCTGACCCACGGGCAATGGAGTTGTCGGCTAAAATCAAAACGTCTGGAGTGTATCGCAGGCTGATTGCTTTACCAATGGTGGAACGAATGATGCCTTTGGCACTCTCCAATCCATCGAGAGTTGCTTTTTTCTCTGCCTCTGTTCCCATCGCACTGACGTAGATTTTGACCAATCTCAGGTCACCGCTGACTTCTACATCAGAAATACTGACGAAACCAATGCGGGGATCCCGAAGTCCGGTCAGAAGCAGCTCACCCACAACTTCTTTAATCATTTGAGCAATTCTGAGGGCTCTCTGTTTCATTGATTTCCTCCTTCATCTCTGTCTATAATTCGGTTCGTTTGACTTCTTCTTTTACATAGATTTCGAAACGATCACCGATTTTTAAATCGTTAAAGCGCTGTAACATGATTCCACATTCATAGCCACTCGCAACTTCACGTACGTCGTCTTTGATTCTTCTTAAAGATTCAATGGGACCTTCATGAACAACGGTACCGTCTCGAACGACACGAACCATAGAATTACGGGTCACTTTACCGTCCGTTACATAACATCCGGCAATGCTTCCGACTTTCGAAATTTTGAAGATTTCGCGAATCTCAACATGTCCAATGACAGACTCTTTCATAACAGGAGCCAGTAAGCCCTTCATTGCTGCTTCCACATCATCCACAATTTCGTAAATAATGCGATAGGTTCTAATGTCCACATGCTGTAACTCCGCTGCTTTTGCTGCATTTTGATCGGGTCGTATGTTAAACCCAATAATAATCGCATTGGAAGCACTAGCTAACATGACGTCAGTTTCAGAAACTGCACCTACACCGGTGTGAATAATATTCACCCGAATTTCCGGAGTGGATAGTCGAACTAAAGAAGCTTTAATGGCTTCTACAGAACCGTGAACATCCGCTTTTAAAATTAAGTTGAGATCTTTCACTTCTCCGGTATTCATCTGACTGAATAAGTCCTCTAGTGTTACGCGACTCGATTTCTGTTGTTCTTCAATTTTCTGATTGGATGCACGGGTTTCAGCTAGTTGTCTTGCTTGACGTTCGTCTTCCACAACATAGAAAGGATCACTGGAATCTGGCACTTCGCTTAATCCTACCACCTCGACCGGTGTGCTCGGACCCGCTTTCTTAATTCTGCGTCCTTTGTCGTCAATCATCGCACGAACTCTACCAAAAGTACGTCCAACAATCATGATATCCCCAATATTGAGTGTTCCTTTATGAACCAACACGCTGGCAACAGGGCCGCGACCTTTATCAAGTTTTGCTTCTATTACGGTGCCTACCGCTTTTCGATTGGGATTTGCTGTTAATTCCATAATCTCAGCCAAGACAATGATGCTCTCTAATAGCTCATCAATGCCTTGTCGCTTTAAAGCAGAGACATTCACCATCATGGTGTCTCCGCCCCATTCTTCTGCAATAAGACCATACTCCGTTAGTTCTTGTTTGACCCGTTCCGGTTGAGCATTGGGACGGTCTACTTTGTTAATCGCTACAATAATGGGAACTTTGGCGTTTTTCGCATGATTAATCGCTTCAATCGTTTGTGGCATGACTCCATCATCTGCAGCAACCACTAGTACAGCGATATCGGTTACTTGTGCTCCTCGAGCACGCATAGAAGTAAACGCTTCGTGACCGGGGGTGTCTAAAAAGGTGATTTTCTTGCCTTTAATCTCGGTTGTATGAGCACCAATGTGTTGTGTGATACCACCCGCTTCTTTAGCTGCTACATTACTAGAACGAATCGCATCAAGCAAAGAGGTCTTACCATGATCTACATGGCCCATAACCGTTACAACTGGAGCACGAGGAAGGAGTTCTTCTTCGGTATCATCGGCATCCACAATGATGGTCTCTGGGTTAAATGCCTCCTTGGGAGCAACCACACTACTACCAAATTCCTGAACGACTAAGGTAGCGGTATCCAAATCAATTTCTTGATTCATGGCCGCCATGATACCAAATTGCATTAATTTCTTAATAACGGAAGCTACATCGGTCTTTAATAAATCAGATAACACTTTGACCGTAACGCTGCCACCTAGTTCAATATGTGTTGGGATTTGTGTGTTGATGATTTTTTCGATTGGTTTATTCCGATTGTTCTTTCTAGCTTTACCACTTCGAGGAGCTTTCCCCGAGGTTTCTTCTTCCGAAGAGAACATCCGTTCTTGTGTGCGATACCTCTCATCCGAGTATTTACGGTCCTTTTTGACCATTTTATTGCTGGGTGCAAGAGGTTTATCTACTGTAGGAGGTGGGGGTACCGCAGCGGGACGATTACCCACCGGCCTGGTTGTTCGGCTATCTGCACGAGGGCTACCGGGAGCAGGTCTCGGCCCGGGCGGGCGATTGCCTGGTGGATAACTTCCTTGCGGACGAGGTTGAACCGGATCTCCTGGTTGCCGCGGTGGATAGGGCCTTCTTTCTTGAAAGTTCCCCTGCGGGCCACCTTGCGAGCCTACTTGAGGTCTTGGTTGATAAGGGGGACGCTGACCCTGACCCTGTGGTGGAGGGTTGGTTCCTTGATAAGGTCTGTTCATTTGGCCTTGTTGAGGGGGGGTGTTACCTTGGCGAGGTGGATATGGACGGCGGTCTTGTTGTCCCTGAGGACCTTGTTGACCTTGTTGTCCCTGAGGACGAGGTGCACCGCTCTGATCCATAGGACGAGGGGTATAGGGGCGACGATCTTGTGGTGGTGCGTTTTGCGGACGCGGTCCACCTTGTGGTCGCTGACCTTGGCCATCCGCTCGATTGGCATATGTTGCTTGCGGACGGTTCTGCTGTTGATAGGTAGATTGCGGTGTCATCTGTCCTGCCGGCGGTTGTGATACAGGAGGACGGTTTTGAGTCACCGGTTGAGCGGGTATACTTTGAACTTGCGCTACGTCTGGTTTCACTGTAGTTTTCGCAGCAAGTTCTTCTTGCTTGGCTTTCTCTGCTGCCTTCTTTGCTTTTTCACGAAGTACAACATCAGAAACCGCCTTGACTACAGGAGCATCAATGACCGTATCATTGGTCACCCCTGTCATGTCTAATGCGGACAATAAACTGGTAATTAATTTGCTCGATACTTTGAGCTGTTTCGCTAAATCACTAACTGTTATTTTATCCATTGAGCCACCTCCATATTTCGGTAAAAAATAGAACCTTTGTATACGTAGATATGATCCCTCCCTACCGAAATATCGGTACTTCGCTGCAATGTTAATTCTTTTCTGTTAAAGATTGTGGGATTCCTCCATTTTGTCTGTTTCTTCCGGTACTTGCAATTCGGAAATGAGATGAAGTTCTTCTGATAACCGTTGAAAAATTGACGCCGGCACCTCGCACTGAAACGCTTTTTGTATACGTTTTCCTTTGGTGGCGGCAGATAAACAAGCTTGCTTTTTGCACAAATACACACCACGGCCTGATTTTTTTCCGGTTGAATCGAATAAAATGTCTCCTTCAGGCGTACGTACAAGCCGTATTAGACTTCTTTTTTCGAACATCTCCTGACATCCGACACACATTCTCATGGGAATTTTTCGTGTCTTCATTTTATCACCTAGTTCTCGGTATTAGCGGATGGTTCTACATGAACCTGGCTTTCGCTCTTGATATCAATTTTATAATTCGTTAGTTTGGCCGCCAATCGTGCATTCTGACCTTCTTTACCAATTGCTAAAGATAATTGATAATCAGGAACCACGACTCTGGCTGATTTTCCGTCTTCATTCATACTGACAGAAATGGTTTTCGCCGGACTGAGAGCATTGGCAACATACTCTGCAGGGTTTTGCGAAAAATGCACAATATCGATTTTCTCACCTTTTAGTTCATTGACAACGGCTTGCACTCGTGCTCCTTTTGGTCCGACGCAAGCACCCACCGGATCCACATTGGGATCCTTAGAATATACGGCTACTTTTGACCGTTGTCCCGCCTCACGAGCGACCGATTTCATTTCAATCGTGCCATCGTACAGCTCCGGAACTTCCAGTTCAAACAACCGTCGCAATAACCCGGGATGAGATCGAGATGCAATAATCTGAGGTCCTTTTGGAGATTTCTTTACTTCTACTACAAAGAAATTCATCCTTTGACCTAGCGCATAATCCTCACCAACCACTTGTTCCCCCGTTGGTAATAGAGCTTCCACTTGATTGTCCAACTCGACAATGATGTTTTTATGCTCAAATCGTTGAATCATACCACCTAAAATTTCACCCTCGCGCTCCACATATTGGTCATAGACAAACCCTCTTTCTGCTTCTCTGAGGCGTTGAACCACGACTTGTTTTGCGGTTTGAGCAGCGATTCTGCCAAAATCACGAGGAGTTATTTCTGTTTCAATGACATCCCCCACCAAATAATTGGGGTTTATTTTTTTGGCATTTTCGAGCAATTCTTCGCTCTTCAGATCCTTTAGGTCTTCTACTACCGTTTTACGAGCATATACGCTGATTTCACCGGTTTCTATGTTAATACTGACTCTGACATTGGAAGCATTGTTAAAGTTCCTTTTGTAAGCAGAGACCAGGGCTTGTTCAATCGTCCGAAAAAGCATTTCTTCCGAGACATTCTTCTCTCTAGCAACCGCACTTAAGGCTTCGATGAATTCCATATTCATATTCTAATACTCCTTTATCCTGTTTCCTACAGGATATCCAAATGTATTTTCTTAACCAGAGAACGCGGTATGACTAGTTCTTTATTCGGTAATTGCAAGACGAAATGCTCTGCCGTAACCTGTATTAAACTGCCACGATGAGTTTTTGATTGGTCTACCGCTTGAGAACAAATCACTTTCACAAACTCACCTAAGAAGCGATGATAATCCTGCTCTGTGCGAAGCTCACGAAAAATACCAGGTGAGGATACTTCAAGGAAATAGCTAAACGGAATGGGATCTGCTTCATCAAGAGCCGGATCGATCATCCGACTAAAGCGTTCGCAGTCTTCGTGTTGTATTCCGTTAGGATGGTCTATCGAAATCCGTAGAATCCGATTGCCACCTTCTTTCAGCATTTCTACTTGATAAATATCATAACCCAGTTGTTCAGCAATAGAATTGGCTATTTTTTTTGTTGTTTCGAGATCGAACCTCATGCAGATCTCCTTTCCGACAAATAAGAGAGAGTGGGAACACCCACTCTCGACTATCAACAAATATTATAGCATAACGTTCCCTAGAAAGCAAGAGTCTTATCTATTGAAGCGGTTATTTATCTGTAACCTTTGTCCCTGTCGTCTTCTCTCTACGAAGGATGTCTATTTGTTCAAAAAGCGCGTGCATGTATACATCCGGTGTGATCTTCGCAACGATCTTTCCTTTTACAAACAGCAATGCTTGTTCGACCCCGAATGCGATACCAACATCCGCATGCTTCGCTTCCAACGGTCCATTGACCTCACAACCCATCACAGCAACTGTAATCGGTGGACCTTGGTAATCACGCAGTCTTTTTTCTACTTCTGCAGAAATGGTATACACATCTCCTTTTCTTCTTCCACAAGTAGGACAAGAAATGAGTGTGATTCCACGCTGACGAAGTTCTAAACTTTTTAAGATTTGCCAGGCAACGTGAACTTCTTCCGCCGGATCACCGCTCAAAGAGACACGCAAAGTATCCCCAATTCCTTCCGCCAAAAGCACTCCCATGCCAACAGAAGATCGAACAATTCCGGTTCCGGGTGGTCCGGCTTCGGTTACTCCTAGATGAAGCGGATAGGTAATTTTTTGGGATAAAAGACGATATGCTTGAATGGTTTCTAGAACATTGCTCGCTTTCACAGAAACTAAAATCTGGTCAAAATCATACCGTTCAAGAATTTTAATGTGGGAAAGTGCACTTTCAACCATGGCTTCTGCACTGGGTCTTCCAAACTTAGCCAAGATATGCTTTTCCAGAGAGCCCCCATTGACTCCAATACGAATTGGTACCTCTCGTACTTTGGCCTCCTCCACTACCGCTCTAACCCGTTCTTCTGCTCCAATGTTCCCAGGATTGATGCGAAGCTTATCGACTCCTTGCTGTAGTGCCGTCAAAGCCAATCGATAATCAAAATGAATATCTGCCACCAAAGGGATATGAATCTGTCTCTTTATTTCGCCGATGGATTCTGCCGCTTGCTGATCCAATACAGCGACACGAATTAATTCACAACCGGCTTCTTCCAGCTTTAGAATCTGCTCCACCGTCTTGCGTACATCTCTTGTATCGGTATCACACATGGATTGGACGATAATCGGTTCCTCCCCACCCACACGGATTGGACCAATTGGAATACACTTCGTCGTTCTTCTCATCCTCTTCACCTCTATTTATCGAAGTTGCATGATATCTCGAAAAGACACCAGCAAAATTATACCGATGATTAACGCAAAGCCCACACTGCTAATCACAGATTCGATTTTTTCATTCATCTTTTTACCACGAATCATCTCAATAAGCAAAAAGACTAGTCTTCCTCCATCAAGAGCCGGAATGGGTAGCAGATTTACGATTCCTAGGTTGACACTTAAATACGATATGAACCAGATGAAATTCGAAAAACCGGTTTGAGCCACCTGCCCGGTGATAGAAACAATTCCTATGGGACCCATAAAGCTGTTTAAGGCATCTTTCTGAAACAGGTGACTAAACCCATAGATGGTTTCAGAGATAAACTGTCCCGTCTGTACTATACCATTTTGGATACTTCCCCAGAGCGCGAAGCGTTTAACACTACCACTGATTCCGATGACTCCCCTACCTTCTGTATTATCTTTTGGAATCATCGTAAATGTCTTTTCTTGACCCTCACGCAGGACCAGAATGGTGATTTGCTCACCACTCGCAGGACCTATCAGAGCGGATATATCATTCCAGACTTGAATCTGTACTTGATTAATGCTCAATATGCGATCGCCAGGTAATATTCCAGCGGACTCTGCTACCCCTTCGGGTAGTAATGCTCCTACAATGGGTTCATTGGAAGGAATCCCACTCATAAAGCCTATGACAATCAAAATTAGTGACGCTAAGAGAAAATTAAAGAAAGGACCTGCCGCCGAAATGAAGAAGCGCTTCCACGTGGGAGCATCCAAATAGGGATGGTCACGGGAGGGATCCATTCCCTCCTCTTCGAATTTCTCTGGATTCTCAAACATGACAAAAGCACCGATAGGGATCGCCCGAAGAGAAAACTGAGTCCTTCCCCAGGTTTGAGAAAACACTTTGGGACCCATTCCTATGGCAAACTCATCTGCCTGTATCCCAAAAGCTCTGGCGACGAGAAAGTGTCCCGATTCGTGAATGATGATCAAAAATCCAAATCCTAAAATAGCAAACAGTACTGCTACAAACATAAAGCTACCTCTTTTCCCTCATTCGACTTATCGCTAGATTTGCTTTTTCTCGTGCCAGTCGATCGGCTTCGATAACACACTCGATACCATAAAGATTGCGAGGTGTTGTTTCTTCTAGAACCGTTTGAACAAGGGGTATCATATCTGTAAACCGAATACGTCCTTCCATAAAGGCCGACACTGCGACCTCATTGGCTGCGCTCATAGCCGCGGGCATGCTACCAGCTATACGATTTACCTCAAATGCTAGGGTCAGAGCTGGAAATCTAGTGAAATCCGGCGGATCGAAACTCAATCCTGACAGTTCACTCCAGCTGAGTCTAGGTAGTGGCAAAACCCAGCGCTCGGGGTAAGACAACGCATATGCAATCGGCATACGCATATCGGGATACCCGATATGCGCCATCAACGCGCCATCACAATATTGAACCAATGCATGAACTAGACTTTGCGGATGAATGACCACATCCAGTTGATTCGGTTGTAAGCCAAACAACCACCGTGCTTCAATCACCTCAAGTCCCTTATTCATCAACGTTGCAGAATCCACCGAAAGCTTTCTTCCCATTTTCCATTTTGGGTGCCGAATGGCTTCCTCAACAGACACACTAGAAAGATCACGTCCCAGCGACCGATAAAAGGGGCCACCTGAAGCGGTTAAATAGACCTTCTCAATCTCAGTCTTCTGGCCATGTAAAGATTGATAGATAGCCGAGTGCTCGCTATCCACTGGAAATATCGTTCCTCCATGCTCTCGCATCAAGGAATCAAATAATTCTCCAGCAGCCACGATCGGTTCTTTATTTGCCAGAGCAACGCGTTGCCCCTTGCTGAGTGCTTCAACAATGGGTGCAAGTCCGACAAACCCAATTAGGGCCATGACGATGGTATCTACCCGTACCCCAGCCAATGCCACCAAACCAGGATTTCCCCAAGAAATCAACGTGTTTGGAAATCGTTTCTGTAATGTTACTGCATCTTGCTCATGAGCGACAACCACATATTCAGGGTGCCATTGTTGTATTTGATCGCTGAGCAAGCTGATATTGCTCCCTGCCGCCAATCCAGTAATTTTGACATGATCAGAATGATGAGATACGACATCCAACGTCTGTGTTCCTATAGATCCGGTAGAACCGAAAATTGTAATACTTTTCATTGATTACCTCACAATATGACATAACGTTGAAACAAGATAACGACAAAAACAACCAAAATCCACGAGTCAAATCGATCGAGTATTCCACCATGACCCGGCAGCAAATGACCTGAATCTTTTATATTGTATTCTCTTTTCAACGATGATTCCACTAGATCTCCTATTTGTGCCGTTATACCACCTAAAAGACCTAATATTCCAAAATGTAAAGCAGATAAATTCATCGATAAACCTACCAAGACCATGATTACTACCGATCCAAGAAGACCACCAATAATTCCTTCGGTGCTTTTATTGGGGCTGATATCGGGAAATGGACGATTTTTCCCTAGAAAACAGCCAGCCAAATAAGCAAAGATATCATATGCCCATGTTAGCAGACAGACTATTAGAATCCAAGCTAACCCATTGTTTCCAGATCGTAGATAATATCCGAACCAAAAAGGAGTGACGATATACAGTGCGGTAAAGCAATTCATAGCCAGACTATTTAAGGTAAAGGAAGGAAACAATAAGACTTTCTTGGCCAATAGGTAGACGAGAAAGCCAAAAAACATCCAGATGAGATTCTTTTCTGCCAATGGTTGAGTGAAAAAAGCCCCGGAACTCAAAAAAGCAATAGCAGGTAAATCTATTTGGATTCCTTTCGGTTCTACCATGTTCTTCATTTCATTCACTGCTAGCAGGATAATTCCAATAAAGAAAATGGCTAACGGCCACGATCCCAGGAGCAGGAATGCCAAAAATACCGGAGCCCAAACTAAAATCGTTACCGTTCTTTGGAACATATAGAACCTCCCCAATTTACGTTATAGTCCGCCGAATCTTCTCTTTCTGCCTGCAAAATCAAGTAGGATTTTTTCGAGTAGCTCTGCATTCATTTCTGGCCAATATTCTTGAGCAAAATAGAATTCCGTATACGCCGATTCCCAGAGCAGAAAGTTTGATAACCTCTGTTCTCCTCC
>ERZ1645189.22-NODE-22-length-39137-cov-6.966148_pt1 | contig 39137 bp, 51 predicted proteins | sample MGYA00575350_ERZ1645189 | MGnify/ENA primary metagenome ERZ1645189 (study PRJEB40845, sample SAMN11283421) | freshwater sediment metagenome | isolation source: river sediment | host: Sediment | place: India: Jajmau, Kanpur | collected 2015-12-17 ...
TTATTGTTGCTTTTGTTGCTCTTATAATATTTTATTGATTTACCTAGGAAAAACAGGGCAACAAAAAAGAGCAACAATAACGGAACAATGCTCTGTTTTGTTGCTCTACACAATCAAAAAACGAACTTAACCCGATACGGGCTAATTTTTAAAAATATATGTTTCTGTTTTATTTAATATCATATAAGGGCTTTCATTCTTAATTTTTGCAGTAACTGCTATCGGTTTTTTCCAAAACCACCACCCCTTATATTTAGTTTCCCACGCGATCAGGAGCGTATCGCTGACCAGGATCCGCACGTCTTTTAGCTGCGTACTGTCAATTTTAGCGTAAAATGTTAAGTAATTGTCTTCGTAATTTACAAACTTACCGGGAGCAGGTTTGCTACGTTCTATGAAAATCGTGTCTCGTAATATTAAGCTGTCGATCTTCGCAAGATAAGAATATTGTAGTTTGATAAGTGATTCAAGATTCTTCGACTTCACATTTAAATTTTTAACCTCATCACTCAGCCCCTTATTGATCGACTCGAGTTCTCTCGCTCTTAACGTGATCGACGTAACTTGTTTATAAAGCTCTCCGTTTTTCGCCTCTAAGGTCATCATAGAGAACCCCGCGTTCTGCACATTGCTGTAGTGTCTTTCCGCGTCATCCTTAGCCCTGTTGTACACTTGTCGGTACAAGTAAGTAGTGATCGATAGTGCGACGATTATCGCGAATATGATAAGTCTGAATATTGATTTTGCTTTTGTCATTATAATTCTATTAAGGTGTAAGTGAATATGTTCTTTTTTACTTTTTTGTAAGAGTTCACGATTAGCATAAACTCTCTGAAATCTTTTTTACGCTTAAGGACCTGACACCCTGCCGACCAGTTCTCGACTAGTGCGGAGTCTTCTCCGGCTGCGTGGATGTTAATGCCGAAGTCCCCGGTATCAGTGACGATCAAATCATAGACGTCGTTTTTGTTCGCGTCTCTATACACGGTTACTTTCTTGTAGGTCTGACAAAGAGCTTCATATTTACCTTGGTGCAGTCTTATTGCATACGTGTCGAGGTATTGTCCTGCTTTCAGGATTGCAACCCCTTTAGGGTTTAACAATTTTTTACGTACGTAATACGTCCCTGGATCTGTCGTACACTTATACTCGACGATCCGCCACGCGTTATTCACGAAATAGGCGACTACGAGCGTGTCGTCGAATTTATTAGTGACCTTGTGACCTGTTGACAAGTTACGGATCCCGACTACGTTGATGAGCGGATCCCACTTATACCCCTTTTGGGCAAATATTTGTTTAAGCTGTTCTACGGTCATTCTGTTTCCTCATTTTTGAAAATACTGCCCTTAGCTTTCATAAGGCGCTCTACGATGTCCGTAGTTCCTTGCATTGCGATATACGCGGCCGCGATGATTACCCAGTCTCCGCTCTCGAGATTGCCTCCGAAGAGAGCAACACTTGAGATCAGGAACACCATCAATTTACGGCTTAGCCATTTGTTCAAAAAAGCATCAATTTTTTCTTTTTTACTCATGATTGCCCCGTTTTCTTGTTCTTGTCTGTTGTTGCAATTGGTTAGTGAACCCCTCTAACCCTTTTTTGATCCACTCAATATCAGTTCCTTGCGACGCGATCGCTCGCTCGATATTCAGTAAAGTGTTGTTTACATCTTCACATTTACCGATACGTTTTCCGAACGCTTCTTGCTCTCGTTGATATTCTTCTTTATCGAGTTTCGCGTCGATTCGTTTGTCGTAATTGTTGCGACTGTCGCGCGTATTTTGGGCAATTATATTAGCAATCAGGCCGCCCACGGTCACGATGATTGCAATGATAGAAATTGTAGATGCCATGTGTGTTAAAGGGGTTTAAAAAGGTTTATATTAGCTGCCAAACAGCGTACAGAGTGATGTCGGCAGTGATCTCGGTTGTGAATGCGAAGGCCTCTCCTCCTATTGTAGCGCTCCAGTGTTGGAAGGTATATCCGTCACGAGTTGGTGCAGTTGGCTCGGTAGCAGTACCACCGTCAGCCACTTCCTCAGGATCTACCGCACTTCCCTCTTGGCTGTCGAACGTTACTGTGAAGTTCTCTAACCACTGAGCGGTCAAAGTAATGTCAGCAGTTACAGGAGTGGCGAATACGTAGAGTGTTTCTCCGTTATACCACCCGTCGAAGGTATATCCGGCTTTTGTTGGATCCGTTGGCTCGGTAGCAGTGCCGCCGTTGGCCACTTCTTGAGCTGCTACAGCTGATCCACCGTCAGAGTCGAACGTTACAGTGAAGTTCTCTAACCAATGAGCGGTTAAAGTGATGTCTTCTGTTACAACATCGTCGAAGTCGTATAAGGTCTCGCCGTTGTACCATCCGTCGAATGTGTATCCTTCTTTGGTTGGATCCGTTGGCTCGGTAGCAGTGTCGCCTTCTAGTACGCCCTGATCCTCTACGGCAGATCCACCTACGCTGTTGAAGGTTACTACTAAGTTAGCCAACCAGTGCGCAGTTATAACGACGTTATCAGTGAGAGCCGTTGCGAAGTTATGAGTTGATCCGCCGCTTTGCCACTCGTCGAACGTGTAACCTTCGCGGGTTGGGTCTGTCGCTGGCTTCGCTACTACAGTGTTGTAGTTGATCTCGATAGTGTGAGGCAGTGCCATAGTACCGCCGTCGAGATCAAATTGTACTTTATAGGCAGTTGGCTCAGTGAGTCCGAAATACACGTCATAATCGGTCAAACTAATAGCCGTTGCGGGGATCTCTTTAATGAACGACTCAGACCACTGACCTACTACAAGCGGGCAGGGCTTCGCGTTTTCATCTCCGTAAGCGATGAGGTTAGGGGCTGTGGTAGTTGCTACGGCTTCTCCCTTAGCTTTTAAGAACAAACGGAACCCCCTGCCTTGTAAGGAGAACGCGGCGGCGAGAGAAGTGATCTTCCCTTGTTCGATAATGCCGTCTTGTAGTGATAATTTTTTCATTTTTAATTGTTAATAATCTGAAAATATATTTATTTTTTTATTTTGTCAATTTTTTGTCGAAGTGCATAAAAATACGTCATTTTTGCAATTATTTAATTATTCCGTATCTTCTGTTTCAGTAATCCATACCCCATTTATGAATTTCATACCAATTTGCAATTCATCAGATTGTATCATTTCATCATAATCAAATGGGTATTCAAATGGTGTAACCCCGTCCCAGTTTATCACATTAATTACTTCTTTGTTGTGTATAATTGCGTATTTCATAATCTTAATAAATTTCTAAAACAATACATAAACCACCTGCACCGTTTCCTCCCGCTCCTGAATTAGCTCCGTTTGTTGAGCCACCTCCACCTCCACCGCCTGCACCATAAAGTCCTCCGTTTCCACCGTTTCCACCTGCAATAGTGCCTGCCGCATCTCCACTCGCTCCTCCTGTGCCTCCTGTGCCATAACCTTTTAAACTTATAGCTTCAGCGTACTCGTACAATAGTTGAGTCATTGCGTTGTCAATTCCATTTATTCCATTTGCACCTGTGGTTTGTCCTCCATTTGCACCTGTTTGTGTAGTTCCTGTTACATCTAAATAATCATATATTTTACCACTTATTCCAGTTGCATTTGAAGAAGATATACCAGCTCCTCCCATTCCACAACAAGGAGGTAAATTATTTTTCATTATAATATTTGTTTGGTTTGATACGCTACCAGCTTGTCCTGATACCCCATCCATTCCGGCTCTATAATTTAATAGATTATTAGGTATTGCCCCAGTACCAATTCCATTACCTCCAGAGACAAAAGTATTAGTACCACCTGCTCGACCACCCACAGTAGTACCTGTTTTTACTAAAGTCCCAAAAGATGCAGAACCACCGTTACCACCTGCATTACCGCTTGTATTGTCAGTTGTGACTGATGTGCCACCAGCTCCACCTGTTGGTATAACAACACTTTCTGTTACACCTAATTGCTCTGCTTTCAACATTCTCTTTGAGGTTTGTGCACCAGCACCACCGCCACCACCACAACGATTACTATCAGAAGCACCCCTACGTCCAGAAGCTCCTCCACTCCCAGCCCCAATACAAATTACATAAGCATATTTTAAACCTGCTGGCTTTGTCCATGTAGCTGATGATGTATATTCTCGTAAAACAGCTGTTGAACCACCACCACCATTTATCGTTATTGCGTTTGTTTTTCCTATAGCCATATTATGATTGTTTATTGATTAGTATTGTAGGAATTGTAATCGTGGTATTTACTTTTGAATATATTGTAACCTTATCTGTTGCAGTTAAACAAACGGGGCTATAGTTTCCAGTTATAGCTTCTGCGTGTGCATACGTTACTTCTGCTACATCTGTTGTAGTTACACCGCTTAATGTTAATTCACATTTGTAACCGTATCCTGAATAATTTGTATCCGCTACCCATGAACTCGCTGATGTGTCGGTGAATTTAAGGTTTTTTGCTTGAAAAATCTCACCAAAATACGTCTTTAATGTTGTGAATGAAACTAAAATAAACTTTAATATTGAGTGATCCCAAAATCCAATTTTGTCATTTGTTTCATCAATATCATCACTTAAAATTGTTTCACTGTCTAAATGTTGATATTTACGGTCAATATTAAATCTACGTAATTGGTCGTGGCCTAAACTTAAAGGAGTATCCATGTATAACCCTCTTCCATCTCCAACGATATATGTAGCGGTTAAACTACTTACTGATGTAGTAATTACATAAACTTTATATCCTAATCTGTCAGTTGTTACACACGAATAAACAGTTCCTGAATATTCAATAGGAATTATCTCACTTAGATAATCTGTATTTGTAAACACTGAGCTATCTTTTGTGAATAAAACTGTTTCGCTATTATCAACATGACGCAAAAATACTTCAAATCTGATTTTTGCACCTTGAGGATTTACCGCTCCAATTTTGCAATAACACATAAAACGCCAAACACCATTTTGTATTGTAGTTATTCCAATGTGATTATCAAATAAATACTCTTCAACTAATGCAGTGCTATTGCTTAGCGTTGTGCTTATCTCAGTTTCTGTTGATTCTACTTCATAGCTTGCTTTTTTATATCCGCTTATATCTGAATTTATTGTTGTAGCGTATAAGTGAGCAGCGTAACCACCTGACCCAATTACAACTTCTGCAAATGTTTTGTCGCCTCGATAAAATTTAGTTTCTGGCGATTCAGTTGGATAGGTTATAAGCGGCTCGTACTTTGTCTCCACCCATGTACCGCCACCCTTTGTTGAATTAGCAACGGTGCATCTCTCAAATTTGATATAGCCATTATTATTTGTTTGGCGCAAATCATTTACAGCGTCATAAAATTCACTCTCACAACGCAAATAAAGATATAACCCAATATCTAATGAACCGTTTACCATACTATTGAACTATTAAACGTCCTGCAAAACGTAAATCGGGACTTTCTGGAACTTTAAAGGTTATATTTCCGCTTGCGTCAGTTTCGCAACCGCCACCGTCAGGAAATGTGTCTCTATATTTTGCATTTACTGTTTTTTGTAATTTCGGGTTTGGATTACTACCCATTCCATGAGTAACAGCTGTGACTTCAATTGTATAATATCCATTTGATGCGGTTCCCCAGTTCGTAGTTGCATTGAATCCATAAATAAAACGCTCCGCTATTACGTTGGTCGTTTTTTGTATATAATCAACAGTCCAAACCCCCGCAGCGGTAGAGTTATCCAATAAAGTAACTTTAATTGCTGCCTCAGGTGCTAGGGTTTTTAAAAGCGCGGGGGTAGTTAAATCATAAGTTTTAACTAAAACACCACCTGTTGAATCAAGAGCACATTCAATCTCTTTGCTCCACCCATTCTCTAATGTTTGAGCATCTGGTAATATTGCATCTTGATTTGTTGCACAGGATAAATACAATCTTTGAAAATCGTTTTTAGCATCTATCGTCCTTGATGCTGCTAAAACTTCAATTGTGAACCCTGTTTGAATGCTGCGTGAATAAAGTTGCGTCCCAACTCCTGCCTCACCGTTAAATGTAATTTCGTACATATTTCTATTCTTAAAGTTACTAGTTTTTTATAATCGCATACCCGTCGAACCTGAATCCGATAGGTACTACTAATTTTATTGTGTTGTTATTAAATGATATTTTTTTACAATAGGTTTCCACCCCGCCCTTATAGATTTCGGAATAAACCTCTGACTCAAGCCCATGCACGAGCGACAATTCAAAGCCCCCTGCTATACTTACCCAGTCAGCCACGGTAAACATTAATTTAGTAGTTGTACCTGTTCCAGGGTCGCCTTTCTCCGCCAACACCTCCCAATCGGTCGCGCTTCCGCTCGGCTCTTCGGTTGTGGCTCTTAGCGCAACGTAGGATGATCCTAAGTGGCTCACAGCGTCGTTATACTTGTAGGTATTCTCGTCGTCCCACGCCCCGCGCCAGTTCAATTTAATATAGTTAGTTAGCAGAAAAGTAACGACATCAGAAGGGACTGCTCCTGCTTGTGCAAGGGCTATGCCTCTATCTGTTCTTTCGACGATATACCTGTCGCGCTCCTCTTGTGATAAGCTCGACAAGTCTATTACATCGCTAATTTTCTCTAATATTACTTTCATCTTAATATGATTCTTTTAGTTCAAGCCCGTTCTCTTCTACGTCAATCAGTCTATGAGTACTGACCTCTTCGAGTTGTATATTGTATTTGCCCACCCTCCATCCGAGCGTGTGATCGGTCGGGATCTCGAGAGTAAACGACGTTTCTAACATCGTAAAATCGCTGAAAACGTGTTTTTCTTTCGAGGCACTGTGCGACATAACGAATCTGTACTCCTTACCTGCTACAGGTAGAGGGGTGGTGCCGTCGTCCTCGAAGGCGTTGAATAATAAAACCCCGTACTCTCCTCTATATAAACTTATCATGACTTCACTACTATTATGTTAGTTCTTCTTTTCTTTGTATCGCATCCGACAAACCCCGTCTCACTCTTTTTTCTTTTAAGATATGAGAGGCAGTCAGCCATGTATGAGTCGGCCATGCTCTTAACATCAGTGTAGGCCGTTTGGCGGTCTTTCAGATCCGCCATAGAGTTATATTGATCGTTGGGAGTTCTGAGTCCAGTTACGCCCAAATTCCCCGCCTGAGACTTGATCATACGAGCATAGGTGTAATATGCCACGGCAGTATAAAGCCCGTCAAAACGGTACTTATTATTGTCGCACGTGTAGGCGCCTCCGTCCATCAATAGGTCGAGGTGTTCGTTAGCCGTTCCGCCCCCTTCCTTCGCATCGAGATAATCGATTAAAAGGTTATAGAAGGCCTCACCTAATTGCATCTTAACGTCGTACTGTTGTACCTCGTTAACAATAGGTTTTACCTTAGCATCATAATTGATATTAAGTTCTACAGATCTTGCGCGATCGAGTAATAATTCTTTAGTTAGTAGTTGAGCCATAGACCGAAGGTGTTATTTTAATTTGGGATAAATCAATCGGTGTAATATAGTTAGCTAAGACTTTCGAGAAGCCCCTCTCAAGGAGTCTGCGTTCGTCCTTAGTCACTGTGTTGTAATAGGTGTAATCCTCTTGCATACGTTCAGAGGCGAAGCCGTTAGAGTAGTTCTCGCAGCGTAATGACGCAGGTTGTTTGAACCTCTTAGCGATATTAGCTTGCACCGTTGTTTCAGTTTTCTCGAAAGCGGTGTCGTAGTTCTCGCCCGACATCTTAATGAATGTCGGAGGATTCTCACCTGGCTCCTTTGTGAATACTGCTACATTGCACGCGTTCGAGTCTCCCTGCATCTCTTTAACAGCATCCACGTAAGTGGTGTCTTCGTTCTCGTCCTTGCCCCCCTGGTCTTCGTTATCAGTATTTTCGCCAATGTACTTGTCGAAGATGAGAGCGCCTGCAGGGAAGAAGTTATTTTTTACGTTACGATTTTTAACTGTAGCCACTCCGCCCTCAGTATTCACGTCAGTGATGACGGGGTCAACGATTGATACGGGGTATTGGTAATCCATGTCGTTAGTGAACCACAGAATCTGACCTTTGTAATTCTCTATTCCGCCAGCGTCGGCGATCTGCGCTTGTATAACCGCGGGGTCGGGGTTGTACACATGTATGTAAGCAGTGTTTTCCTTACTCGCTTTTTTCTTAACCCCCGTCCAGTCTTCATTAACGGCTATCTTAACCACCTGTAAACTGTCCTCTACTTTAGGAAGCCCTAAGCGGGTTTGCTCGAAAGGGATCACCTGTAGTTCTGTAACTTCATAGAATAGATTATAATTCACGTGTATAGCGAAGCCCCCAAAATAGGCGAGATCGTTAGCCGCTAACATAAGAAGGTCATTAAGGTTTTGCCCCTTTTCGTTAACCACGTTGTCCGCGATTAGATCCGGAAACCCTTGACCTCTTAGGAATGACTTGTAAACATCGAAGCAGCTGGCCGCTGTACCACTTTCCGCGATCGCGTCAAGAAGTTTCTGCGGGTAGTTGTTACGAACGTCCCACGCTTGAATCTCGAGGGACTTAACATCCTTCGCAGTGATTCGCTTAGTTGTCTTAATATCAGCTACCCGCATAGTTCTTTTATTCTAAATCTTTAGTTGCTTCGTCTTTTGCTGCTGCCTTTGCTGCCTTTGCTGCCGCTGCTTCCTCAGCTGCTTTAGCTTTTGCTGCTTCCTCAGCTGCTTTAGCTTTTGCTGCTTCCTCAGCTGCTTTAGCTTTTGCTGCTTCGGCGCCTTTCCTCCCCGCTAAAGAGGCCTTGAACGATTTGATCTCGTCCGCCGTTGGGACGGTAGTGAACATCTTAGAGTTAGGGCGTTCAAGAAAATGTTGTAACGCGATCTCGTCAGTGATGTTCTTATTAGTGTAAGGTTTGTTATCTACAAAGATTACAGCCCCATTTTTTAAATTGAATTTTCCCATTTTTCCTTTTGTTTTTAAAATATTAAGTAGCATAAAAAATGCGTCTTCGAAACAATTGCTACATCTCTTTTCAAATATTGTTCCGGTCAGTTCTTTGTGCGCTCTGCGCAAGTTCGCTTCGTCGTGTGTTGTTAATTTGTGTTCGAGGCATCTCTTCTGCGCCTCAGGGTTTAATAAAAAATCCTCTGCGGAGAGGAAGGCCTCCCCGCTAGAGGTTTCTTTTAATATCACTTTCCTAGCACTCATCTTAAACAGGTGTTGCGTACAGCGCTTCGAAGGCCGTGCGGGTAGTCTCTAAGTCAGTGTTGAAGAAAGGATAAGGAGGGTCGGGTTCTTGTTCGAGAGAAGATAAAGTGACTACAGTCACGCCGCTAGTTTGCACATAATCGTGCTTAGCGGTCGGAACTTTCAGTCCAGTGTTCCAGCCAAGAACTTCAAATTTGCCATTATCGGGCGCCGTTTGGTTAACGATTACCGCAACAAATTTTCCATTCAGTAAAAGGCCGTCTAACTCTTTCCCTTTAGCCGTGCGATCAGGGTTTACAAAAGCGAAAACATGTTTAGTTCCGTTGATGTACTCTCCTTCAACTTGTTCCCACATCGTCCCGTTAAATGAATTCTTCATTTGTTGGACTTGATACCCTTGTTTCCCTGTCTTGAGGACGAGGGTCTTAAGGATATTTGTTTGCGATGGGTCGAAAGTAGAGGCATCAAAGTCAATGTCGTCGCGATTGATCAATACTGCGTAAGTCTCCAAACCTGCAGTAGGTTTGTTCGCGCAGTCTAGTAAAATGTGATTTGCTATTTTTGAGTCGCAGGTTGCCATTTGTGATAATTTTTAAGGGTTACTACCACGCGATAGCGATTAACTCAGGTCTCATTACAAGAACATCAAGTTTATCGATAACGTCAGTGTAGAATGATCTTTCTTTATTTTCGTACCAAGAAGCAATGTCAGTGAATGCGCCGTCACCAGGAACGCACAATTTAACATTAGACTTGGTAGTGTAAAGCATACGGAAAGGTTTGAGGTACTTGGTGCCGTTATTCAACGCCGCTTCGATTACTTCATCCCAGTCTGGCATCTCAATGATTTCGCGGCCTAACCTCATCACTGTTGTGAACCCTTCCTCATTAAGTTTGAATTGAGACTCAGTGTAAGCCCCAGCAGGTAGTGTCAATAACTCTTTTTTAAGACGAGACATAGTCCAACGGGTTACGTATACTGCGGAATCGGTTTCTTTTGCAAGAGCAGCAGGCGCGTCTAAAATTAAAGCGTCAAGAATAGGAAGTAAATCCTCGTCGTAAGCCAACTGAGCGGCTTTAGTTGCTTGAGCGTTTGAAGTGATCGTTTTCACCACCACCGCAGCACCTGCCGTGATAAGGTCAGCGATTTGTTTGAACACACCATCAACAGTTGTGAAGAAAGTAACGTCAACACCGTCCAAGATCTCTCCTCCATCGGTTACATTTTCAGCTTCAGTGTCGCCGAAATATAACAGACGTCTGTACATCATGTCGATTGCTTCTGTTAACAATTCTTCGTAGAATCTTTGCCAGTCTGTGCCTTCCAAGTCTCCGATTTCAGCGGCTTTTTTCAAACCTAATCTGTAAAGGATTCCTTCAAGTTCAGTATAGCATTGAACTAAACGGATGTCGAACTCTTTCAAGTCGACTCTTTTTTCAGATAGAGGAGCAGTAGGGGTGTCATTAGTAGGGGAGCAGCCGCGGCCTTTCTTTCCTACCATACCCATACGGCCAACCCAAGCGATTCGGTCTCCCGATTCCGCCCCGGTTCTCACGTCAACGAGTGACGCAATAGGACCTAACTCGAGGGTTTTCACGAAAACCACTTCGGCTAAGGCCATCATTTCCTGTTTTGACAACACAGGGAAGTTGATAATTTTTGCCATCTCTTTTTAGTTTTTAGATTTTCCCTCACGAAGCGCTTGAACGCGAGCTTTAGACGCTTCGATAATAGTGTTTTGTTCTGTGCTCTCATTCTTTTTCCCTGTCGTGCGGGCAGGAGCTCTGTAGGATGACTTTTGAGCGCGTGCTCTCAAGTCTGTTAGTTCTGTCTCTGCTTCTTCCATCGCAGTAACTGACTCGCCAAGGGCGGCAGTTAACTCAGCTACACTTGCGCGTAACTGCTCATTCTCAGCGCGAAGGGCTTCGACTTCCTCTTCGCCGATAACGGGATCCATTATTTCAGTGATCACCCCTCCGGCTACTGTGATAGTTCTACCGTCCTCGAAAGTGTAGACGCCGTCCGGACTAGCCGCGTCACCTACTTGAGGTTCTCCCTCTTCTCTTGTAACAGATAGCACTTGACCATTTACGTCAGTGATCTCCATAGCTTTCACGTCAGGGGTGAGGAACTCTCCCGCTGCTTTGGCTAATGCTTTCGCTGATGCAATGATGTCTTTCATTGTCTTTTTTGCCATTTCTGATAAATTTTTGTTATTATTGTTGAAAAATGCCAACGCCCGAGGGGCAGTTGTTTCGTGAGCGAATCCGAGCGTGATCGCCTCTGTTGGGGCTATGTAGCTCGTTTCGTTCATAAGAAGTTCGAGGGTTTTTTCGTCAGCCCCCGTAACTTCTTTGTATATCTTGATCATTTGTTTGTTCGTGTCTTCGAGGTACGAAGTCAAGAACGCTAGATCTTGTGTGTTGTAGCTATCTCCTTCTCTAGGGCTGATCGCAGGGAGGTGTATCATAATAGGGCAGCCCGCGAATCTGCGAGATCCAGCTAAGAAGATAATAGAGGCGATTGACATACACTGCTCAACTGCGTAAGTGTGTACGGGTCTTTCGTTGTAACCTCTTAGATACTCATAGATAGCGATTCCAGTGTCGACGTCGCCCCCTATAGAGTTAATATGCACCTGTAGAATAGGGTCGGTATCAGCTTTGACCGCTGCTACAACGTTCGCCAGCGTTACATCTTCTCCGATAATCCCTTTTAATAGTATCATTCTCGTGATTTTTGCGCAAAGATAGATTAATTTTTCACAACTTCGGCAGAGTGGCAGGGAGTTGTGCCAACCGCTTCGCGGCACATCTCTTGTAAGGCCTTCCTGATCGTGCGTTCTGCGAGGTTAAATTTAGCTGCCAGAATCCCGTACACATCTGTTTTACTCATTGACCCGCTCAGGATCGCCCGCTCATAACTCCTAAATTCTTTGTATATCCGCACATCCCGCCCCGCAGTGATTGATACTATGCCGTTGCGAGTAAGTGCGTCCACGTTCGATGTTATGAGTAATTCTGCTATTGTCATGATCTGAGCGCCTCCAACACTTCTACTCTGTTGCTTACTCTGTTGATCTCTTCTACCGATACGACGGGGTTAGGTAATGACTCAGCGCCTTTACGGAACGCTCTAGCGAGCATCTCTTCTCCTTCGTAACTTGCAGCAGTGCCCATCACTGTGATCGGCACCCCTCCCCCTAGTTGGTTAAGAGAGGAGAGTAGAGGGGCGAACATGTTCGTAGCTTTCGCCGTGAGTATGCTCTCTCCGTTCGACACGTTAGCAGTGATCGAGTCACTCGTCCCGGATCCTGGTCCTGTGATCAACCCCCCACTAGCGAAACTCGGAGCGTTCGGCGAGGGCTTCGCTTCTATCACAGAATACGCTTGTGCGATCCCCGTGAGCACAGTAGCTACCATAGATGCAATATACCCTGCAAGGACATAAGGGGCTGCGGGTCCTGTCTCCGCCGCTGCCGCTGTTGCACCTGCCACTGCTACAGCGATCGACTTAGCCGACTCGACCGCGATTTGGAATAGCGCAGCGATCTTGGCGAACGCGCTGTACTCCTCTTGATTATCCGCCATTATGTTAAGAACGTCGGACACGGCGTCGCCAACGGCGAACAGCCCGCCGCGCATCTCCTCCATTTGTTTTTTCTGCAAATCGATGTTAGCTTTTATAGCCGCGTTCACCTTAGTGCGTTGTTCCTCTACTACTCTCGCGTACTCGGTCTCGTTGAGTTCGAGGGCTTTTTTCTGTTCACTGTCGAGGTTAAGTAGATATGTGAGGCGTTGTTGCTCTTGCTCTATCAGTAGCTCTGACTTCGCGTTCTCGTTATCTGCTAATCTTAGCAATTCAGTTTGAAACTTCGACTCTTGCTCTCTGATATATTCAGCATACGCTTCGCGGCGCACCTGCTGCACCTCTTGCTCGTTGGCTTTGATGATCTCAATACGCTTAGCATCGAACTCTTTATTGATGAGGTCTATGGATACGCCTGTATCTGCCGCGTTACGGATCGCCTGTTGCTTCTCGACCTCAAGGGCTTGGAGTTGTGCAGATAGACGTTCTGTACTTCCTCTCTCGGCAAGGTCTGCGCGAATCCGCATCTCTTCGGCAACACGTTGCTCGATCTTAGTGAGGTTCTCGAGTTCGTATTTGTCTATAATCGCCTGCTTATCTTTCTCGAACTGATCGCGCAGTAACTTCTCGATCTGTTCCCGCTGTTTAGCGTTCCCTTTGATTTTCTCTAACTCGTCGTTAAGGCGCGCCTCGAGTGCGGCGATCTCTCTATTAGCCCCTTCTTGCATCAAGTTAATAGTGAGGTCGCGGATCTGCTTAAGATTCTCCTTATATAACTCAGCCCATTCCTTTTGGCGTGCGATTCTTGCATCATCTGCCGCCTTCCGTGCCGCTGCCTCAGTTGCGATGAAGGAGTTTATCTTCTCCTGATTCTCTTTCACTGAGTTAAAGTACGCTTGCTCTGCCCTTATGATCTCAGCTTTCAAACGCGCAATATTGTCGTTAACCTCTGCACTGTTCTTGTTCCTTGCTGCTTCTGCCTCTGCGATCCTTAACTCTTCCTTGAGTGAGTCCTGTTGTAGTTTCAACTTGTCAATCGCGAGTTGGTTAGCTTGTTTGAGGAATTCGAGACGCTGCTCTTCTGTGAATAACTCTTTCTGCATCGATTTGACTTTCAACTCAGATATGTTTTTGTCGATAGTAGCGAACTTTACTAAGTTCTCGCGGTTCTTCTCTATGAGTGCCGCCTTGTCCTTCTCTAGTTGTATCGCTTCCTTGGTGGCGTCGTTCATCTTCTTAATCTCAGACCCTACGAACGGGATGTACTCTAACATTTTGAGCAAACCCCCGACGGCCTTTATTGTGAACTCTATTATGTTGAGGATCACGTCTACGACTTTCTGCAACACGTTAAGGACGGCATCAAGGATTCTCTTGAAGGGTGCCATTATGGCGTTAAGGCGTTGCATCTGCTCCTCGTTACTCTTGATAATCTTAACTATCCCGAGCAGTAAGGCCGCTATAATAGCTATCGCAGCCACAAGAGGGTTGGCGAGAAGTTGCAGCATTGCCTGCCCTACCCCCTTCATCGAGTTAACGAGGGTAGTGCCGAACGTCTTACCAGTATCCTTTGCGGTGTTGTTCATCGCGAAAAGCCCTTGTATGAATCGGTTATTCCCCGCTAGTGCGCCCTCTACTGACTTCTGATAATTACCTACATTCACGTAGTAGTTACGGGCTTCCATCTGCGCCTCGTTATAGGCGTCTGATTTCTCTTGTATCGATTTGAGCAACTTCTGCCCAACATCAGAACTTTCCCTCTCCGTCTTGGAGAGGTTCTCATACTCCTGATTCAGTTTAGTAAGCTCAGCCTTCATCTGACGAAGAGATCCTTCCGCTAGTGACTGCATCCGTATAGTAGATTCGACGCTCTTAGCTTGATTGTTATACTCTGCCGACAAAGTCTTGATCGCTTGTTTGTTCGATTCTATCGCTATCTTATTAGCATTAAGAGCCGCCTCCGCTTTTTTATACTCGGCCGAGCTCTTCCCCTGCTCCGCCCCTATCTTCTTGAGCTCATCGGTTTGCTCTTTAGTCGACTTAGTCAGCTCCTTGTTAGCGTCCTTTAGGTCATTAATCTGATCTGTCAACTTCGCCATATCCGTTAAGGTCTGGCTGTTGTCGATCCGTACTTGCATGATGATGTCTTCTACTTGCTCTGCCATTATTGTAAGTTTAATTTAAGTAATTCTACTTTACTGATTCCGTTTTCTCCGTACTGCACCTTCTCTAGTGCGAAGTAAGCGTTGTACTGTTGCAGGAATATTGGTTTCTTGAAATCCAAGTTAGCTATATCGGAGGGAGTTAACCTCATAGGCACTTCTAAGCAGACTATTTTGTAAAGTGCGTCTAGTAGGGTTTTAAAGTTATACCCTATCCCGTTTATTGTGTCGCTGTAATCGAAGTATGAGTCGTCGGCTAGCAACAGGTACTCGCCATCAATCGGTATATAGGCTGAATCGTTCAGATAGAGTGGCGTCCCGTCGAAGGGATAATTTCCTATTATTTTGACCATCTTCGCGCCGCTGGTGTAGCTAGTTAGCTCCCTCACGCTGGGGTTGTCCGTCTTCCGGCTCATGTAATTCAGTAAAGGTATGCTGTAGGGATCCAAGAAACGGGTGTGCATCCCGTTGCAAGCGGAGTATATTGAGTTAGTGATATACTCCGCACTGCCTGCTTGCGCGGATAGTATTTCCTTTTGCCCGTCCCTGCCTCCGTCATATTGCGCCTCAGGTTTCCACTTCAGCGAGAGGAACTGCGGCAAGTTAAGGTTATATTGAATGCTCTGCTCCATGCCCATCACTTTATCCGTCCAGTCGCTGCTGTTCCCCGCTGCGGCGTATTCGGCGATCAGGTTATAACTGTAGATCGACAAGGTCGGGTCACTCTGAGTGGGGTCTATCTCAGCGAGGAACCCGAAGGCCTTCAACGTTTGCGATAGTACCTCATACGCGGTAGCATCTCTGTACGTAAAGTTGTGGTCAAGGTAGCACTCTTGTTCGTCGATAACTTCTGTATCCTCATCGTTGTGTCGGGTTATGCTCAGTTCGACGTTCACTTCAGTGAATCTCGCGAGCTCGTACGTTGTTTGAAGACCACCCTCTCCGATCAACCAAAACGCGTGCCTCCCTTTTTTGTAAAATTGTTTTCTTTTATTGATCGCTAGCCCGTCGACCTCGTCAGCATCTATCCACATGCGGGTTTGATCCCCTCTTATATCTTGTGTATCGCTAAGATCAGGTTGTGTCGATCTTATCGCTCTGTCGAACCCTGTGCCATTATCGTACAGATACCCCTGCGCACCCGCAAATACTAGATTCACAGAAGCCGATTGATTTATCAGACCGCCATGCCCGTCAGGTTCCCCCACCTGCCCTTGTTTATATGACACTACCACCCTTAGGTCGTAATAGCCATCTTGAGGGATATAGTAGTCCCGCATCTCCTGATAGTATGTGGGGTCGTCGATTTGCCCAGCATAAGGTTCGTCAACGTGATACGCCTCAGGATCGTCGCCGTAAAGTCTCTTATATTCTGTTAACTTATTGAAGTTATCCTCCCATCTACCTATATCGATAGTTCGATCAGTTATTCTGGAGTGTAGCAGAAATTTCGGAATCGTAGCACTCTTAGCCGTAGCTACCACGTGCGATTCCCCAAAGTTAACCCTCTCTACATAACCTAATATCTCATATCCAAACCCTATCCCATCCAGTATTTGCTTGAGTACCCAAGCCGCCTCTATTCTTGATGTCAATGCGTCCCTGTACAAACCCTCGACATCTCGGAAAGTAGTGTAATGGTCTGTTATCACCCCTTCGTTGTCTTGTGTTTGAAAGAAAAACGCTTCCCCGTATATCTTAACATCGATAGGTTGCTTTTCCGACAAGGGGAATTTACGATAAACCCCTAGAGGGATCTCACACATAAACTTTGATTTCAACGCGTTCAAAAGTGGAGAATTGCCCCACGTAAGAGCGCACTCAAAGGAAGAAGGTGTCACGCGCATAATAGTCAATTCCGCGTTATCTACTATCAACGCTTCATCTTGATAGCATCTAGCAGACTTCACACTGTAGGGGAACACTGACTCACTCTCTATGAAGTTGCAATATTCAAAGATACTGATATTGTGCAGTGTCTTAGGAACGTTGATCGTCTGTGACCCACTCCCCTCTATCGCTAACTCGCCTATTTTGCTACGTTGGAAATTCAACGTTATCGCCGCGTCGGGGGCTTCTAGGGGCAACCCATTTACTTCTATTCTGTACATCGTTTATCGTTTTTGTGTGAAAGTCTCAGGGAATGTTATCTGACACGAGAAGTCGTTATAGTTGTAATCTCGGCGAGGCGAAACACTGCCACTCACAAGCACAGGAGTCCATGATCCGAAATTAGTTTGGAAAAATATCGGGTTGATAGGATCCCACGCCACCACGTCTATCGAGCTGAGCAGATCTAGTAAGTCGGGCATCCTATCCCACCCCACTTGGCCAATCCCGATTTGCAAACTCCTAGCTGTGTTTTTTTGTAAAATTGTGAAATCACCTTCATACATACCCCCCGCAGCGTTATCACTGCCAGGGGTAGTGCGTGTGTACTGCCTGCCTATCACATTAGCTGCTATAGCGCGGCTCTCAGATTTGGTCTTAAAAAGAGCGTACGAGAACCCCCCTAAAGAGTTGAGCCAGCGCAGATATACCGCGCGGCCTTGCTCTATTTCTGTTTTCACGTCTTCGCAATTCTTAACTATTAGCTTATATTTCACAGGAGCGGTATAGCTCGAAAAATACCTCTCCAGAGTATATTCCCCGTCACCGTAAGTTTTAGCGATATACGAAAGGTTAAATGTTAAGTCGGCTGTTAGTGATAAGGACGCAACCAACACCCCTGCTTTCTTTAAATCAAAACGGTAAGGCGCGTAATAAGCGAAATCGCCCCAAGCGCAAATATTCGAGGGGAGGTATCTGTTAATTTCTATAGTCGTGTTGCCCGTTAAGAACCTATAACCTGAGTAGGTTAGATAGAACTGTAGTGATATCCTTTTTCGATTCAAGGGAACCCCTCCATACACGAGATAATTCGCTTCGTCATGTCCCACCACAGGGTTGGTGTACCCCTCAGGAAGATCTGCAGCATAAAGAGAAGTCTCTATTGATAGTTCTACTTGATTATACCTCCATTTTGAGCACAGGGAGTCCTTTATAGGATCATTGTTATTGTAAAGTTTAGCGAAAGCGCGCAGTAAGAAAGGAGTGAAGTCTATCCTAATAATACCTTGAGGAGATGCGTACTGATACGTAGTTTCGGTGTAAGTCCCCGCAGTAGGGTCTGTGTGCTGCTCTAATGCAGTTAATATGAAAGTATTCTTTGACCCCGGTATGAGTCCTGAATAAGTGCAAGGGTTCGGGATCGTTGCCCACCTTAGCGTTTCTCTGCTGAGAGATATTGCCATTTTTATTTGTTATTAAAACTTCTCCCGATCTGCTCGTTCAAAGTGGTTATTACTTCTGATCTTACGAGGGTGCCTAAACCCTCCCTTATTACTCTGATTGTCTTCTCTACTTCTTCGCTGTAGATGTCTTCTCTTCCGCCATCACGATATAACTTAGATCCCTCTGTCCTGATCTTGTGCGCCACCGCACCAGCGAAGCGGTTAAGTGCGCGCTCTTGCGGGGTGTACTTCGGCTGCCAACGTTCCGACGGGATCCTCACGTAATTGATCGGCTGCAAGCTTATTTGTTTATCTACAGCCCATTGCTTTAGAATCTCGGTGAAATTGATCGGAGTTTTGCCGCCCTGCCGTCCTGTCTCGACTGTTGCGAAAGGGTGACGACCTAATAAAGTGAATACGTTCTCTACTACAGTAACTTTCAGTGAATCCTTCGTCCGACCGCTCGCGGTTGTGCGGGTGTCGTCGAGTCGCTGAGCAATAGCAGTCGCGCAACGGTCGAACTCGGTTTTCACAAAGTCAGTGATGAGGTTATTCATTGTTTTTAAGTTTGTTGAAAATACTTAGTCTCCGCACCGCAACAGTTCTTCGCTTTCTTACCGCTCCCACATCTGCACTTATCGTTTCGGTTCGGTTTAACCGCGTGCAGTTGAGACCCTTTTATCTTCGGAGAGATTAAAGTTACTTTTCTTCGTTCGTGATTTGCCATTGTTCTTGTTTTCGGGTTTTACTAATCCGCCCAAGGATTTTATTCATAATTAAAAGTTACACATTGATCGTTAAAAGATGAGACGTTATTAATCTTCATCGTGAAAGTAAGTATAAGCGTCTGAGCCATGGTCGCACGACGTAACCAGCGCAGCTGTGTTGGAGGGGTGAACGTAAGACCGTTAGCATCTAGGTTCTTCATCAGTGTGAAGAAGATCCTAAGGGCTTGCAGCTCGAGTGCTTCCTCACAGTCGCCCTCAGGAGGGGTGTCGGCCTTAACTGCAATAACGATGTCCTCCACGGTGCGAAGTTCGTCGGTAAGCTCTGACGATGCTATCTCATCAGTGACGCGCAGAAGCCGCACGACGGCGGGGTACTGTATCTCGTTATTCGCCTCGAGGGCTGGTATAGTGTTGTAGTGAAATCCGATCACTTCGGTAATCGGTTCACACGCTTTTCTGAATATCTCGTTAATGGTCATATCTCTATTGCTTAGCGGTTAATATCTGATGTAAATTGCGAGAGGCGATAATGTTATCGACGTCGACCTTGAGCATCATAAACACTCGGTTGTCGGGTATATCGTCAACCCCCTCGTATGTGTAAAGCCCTGGTGTGCGCTTCACGATTGTATCGACAAGCCCAAATACCCCGTGCCGCATCTCTCCGATGCCTGCTTTCTCTTGTTCGGGTGTAAGAGGTACGTTTAGCGCCTCATCACGTTTGGCGCGGCTCTCAAGATCTCTGATAACGAAATGCACAAAAGGGTATATCTTGCGCATCGGCTGTAGCAGGAGAAGCCAACGAGGCATCTTGCGACACCAGCGAGGACCTGTGACAAGCTGAGCGAATGTACTGAAAAATATATCCCCACTCTCGAACGCCTCGATAAGTGCCCAGCGCTGCCCGAATGTCATCCCGCTGAGGTCTTTGGGCAGTCTCCACAATAGGATTCTGGAGGGGGCTACCTCACTCGTGAGCGGAGGCAGTAACGTCGCAAGATCGTAATTCTCTGAGGCAGCTAAGAAACGGCCTAGACTCCAATTCTTAAAGTTGTACTTGTTCTTAATCATGTTTGAAATCAATTTTAACTCTTCGACCCGATTTTTGCGTATTCACGAACTTAGCCCACCAGTAGCGGATAGCATCGAGCCCGTGGTTATTCATGTCAATAGGTTCGTTCGTGAATTTGCCCGTCGCCTTGTCCTGCTCATAGGAGTAGGTTCTTAACTCCTTACGTAAATTCGTGCTGCCCTTGACAATGTTAAGTGTGTATTGCTGCAACGCGTTAACCGAGGGTATGATCAAGGGCTTGACAACAGGATCCACACGGGCACCGAGCTTGTTAAGTTCATTAATCGTACGGGGGTCGGAACTGTCAGCCGTCCCTCTTAGCGCTAACTCCTTACGCAAGTGATTAGCTATTCGTGCATTGTCGGCGTGCGTTTCGTACAGAAGCTCCTGCGCATAGATTTCGTTCCCTATCACGCCACACTTGATCACTGCTGTCGGGTCGTTGGTGTAACCAAAGTCGATACCTATGCCTTGGCGCTTCGCGAAGGGTGGGAAAGCATCGGCCTCTCTCCAATTCGTGTAGATCAAACCCTCGACAATACCTTGTTGGCCGAGTGCATAGATGTTATACAGTGATGTGTTCTTGTCCTTGAGTCCTTCGATCACGTCGATTTGTCGAGTGGATAAGAACGGGTTATCCTTGTAGGTAGTTATGAAGAAGTGTGTACGTTCCTCGTCGTTAACTGAGTTGATCCAATGCTCGTCATCAAAAGAGGGGTTGTAGTCAAGTATGATCAGCTCCTCAGTTCTCATGTCGAGTTGATTAAACTCGAAGTAATTAAGTTCGTTAGCTTCGTTGCAAAAAAGGATCTTACGTCCTGGACCTCTTAACTTCTGATCCTGATCGGCGGAGAAGAACCTCATAGTCGAACCTGTGGGGAACGTGTAGACCTGCCGTGTGGCGTGCCACCTGTTCTCGTTCCACCACCCCGCCTCTAGCATGAATGTTTTAAAGTCGACAAAAACCGACGTCATCAGTACCGGGTTGGACTTCCGCACCACATCGATAGTAAGCGAATGACGGGATATAGCTTGCATCACTAACCATATAACAGTATTACGCGTCTTGGATGAACGGCTGCCCCCCTGAGCCGATATGATCGACTTACCAAGAGCGCGCCCCTCCTCAATTCGGTTATATACTACTGTGGTTTTTATGTTCATTCCTTCGGTGCTGGTGGGGTTACTACTTCTACAGTGACGTTGGTCGGCAGTGCTTCGCCGTTCGGATCCGTTGTGGCGGTCTTCGCTGGCATATCATATCCGAGCAGTTTGCTAATCCGTTCAATAGTCCATGACTTCCCGTGTAATTTCAACTCAATCCCGAATTGGGTCTGCTTAACGGACTCAATCGCGAGGATCTGCTCCTTGGTCAACTCGTCGAAGTCTTTGAACACTAAAACCGTCTTTTCATAGGTTACTAAAGTGTCGGCTATGACGTTTCCCTTCTTGTCCCGGATTGGCTCCTCGACCATCTTAGTGACTAACTTACAATAGTCTGTAATCTTAGAATCTAATATCGATTTTAACTGAAACAGGACTTTATCCTTAGTGATTTTGTGCTCCTCTTCTAGAGCAATTGAGAGTTGCCGAACTCTATCCTTTATCTTTTGCATACTAAACAGCTCACTAGCACGGCGGTTAACTGTTGCCTGCTTCATGTTCTCACACGAGTACGCGTGACGGTAGGCCTCTGATCGATCAGCCCCCTCTACGAATTTCCGACAGGCCTTTTCTTGCCTTCCTGTTAACTTAATTATGTCGTCTTCTTCTGCCATAACTGTATTACTTATTTTGCGACTGCAAAATAAGTAAAAAAATTGATACGTTCGGCACAAAATTACACACTTTTTCTTAACTACTTGAAAACCAAATAAATATTTTTTACCGCAGAAAATCAGAGCAACAAAGAGCAACAAAGGAACAATAGGGAACAATAGCATTGTTGCCCGTTTTTCTTTAGAGAAATCAACGTTTCAGAGGCAGGGCAACAAAAGCAACAAAAAATCCTATAAAACTCTCGTGCATGCGTTTTACGTGTGTGCCTCTCGTGTGCATATACACATTATTACTATTTCTAAACTTTTACTATATTTATTGTTGCTTTTGTTGCTCTTATAATATTTTATTGATTTACCTAGGAAAAACAGGGCAACAAAAAAGAGCAACAATAACGGAACAATGCTCTGTTTTGTTGCTCTTACTCACTTTTTCAGTGATTTCGTTACAAATCGACTATTATGTAATTGTCAAGATGGGTGACCCCTGGATTCAATGGCATGATCAGACAAACCTCGTCTCCTTGAGTTGCGAAAGCTGGTTGGAGACCCTCCCGCCATCTGAACCCTTCGCACTTGAGATGTTTGCACCCTTCGTAAAAACGCAAAAACAAAGGTGCAACAAAGTATATCACTTCTCCGGTATCTAGGTCATCAATTTTAAACAAAAACTTATCATTTTGTTTCGTTTTTTGTGCTAATCTGATTTTTTTAGCTACTTCTGTGATAATTTCTGGTCTAAATTGGGTATAAACATACTCGTTTTTAGATACATTTATCACTTTTTGCTCTATTAATCCGATAATATTAGGTATTCCGTTCCCGAAACTCTTGCCCTCAGGCACTCTTGCAAGCTCTGCCGCATCTTTACCGATCAGCGCGCCCTCCCACTCTGCGGGGTAGTCGTCTTTGATTTTAAAGAGCACATGTGCATCTGTGGCGTACTTGAATCCTTCGTAGTGAAATACCCCTTTAGTAAATGGTCTGGCCCCGTCAAACTCGATAAGGTTATATATGTTAAATTTCTGGTTCTTAATGACGGTCTGAGTCATTATGTAATCTTCTAGATCCTTGCGGAGCAGATCTAGCTCGTCAGGTTTGATCTGTAGGAAAGGATCCTCTTCGCAAGTGTTTACTCTGCCCTCTTCCCAACGCCGTAGCGTTATAATTGCATTTTCAATTCTTTTCATATTGTATTGTTATTAATAGTTATCGTACTGTTGCACCCAGTTAGGTTTTCCCGCGGTGGGGTTGTCGATCACCGCCTCGGTGATCTTCACGTTCTTACGTCGTACGGTCTTTACCTTCCCGCTCTCTAGTTTGATCACGATAGACTGCGTACCAACGTAGCCGAGGATCTCGCAGGGCTGGTACGTGTAGTCGTACCGCCCTGCTGTCTCGTTCCAGGTTCCGTGCTTATACTCGCCCTTCATCGCTCACCCCCGCTATTACCTGTTAATTCCTTGCGTGGCACGTTAAGGATAGTGTACTGTAGCGCCTCAGCGAGGCACTCTACGTTGATCACGTCGATATTGATATTCCCCTTCTTGGTCTCTGCCGTCTCTATCATATCGAGTCCTTGGATCGTACGCGCTACCTCTATACAGTTGATCTGCTCTTGTAACGTAGCGTTGTGCTTATCTACTGCCGTGTCGAACATCGCCGCACCCCCTGGGCTTAACTTCACCCCTACACTTGTAAATCTGTGTTGGAGGATCTCTGCATCGTCACTCCACTTGTCGAACGGGTTGTCGTTATTGTCGTACAGTTGTTTGACCAGCTCCTGCGCGCTGTGGTCAGGTGGTAGTTCGGCTGTCACGAACATTTGAGGACTGTGGAAGGTAAGTCCTTCAGCGTGTATTCTCCCTGCTCCGCCTTCTTTCTGAATTACCTTCACAAGTGTTTGCGCGGCTTCGCCGTCGATCGCTAAGGTATGTCTCCCTGCTATAGCTATCTGCACAGCGCGGGCTACACGCGGGTACATATTAATTAGATTTGGTTTCATATATTTCGATTTTAGGATTGTTGGTAACTACTATTCTGTTTGTCTGTTCAAATCGAGCGAGGGCGTTATCTGATAGCTTCACTTCGATTGTTTCATTTTTAGCTACGCAGTAGCTGTTGTCCCGACACACTGCGCGGCTGTTCTCCCGACACACGGCGCTGCTGTTGTCCCGACACACGGCGCTGCTGTTGTCCCGACACACTGCGCGGCTGTTCTCCCGACACACTGCGCGGCTGTTGTCCCGACACACGGCGCGGCTGCTGCCTGTTAATAGTAAATACCCGTCTCCTGTAGCGTCGCAGTTCACGAACACGCCTAGGGGGTTAAGTACGTCGTTACCTACTGCTTCGAGTAGCTCGCCGTCGATGACCTTGTTATTAGCGCAGTACGAGAAGTTGTCCTTAACTACTTGTACTAATTCCTCGAGAGTTTCACTCTTGTAAGCGCGTTGGTACTCAGTTACGCAAGCACCTGCTTCGTGAGCCCTGCGTAAGATTTCGGTTTTGAATTCTTGAAATTCCATGATTGTAAGGTTATTGATTTGTAACATACGGGAGAACATCTCCCGTTTCGTCTATTGAAGACTCATCAGTGTTACTTGCTTATAATAGCTGCGTATGCGTAGTTGTATTTTCCTTTTCCATGTGAGATCTGAACACGGTAGCAATCATTCATCTCTCTCACTTGTCCAACTCCACCTGCCCCCATGGGCACTTCTATTACGCTGTACCCTAAATCGTAAATTCGTTGAGCCCTAACGTTTAGGTGTTTTTCTGATGCGATAACTTCTTTGATTTCTGCAATAGCTTTTTTGGTTTCTTCTGTCATTTCGTTTTGATTTTTCATAAGGCATTTAATTTTAATTGTTTGTTAATTTGATGATGTAAAGATACAGCGTTTTTACATCCGCTCGGCAAACTTTATAAAATTTTTTCGTTTTGATTATCAGATACTTAGAAAAATTAGGCAATATTTTTGTAAAAAATCGGCTAAAATTTAGAAGTTTTTTGCCAATTTGTCGCGAAGTGCCTCAAGGAGCCCCCTCTGCCCTGCATCCTTGCTCTGCAATATGTCGAGGGCGTGCTCGTCGATCGTGTTCCTGGTTAGCAGATGCACGATGTTAACTGTGAACTGCTGCCCCTGTCTAGCAAGTCGGGCGTTGGTCTGTAGATACGACTCGAGGGAGAAGTGCAGAGCAAACCATATAAGCGTATGACCGCCTCGCTGTAGGTTGAGGCCGTGCCCTACTGAGAGAGGGTGTACGAGTAGCACTCTTATACGTCCGTCGTTCCAGTCCTTTTTAGTCTGCTCTCCCTCGTACGTGCGTGGGTGGTAAGCAATCAAGCTCTCTTGTAATCTAATGAGATCATGCTTGAACCAGTAGGCAATCATAACGCCGCCCTCTGCTTCGTCGATAATCTCGTGCAGCAGTTCTAGCTTACTGTCGTGTAGGGGCACGACGTTACGCTCTTCGTCGTATATCGCGCCATTGGCGAACTGTAGGCACTTGTTCGTCAGGGCTGCCGCGTTGGCCGCGTTCACATCTTCGTTAAGTTGTAAGATAAGGTTATCCTCGAAGTACTTATATTCCTTCATCAGCTTGCCCGACATCTCTACATATCTATTAATGTAATTAACAGGGGGTAGCTCGAGGTAGTCCTCAGGTTGCATCGATAAACAGATGTCGGAGAGCTTCTCCTCGATCGTCGCTCTCGCGCCCTCCCGTAACTTGTAAGAGTAGATTATCTCGCCGTTGCGCTTATCTGGAAGGAAGTAATTATTCCGATACGATGTGAGGGTTTTACCTAGTCGCTCCCCTTTGTCGAGCAGGTAAACCTCAGGCCACAGATCTAGGTAGGAGTTATTGGCAGGTGTCCCGGTTAGCCCGACTACCCTCTTGAAGTGCGCAGAGTATTTGCGCAGGGCTTTGAAACGTTGCGCCTGTGGGTTCTTGAACGACGAGAGTTCGTCTATCACTAACATCTCACAGCTGCGCAGCAGCCCGTAGTGGTTCTGCGTGAGCCATACTACATTGTCTCTACTTATTATATAGATGTCGGCTTCTGCCGTGCAGGCGGCGTCACGTTGCTTCTGCGACCCTATTATTCGAGAGATCCTCAGGTGTGAGAGGTGCGGCCACTCCTGGACCTCATCAGTCCACACTGTCTCCGTGATCATCTTAGTAGCCACTACCAGCACGCGCAAGACCTCAAGCTCGCTATACATCAGCCGCTCGATCGCTGTGAGGGTCGTCACTGTCTTACCCATCCCCATACCGAAGAACAACCCCGACTTGGGGTTGTTCTCGATGTGCTCGACACCTCGTTGCTGGTATGCGTGCAGCTGCTTAGTCATTCGCGAAGATGTTAGACAGTAACCCCGTTACGATAGCGAAGAGTAAGAATCTAAGGAAGTCCGCCCCCTCTCTACCAACTAGCAGAGCCGCGGTCAGTAGGTTCACGCAAGTGAGTATCACAAGAGCAGCACGAGGGTAGCGGTAGGCCTTACGACGTCTCTTCTCCTTCTTGGCTAACTTAACTAAGTCCTGTGCGAGTCTCTTCAGTGCTTTCTTTACTACCTCTTCGTTGTCGACAGGGTTGCCCTTCTCCACTTCTCCGCCTTTCTGCGATGTGCTTGCCTCGAGTAGTTTCTTCTTATCTTCTTCACTGATCTCGAACTCCGAACTGAACGCCACCCGCCCGTTGCGCATAGGATAGTGTTCATTGACCCACGCGATCTGTTCATTCGCGGCGGCCGTGATCGGCTCGCGAAGTTCGTCGGGTAAGTACCCGTGAAGGTTCTGAACGTAGCCCACCGTCAAGTTAATGTAAAGAGCTGCCTCTACGCCTTCTTTAGTCGCTACGTTGACCCTTGAGTCGTAAGTTGCGATCGTGTGAGGGGAATAATCCGCACTCTTGTCGAATGCCGCCCTGAACGGCTTGGGGTCTCCGCCGTCTACCACGGTTACCGACACCCCTTTGTTTTGCATAATTTCAGCGATTTTCTCCGCTAGTGTAGTCTTGCCAAGTCCTTGACCGCCTACGATTAAAATTCTAATTACTTTGTTCATCTGTTTGATTGGTTAAGGTTATTAATTCTTCATTGAATTTGATTGTGACGCTCTTCGCGCCTGTTGCTTCGAGGATCTCTCGCCCTCGTTCTACTGCGATTAGTCCGCTCTCACGTTCTATCTCGATAATGTAAGTTACTAACATAGTTCTGATTCTAATATATTATTGATTGCTATTAAGGTGTCTATCACATACACATTGAACCCCAGCCCTCTGAGCTTACGATGCACGAGCAGTTGTGCGGGTGTGGGCTTCTTTCCTGTTGTCTTCACTTCGACAAAGAACACACGCCCGCCTGGGGCTAATATCATCCTGTCGGGCAGCCCTTTGATGAAACGAGGCACTAACTTAATAGACCATGCCCCGACCTTCCTACATCGGGAATTCAGGGCGGCCTCGATCAGTTTCTCAGAGGTCGAGACGCGAGTTGTCATACTAATACCACCACTCTACCGCAGCAGTGTCGGCCACTACCGCCTCAGAGGGCACGGTTAAGTTAATGTTAATTGAACACCCAGCGAGCCACATCGCTATAATCAACACGACTACATATAACATAATCGCGTAAATAATCGGAACAAAGAAGTCCTTAAGCTTAATGTTTTTCATACCTTCTCTATTTTAAGCGATTTTTTACTCAGTAAATACTCAAGAGGGTAGTACCCACTGCCCCTCTTAACGACTAACGGCTCACCGTGATCTTGTAATATGCGAGCAGTCTCAACCCCGTGAGGGCTTGTTATCCTGATCTCGTCGTTAACTTCTAACGTGTGTCCGTTAGCGTCGTGATGCACTACTTTAGCGATCACTTCTTCTTCATCTCTTTTTCTCATGTTAATCTATAATTGTTTCGTGTAATATTATGTTGTTATGTTCTTTGCAAGTTTCAGCCCAAAACACGCGAACCCTAACTGGCATTTTTGCGCGTAGCACTTCCGCAGTATCGCGGTCAGGCGCTAGTATATTCGCTGATTCCGAGTTGAGTACTATGCTCTGCATGGCCTCTTCGACGGTGTCGAACTCATTAATAAGTATGTGCAGTATTTTCATAAGGCGTTTAATTTTAATTGTGTGCATTTATAAATAAAAAGTGTACACATAAACTAGTTAGCGGTAATTTTTACCGCACCTAATACATTTAGCGACTTTTGGTACACGACCATCACTTGGCACATATCCAAATTCATCTATATAATCTTGCATCTTACAAGTGAATTGATGCCACCCGGTTAAGCAAAGTAATCGGCCAATAAAATTACGCCTAACAGCAGATATATTCAATTGCGGTTTTTGTGTTTCTTGTATCATTCGTTCCCGTGTTTAAGTTATTACTATTTTGACAATTAGCTGTTTCGATTATTTTCCCTAACTCGATTATTGAAAGGGTTATCTTCATAAGGCGTTTAATTTTGATGAGGTAAAGATACAACGTTTTTATATAAGCTCAGCAAACTTTATAAAATTTTTTCGTGTTGATTATCAGATAATTAGAAAATTTAGGTAATATTTTTGTAAAAAATCGGCTAAAATTTAGAAGTTTTTAAAACAAATCCAGCGAATCCCACGGGATTTGTTTAATAATATGCTCAATCGTATCCACCTGCCACCCGTTCCCGAGCATCTTGTACCTCTGCGAATTGCTAACGCAGTCGGTATAGTTGTCAGGCACGCCCTGTAATCGTTCACACTCTACGGGGGTGAGTTTGCGAAATGGCAATTGGTTGCCGTAAGGGTCCAGGTACCGCCCTGGAGGGAGTGAGGAAAGTACATTGTCCTTATCGACAGTTGTAACACAATTACTCTTATCAGTGTTAGTCGCTCTGACTTCTAAACATTGTGTCAGTTCAATCTCTTTATTATAATCGTCGCGATGTCCTTCGTTGTTAATCCTGCGCCCGACAATAACGCCTTTATTGAGAGGCACTCCTCCCCTCTCTCCACCTGCACATATGGCGGGGTACTTGCCTAAAACGTCGTAAACTCTATTTTGCTGATAAGGTTGCTTACCTCCGCTTTCTTTAATTTGGTTAAGCTGATATACTAATTGTCTCTTGCTGCCCTCTAGGTAATCTTTTACTCCTCTCGTACTGCCTCCCGCATTAGCGTAATGTGCGTCTATACAATAACTCTTATCTTTGTCTGTGCTGCCGTCTTCAAGGATATCCTGTAGGACGATGCCGCGGTCTTCGGGTTGCTCAATCGGGAAATTAGCCCAGTACAGACGTTTGCGCATCTGTGCTGATATGAGAGCACTATCGATCATAACTGGCTCGACGCCTAACTCGCTGCTAATTATATCCTGATATTCTTTTTTCATCTTAACGTTTTCTAACAGCCAAAACTTCGGGCGAACATCACGCAAAATCCTAACGAACTCGAAAAACAACTTACTGCGAGGATCCTGGAAGTTAAGTTGTTTCCCTGCAAAACTAAATCCCTGACAAGGAGACCCCCCCACAATACATCCACCACGGGGGGCAGGTCTGCTCTCCTTAACTTAGTTATATCACCGAGTTGGGCTGTGTCAGGGAATCCTCGCTGTGTGACTTGTATAGCGTACTTATCAACCTCTACCGCGAAGTATCTGTAATCTGTCACACCTAATCGCTGTAGCGCTAACTGACCACAGCTCATGCCGTCGAATAATCCTACTATATTAATCATTGTAAATCGTCCCCCTCTTCTTTCCTTCTGTATGCTCTCTGCTTTCCGTAATGCTTAAACACTCTCGTGCCTACTAACTCCCAGCCGCGCATCATCTTAATAACGTCGTTAAGGTCGCGGGTGTTGTAACGGCTCATGTCGTCACGGGATTTCCCTAAACACTCGCACCATATCTCAGCCACGCAGACGAACTCACGGGGGTGTTGTGCCGCGTCTCTTAACTCCTGATCGTCTCTGAGCCACTCGCGGCGCTCTGACAAGCTCATCTCTTCCCACCTTGCGGGTAGTAACTGATTAAGATAGTTCTCGATCACTCCCTTTCGTTCATCGGTCTCTACGTGCGCGTCGCGTTGCCCCTCTGCGATCTCTTCGGCTATAGTGGATAAGAACAGCGGCTCTCCTGACTTGAACAAGTGAACGGCCTCAGCCCATATCTGATCTATCATGCCGTCAAACTCTTCGGAGAATATGTCGAGAGTTGCGCGGTCACGTCGAACGCTCACGGGCATAAATCGTCTGTTCCCTGTCGGGTCTTTCAGGAAGTCGTCCACGTTCGTAGTAGCAACGAAAACACACTGACGCTCGTAGGTCTCGACTACATGCCCGTAAGCAGGGCGGAAGTGGTCGCGGCGTTTGGTTGTGAAGTGCTTAGCCGTCTCGATCTCTGCTTTCTTGAGTGCTGACAACTCGGCCATCTCAATGATCCACGCCCCTTGTAATTGCTCGAACGACTCACGCCCCGACACTGTTGTGAGGGTATCACTGAACCACTCGCGGCCGAGTTTGTCAAAGAATCGGCTTTTACCGATACCCTGCGCACCTGATAACGTGAGGATGAGGTCGAATTTAATACCAGGAACGAACACTCTGGCAACTGCGCCGACTAAGGTCTTACGGATCGCCTCTCTCGTGTAGAGAGTGTCCTCAGTGCCGAAGCATCTGTGTAATAGAGTGTCGATACGGGGCTCCCCGTCCCACGTGAGCGAGTTAAGGTAATCGCGCACGGGGTGGAAGGCGTTACGGTTGAACGCAAGCTCAAGCTCGTCTGTGATCTTCTGCCCGCTGCTTATCCCGTACGTGGTGTCGAAGTAACTGCGTACTCCTGCGAGGTCAACCTCTTTCAGTTTAGAGGCCTCGTCGGACAGACGCCAAGGGGCTGATCGAGTGATGTATCTTCTGTAGTCGAATTGATTAAAGGCAAATAACCCTTTAAGATTCGGGTCGTTGTCGAATATGATCCTGATGTTATACGATGAAGCAGCGAAGCCGCCACCTTTGGCAAGCTCGAGTTTATTAGTCCAGCTAAGGGTCTTAGGCACATAACTGTCGCACGTATCCTCGTCGAGGTTTGCGAAATCACTGTCGGCGTTGTCTAGCCCCTCTCTTACGATCTGCTCCTTGATCGAGTCTAGCCCGAGTACGAACTCCATCATCGCGAAATTACTTCTCTTCTCGTCTTCGCCCTCGATCTTGAACATGTGTAGTCTCACAAGGTCGTACGCGTTGCAGAGTTGCTCTGAGGCGGGGTCGGTCGAGTGGTGCGAATAGGCGAACACATCATCGTACACGACAAGCCCTGCAGAGGAAGTCCCGCCCGTATAGGTGTAGCGGCCATTGTCAGCAGGCACATACACGTCGGGGATGAAAGTAGCGATCGCCTCGCTGATCGTGAACGCTCTACAGAACGCCCCGATAACACCCTTCTTCTCTCGAGGGTCTTTCTGCTTACCTACATCGCTGCGGAGCTTCTTGTCGAGACTCACGTTAGCAGGCCACAGGGTCACGTCGCGCCAGTCGGGATAACGGGCGAGGATAGAGTCAGCACACAGGAAAGCCCCCTCTTGCTCTTCATAATAATAGGTTACGTCGCTCGCGATCGCAGGCCAGTACATTAGGCGGCTGGGTTGGAACGTTGAATTGTCGAATAGTGTTATACCTAAGTCGCCTGCAATTCGTCGAGCTATCGCCTCGTACTCGTCAGGGCTGACGGGTCGGTCTAGAGGCATTATGAGCCGATAACGGGGGCTCTCGTTAGTGTGTGAGTGTGTTCCGTGCAGCACTGCTTCACAGTCAAACTGCATCGTGAAGTCTTCCCAAAAGAATGGTGTGCCGAAGTCAATATCTAAAGTGATTAATTGCCTTGTTTTGATTGAAGTTTTTGAACGACGGCCGCCTTGTAAGTATCCCCCTACATAACCGCCTTTGTCCTTTACCTTGTCCCGATCTTGCTTACTCATTGCTGAGTACTCGGCGAAGGTGTATTTTGTGACAACAGGAACGCGGAGTTTACCTCTTAGCTCTTGCCACGTTGTCTCAGTATTTTTCCATTTAAGCGCGTCGCGATGCGCCCCTGTTGCGATATTTAGTTTCATAAGATCTTTTCGTTAATTTGTCCGTGTAGTAGTATTTGCGCAGATCTGCCTTGTGCATCTTTGAACTCGATCGCTAATTGATCACTGCCCGCATATTCGACCATTATAACTGTGCCAACTTGCGAACGTGCTGGGAGGAATATACCACCGTCGTACTGTCTAGTTCTTACAGTGTCGCCGACTCTAATAGTCTCGCCGTTCGCGTCTAAGATTTCCTTAGCACATAAGCTCGTCTGCACAAGCCCGCTCTCGCGTTCTCCTCCTAGCAAGCTCTTGTTATTGCAGTACCACGTGTAGCCGATAGGTGCGGTGGTAGCTTCTTTAATTTCGACCCATCCCTCAGGGACTTGGGTGTAAACAGGGTAGCGCCCTGATAAGTAACCTAGTAACTTTGTCATGTATGTATAGTTTTTTAATTGTAATGTTCTACGTGTTCTTTGTCGTCGGTAGCCTTAAAGTGATTATCGGGGTGTTCGCCTTCTTCAAATTCGAGTAGAGATAGATTAGCTATGTCTACCAGTAGTTCTTTGTTGTGCGTTTCTTCATATTTCTTAGCCCTTGCTATTATTGAGGACACACGGTCGTAACGGGGTTTATTCTCCGCGTGCAGTGCTCCGTACCTAATAGCCCCCATGACGAGACGGTTTCTCATTAGTCTCTCAAATTCAACACTCCACTCTGACCCCCTTAAATCCTCTAGTGAGGGCTTTAAGGGGCTTTCGTTTTCTGCGAGCCCACACTTCCAACGCCACAGGTTGTCTAGAAAAAATCGTGTGTCTAGCATATATCATCAAAAATTACAGGTATTAAAATTTTTAAATCTGCTAAAAGTGGACACATTAATTCACGCATTTGTGGATGTGCTGCTTTTGCGGTTCTTTGTTTAAAAATAGTGCGCCATTCCCTTAAATTCGCAGTTATTACAATTTCTGTTTTTAAAGAATTTGGAAGTACAGATCTTGCTTGTTCAGGCTTCCACCCCTCTTTTATTAATAATAAGTAAGCATTCTCAGCTTGTTTACATGCCGCATACCATGCAAAAGAATTATGGGAATCAAGTTGTGGATAAGTGTACTCATTTATCTTAGATAATAACTCGATATCTTTATCCGAAATCCAATTAGGTTGAATAAATGTTAGTTGATTTCCATACTTATCTTTAGAATAATTACAATATCTAGTTGATTCTTGAGAAAAAGAAGCTATTCTATGCCTAACTAATTCATGAGAAACACCCCTATCGCAGACAAATAACACACTTATTTTTTCGTGTTCTATTACGCTCTCGTGACCCCTGTCCAGTAACATTTTTACGAAGTTTGCCGCGCTTTCATCAGTTATGTTGCTCTCACTTTTGTAGCAAGTCCGCCCCGCTCGCTCGATGTTTTTTATTAGCTTTTTTCCGTCGATTTCAGAGAGAATCGAATAACTCGCCGCGATAATTTTCATAATCCTAATCTTTTTTATAATAATCTGTTGTAAATCCGTCCGCAGTGAGTATCAGACCGCCTGCCCAACTAACGGGCTGCGACATGATCTCGCATATACACTCTAGGTGGTTCAATTCATTATTGCGAGGTGCTGATATAACAACCTCATCGTGTACGTGAATAGCGATGTTGTACCCGAACTGATCGAGGCGGAGCATCGCCTCAGCAAGTAGATCTCTCGAGATTGCCTGCACGATGTTCTCAGTTAATTTGCCCCCGTAGGTATCCGTTAACCCCCACGTTTTCTTCTCCTGATCTAGCGTGTAGTACTGCACCCCCTCATTGTCGAAGTTGTTAGTCGCTAGTCGGGGTTTGTAGTAATAGAGCTTACGACCGCTCGGCAGTTGGATAGTCATATACTCGCCGTCGCAGTTGAATATGATCCCCTTATAATCAGTGGAGACCGTGGTCTGCTCTCTGACGCACTTAATCGCTGCCTTCTCTAAGTCGCGCCACATCTTCACAATGTTAGGACTCGCGGCTCTCCACATCTTGACAATCTTCTTCTTCTCTTCGTCACTTAGCCCCATCGCCTCAGCACCCATTTTGTCGAGAGCGCCGACGCTGCCCTGGTACCCTAGCGCTAATTCTGCAACCTTCCCCTTCTTCCGCTCCTCAGAATCCTTAGTAATCGACTCGATTGGGATCTTGAACATACGAGCGGCTGACGCTTCGTAGATCTTCCCCGTTGTAGCGAAGACGTCCATGCGCCACTTCTCACTCGCAAGCCACGAGATCACCCGTGCTTCGATTGCGGAGTAGTCGGCTACGTGAAACACCTCATCGCTAGAGTAAGGGATGAACGCTGCACGGATGAGTTGAGACAGCATCGCGGGAACACTCGAGAATAGTAACTCGAGGAAGTCGTACTCTCCCTCCCTAAGAGCTTCGCGGCAGATCTCCATCTCGTTACCCTTGAAGTGGTTCTGTGGCAAGTTCTGTAACTGAATAGCACGACCCGCCCATCGCCCCGTTCTGTTAGCCCCGTAGAACTGAAACAGACCTCTAGCGATGTCGTTCACTGGGTCTGCAACGTTAAGCATCGCCACGTATTTAGCGATCGATGTTTTGCCGAGAATTTGGCGGATCCTTAAGACGTCCCTAACTTCTTTACTCAGTTCCTTATTAAGTAACTCAGTTACTGCCGATTTTGTTGCGTCTTCTACGGCATAACCTAATCGCTCACTTAACCACCTCTTGAACTGAGGCAAAGAGTTAGGGTTGTCTATCCCGGTTATCTCGTTATATCTTAGCGTTGCTTGTTCTCTCGCTATCTCGTTAATCTCTACAGCATTGATACCGAGCTGTCGGTCAATCTTGACCCCTCTGTCGTTAATTCTTTGATCTAAGCAGTATAGCGCCGACTCACGTGAGGGTAGTTTATATTTACTTAATTTATCCACTATCGCGCTCTCTGTTCTCACGTCTTGCTTACAGTACTCCTTGAACTCTTCCCACTTCGCTGGTGCGTGCTCAGGCAGGTTGCGGGTACGTCCGCCGTTTACCTTAGTAGGTTTACACGGTTTGCAGAAGTAATTGATTAAGTGAGTGCCTGAGGCCTTCGTTTGTGATAATCTCAACACGTTAGAAACCCTGTCGAGGTCGAGAGGAAGTCCGCAGTATGCTGACTTCACAAGAGAGCACTCGAAGCGTTCAGCGGGTAGATCTATCCCGAGAGCGTTCTTTATACACAACCTCTCAAAATTGGCGTTGTGCGCTAATATTTTCACACTATCGTCGAGTAATAATTCAGTAATATAGTCGGGGATCTGCTCAGCTGTGAAGTCGATAATCTCTACCTCTCTCCTGTCGATCTTATAAGCCATGAGCAAAATTTCGAAATCAGGGTGTTCGGTGTAGTTGTACGCCCCGACTTTCGTGAGGTCGGCGGAGCAGTAGGTCTCGAAGTCAATGTGTAAGTTCATAAGGATAATAATTTTTAGGAAGCGGGCGGGGACTCGAACCCCGCACACGGATCGCCTGAAGGGGTTACTACGTCCCTCGATCCGCTCCGCCTCTCGGTTTTTTAGTCTAGATCGTCGTCCTCGAAATCAGCTTCGGCACTTGCACCACCTGACAATCTGTCGCCATCTTTAATTTTTTGCACGTGGTTAAGTGCACACCCGATCCCTTTCGACGGGGTTTTCTTTCCGTACGCGAAAAAAGTGATTGAAGCACGACCCCAGCATCCCGAGTAAAACTCTTCTTCGCTAGTTAACGAGATGAGGTTGTCAAACTCGTCTTTCTCAGTTCCTTTCACACCTGGTTTTTTGGTTGCGTTTGCGTTCACAAAGTACATACCTTGATAAGCTTCGTCGTCGTCTTTCTCGTCGTCACCGTCTTTTAAAGGCCATTTGAATTTTGGGCTTTTGGTGTCTTTTGCGGCGAAATGACCATTTTTAATACCCTCTTCAACTGCTACTTTGATCGCCTCGTCAATCGCTTGCAAAAAGTCGTCGCTGCCGTCTTTAGGGATTAGGATAGAACAGCTATATTTTGGGGCGCTGTTCTCGTCAATTGCGCGAGGTTCGAACACATGAGCGTAACTGAATCTCACTAACTCTTTTTTAGAGTTTACTACTTTTGTGGTTTTTTCTTCTGTTGCCATTTTTTAATCGTTAAAATCGTCATTAATTTGTTTTTCTTTATCAATTATCAACTCTTCTCTCTTATCACTTACGGGTACAAGAGTTGGAGAGCCCGCGGGTTTGGTAATGTACTTAGTAAGCATTTCATTGAAAGTCTTTTTACCGAGCAATTTCTCAATATCGGTAATTCCTTTCAACTTAATGTTCAAAATCTCTTCATCTGTGAAGTTGTTAGTCTTCAAAAGTGCTATAATTGTTTCTTCATCAGTAAACTTACGGTTAGATCGGCCTTCTACTAACTTGTAGCCCGGCCACTTCTTACCCTCGATAGCGGTTGTGAGAACGTGCGCCTCGAGTGATTTAATCCAGTTGCTGATTATATCAACTTTGCCGAGGTAGTGAATCACTTCTTCATCAGTGAGGAGTTTAGGGTCTTTAAAATCGGAGTTAGCTTGCTGATCCGAAAACTCAGCCATCGCTTTACAGGTCGCTGCCACACGGCAGAACTTACACCACTTCCCGACTACTTGGTCGCCTTCGCCCTTAGTTGCGAGATCCGCTCTCTCTTTCACGTATCCACGTGCCCAGTCTGTCAACTCCTTAGCGGTTAACTCGAAGGTACTGATATTATCGAGGCGTGGTTGGAAGATTACTAATTCTACGATCGCCTCGTCGCCTAAATCGTAAGTAATGTCATTAGCCATCAGCGCGCCGTATGCGTAGAGTTTAAGTTGCGAGTTGTCATGCGCTGACACTTCTACCCCTTTGCCGTATTTCAGATCTATAACCGTGATACGGTTGTTAGTGATGATAATCGCGTCATTGGTCCCGAACCCCCCAGGAACTACGTCCTCGAACGATGTTCTCTCTTCAATTATCAGAGTGTTGCGCGGATCCTGATTATAGCGTTCGATGATGTAATCAGCGTAAGAAGTGATGTAGGTAAGCATTTCATCAGAATAAAGAGGGTTTTTCTTAATCTGCTCTATCTTAACTTGTATCAACTTAGACTCGACAGTTTTAGGTGTTACGAAGTGTTGATTGATCAGTAACTCTCCTAATTCGTGAGCAAGGGTGCCCTCTTCAGCGAACGAGCTTGAGCGGTTCGGCACTGCATCCTCTAGACGAGCCGAAGGGGTGCAGTTCAACCATCTGTCAGACGACGATGCTGATAACAGGGCGTGTGCTCTTGTGCTGTGTCCGTCTTTCATTACAGCGTTTTTAAGAAGTTTTCGTACTCAGCCACTTTGTCTGCGCATTTTTCGAATAACTGCGTCAAAGAGTCAGCCCCGTAAGAGTTCAATTTTTCGCGACAAACGGGCTTATTAGCAGGGTTTGCAGTTAATTTAGCTCTCTGTAGTTCTCTGATTCTGTTCTCGTCGTCGATAGTTGGTTTAGAGTGTGAGAAGTCGAGGATCTCTTCAGATTGTGTGACTTGTTCAACAGCTTGCTGAGGTTGCTCAATAGTTTGTTGGGGCTCTTCAACGGCTTGCTGAGGTACCTCTTTAACAGACTCCTGCGCTTTAGTTGTTTCTCTTCTAATAGCTGCTTTTTTCTCGGCTACTGCGATAGGTTTTGCCTCGGCGTTCTCATCTACAATAGCTAGAAAATAATCGGGTCTTTTCATTAATACGAGCTCTTGTAGCATAGCTGCGCCCGCGGGGGTTGTGAGGTCGACTACGGCCTCAAATGTAATTTTGTGCATAAGTTTAAAATTTTTGGGTTAGAAAATCTACAAATTTAACAAACTCGGGGACTGTGATCAGCCCTCCAGGGGCCAGGTACTCCTCTACTTTGTTTCCTCGAGTTATTACTACAGTACTCTTGTCAAGGTAATAGTGTGCTTCGAAATCTTCTCTTACGATAGAGATGTCGCCCTCTTTACGTTTAACAGTAAAACCTTCTTCTGTGAATAACTCATCAATCGTTACCCCTAAGAAACGGGATAAAGTTAAAAGCTGTGATGCTTTCATTTCACCACCATCGGCGAAAATACGCTGCATACCCTTGTAGTGATGTTTGTGCTTAGGGAAAAGCATCTGTGCGATTTGGTGTTTATCGAGTTTATTAACTCTGATAATCTCTTTTAAGTCTACTTTCATTGTTCGTTGTTTTTGATGAAGCAAATATCGGAAGAAAATCAATACAAAAATACATTTTTTGAAAATTTTATTTACCTGATATGCAGATATTTAGAAAAAAGAGGGGAAAAACTTTGTATTTTTATGCAAAATTTTGGAAGAAAAAAGAAAAAAGCACCGACATGTTGTTGTGGCCAGCGCTTTCTCCAATCAAATTAAATCCTTATGAAACGAAAATTTAAACACTGCAAAGATACTATTTAATTCAATACAAAAAATACTTGTTAACATTTTTTAACAAAAAAGCCACCCAAATAGGCGGCTCTTTCGATTTTTCTCAGTGTCAATTTACCCGAGGCACAGGGATTTGTTAGATAAGCGTAATAGAAAACCTGTTGAGTCGTTTAAATTAACGAATGAACTACACGGGTATTTTCTAGTCAGCCCCCCCGCTTGCAACTCTACATCTTTTGTTGTTCTCACTTCTGTAGTTAGTTGAATTAAGTCCTCAGACCTCTGGACTAATAAACACGCCTCAGATGCTGGGAGATCCGCAACCGCAGGGATGTACGAATCAAGCATCGGGGATGTTGTGATCGCGTAACCTACGTCGGATGCAATAGGGTTTGTCGTGACTGCCTGAGTCACGAATAGCGCTCCTAAGAGTAGGATCGCAAATAAAATGATTCTCTTCATAACTTTTCTTTTGGTTAATAACTTAAGAGGGCACAAAGTTACAAAAAAAAATAATACAAAAACTGATTGTTGATAACTTTTTTTTTCTGAGCAACAAAGAGCAACAAAGGAACAATAGGGGACAATAGCATTGTTGCCCGTTTTTCTCTAGACAAATCAACGTCTCAGAGGCAGGGCAACAAAAGCAACAATAAATCCTATAAAACTCTCGTGCATGCGTTTTACGAGCACCTAATACCCCTCTATATGCGTAATATTACTATTTCTAAACTTTTATATAAATTATTGTTGCTTTTGTTGCTCTTATAATATTTTATTGATTTACCTAGGAAAAACAGGGCAACAAAAAAGAGCAACAATAACGGAACAATGCTCTGTTTTGTTGCTCT
>ERZ1645189.24-NODE-24-length-38671-cov-5.887352_pt1 | contig 38671 bp, 26 predicted proteins | sample MGYA00575350_ERZ1645189 | MGnify/ENA primary metagenome ERZ1645189 (study PRJEB40845, sample SAMN11283421) | freshwater sediment metagenome | isolation source: river sediment | host: Sediment | place: India: Jajmau, Kanpur | collected 2015-12-17 ...
CTGACAACCTGCACGGAGTTTTCGGTACGAAGTCCTTTGGTGAGTACCACTTGTTTGGCTTTGCCGTCTTTGTAAATATATGCAATATCACGGCCCATTTCAGCTATGGATGCGATACTTGGAATGACTACCGTATTGGTGATTTGTCTCAGCCGGATTTCAACAGTGGCTGATTGCCCGGCTTTGAGTCGGCCTCCCGGATTGGGGTAGCGGGCACGGGCTTTCAGTGAGAGAGTCTGAGCATCCAACTGCGATTCAATGGCATATACCACAGCTTCGTAGGCATTTTTGTCATTATCTATTCCAAAATTCAACCGCGTTCCGGGTTTAATTTCGTCCACCTGCCGCTCGTTGACAGAAAATTCCAATTTTAGCGGCGAAATCTTTGTCAGTTTGGCAATAACTACCGTAGGAGATGCATAAGCGCCGTTGCTCACTTGTCTGAGTCCGATTATTCCGCTGAACGGAGCCCGCAGTTCGGTCTGTGCAATGCGGGTTTTTATCAGTTCAATATCGGCTTTCAGTTTTTCAAGTTCGGTCACTACCACTTCGTATGTTTCCTGGCTTACGGCATCTTTTTCAAGCAATGTTTTTTGCCTGAACACCCTTTCGTTAGCAAGCGGAAGCTGCGTTTCGAGTTTTTTCAGTTCGGCCTGAAGGGGTTTGTCGTTTATCTTGGCAAGCATCTGACCTTGTGTTACATAAGATCCTTCAGTGAAATTAATATTGGTGATTTTTCCCGAGGTTTCGAAACTCAAATCCACCTCTTCATCGGGCAATAAAATGCCTTTTGTACGAAAAATGTCATTCAAAGTGCTGTATTGTAATACTAATCCGTTTACTGCCAGTGGATTACGTTGTCCGCCTGCCTGACCTTTTGGAACCGGTTTTTTGTCTTCCTTTTTCAGACTCTTTTTAATCATGGGGAAAAATGCCATACCAATAATGAGTAAGCCGGTTATTGCTATTACAAAAATTCTGGTTCGTTTTGTCATAGGGTGTACGAATATTTTGTTTGAAATTTCACTCAAAATTACCTATTTAACGTTGATTTAACATAGTATGTTCTCAGTTTTTATCATTTTTTGAGAAATTCAAACATATTTCCTGTCAATACATACTCCAAAATCATTCACCGGATTATGAGTTATACAATTCTGCATTTTTGGAAATCAATTTTCTGCATGTTGTCGGAGTGACAATGCTTTGTCTTTTCTGCTAATTTTACTATCTTTGCACTCCTGAAATAAACCAGATTTTTCAATAGAAAACCAAATTATGTTTGAATCATTAAGTGATAGGCTGGAACGGTCTTTCAAGATACTCAAAGGCGAAGGTAAAATCACGGAAATCAACGTGGCCGAAACCCTGAAAGATGTGCGCAAAGCTCTTTTGGATGCCGATGTTAACTACAAGGTAGCAAAAACATTTACCGATACGGTGAAGGAAAAAGCTATCGGACAGAATGTACTCAATGCGCTGAAACCGCAGCAGCTGATGGTGAAAATCGTTCACGATGAACTGGCGATGCTGATGGGCGGAAGCAGTGTGGATATCAACCTGAAAGGGTCGCCGACCGTGATTCTGATGTCCGGGTTGCAGGGTTCGGGTAAAACCACCTTCTCCGGTAAACTTGCCAACTTATTGAAAACCAAGCGTGGTAAACGTCCCATGCTCGTAGCCTGCGACGTGTACCGTCCGGCAGCCATCGAACAGCTGAAAGTGCTTGGTTCACAGCTCAATATCCCGGTTTATTCTGACGAAGATAACAAAAATCCTGTAAAAATAGCTCAGGATGCCATTCGCCAGGCACGCAATATGGGAAATGACGTGGTCATCGTCGATACGGCCGGTCGTCTGGCTATTGACGAACTGATGATGAACGAAATTGCGGCCATCAAACAGGCCATCAATCCGCAGGAGATTCTGTTTGTTGTCGATTCCATGACCGGACAGGATGCAGTAAATACGGCTAAAGAATTCAATGAAAGACTGAATTTCGACGGTGTAGTTCTTACCAAACTCGATGGCGATACACGTGGTGGTGCGGCACTTTCCATCCGCTCAGTGGTCGATAAACCGATCAAATTCGTGGGTACGGGCGAGAAAATGGATGCACTCGATGTGTTCCACCCCGAACGTATGGCCGACCGTATTCTCGGGATGGGTGATATCGTATCGCTGGTGGAAAAAGCTCAGGAACAGTACGACGAAGAAGAAGCCCGCCGTATCAGCAAGAAAATCGCTAAAAATCAGTTCGATTTTGATGATTTCATGTCGCAAATTCAGCAAATCAAGAAAATGGGTAACATCAAAGATCTGGCTTCCATGATTCCCGGAATGGGTAAAGCGCTGAAAGATGTGGATATCGACGACGATGCATTCAAGGGAATAGAAGCCATCATTCACTCCATGACTCCTTACGAACGCAGCAATCCTGCATCACTCAATGCAAGCCGCAAAAACCGTATTGCCAAAGGAAGCGGAACCACCATTGTTGATGTTAACCGGCTGCTCAAACAGTTTGATCAGATGAGCAAAATGATGCGTCAGGCAACATTGAAGCAAGGTTTGCCTAAATTCAAGAAGAGAAGATAACCCGTCCAAACCTTCCCGAAGGGAAGGCTTAGTTTGTAATTTGCAGAAGTTTACGATAAAATCAATTTTATATGTCAAATAGTAATCAAACATCAAACGGAAATTCTCTCTTCGGGGGATTAAAGGGGGCTTTAATCGACGGAAAACTCATCTCACAACAAATAAAAGCCGAAATTGCCGAAGAAGTGAAAGCGATGATTGCAGCCGGAAAACGGGCTCCGCACCTGGCAGTTATCATTGTTGGCCACGACGGCGGCAGCGAAACTTACGTGGCAAATAAGGTGAAATCTTGTGAAGAAGTGGGATTTCGTTCTACCAGAATCGCTTTCGATGATACTGTTTCAGAATCTGAGTTGCTCTCCAAAATTCAAGAATTGAATCAGGATGCAGCGTTGGATGGTTTCATTGTTCAGCTTCCGCTTCCGAAACATATTTCGGAGCAAAAAGTAATTGAAGCCATTGATTACCGCAAGGATGTGGATGGATTTCACCCTGTAAATGTTGGCAGAATGGCTATCGGACTGCCATGCTATGTTTCCGCTACTCCTTATGGAATTATGGAACTGCTGAAACGCTACGAAATCCCGACTTCCGGAAAACATTGTGTGGTGATTGGCCGCAGCAATATCGTTGGAAAACCAATTGCTTCGCTGATGATGCAAAAATCATATCCGGGCGATGCTACCGTTACCGTTTGTCACAGCCGCACCCAAAATCTGAAAGAAATTACGCTGCAAGCCGATATCATTATCGCAGCATTGGGAAAACCCGAGTTTTTGCGGGGCGATATGGTGAAGGAAGGTGCCGTAGTGATTGATGTGGGTACCACGCGCGTTCCCAGCACCGAAACCAAAAGCGGTTTCCGCCTGAAAGGCGATGTGAAATTCGACGAAGTAGCACCGAAATGCTCTTATATCACGCCTGTACCGGGTGGAGTAGGACCCATGACGATTGTTTCGCTGCTAAAAAATACGTTGTTGGCTGCCAAAGGGGAGATATATTCTTAATCCGTTAAGGAAACGCAAAATATGAATCCTGTCAAAGTTATGAACTTTGGCAGGTTTTTTTTTGAATAAAATTTTCCTGAAACATCATTAACTTTTGGCATTTCAACAAATATATTATTTTTGCATCTGATCTGAAGTAAAACTTGTCTGAAATTAAAACTTTAATATAAAAACCACCCATGACTACAAATCCCCAAACATGTGATGATTATGTTGCCGGACTTTCCGACGACCGAAAAATAGTCATCGAAAAACTGCGTAAAGTGTTGAAAGAGAATCTTCCGATCGGTTATGAAGAAGAAATAAGTTATGGAATGATCGGCTATGTCATCCCATTTTCCATTTATCCGGCGGGCTATGCTGTGAAACCCAAAGTACCGCTCCCGCTGATGAATCTGGCTTCACAGAAAAACCATGTTGCGTTGTATCATATGGGCGTATATTCGGTTCCCGGAATTGCTGAGTGGTTTGAAGCTGAGTATCCCAAACATTGCAAAACAAAACCGGATATGGGCAAAGGGTGTATTCGTTTTAAAAAAATGGATGATATTCCATATGAACTGATTGGCGAACTGGCGCGGAAAGTGGATGTTCAGACCTGGATTGATACGTACGAAAATGTAATAAGACGTCCTAAAAAACAGGATTAAAGCGGTATTAAATATGCTGCGTAAATGTGGCTCATCATGCCCAGCAATACGAAAACATGAAAAACGGCATGTATAAATTCATGCTTCGCCAGGGCATAAATTACTGCACCGGCGATGTAGAAAATGCCACCGATGAGCAGCCAAAGCAGTACATTCATGCAGCCGAGCGAAGCAGCTACTTCAATGGATGGCTTGATGGCAATGAGGATAATCATTCCCATCAAAACGTAGGAAGCAGTTTTGAGATGACTATTGGCTTTCAGGGTGCCGAAATTAAATCCGATACCGGTTAGGGCAATAATCCACACGAGCACGAAAAGTCCCCAACCCCAGATCCCCTCATTGCGAAGCAAAATGAGAGTAAAAGGAGAATAGCTGCAAGCGATTAATACATAGATACTTCCGTGGTCGAAATGGCGAAGCAGTGATTTCGTTTTCGGTGTCTGAACATAGTGATACAGCGTGGATGCAAGCATGCAAACGAACATGCCAAAGCCGAAAATTAAAAATGCAAGAAGAGCCCAAATATTTTGGTGAACAATGGCTTTGGCTGTGAGTAAATATGTGCCGGCAATGGCTATCATAATGCCCAAAAGGTGAGTTATCCAGTTGGCTTTTTCTTCCCGTTTGGTGTAGAATTTGGTCGCATCCATGAAAAAAGATTTTTTTTTATGTGTCAAAATTACAGCATTTCAATCAATTTATAATTTATTTTTTTCAAATTTTCAAAAACTTACAATGATGCGGTTTCAGCAAGTTCGATTATTCAGGCTCAACTTCGGCAACTTCAGGCGCGGAGCGGCACTTACCATTCCTCTCGTTGGAATATTTGTAGGAAAAGGCATGGAAGATGACCTTAATTTGCTTCGTCATGAATTCGGGCATATTTTGCAGTTCCGGAAATGGGGGTTTTGGTTTTTCTGGCGCCATATTGCCAAAACAAGTCTTGACAGTGCACACGCTTCGCGAAAAGAACACCGGAAACATCAGCATACATGGACAGAATGGTCGGCCAACCGGCTTGCTTATTATTATTTCAACTCTCCGGATGACTGGGATTTCAGGCGGTTTCCGATTCAGCCTACCATAGAAGACAGTTACTCCAAACCAACATTTGCTCAAAGTAACGATGATTTTATGAAGCATTGGGTGGAAGCATGATTTTACAGGTTTCATCTTTGCCGTAAATTTAAATTTTCATACCAATCAACCGGAATTAATACATTTATATGAAAATAAAAATGATTATCGCACTCTTTACCAAAATTAATTGCCATAGCTTTTAAGCCATGGATTCTTGATTTAAGAAACAAAAGGCTTTTGCCGAAGTTTATTTATTTATGGACTAAAGCCCCAATTGATAACTAAGTTAGGTGTAATATCAAACATTCATTAAAAAAAAATAGCCTGCCGGAATTTTAGGGCAAGCTATTATTTTTTATTATTGAATTTTCGGCTATTCGCGGTTCATCGAAATCAGAAATTCTTCATTGTTTTCAGTTCGTTCGAGCCGTTCTTTGAGGAATTCCATTGCTTCCATTGAATTCATGTCGGCAAGATGGCGACGCAGAATCCACATACGGTTGAGTGTGTCTTTATCCAGCAGAAGGTCATCGCGACGTGTGCTTGATGCCATGATGTCAACCGACGGGAAAATGCGTTTGTTGGAAAGTTTGCGGTCGAGCTGCAATTCCATGTTGCCTGTTCCCTTGAATTCCTCGAAAATCACTTCATCCATTTTCGATCCGGTTTCAGTGAGCGCTGTAGCGATGATGGTGAGGCTTCCGCCGTTTTCAATGTTACGTGCTGCACCAAAGAATCGTTTGGGTTTGTGGAGTGCGTTGGCATCCACACCGCCAGAAAGTACTTTGCCGGAGGCAGGCGAAACGGTGTTGTAAGCTCTTGCCAGACGGGTAATGGAGTCGAGCAGAATGACAACATCCTGTCCACATTCTACCATCCTTTTTGCTTTTTCGTGAACCATGCTGGCTACTTTCACGTGGCGTTCGGCCGGCTCATCGAAAGTGGAGGAGATTACTTCGGCCCGTACGCTTCGTGCCATATCAGTTACTTCTTCCGGGCGCTCGTCGATGAGCAGTACTATCATGTAAACTTCCGGATGATTGGCAGCAATGGCATTGGCTATTTCCTTGAGCAGTACGGTTTTACCGGTTTTGGGTTGAGCCACGATGAGTCCGCGTTGTCCTTTTCCTATGGGGCAAAACAGATCCACAATGCGGGTGGAAAGTGTGTCGTTTTTTCCGCTGTTCAGGGTGAATTTGTCTTCGGGAAAAAGCGGTATGAGGTGTTCGAATGGCACACGGTCGCGTACGTAAGCAGGATCACGACCGTTGATTTTCGAAACCCGAATCAACGGGAAGTATTTTTCGCCTTCTTTTGGAGGGCGAATGGATCCTTTCACCGTATCACCGGTTTTCAGACCGAAAAGTTTGATTTGAGATTGAGAAACGTATATGTCATCCGGTGATGAAAGGTAGTTGTAGTCGGGCGAACGGAGAAAACCGTATCCATCAGTAAGGATTTCAAGTGTTCCGGTGCCTTCCAGCACTTCTTCGAAATCGAATTGTTTTTCGGGGCGTGGGTTGAATTTTACGCGGTTTCCGTTGCCCTGATTTTCTCTTTGATGCTTGTGAGTGCCCTGTGGTTGCTCTTCTTTTTCAGTGGCAATATCAGTTTCATTCGTTTCTTCTTCATTGATGATTTCCTGAAGCAATTGATCGTCTATCACGGTTTTGATCTCCTCTTTGACGGGTTGCAGTATTTTCCTGACAGGCGGTGCTATTTTTGTTTCCTTCTGTTCTTCGGCTATTACTGCTTCTGCTTTTGTGTCCACAGGTTTTTCTTCCACTTTTACTGCAGTAGGTACTTCTTTTTTAGCGGGAGTTTTTTTGGCTTTTGGCGAAGTTTTCTTTTTGGTTTCCTGTTTTGCTGCCGGAGTGGTGTCTGCTTTCGGAGTTTCAGTTTTAGGCGGTTGCTGTTTGGGTTTATCTGACTTTTCTGACTTTTCTGTCTTTTCCGCCTCAGGTTTTACTACTTTTTCTGTTTTTTCTGCAGCAGGTTGATTTTTTATCACATTTTCAGTGCTGAATACTTTTTGATCTTCGGCTTTTTTGGGAATTATCCTCATTCTTTTCCTTTTATTGCCTTCATTCCCTTCTGAAACCGAGGATTTTTCCTGGGCGTTCACGATAGCCTGTTGATCTAAAATTTCGTAAACCAGTTTGTCTTTGGTTATGGAGTTTGGCACTTTCAGAGCCATTTTGTTTGCGATTTCTTTCAATTCAGAAAGTTCTTTCGCATTTAATTGCAAAATATTATAATTTGTCATATTAGTATGAAAATAAGACGTATGGAGAGTTTTCCCTATCGCTGTCTGGCGGGAAAGTTAATTTTATTGTTGAAAATTGTTATGTGAGCACATTCGGTCGGACGACCGGAGGTGTATTTCGTTAAAACGCTACAAAAGTACAACTAATTTTGAATTTAACAAAGTTTTAATGGGAAATTAAACGTTTATTTTATAAATATGCGTTACTTCTCATAACTAATTTCTAATATATTCTGTGTTTCATCTGTTATCCTGAATCGATTATCGATGCGCATTCCGATGACCCAGACGATTTTTTCAGCGGACAATAAAAGCCGGATTTCTTCTTTCTGATAAAGACTGAGCTTGGAGTTGATGAAGAAATCACTTAATTTTTTGCTTTGAGTCATGCCGAACGGCTGAAATGTGTCGCCTTTTCGCCATTTCCGGATGGTAAGTGGGTATTCAAGCAGGTCTGCATCGATATGGACGGTGTCTGCCGTCCTTGAAATCTGAAAATCCGGGGTATTTTTTATCCACCTGAAATGAAGGTGTACAGGTACTGTTATTTCGCGGATATTTTTACTTACAAGGTATTCTGTTTCGTTTCTGGGCTCCATTCGTTGGATGATTAAAGCATTTCTGTCCTTGAGCAGCCGGTGTGTGGGTGAAGCATATTGCAATCCTGAATTATGTTCCAGACCCGATACTATTTCCCTGATTGTTTTGCTGTTGAAGTTATACTCATTCAGCACTTCGTACAGTACTGTCTGAATATCAGCTTGTTTCTTCAGTTCCTCAATATCAATGTAAATATTTTCTTCTTTTTCAGATAATACCTTTTCTTTAATATTCTGAATTTTTGCTTCATAAATTTTCCGGATTCCTCTGAGTCGGATAATGTTCTCCATGAAAGTTTGACTTACAGACGGATTGATATCCGACAAAAGGGGAATTACCTGATTGCGGATTTTATTCCGGCTGTAATCATTCGAAGCGTTGGTAGAGTCAAAAACGTACTGAAGATTGTTGATTTTTGCATATTTTTCTATCTCCTGACGTGTGCAGGTGAGCAGAGGGCGAACAATGTTGCCGTTTTTGGCGTCAATGCCGGTCAGTCCTTTGAGTCCTGTACCACGTACGAGGTTGAGAAAAAATGTTTCAATAGAATCATCGGCATGGTGCGCCACAGCGATTGATCCGGAGTGAATTTCTTTTGCCACCCGGTTAAACCATTCATAGCGCAATTCTCTGGCAGCCATTTCGATGGATATTTTGTTTTTTCGGGCATACCCGGTGGTGTTAAAATCAGTTTTTTTGAACATGACACCGTATTCTTTTGCCAGTTTTTCCACAAATTTTTCATCACGGTCAGATTCACTGCCCCGCAAATGAAAATTACAGTGAGCCACAATGCATTCATACCCCGATTTGAGAAGAATATTCAGCAAAACTACGGAATCTACACCTCCGCTTACCCCTACGAGTATCCTCTCGCCGGGTTGAAGCAATTCATTGGTTTGGATAAATTCCTGAACTTTCTTGAGTGTTTCCATCGTTTTTGCGTATATTTGTATCAGCATACAAAGTTAAAGAAATACTCTGAAATTTACACGTGAAGGTTTATATTTCCACAATGCGACTTTTAGTGATTATATCTAAAATCTGCTGTTTTGCGTCTGGTATGTGTCTCATTATTTGTTCAGAGGAGAAAAAAAATTTTTACACGTAAGTCAAACTATGGATTATCAGGAAACAATACAATATCTGTACGACCGGCTTCCGGTTTTTCATCAGATTGGAGCTGCAGCTTACAAACCCGGTTTGGAAAATTCCATCCGCATGATGAGCGAACTGGGAAATCCGCAGAATTCCTACAAGACCATTCACGTGGCCGGAACCAATGGTAAAGGCTCTGTATCTCATTTTTTGGCTGCCATTCTTCAGTCGGCGGGCTATCAAACAGGACTTTATACGTCACCGCATTTAGTTGATTTCGGCGAAAGAATCCGGGTCAACGGTGCGAAGGTGAACCGGGAATTTGTGGTGAAATTTATAGAAAAATACAAGCCCCTTTTTGACCGCATCGAACCTTCGTTTTTCGAAGCAACCATGGCCATGGCGTTCGATTATTTTGCCAATGAAAATGTGGATGTAGCTGTTATAGAAGTGGGTTTGGGTGGTCGGTTGGATAGTACAAACATTATTCATCCGGAGCTTTCGGTCATTACCAACATCAGTTTCGACCATACTCAGTTTCTGGGCGATTCACTGGATAAAATTGCATTCGAAAAAGCCGGAATAATCAAAAAGGAAACACCGGTTGTAATAGGTGAATCGTTGGCAGAAACCAAACCTGTTTTCATTCAAAAAGCAGAATCGGAAAGTGCAACCGTTTTTTTTGCTGAAGAATTACAGCCGGTACGTTTTCTGAGGTACGAAAATGGTAAAATGATTGTAAAAACAGCCGATTTCGAAATGCTTGAAATAGGGCTGAACGGTATTTATCAGCTAAAAAATGTAGCAACTGTTTTGGAAGTTGTTAAGCAATTACAAAAATCAGATTTCAATATTTTTGAACAACATATCCGCGATGGATTGAGTAATGTGGTATCGCTTACCGGCTTGTTGGGCAGGTGGCAAACTGTAAGCGAAAATCCGAAAATAATACTCGATACAGCTCACAATAAGGGCGGGTTTGAATACATCACAGAGCAACTTCAACAGACAAAATACAATAAATTGCATTTCGTTTTCGGGATGGTGAACGACAAAGACATCTCCGGTGTATTGAGTATGCTGCCAAAGGATGCGGAATATTACTTTACGGCTGCTGAAACCAAAAGAGCTTTATCACCCGAAGAACTTAAAAATCAGGCAAAAACATTCGGTCTGCATGGAAATACGTATAATACTGTATATGAAGCCGTAAAGACGGCTATGATGCGTGCCGGAGCCGACGATTTAATCTACATCGGCGGAAGTAATTTCGTAGTGGGAGAGGCTTTGGAGCTGTTTTAGCAAAAAATAAAAGGGTCGGAAATCCATACTGATTTTTTCACGAATAGAATTATTTCTCTATTTTTGTTCAGAAACTGTAATCATTACACGATAAATATACTTAACTACAATCAATACTAAAATCATTATGAAACTGAAATTTTTATTATGCATCGGAATTACAGCCTTTTTTATGAGCTCCTGTGCCACAACATCGCACAACAAACTGACTCTGGAAGAAAAAAACGCCGGCTGGCAGTTGCTCTTCGATGGGAAAACGCTTAACGGCTGGCGCGATTACAACGGCGAAAAGCTTACCGTACCCTGGTTTGCGGCAAACGGTACCATACAGGCAAAAGGAGGCGGTGGCGATGCTCACGGATATATAGTCACCAAAAAGAACTACGAAAACTTTGACCTCGTTTGGGACTGGAAAATTGCCGAAGGCGGAAACAGCGGCATGCTTTATCACGTGGTGGAAAATCCGGCTTTCAAGGTGCCTTATGTTACCGGGCCTGAATACCAGCTCATAGATGATATCGGATTTCCGGAGAAGCTGGAAGACTGGCAAAAAACGGCTGCCGATTACGCCATGCATCTGGCCGACACAAAAAAATCGCTCAAACCTGCCGGTGAATGGAATACATCACGAATCCTGTTCGACAACGGACGTGTGGAGCACTGGCTCAATGGCCAAAAGGTAGTGGAATTTGAAGCCTGGACAGAAGACTGGTTTACCCGAAAACACAGCGGTAAATGGGAAAATGCACCCGAATACGGACTTGCACGCACAGGTGTAATCTGCCTTCAGGACCACGGCTCGGCTGCCTGGTTCCGGAATATGAAAATCAAAGAGCTTCCACGAAAAAGCAAAACGGTAAGTTTGTTCAACGGAAAAGACCTCACCGGCTGGGAGGCGTACGGCACCGAGAAATGGTATGTGAATGACGGGCTGCTGGTGTGCGAAAGCGGACCCGAAAAGAAATACGGCTATCTGGCAACCCGCGAATATTACAGCGATTTTGATCTGACACTCGAATTTAAGCAGGAAGCCGATGGTAATTCAGGCGTTTTCTTCCGTTCGTTTATCGAACCGGATGTGAAAGTAAACGGCTGGCAGGTGGAAGTGGCTCCCCGCGGTAATGACACCGGCGGAATCTACGAATCATACGGACGCGGCTGGCTGGTGCAGATTCCGGAAGAAAAAGAGAGTATTCTGAAAGAAAAAGACTGGAACACGATGCGAATACGTGTGGCAGGCGATAACGTGAAAACCTGGCTGAACGGGGTGGAAATGGTGAATCTGACGGATGAAAAAATTGGAAAAGCACAGGGACGTATCGCACTGCAAATACACGATGGTGGTGGCATCAAGGTACTCTGGAGAAATATCCATCTTAAAACTCTCTGATAAAGGAAAAAACGAAAAAAATACCCGCCCGAATATGGAAAATTCGAAGCGGGTATTTTTTGTTTTTTAAAAAAATCTAAATTTCTCACACATCAATTGATGCTATTTCCACCAGCAATTCGTCCTGCATTACCGATTGCCCGGGAACGACATGGATTTTTCGAATCACTCCGTTGCAGGAAGCATTGATTTCATTTTGCATTTTCATTGCCTCCAGACTCAGTATCGGTTCGCCTTCATTCACCAGGTCTCCTTCGCTCATGAAAATATCTACTATTTTTCCGGGCATTTGCGAACGGATGTTGTTATCAGACGCAGCACCGGCATCTTTATTCAGCATATTCCGACGCAAATATGAGAATATCGATTCCAAACTGAATTTATATTCCACTCCGTTAACTTTCACCACTATCCTGTTCTGGTCGCGCTGAGTGATTTCACACCGATACAAGGTGTCATTCATACTGAATGTCGAAAAATTATTTTTATGTTCGATGAAAAAAATATCTTTCTCCTTGCCGTTGATAATGGGATTTGACTCCTTAGGCAGGTATATTTTATACCGGCTGCCGTTATCGCGCATGGCAATGAAAAGCCGGGTTGCATCTCTTTTGTAAACGTATGTTGTTGCCATAATGTAAAAATGTGCTCCTGATTCCGTTCGGCTTAGTTCACGTCGAAGCCTGAAGTGGTAATAAGCAGGTTGGTAAAACTTAATTAATATTTTTAATTGTAATCAAGAAATTCTTAATTCTGTAAAAGTTGACTTGCCGGAAAAATCCTTCCCTTCGGGAGGGTTTGGGTGGGCTACTTATTAATTCTCTTGTTCAATACCCACACATTGAGCGATTCGCTTTTGAACATGGGCGATTCCGATGAGTATTGCAGGTATTCCTTGGCGTAGCTGATGGTAGCTGCCAGGGCTGCCATCATGGCTTCGTCTTCGGATTCCAGCATCTCCGGTGCAAATACCGTATCCACCCAGCGCGTGGTGTAGGTTGCCTCCACGAATTCCTTGCTTCGCAATACGGTTTTACAAAACGGGACAGTGGTTTTCAAGCCCGAAATTGAAAAATCATTCAAAGCGGTCAGTGTTTTTCGGATGCAATCTTCACGATTTTCGCCGTGTACAATTATTTTGGCAATCATCGAATCGAAATAAGGCGTCACAACGGAGAAATCTTTTACTCCCGTTTCTATACGGATGTGGTCTCCGTGCGGGAAATGTATTTTTTCGATAAATCCGGTCTGCGGACTGAAGCGGTTTTGAGGATCTTCGGTGTTTACACGGCATTCTATGGCCCAACCGTTGAACTGTATATCTTCCTGTTTCAGTGTTAAAGTTTCTCCCAACGCTATCCGTATTTGCCAGGCTATGAGATCAGTGCCTGTAATCATCTCTGTTACAGGATGTTCTACCTGAATTCGGGTATTCATTTCCATAAAATAATACTCCCCGTCTTCATCCAGTATAAATTCAATGGTTCCGGCTGAATAATATCCGATGCTTTTGGCAAATTTCACGGCAAGTTCGCCCATTTTCTGCCTGTTTTCATCACTGATGCTTGCCGACGGAGCTTCTTCCACTATTTTCTGGTGCTTACGCTGCAGCGAACATTCGCGTTCGCCCAGGTGAATTACGTTTCCGTGCTTGTCGCCAAGTATCTGAAATTCAAGATGTTTAGGGTTAACCAGGTATTTCTCTATAAACATATCGCCGTTACCGAAAGCGGCCAGTGCTTCTTCGTGAGCCGATTTGAAGTGGCGCTCCATGGTTTCCGGTTTTTCCACTATGCGCATGCCGCGTCCGCCGCCTCCGGCCGAAGCTTTCAGAATTACCGGATATCCGATTTTATCGGCAAATTCTTTGGCTAACAGTGCGTCGGTGATTGCTCCAGGACTACCCGGTACCAGTGGCATTTCTGCCCTGGCAGCCATTTCCTTGGCAATGGTTTTGATGCCCATGTTGCGAATCAATTCGGGCGAAGGACCGACGAAAATAATTCCGTTTGCTTCACAAAGTGCTGCAAAGTCCGGATTTTCTGACAAAAAACCGTAACCCGGATGAATCATGTCTATCTGATGTTCGAGCGCCAGTTTAACGATTGCTTCCGGATTCAGAAAAATCGGCTTGCCGGTCAAATCTTCCTTCACATAAATAATTTCATCGGCATACTCCAGATACAAAGCATCGGGTTCGCGGTTGCAATGTATCACACAGGTAGTCAGACCGAGTTGTTTGGCAGAACGAATAATGCGGATGGCAATTTCGTTGCGGTTAGCAATTAATATTTTTTTCATAAATTAAAAGACCCTCCAAACCTCTCCAAAGGGTAGCTTAAAGAGCATTGTAATGTTTGTTTTGTTCTATAGTTGAATCGAAATGGTATCGAAATTGATTTTTTTTTCAGAATAAATGAAGATGAACTTAAAAAATATTTTTTCTGTTTGAAATTGCAGACTCCAAAGTCACATCGTCGGGTAATTTAGGGGGCTTTTATTACAGCGGAATATTACCGTGTTTTCGTTCGGGCTGTGAATACTGCTTGTTGGACAGGATGTCAAAAGCCGTAACGAGTATCCTGCGCGTTTCCGAAGGCATAATTACGTCGTCTATCATGCCCAGTTCTTCGGCTTTGAACGGATTGGCTATTTCTTCTTTGTATTTTTCAATCAGTTCTTTTTCCAGCTTTTCACGGTCGGTTGCAGCTGTCAGTTCCGCTCTGTTCACTATTTTAATAGCGCCGGCGGGTCCCATTACAGCTATTTCGGCGGTAGGCCAGGCAAAATTAAAATCGCCCCCAATTCCCAGGCTGTTCATCACCACGAATGCTCCGCCATAGGCTTTGCGGGTGATGATAGTAATTCTCGGAACGGTAGCTTCACAGAAGGCATAAAGAAGTTTGGAGCCGTTGCGAATGATTCCCGTATGCTCCTGATCTACACCCGGTAAGAATCCCGGAACATCTTCCAGTACAAGCAGGGGAATGTTGAAAGCATCGCAGAAGCGTACGAAACGCGCACCTTTGATGCTTGCATTGATATCCAGCGTGCCGGCCATGGCTTTGGGCTGATTGGCTACAATTCCAATGGTTTTTCCTTCCAGACGGGCAAATCCGACGACTATGTTTTGAGCAAATTTTTCGTGAATTTCCAGAAAAGAGTTATTGTCAACCAGCGTGTTGATTATCTCTTTCATATCGTACGGACGGTTTGGATCATCCGGAACGATTTTGTTCAAATACTCCTGACGATCTTCGTTGAAATCAACATCGGTGGATACAGGCAGGGCATCGAAATTATTCAACGGCAGGTATGAAAGGAGTTTCCGAACCTGTATGATGGCGTGCTCTTCATCTTCAAATACAAAATGTGCCACCCCGCTTTTTTCGGCATGTACGTTGCCACCTCCCAGTTCGTCCATCGTAATATCCTGATTCAGCACTTCTTTCACTACATCCGGACCTGTGACAAACATGTACGAAGTTTTGTTGGTCATGATTACAAAATCGGTCATGGCGGGTGAATAGACTGCACCGCCCGCAGCCGGACCGAGTATCACGCTTATTTGTGGAATTATTCCGGATGATTGTACATTGTTTTTGAAAATACGCGCATATGCCGAAAGACTGTTAATGCCTTCCTGAATACGTGCGCCACCACTGTCAATCAATCCTACGCAGGGAGATCCGAATTTGAGCGCCATTTCCTGTACCTTGGCTATTTTCATTCCGTGAGCATATCCAAGCGAGCCACCCATCACGGTAAAGTCCTGTGCGTAAGCAAAGACGCTGCGCCCCTGAACCAATCCCCGCCCCACCACAACTCCATCGCCGTAAGCGTTTTGAGTTTTTTTAATGGATTTTGCCGGCTCCACAAAGGTGCTCAGTTCAAAAAAACTTCCCTCGTCGAAAAGTATATTAAGTCGTTCGCGGGCTGTAAGTTTTGCTTTCAGATGCTGTTTTTGAACAGCAATTTCTTCCATGTTTTGCAAAGATTTCAGTCTTTGCTCAAAAACTTTTCGTTTATTCATAAAAACGTTGAATTATTACAATAGTTATTTAACATTTAGGACATGAAAAAGTTTCCACATGCTGAAAAATATACCGGCTAAAAAAAATCGAGGACAGAAAATTTACCTGATTTCTGTTCGTGGATAAAGAGAAAATACTCTTTTTCAGGATTAGAAAAATGATTTTTTTACATTTTTTTTGTCCTCTGAGTACTTTGAACGAAAAAACGGATGAGATTGAGATTCAAAAAAGAAAAGGACCAATCAGGCAAGTATCATTGAAAGTACAAGCGGACTTATCAGTACAGCATAATAAGCGAGTGATATCCACGGTTGTGAATGCATATACATTTCCTTCGGGGTGAGTTGAAACCTGTGTCTGACAACCGTCCATAAGAGCATTTCGAGCAACAGGGTGAGCAGCCACCAGAAAATTCCGGTCAGGAGTGCATCCTTGTAAATATTTGCCGGGGTGTGCTGCAAAAAGTAAAACGTGCTGCAAAGAGTCCACACTGTGAGGTAATAAACGGGAGTGTAAGGCAGACTTTTCCGGTAGGCATATTGAGTGAATTGTGCCGGATTGACATTCTTGTTGACTGATTTCTTTTCCTGTCTTTTTCCGCTGCCGAAAATGTGAAGTGCTTTAAGCCCGTTGACCAAAACGAAACCAACCAGGAACCAGATTATTGCTAAATGTAAGTTCATAAATAAGTCATTTGCCTCAAAATCCACTCACGGAGGAGTTTTTCTAACGGAGTAAATTTTAAAAAAAATGCAGGATGTTTGGTAACTTTTTTTTAAAAATACAGATATCAGATTATCAGAAATTTAACACAGGTAAATATTTCATTATCCACATCAGCAAGACCACAACAACCAGTGCAGGAAGCATGTTGAGTATGCGCAACTTTTTTATTTCGAGGATATTAATTCCAAGTCCGAGCAGCAGAATGCCGCCAACCGAAGTGAGCGCCTGAATGGTTTCGGCCGAAAGAAATTCTCCGAAAAATCGGGCAAGCAGTGTTATCCCGCCCTGAAAAAGAAACAGTGGTATGGCTGAAAATACTACTCCAACTCCAAATGCAGAAGCCAGCAGGATGGATGAAAATCCATCGAGAATGGATTTGGTAAGCAGCAGCCGGGCTGAGCCTGTTGTGCCTTCTTCGATAGCGCCCATGATGGTGAGTGCACCGATGCAAAAGAGCAGAAAAGAGGTGGTAAGCCCTTCCGAAAAACGTTCGCTGCCAATTCGGAGTTTCTTTTTTGTCCATTCACTCAGTTGCTCGGCTCCTTTCTCCAGATTCATCCACTCGCCCAGCATGGCACCTACAACAACACTCGTAACCACCGTGAGGATATGATCCATTTTCCAAACCATGCTGATGCCGATAGCAAGGGTAAAAAGTCCTACCGCCTGAAAATAGATGGTGCGGATACGCTCTGGCATCCCTTTTTTCAGAAAAATGCCGAGCGAGCCGCCTGCAATTACAGCTATCGTATTTACTATTGTTCCTAACATAAAGCCCTGAAAATGATCCGTGGTGATTCCCTTACTCACCTTTTCGGATTTTTTTTTAACAGATACAAGCCGCGACTTGTCCCTGGTTGTAATTTTTTTTATGTTTCACAAAAGTAAGAAATTTTCTCCGAAATGAGTTTTATGTTTCAATAAAATGAAGTAAATTAGCCATTTAAATTTTTATACAAGTTCTGTTCATTTTACTTTAAAAAAAGTCCTCCTTCGGGAGGCAGTGGAGTAACATGTTTCTACAACGCATTGCAAAGGCATTTTATACTGCATATGAAGCCGACATCCGGAAGTTCACGTTCGTTTTTCCCAACCGTCGGGCTGGCCTTTTTTTTCAGAAATACCTTACAGAACTGATTGATAAGCCGGTTTTCTCGCCCGAAATAATTACCATTAACGATTGTTTTTTCAATGCATCCACCCGCCGTGTAGCCGACCGCACTGCCGAGCTCTTCAGGCTTTACCGGATATACAGGCAGGTGAGCAAAAGTGAGGAAACATTTGATGCATTCGTTTTTTGGGGCGAAATGCTGCTGACCGATTTCAACGATGTGGATAAGTACAGAGCCGATCCGCGCCAGATTTTCACAAACGTGAAGGAACTGAAAGAAATTGATCAGTTGTCGGAATACATTTCCGATGACCAGAAAGCTGCCATCGAACAATTCTGGAAGCATTTTCTACCGAAAATTGAAAGCAAAACCAAGAAAGAATTTATTGCCATCTGGTGCATTCTGCTCCCGCTGTATGAGGAGTTCTGCAGCGAGCTGCGGAGCGAAAACCTGGCCACCGAAGGGATGATTTTTCGGGAAGTGGTGGATAAACTCCGGCAGAACGACGATGCGGAGTATTTCAGGGATAAGAAATTCGTTTTTGTCGGTTTCAATGCGTTGAACAAAAGTGAACAAATGCTTTTCGAAGAGCTCCGGAAGCGTCATCAGGCCGATTTCTACTGGGACTACGAGTCCGATGAACTGCGCGACGAAGATAATCAGGCCTCCGGATTCTACCGCGAAAACATCCGGAACTTTCCTTCGGCGCTTACCATTGACCCCGAAGTATTGCCGCTCAGCGGCAAGTCGTTTGAATTGATTGCCGTTCCCTCGTCGGTAGGGCAGACCAAGGAAGTATTCAACCTGCTCAACCTGCTTTTTCCGGAAGATTCGCCCGAAAACGACCTGATTAAAACTGCAGTGGTTTTGCCCGATGAAAGTTTGCTGGTGCCGCTGCTGCATTCGTTGCCTGAAACTGTGGAGAAAGTGAATGTCACCATGGGATTTCCGCTCAAAGCCACACCCGTTTCGGGATTGCTTGAGAATCTCTTTGAACTCCAGCGGCGCATGAATGCACGGGGTCAGTTTTATCACATTACGGTATCCAATATTCTCAATCATCAATACATCAATATGTTGTGTGGTGAGCAGATTCGGATAATTCATCAGGAAATGGTCGCCAACAATTCCTTTTACGTGGATGAATCGCTCTTTGCCAACGATGAGTTGTTGAAAACCATTTTCACCTCGAAAAAAGACCCGGCAGAATTTATGACGTATCTGCTCGATGTACTGAAAAAACTGAATGTTGCCTGGCAGCGCTTTGCCGGAGAAAGCGAAAAATACAGCCTCGAATGCGATTTTCTGTATCAATATTACACAGCCCTGAACCGGCTGAATGATGTGATGAAGAGCATCGGCCGTTTCGAAATGGGCATAGATACGCTTGTAAGGCTTATCCGTCAGCTGGTTGGCGGTATTTCCATCCCGTTTGAGGGCGAGCCTCTCAACGGACTTCAGGTAATGGGAATGCTCGAAACGCGTGGTCTGGATTTTGAAAACCTGATTATATGTTCGTTCAACGAAGGCGTATTCCCGAAAAAGAGCACATCCAGCAGTTTTATTCCGGCCACCCTTCGTCGAGCCTTTGGTCTGCCTGTATCCGAATATCACGATGCCATTTCGGCTTACAATTTTTACCGGCTTATTCAGCGTACACGCCGGATTTTTTTCCTCTACGACAGCCGTTCGGAAGGGATGCAGACCGGTGAGGTGAGCCGTTATATTCATCAGCTTCGGTATCATTACAATGTTGATATTAAGCAGGTTAACGTTACGTACGAAATAAATTCGGCCGACGAGAATATCGTTCAGGTAAGTAAAACTCCCGAAATAATGGAAAAACTCGCTTTGTACCTGACCAGCGGCGAAAACGAAAGGGCTCTTTCTGCAAGTTCGCTCAATACTTACATCCAGTGTCCGCTGCAGTTTTTTCTGAAGTATGTGGAGCAAATGGAAGAGCTGGAAGAAGTGCAGGAAAGCGTGGAATCGGGTATGTTCGGCACTTTGCTGCACGAGGTGATGGAGAAACTCTACGAACCCTTTGTAGGTAAAATGGTTCAGAAACAGGAACTGACTGAATTATCCAAAAACAACCTGCTGATAGATAAAACCATTACACGGGCATTTGCAACCAGGTTTTTCAAAAAGAAAAATGAAGCTGCAGACCTTGTGGAGCTCGAAGGAAATTACCTGCTCACAGCCCGGGTGATTCATCAGTTTGTTGAGAAAATACTGCTGACAGATGCCTCGAGAGCACCTTTCAGGTACATTCAGTCAGAAAAAAATATATTGATTCGTTATCCGTTTGAAAACGGTACACTGCACGTTAATCTGAAAGGATACATCGACCGGGTGGACGAAAAGGACGGCATGACCCGCATTCTGGATTACAAAACCGGCGGCGACGAACTGAAATTCAACTCCGTAGGTGAATTGTTCGAACGAAACAACAAAAAAAGGCCAAAGGCGGTATTTCAAACCTTCCTGTACTGCCTGCTTTACAATCAAAAGGCAGGTACAGAAAACCTGGTGCCCGAAGTGCTGAAAGTGCGCGATTTGTTCAAAAGCAATTTCACCACACAGTTGTATGACAAAGTTAAAGACCAATACGTAGAGGATTTCAACGTGTACAGGGATGAATTTTCAGAAAAACTGACTGAATTGATCCGTGAAATTTTCGATGCCGAAGTGCCGTTTGAACAATGTACCGAGTTGGAATTGTGTCGCTACTGCACTTTCAGGGCAATATGCCGCCGGGAAGTAAAGACGCTGAATTACTAAAAGAAAAAATATATGCAAAGAAACGACAACATCGAAATTGAACGAAAATTTCTGGTCAGGGGTGAATTTATGTCACATGTTTCGCAGGAGCACCGCATCAGGCAGGGATACATTGTGGCATCGGCCGGAAAAACCGTTCGTGTGCGCACCCGGGGCGACAAAGGCTTTCTTACCATCAAAGGTCCTTCGGGTAAAAACGGTTTCAGCCGGTTCGAGTGGGAAAAGGAAATCTCATTCACTGACGCAGAGCAGTTGCTGGAGCTTTGCGAAAAGAACATCATTGACAAAACACGTTACGAAGTGGAATTTGACGGTAAAACCTTCGAAGTGGACGTTTTTCACGGAGTGAATGAAGGGCTGGTGCTGGCAGAACTTGAACTGCAAACCGAAGATGAGCCCTACAGTGCACCCGAATGGCTCGGCCGGGAAGTGACGGGCGATATGCGGTACTACAACTCCTACCTGTCGAAATACCCTTTCAGCGAATGGTAGCTCCGGCCTGAGATAGTTGTATTTTTCAGAAACTTCTCAGACATATTCATCACTTTACCGTCTGTGAAAAAAAAAAGTTTACCCGATGATTTTCAGATAAACTTTTTCTGTATTCTGACTGTATGAATAGTTTCAGAGCCGTTTTTTCAACTTATTCAGGCATCCTGACTCCACCATCTTATCCGTAAATTACTGCGTTATTTTTCTGAACAGGTTTTTCATATTTACCTGTGCATCAATGATTTTCTGAAGTTCGTCAATCTGAACGCGGTCTTGTTCCATGCTGTCGCGGTGGCGGATGGTTACGGTGTTGTCTTCCAGCGTTTGGTGATCCACTGTGATGCAGAATGGTGTACCTACGGCATCCTGACGGCGGTAACGTTTGCCGATGGAGTCTTTTTCATCGTACACACACTTGAAGTCAAATTTCAGTTCGTTCATTACTTCTCGGGCTTTCTCGGGCAGTCCGTCTTTTTTTACCAGCGGCAATATGGCAGCTTTTACGGGAGCCAGCACCGGTGGAAATTTGAGTACCACACGGCTGTCGCCGCCTTCGAGCTCTTCTTCGGTGTATGCAGCTGCCATGATGGAAAGGAAAGTCCTATCCACTCCGATAGAGGTTTCGATAACGTAGGGCACGTATGATTCATTCAGCTCCGGATCGAAGTATTTGATGTTTTTGCCGGAGTATTTTTCGTGTTGCGACAAGTCGAAATCGGTACGTGAATGAATGCCTTCCACTTCCTTGAATCCAAACGGCATTTCAAATTCAATATCGGTAGCAGCATTGGCGTAATGCGCCAGTTTGTCGTGATCGTGGAAACGGTATTTATGGTCGCCCAGTCCGAGGGCTTTGTGCCAGCGCAGGCGGAACTGTTTCCAGTATTCGAACCATTTCATTTCCTCGCCCGGGCGAACGAAAAACTGCATTTCCATCTGTTCGAATTCGCGCATACGGAATATAAACTGACGGGCAACGATTTCATTACGGAATGCTTTACCTATCTGAGCAATGCCAAACGGGATTTTCATGCGGCCTGTTTTCTGCACGTTCAGGTAGTTCACGAAAATTCCCTGCGCCGTTTCGGGACGAAGGTAGATTTTCAGCGCACCATCGGCTGTGGAACCCATTTCGGTGGAGAACATGAGGTTGAACTGACGCACATCGGTCCAGTTTTTGGTGCCGCTGATGGGGCAAACAATTTCATAATCCACAATGATATTTTTCAGTTCATCGAGGTTGCCGTCGTTCAGCGCCTTTACGAAGCGGGTATGAATTTCTTCGCGTTTGGCTGCGTTTTCGAGCACGCGCGGATTGGTCTGACGAAACATGGCCGGATCAAAACTTTCGCCGAACCGTTTGGCCGCTTTTTCAACTTCCTTTTCAATTTTTTCGTCGTATTTAGCCAGCAGGTCTTCAATGAGTACATCGGCACGATAACGCTTTTTGCTATCCTTGTTGTCAATGAGCGGATCGTTGAATGCATCCACGTGTCCGGAAGCCTTCCAGGTGGTGGGGTGCATGAATATGGCGGCATCTATGCCCACCACGTTCTCGTTGAGCAGCACCATGCTGTCCCACCAGTACTTTTTGATGTTGTTTTTTAACTCTACACCGTTTTGTCCGTAGTCGTACACGGCACCGAGGCCGTCGTAAATTTCGCTCGAAGGGAACACAAAACCGTATTCCTTGCAGTGAGCAATCAGTTTTTTGAAAACATCTTCTTGTGAAGCCATAATGTAAGGAGCCTCCTGAGACCCAAGTTGGGGAAATGCCGGAGGAAAGCACTGTTTGATGGATAATATTTCAGCCCGCAAAATTACAAAAAAATATTGATTAATACGGCAATACCAGGCGTGTAACTTATTGCGGGGTTATCAATTATGAAATGTGAATTTCAGGATTCAGGAAAAGGATTCTGAACGAAAACGGTTTGAATGTTCTCTTTATTTTAATTCTTTGTATTCAAACCAGTCAAAATCTGCGTACGAATTGTTTTCGACATTACTTTGAGCAAACATTCCGAGATAGACGCCTGTAAATCCACCGGCCGTTTCAGAACTTAAGAATCGAACGTCGATTTCGCCCGTTTTATGGTAGTTTTTATCATCTGTAGAATAATAAAAGGTGTAGAAATCGCTTCCTCCAACCATTCTCAGGTACAATTTATTTCCCGACACAGGAATTTCCTTTTCAAGATGTTTCAAAACTCCTAAGTTATATAAAAGTGAGATTGAGCTACGATTATTTTTCTTTTTCACAAACAAATCATAGTGATAATTATTTGACATGTATGTGGTCAGCCCGGCTTCTGATCCGTTTTTCATGTTTTTGAAATCGAGCAGTGCTGTTGCCTGAAACTTAATGTGTTGCTGCCTTATTCCCAAAAAAGTGGGCGAATCCATTTCATTAATCGAAATTGTTGAAGATTTCAACCTCAGATATCCTTTCCGTTCAGATATGGAATAATTTTTCAGGTTTGGGTTACAGATAAAGTTCCACCCGAAACCCAAATTATCATTATCAAATTCATCCTTTGCAGGTTTTTCTGGATTCTTCACTTGCGGAAGCGTTTTCACCTTCATTTCCAGCGCTACGGTTCCATCGCCGTTAATCACCGGCCACTGTTTTTCTTCCCAATTCACCGGTGCAAGGAATGTCTCGCGACCAAGTACATGATGCGTGTATGACTGCGGTCGGAAACCAAGAAAAACCACCCACCAGGAACCGTCGTGAGCCTGGATAAAATCTGCATGACCGGTGCCCTGAATGGGATTGTTAGCTGCGTTTTGATTGATATGCGTCAGAATTGGGTTGGCAGGATTGGAATCGTAGGGTCCGAACAGCGATCGGCTTCGGGCGATGGTAACTTTGTGACCGTATTCTGTACCTCCTTCAGCTACCAACAGGTAGTAGTAGCCGTCTTTTTTGTAAATATGAGGCGCTTCAGTGTAACGTGCGCCTGTACCATTCCAGATCAATCGTGATTCGGTGAGCTTTTTACCTGTTTTTATATCAATTTCGCAAAGGAAAATTCCCGAATTGGTTGACATGAAATAGGTTTTCTCGTCTTCTTCAAAAAAAATATCGGGATCGATACCACCCTGATCCACCCAAATGGGATCTGACCACTCTCCAGCCGGATCATCGCTTGTAACATAGAAATTTCCCTTGTCAGAAACATTGGTGGTAATCATGTAGAAAGTGCCGTTGTGGTAGCGGATGCTCGGAGCATAAATTCCGCCCGAGAAACCGGTTTTCACCAATTTCAACTGAGATGGACGCGTCAGGCAGTGCCCAATGCTTTTCCAGTTGATCAAGTCTTTGCTGTGATGAACCGGCACACCCGGGAAATACTGAAAGCTGCTGTTGACCATGTAATAATCGTCGCCCACCCTGCATACACTTGGATCGGGATAAAAGCCGGGCAAAACCGGATTTTGATAACCTTGAGAAAAGAGAGAAATGGAAATTACGATGCTAAACAGCATTGAAAGGCAAAACTTTTTCATGTGTTTATTTATTATTTTTATTAAGGACACATTTAACACGCCATTAATCATCTACTTGTGTGTCAAAAATAAATTGGCATGGCTGTTTCATATCAGATTATATGATGTTGATTGATTGTATTACGTGGAAAATTCATTTTTACACTTACTCCGTAGTTTTCTTTAATGTTATCGGTTTTTTGATTCAGTACATTAACAGCAGACTGATTCCATATTTCTTCAAATTCTTTCGAAACCGTTCGATTTTAGATACAATCGAGCTGCCGGCAGGGTAGAGGCTCGGGAAAAAATCAAACCCTGAGTGACCCGCGAAAACCCCTGACGGCATAATAAGATTCTGCACCGTTGTGATACACGAAGACACGATCGTAGCGACGATCACAAAAGAGTGCACCGCCAAGTTTTCTAATCTCTGCCGGCGTTTTCACCCAGCTCGATGTTTTCAGTTCGAAATTTCCAAGCTTTTGCAATTCCCTGTATTGTTCTTCCGTCAGAAGTTCAATACCCATATCGGCTGCCATATCAATAGCGTTATTCTCCGGTTTATATGTTTTCCTTGATTCCAGCGCTTCGCGGTCGTAACACAGACTTCTGCGGCCGGTAGGGCTTTCTGCCGAACAGTCATAAAAAATGTATTCACCCGTTTTTTCATCATATCCTACAGCATCCGGTTCACCTCCGGTTCTTTCCATTTCACGAAGCGACCACAGTTTTTCATCCCGGGTACCGGAGTTCAGCCTTGCCAGTAGTCCGTCCCATTCAAGACCTTTGTGGCGATTCATGTTTTTCTCAAAACGGTCTTTCAACGTGCTGATTATTTCATCCCGTTGTTCCGGTGATAACTCCTTTTTATTTCCCATTGTTATCATTGTCTTATGCTGATTAAGTTATTAATTCTCACCGGAGAAGGTTTGAAGTGGTCGATTGACATACGTTACTGGTAGTTTCAAATCTGCAGTCACCGGATTTGCAAGCGAAAACAACATCGAATTTGCTTGGCAACCGCGTTTCCGCGAATATATTATTTGCAGTCAGCACGAACCGGAACGTATTTATGAATTTATTCAGAACAACGTAACCGCATGGAATAACGACCACTTTAATCCTCCCACCGGCGCTGATTTGTAACACCGTGCCGGATGCATTCAGGTTTTTTCACCGGATTTACCGGACAAAAAATATTCAATTCCTGCTCATTCCATCAAAGTGCGCAGGTAATCCCTAATTTCCAGCCGCTTTCCAGTATGCGGTCGTGGTGCTTCCACCCGCCGAATGGCACAAGCGAATGTATTTTCCCGTACGGATTGAAGAAAAGTGAGCCCCCGAACCGGAAGTCGTACTTAATGCCGACACCTGCCATCATGCCAATACCTGTCTGGCTGCTTACGGAGCTGTTGTTCATCAATCCGGCATCCAGCAGCAAAGCCCCGTTCACAAAAAAGTATTTCAAAAAAACGGCACGCAAACCTACAGGAATGTCAATCAACGATAAATTCGATTTGTAGGTATTGACTTCGGGAGTGGGTGCTGATGTAGTGGTAATCTTGCAGAGCGAATAGGTGATTCCCGTTTCCAGTTCGAGCCAGTTGTTAAGTGGCTTCAGGTATATGATTCCGATTGCAGTGGCATCCGTTACATCGTGACTTGCAGAACCTTCGAGGGCAGGCTGCATGACCGTAGTGCCGCCGTTGAATGAGTAAGTCAGGCCGATTTTTCCTTTTTCAGCCGTTTGAGCCTTTGTAAAAACAGAAAGAAGCGCAATAGCAAACAGAATGAATAATTTTGGCTTCATGGAGAATGATTTGATTGTTGATAACTTTTGTCTTTTTACGTCACAAACAGCCGTAAAGGTACTTATTATTTTTAAAAAAAATGTTTAACTTTGTCGATTGTAAATTATTTTGTAATAGTTCACGATAATAATTCACTGTTAATTAAAATATGTTGTTTCCTCTGTGGGGGATGACAGGCGAAAAATTTATGGCAAAAGAGGATGAACTGAACGAGATGGAGGATCAGGATCTCCCGGATGAGAGTCCGGAGAATGCGGAGCAGGCATCTGACACGTACGATGCGGGTGAAACTCATTCCAACTATATCATTCCGAAAATAAAAGACGACGAATCGGTGAAACATCACCTTTCGGGGATGTACCAGACGTGGTTTCTGGATTACGCTTCGTATGTAATCCTGGAGCGTGCTGTGCCCGAAATTCACGACGGACTGAAACCGGTTCAGCGACGTATTCTGCATTCCATGAAGCGTCTGGACGACGGACGTTACAACAAGGTGGCCAATATCGTGGGACATACCATGCAGTTTCACCCCCACGGTGATGCTTCCATAGGCGATGCGCTCGTACAGCTTGGGCAGAAAGATCTCCTCATCGATACCCAGGGAAACTGGGGAAACATCCTTACCGGCGATGGCGCGGCTGCGCCACGTTATATCGAGGCACGGCTTTCTAAATTTGCGCTCGAAACCGTTTTCAACCCGAAAATAACCGAATGGAAACTCACCTACGACGGGCGCAACAAAGAACCGATTTCGCTGCCCATCAAATTTCCGCTGTTGCTCGCTCAGGGTGTGGAGGGGATAGCCGTGGGGCTCAATTCCAAGATTCTGCCGCACAATTTCAACGAATTGATTGATGCAAGCGTTGCTCACCTTCGCGGAGAGGATTTTGTAATTTACCCCGACTTTCAGACCGGCGGAAGCATTGATGTAAGCAAATACAACGATGGCGAACGGGGCGGCTCGGTGAAAATAAGAGCTAAAATCGGTAAACTTGATAATAAAACACTCATAATCAGTGAAATTCCGTTCGGAACGGATACTTCCAAACTCATCGAAAGCATTATCAAAGCGAGCGATAAGGGGAAAATAAAAATCCGCAAAGTGGACGATAACACGGCGCAAAACGTGGAAATACTGGTTCACCTGGCACCCGGCGCTTCGTCGGACAAAACAATAGATGCCCTCTATGCCTTTACAGGCTGCGAAGCCAGCATTTCGCCCAACTGCTGCGTCATCCACGACAAGAAACCGCGCTTTATCGGAGTGAGCGAACTGCTCCGCATCAGTACCGACCATACCAAAGAACTGCTGAAACTCGAACTCGAGATTCAGCGCGATGAACTGCTCGAGCAACTCTTTTTCGTTTCGCTCGAGAAGATTTTTATAGAAAACCGGATTTACAAAGACCGGGAATTTGAAGAAAGCGAAACGCAGGATGCCGTAATAAAACACATTGACAGTCGCCTCGAACCGTTCAAGAAGGACTTTATCCGTGAGGTGACCCGCGAGGATATTCTCAAACTGCTGGATATCAAAATGATACGCATCACCAAATTCGACACTAAGAAAGCGGACGACACCATCATCGGCATTCAGAAAAAAATCAGGGAACTGGAGTATAACCTCGAAAACCTGGTGGAATTTACCATTTTCTGGTTCCAGAACCTGAAAGATAAATTCGGAAAAAACTATCCGCGCATGACCGAAATCCGGAACTTTGATACCATTGTAGCTGCTAAAGTGGTGGAAGCCAACGAAAAACTGTATGTGAATCACGAAGATGGCTTTATAGGGACGGGATTGAAAAAGGACGAATTCGTATGCAACTGCTCGGATATGGACGAAATCATCGTATTTTTCAAGGACGGAAAATACAAGGTGGTGAAAGTGGCCGAAAAACTTTTCGTGGGAAAAAACATCCTTTATCTGAACGTATTTAAGAAAAACGATAAACGAACCATCTACAACGTGGTGTACCGGCACGGAAAAAATGGTCCTTTCTACATCAAACGTTTTGCCGTAACAGGAATTACGCGCGACAAGGAATACGACATTTCGCAGGGAAAAGAGGGCTCCCGGGTGTTTTACTTCAGCGCCAACCCCAATGCCGAAGCAGAAGTGATACGCGTAACGCTGAAACCAAAACCACGCCTCAAAAACCTGGTGATTGAGAAAGATTTCAGCGAGATTGCCATCAAGGGGCGTCAGTCCATGGGTAATATCCTTTCGAAAAATGATGTGCACCGCATCACGCTCAAACACAAGGGCGGGTCGACGCTGGGCGGCCGCGAGGTGTGGTTCGACCGCGATGTGTTGCGGTTGAATTATGATAAACGGGGCGATTACCTGGGTGAATTTTTAAGTGAGGATTTGATTCTGGTCATCACAACCAAAGGCGAATTCCGAACCACCAATTTTGACTTAAGCAATCATTTTGAGACTGAAATTCTGACAATAAAAAAATTCGATCCGAACAAAGTGTGGACTGTAGCTCTGTACGATGCTGAGCAAAAATTCTACTACCTGAAACGTTTTCAGCTGGAGCCTTCGGCAAAACTCCAGAGTTTCCTGGGCGAAAATCCCGAATCAAAACTGATGCTCATTTCGGGCAAAACGTATCCGCGCATCGAGGTGGTTTTCGGCAGAGGAGATGCTTTCAGAGAGGCTCTGGTTGTGGATGCCGAAGAATTTATCGGTGTGAAAAGCTTCAAAGCCAAAGGAAAACGGCTGACCACTTTCGAGGTGGAATCCATCAACGAACTGGAGCCTATCCGTTTCAAACCCGAAAAGGAAACGGAAGAAAAAAACGAGGCTGATGAAACGGATGAAATAAATGCCGATGAGACCTCTGATGAACCGGAAACAGAAAATGAAAATGATGAATCGTCCGAAACAAACAGCGATGAACCCATAGACCAGCAGCGCCTGATAGACGATATAACAGGCCAGATGACGCTTTTCTGAAAAAAAAACGCAGAGGAAAAATTTATTAAAATAAAGCCACCTGATATATTGCGTTGATATCAGGTGGTTTTTTTTATGTCTTGTTTGACAGCTGCCGAAACTGACAATAAGGCAAACAATATCAGCTTATGGTAACCGTGCTCACTCCGTTACTCTTTTTCAGCACCTGAATCTGAACGGGAATACGTTCCTTCAGACTGTCCACATGCGAGATGATGCCAATCATTTTTCCCTGCGACTTGAGGGTTTCGAGGGTCGAAATCACGGTTTCGAGCGTGTTGCTGTCGAGCGTACCGAAACCTTCGTCGATAAAAAGGGAGCCGATGGTCACGTTTTGGCTGGCCAGATCCGACAGCCCGAGCGCCAGCGAAAGACTGATAAGGAATTTTTCGCCCCCGCTCATGGTGTCCACCGGTCGGGTTTCTCCTGCCTGATAATGATCCACGAGTTTGAAATTGAGTTCTTCGCCCGATTTGTACTGTGGGTTGAGCTGGAGTGAATATCGCGGATTGAGTTTGTAGAGGTGCAGGTTGGCAAGGTCAATGAGGTTTCGGAGCGTAAGCCGCTGCACGTAGGTGTTAAATGCATCCTGCGAACCACCCAGAATGCTCATCAGGGTTGTCCATTTGAGGCAAACCTTTTCCTGAAGGGTTATCTCTTCCACCACGCGTACATTCCGCGCCTTTATTTCGGCGTCTTTTCTGAATTTCTCGGCTATTTCGCCCAGTTTCTTTTGCAGTTCTTCTTTTTGCCCGTTGAGTGAATGTATCCGTACACCGGTTTCATTTTCCGAAAGGGCCGGCATCAGCTCTTTTTCGTGGTTTTCCATTTCCAGGTTGTTTTCCTTTTCGAGTGAGCAAAGCGAAATAGTTCGCTCGTTGATGCCGTTTCGTATTTTCAGAATGCGTGTTTTCTGTTCGTCGGTGAGGAGTGAGGCAAGCAGTTCATTCCGGTCGGCAAAATTACTTTTTCCAATCATGTCCCCAAGTGCGGTTTCCCGTTCGCAGAGTTCGGCGGTCTGTTCCGAATGTTGATTCGTTAAACTCTTTTTTTCGCCTTCAAGACTTGTTTTAACCACCTGCAATTCATCCAGCTGTTTCGCTGCGTTTTCTTCTTCCTGTTTTGATAAATCGATGGCATTCTGCAGCTGCAACCGTTTATTATCGGTCGAAATTTCGGCAGCTAAAATGGCGTTGCGGCTTTCGGTATCAACACTAAGGGCTTTTTGAATATCGGAAATTTCCGCTTCGGTCGTTTCGGCCTCTTTTGATTTTTCAAACCTGATTCTGAGAATATTATTGAGTTCGATGTTGATTTGACTCGTTTTGCTTTCAGCATCAGATCTCTTTTTCGCAGTGTCGTTGTAGGTTGTTACTTTATTTTCAAGTTCCCGTATAAATGACGCTGTGCGGTCTGTTTCGGGCAGTTGAAATCCGGATTCGCTGAGCTCTTTTGTCAGGATTTGCTCCAGTTCGTCGTTCCTGCTTTTAATTTCAGTTCCCGTTTTGATACATTCCTCCATGTGTTTTTCAATAGCCTGATTAGCGGTTGAAAGCCGTATTTGTTCTTTCTGTAGGCCTGTAATCATTTCATCGATGCTTTTTGTCAGAACCGACTTTTCGTCTTTGCGTTTCAGGCAGTTCTGTATTTCGGTCATCAGAGCAGATGTCTCCTGCTGTTTTTTTTCGGTTTCATTCAAAGCGGCTGTCATGGCCGTTTTTTCATTAATTCCGAAATCCGGTTTTTTTTCGGTGAACTGTCTTGTTACCTTTTCGAGTGTTTCGTTGGTTTTGTTGAACTGAGTTTCTGCCAGCCGATGGGCTGTGCGGTGTTCGGTTAATTCATTGTCAAGCCTGATTTGCTGGTTTTGCAGGATGACGAGTTGCGTTTTGCGTTCTTCGAGCCTTTTTTTGCTGTCCGAAATTTCTGTTTCGGCATATTTTTCCACCAGCGGATGTTCAGTAGAACCACACAGGGCACACGGCTCGCCTTTTTTCAGCTTTTTTCTTTCGGCCTCGAGGCTCACTATGTAGCGGTCTTTCTCGTACAGTGTTTCAGCATCGGTTACCAGCAGAGTGGCTGTTTCGATGTCTTTCTGAATGGACTGAAGCTGTCCGGACAGTTCATCTGTTTTCTGACGAAGACCTGCGATTATTTTTGTGTCTTCCTGCTGCTTTTTGGTAAGTTCGCAGTGGTTTTCCGAAAAGGTAATCAGTTCGGCAATGAAAGTCTTCCGTTCTGTGAGCTTGTTGTTTTCCCTGAACAGTTCTTCCACGTTGTTTTTTTTTAGAAAATTCTCCAGTATTTTTATATCCCCTACCAGCAAATCCAGTTTTTCCTGCTCTGATTTCAGCGATTTTCCGGTTTTTTCTATTCCGGATGTGTTTTCAGTTATGTTTTTCCTCGATTCGGCGATGTCTTTTTTAAGTTCTGTAAGTCTTTGGAGGTTGCTTTGACGCTGTGTGAGCTGTGAATTCCAGCGTCCGAGTTGCTTTTCAAAGGCAGGAATATTCGGATTGTTTTGCAGGTACTTCTCGTATTGCTCCAGCAACAGCTTTTGCTCCGCAAGTTCCTTATTCTTAGCTTCCTCCTCTTTCTTAAGTTGGAGTAAAGTCCGGTTTATTTCTTCTTTCCGGGTTCTTTTTTCTTCATAATTCTTCAGGTGTGAGCTAATCTGTGTGTCGAGTTCTTTAACTTTTTCCAGTTTGGGCTGCCATTGCCTGGCCGATAGTTCATGCTCATCAGTGCGCAGTTTGCAGTTTTTCACTTCTCTTTGAGCCTGTGTCAACTTCGTTTCGAGTTCCTCCAGCTCCTTTTCAATTTCTGCTATCCGGTTTTTTTTGATTTCAATCTCCTTTTCCAACCTGAGTACTTCGGTCAGCGTGGGTTGCAGTGGTTCTGCCCACTCGTGTCTTTCCAGTAGATAAAAATCTGCTGCATGTTGTGTTTTTTCCAGCTCCAGGGTGTTTCTTTCGTTCTCAATCTTCTGTTTTTGCAGTTGAAGCTTGTTTCGCTGTTCGTACCATTTCAGCAGTTCTTCCGTTTTTTTTAGCTCGTCGTTAAGTTCTTCCGAGTTTTTAGCCAGCCGGACTTTTTCTGCTTCCAGTTGTTCGGTTACTTCCCGGCTGAGCAAATCGTCGGTGTTGATCCGGCTTTTGATTTGTTCGAGCTGTTTTCTTTCGACCGAAATCCGGTTCTTGAGTGTTTCTCCAATTTTGCGGTATATTTCGTCGCCGGCAATCTGCTGCAGCAGCAATCCTTTTTCGGCGTTTCTGGCCGAGAGAAATGCCGCGAATTCACCCTGAGCGAGTAATACGGAGCGCAGAAACTGCTCGTAGTTGAGCCGGGTGATTTCCACAATTTTTTCGTCGCATCCTGTTTTGGTTTCAGCAAGTATTTTTCCTGTGCTCAGATTTTTCAACCTGACGGTTTCCACGGGTTTATTCAGCTGCCGGCCGTTGTTTGTTGCCGTGCGGATGTCCCAGTGTGCCTCGTAGCGCTCGTTACGGACTTCCAGGGTTACTCTTGCCAGCGCGGTGGCAGCTCCGTAGCTCACTGCATCTTCGAGCTTCCCGGTGAATCCTGATTTTTCAAACCGGGGTACCTTTCGATAAAGGGCTATGGTAATGGCATCGAGGAGCGTAGTCTTGCCCGCTCCGGTAGGTCCGGTAATGGCAAAGAGACCCACATCCTCAAAACGGGAATGCTCAAAGTCAATCACTATGGGGCTTTCGCATTTCAGCGAGTTGATATTTTGCAGTTCTATCTTTAGTATCTTCATGTGTTAGTGGTTGGTTTACAGTTAATAATCCCTTACTTCGTACGGGAATCAGGGATTTTCCGGATTCAGTGCGGTCTGCAGTATTTCGTTGAAGGCATCGAGCATTTCCGGTCTTTCATTCAGATCCAGGTTCTGTTCTTCGCACCTGAGTTTGAAAACATCCAGCGGCTTAAAACCTGTGATGTGCTGCGCATTTTCCACCAGACTTTTCAGCCTGTCGATTTTTTTTTCGTCCTTTACAGTAATTTTGAGAACTTCGGATTTTAAATGTTCAGCAAATTTGTTTATTTCCCGATAACCGGTGGCTGCCTCTTTTTCGTTGTTCAGAATAACTTCCACCCAGGGTGTCAGCGAATTGTTTTCCTCGTCGAGTTTTTCAAGCTGTGCTTTACAGCTTTCCACCGAACCCTCCAGCTGAAGAATTTTACGAAACACGGGAATAGTTGTTTCCGTAATAATTAACGGTTTGCCGGTTTCGATGAGGATGATTTTTTTCTCCTGGTTTGTTTCGCTGAAACTAAGCATGTACGGCGAACCCGAATAACGGATGTGCTCACGGCCGCCCACGCGCTGAGCACGGTGAAGGTGTCCCAGCGCCACATAATCAAATACAGTGGGGAAATCTTCGGCTCCGATATCACCCAGATTACCCACGTAGATGCTTTGCTCGCTTTCTGAAGTGCGCCCGCCTACAGCAAACAGATGCCCCATACCAATCACGGTGGTATTTGCAGATTTCATTCGTTCACATGATTCGGCTGCTTCACCGAAATGGCTTATCAGGGCAGTTTTGTAGCGGTTGACGATTTCATCGGCCGTTTCGGCTGCCACGGCACGTCGTATATCCTGATCGCGCAGGTAGGGGATTGCCGCCACTATAAGTTCCTCATTATCACGCGTTAGTTTGAAAATCTCATCGCTAATCGGCTCGGTGGCTTTACCAACCACACGGATTGAAAGTGCATTCAGCAACTCTTTGGGTGCATTCAGTGTGCTTGGCGCATCGTGATTGCCTCCGGTGATGATTACTTCGCGGCAACAACTGTGGTGAAGCCGTATCAGAAAATCATAGTAGAGTTTCTGTGCGTTGGCCGAAGGAACTCCCACATCGAAAATGTCGCCCGAAATGAGCAGAACATCGATAGAGTTAGCTTCAATGTAGTCCGGCAGCCATTCGAGAAAGAGCGACTGTTCCTCCAGCTGCGACTGGTCGAGCAGGCGGTGACCCAAATGCCAGTCGGAAGTATGTAGTATTTTCATGGAGATTTAAATGATGTTTTTTTTTGTTTTAAATATCATCAGGATGGCAAGTGTTGTTCAGAAAATTTAATATTTCATTCAATTTCTTACGGCAGATGATTCGTTGTAAGGTTTTGGAAATTCTACCGAATCCACATACCAGAAATCCCATTGATGAACAAAACCGAATTTTCCTTTTCCGACAAACCGGAATAAATCCGACTCACCTTCTACTTTTGCCTGAATGTCGCATTCAAAACCGACCTCTGCTTTTGCGGTCTCAAGGTTATAATTCAGGCTCTCAATCTCAAACTTCTGTACATCAAAACGGCTGAATGCATCTCTGAAATGCTTGTGCCAGTCGCTTTTTGAAGCATCGGAGCTGATTTCGTGCAGGTAGTCGTCCGAAGTTTTATCCAGGTAAGATTGTATGAAATCATTTGCGTAGCGGTTGAGATCATATTCGTGGTTGGGGTGAAATTCTTCGTACGTGTAACAGGACATCATTCCCTCAATACGTACGTCGTCAATTTCTTCGTTGAATAATTCTTCAGTAATAAAACGGTAAAGTTCATCATCCGGAACCTCGCAAATAGTATCCAGACTAATCTGATTTTTTTCCATCAACGTGTACATACGCTCCAGTTCCGCACTGATTTCTTCCGGTTGCAGGTTCTCAACCCTACGGAAGACCGGTTTGCCAAGAAATTCGTAAACGGTGGTTTTCTTTGTATTTTTCCAGGCGTTTTCAAATTCCATAATGTGTTTTAAGAAATCGTTTTCCATTTCAGGCGACAAGTCCGGGCTGCTCCATTGACTTGCTGCCCCGAATTCTTCTTCCATCTTCTTTTTTAATTCTTCGTTTTCCTGCCGGATTTGATTTTTTTTGTTTGAATTTTTGTCGGTCATAGTGGTTTCTGTAATAAGGTTTATATATAGTTATAATTCATGGCTTTCAGTGAGTTCTCTTCGAAATTTTCAGAATGATACGCCCTTGTATTCGTTTACTCAACAAATATACAGATTTATTTTTATCCCCGCTTTCTCTCCGGAATAAAATCCAACTTCATGAGCAGTACTCCGTTTTATTTTTATGAATTTAACCGGTTATTTCTTACGTAAATGTTGCTTTATCCAATCTTTTGGATAGACATGAACCGAAATCGGTGGAAATATCAGAACTATTTATTACTTTTGCTAACCCAATTCAGAAACGGATTATGCTGATTTTCGACAACATACTTTTTGCTACGTTCATACCCCAGATACTGATGTTTCTGGGTTTTGTTGCCTGTGTTTCGGCATCTTATCTGTACCCGCCGCCTGAACCGGAAAAGGAAACCATGTCCGAATACAGACCGGCTACAATTGTTGCTGATAATGTGAGTCACAGCAAAACTTTTCTGTTTACGGACTATGACTTTTTTGCAAATCCTGCAGTTACTCAGGCTGACAGCAGCGATCCAAACATTCCGCATATCAGCCGATCCGTTTATCCGTTAGTCACAACTTCACTCTCTGCTGACGGGTCTGATTTTCTGCTTTTTACGCGCCCTCCTCCTGTTTTTTACAAATTAGCATAAAAAATTCTTCAATCAGTTTTCTGGTTTTTGGTATGATGCGGGTTTTTGCAAATTTACTTTTGCTTAAACAGCTCTTTTATAACTATTTGTAAAAAATAAATTATTCAAAAATGAAAAAAATATTATTTAGTGTTTTGGCTTTAGCATGCATTGGTATTCCGGCTTATGCACTTGAAAACGACAGTTTAAAGACAATCCGTCTTGGACAGGTGGACGTGTACAGTCCTAAGGAAACCAACCTGCAAAACGCTCCCGTTTCATCGACAACGCTCGGTGCCGACAAAATCAATCAGTCGCAAATTTTTTCCATCAGGGACATAAGCGGCGTGGTACCCAACTTTTTCATCCCCGATTACGGTTCCTGCATGTCGGCCAGTCCGTATGTTCGCGGTGTGGGTTCGCGTAACAGCGGACAGTCCATTGCTTTGTATGTGGATAATGTGCCATACCCCGAGAAGTCGGCTTTTGACTTCGAACTGTATGACCTGGCTCAGATTGAAGTGTTGCGCGGTCCACAGGGTACACTTTACGGCCGAAACAGCATAGGAGGTATTGTTAATATGTACACCCTGTCGCCGCTCAACTATCAGGGTGTGCGGGCATCGGTCACTGCCGGAAACTACGGTATGATGCAGGCTAAAGCATCGTATTATACCAAATTGGGTGAAAAAACCGGATTTTCGGCCGGCGGTTATTACGGAAAGCACGACGGATTTTATAAAAATGATTACACCTCGAAAAATTTGGATGCCGAAAAAACGGCCGGTGCGCGTGTGAAATTTGCCTGGACACCCACACAGGCACTGAAACTGGAGTACGCCACCAACTTCGATTATGTTGATCAGGGTGCGTTCCCTTACGGACTGTACAATGCCGAAAGCCGGACGGTAGCCAATCCGAATTTCAACGACGCGAGCAGTTACCGACGGAAAACCTGGAATAACAGCCTGTCATCCAAATATATTTTTGATAATATGACATTGACGGTTTCGCTCGCCCATCAGTATTTCGATGATCAGATGAATCTCGATCAGGATTTTTCACCGGCATCCATATTCACCCTGCAGCAAAACCAAAAACAGCAGATGCTGAACGGAGAAGCGGTACTGAAATCGGCTATGAAAAGCAATTATAGCTGGTTATTCGGTCTGAATGGTTTCGGACAACGGCTCGATACTTCGGCTCCAGTGAGTTTCCGGGAAGATGGAATTCGTACCATTCTTCAGCCGGTGTTTACGAAAATCGGACAGGCATCCGGCATGACAATGACGATCAAAAATCCTACGCTTGATATCCCGGGTACGTACGATACCAAACGGGGCGGAGGAGCCATGTTTCACCAATCCACATTCCGGAATATATTGGTCGATGGACTTTCGCTTACCGTTGGCGCACGTCTGGACATTGAAAAGGTGGCGCTGGACTACAACTCGAGCTCCTACCTGGACATCGAAGCCAAAAGAGGCCAGATAGTAATGGGAACACAGCGTGCAACAGCCGAACTGATCGGCACTGCCGATACTACATTTGTGGAATTTCTGCCAAAAGCAGCGCTGAAATACGAGTGGGACCATATGAACTTTATTTATGGGAGTGTATCACGCGGCTATAAAACCGGCGGATTTAATATTCAGATGATATCCGACCTGGTCAGAGACAAATTGCAAAACACCCGTCCGGGAGCTCCTGCACAGGAAACAGATGTGAAACATGCCGTCATGTACCAACCCGAGCATAGCTGGAACTACGAAGCAGGCATTCAAAATGCTTTTCTGGATAGAAAACTCCGCACTTCGCTCACACTTTTCTACATGGATATCAAAGGACTTCAGCTCACCGAATTCGTAGCCAGCGGAGCCGGCAGAATGCTTACCAATGCCGGAACGGCTGTGAGCAAAGGGCTGGAGGTTTCGGCTGATATGAAAATCAGCAAGGAGCTGAACGCCGGACTGAACTACGGATATGCTCACGCATCATTCAATAATTACACACAGGTGGAAACGCTAAACGGACAGCCGGCTGAAGTGGATTACTCCGGCAAGATTGTGCCTTATGCACCCCAACAAACAGCCAACATCTACCTGAATTACGTGAAGACATTCGAAAACTCATTTATTTCACAGTTTTATGGAAATATTTCATACAATGGTATCGGTAAAATCTACTGGCAGGAATCCAATGAAACTGCTCAGGATTTTTACAGCCTGGTGAATGCAAAACTGGGAGTCAGGAAGAATGCTTTCGGTTTGGAATTGTGGGGTAAAAACCTGTTGAATACAACTTATAATGCATTTTATTTCGAATCATTCGGCAACAAATTTTTCCAGAAAGGAAAACCTCTCCAATTTGGAGCACGGCTCACGCTCGAAATCTGATCCAAAAACAAATATATACTGAACAACCGGCAATACGTGTGAAAATGGGTATTGCCGGTTGTTGGTTTAAAAAACTTATAAAACCGGTGGTATTCCAATGGAATGGATTATTAATAAAAACAGTACCTGAAAATATAATTCGACATTTAATATTTCAAACTGTTAATAATGCCTCGTATTAACTGTCAGTTTATCAAATAAATGAAGATTTTGTATCTTTTTGTAATGTTAAAGTTATGTTAAAAATTTTAGTATTGTGAACTTTCTCATAAACTAT
>ERZ1645189.26-NODE-26-length-37832-cov-6.476427_pt1 | contig 37832 bp, 32 predicted proteins | sample MGYA00575350_ERZ1645189 | MGnify/ENA primary metagenome ERZ1645189 (study PRJEB40845, sample SAMN11283421) | freshwater sediment metagenome | isolation source: river sediment | host: Sediment | place: India: Jajmau, Kanpur | collected 2015-12-17 ...
TCTCGGGAGTTCAGGAACGCCTTCTGTAATGGTTGTAAATAAATAGGGAGAACTTGTTTTTGGTCATACTGAGGACAGGTATAAATTGTCTGAATTTATTAAAAGTGTGCTGGGAGATCCATCAGAGAGATACAGGTCATCCGATTTTTCAAAAGATGGCGAGGTTGTTACATTACAAAAGGCATCTGTTGGTAAAGGGATTAATATTACTATCCTTGGAGATGGATTTGCAGACAGGGATATGGCAAATAATGGCAAATATGAGACCAGGGCCAGGGGGGCTATGGAGGCAATTTTTTCTGTGGAACCTGCAAAATCACTCAGGAGCAGATTTAATGTCTATTGTATTAAAGCAGTTTCGATTGATGAGACCATTGGTGAAAGTTATGAAACAGCCTTTTCATCAAAATATGGTGACGGTTCTTTTATTAGTGGCAATCTCTCCAAAATTGAAGAGTATGCTCTTAAGGTACCCGGAGTAACTAAAATTGACAACATGGTAGTGCTTAATATTCTGAACGATCCTAAGCATGCCGGGACATGTTACTATTATACAGGTAATTCATCAATCTGCTTTTGCCCTACTGTAGGATTTGACAAAACCTATTTTTCTCAGGTAGTTATGCACGAAGTGGTGGGTCATGGTGTTGGAAAACTTGCCGACGAGTATTACTACTACGGAACCATAGCACCTTCTGAGCTAGATGTCTATGTGTCAGATTATCAAAAATATGGGTGGTGGGCCAATGTAGATTTCACAAATGATCCGGCTAAGGTTAAGTGGAAAGCGTTTCTTTCAAATCCTCTCTATACAGGAAAAGTTGGGATTTTTGAAGGGGGATTTACTTTTCAATTAGGTGTATACCGGCCGTCACAGACAAGTATAATGCAGGACTATTCATATGAATTTAATGCACCTTCAAGAGCGGCTATCTATAAAAGAGTCATGGAGTTGTCCGGAGAGGGCTACAGCTTTGAAAAATTCCTGGAATATGATGCTGTTAACAGAAACGCAAGCAACGCCAGCCTTACCAAATCACCACTCTTCCTCAAAAAATATGTAAATCTTTCACCTCCGGTTGTAATTAGTAGAAGATAATCGAAACATGGTTAGAAATGTTTGATATTGTTAGTATTAGCAGTTATCTGTATCAGCTAAGGAAAACGTTGGCTCCCGAAGAGGGAGGGGACCCGCCGAAGGTGGGGAGGATTTTCCGGGCTGATACAGATAACGGATAATTGACACAAAAAAAGGCCGACCAAATTGGTCAGCCTTCTCTGTTTACCGGAGGTGGAAGATTACATCATTCCGCCCATTCCACCCATTCCGGGAGCTCCGCCGCCCATTGGCATCGGGTTCTCCTCTTTCTTCTCTGCGAGTACACACTCGGTAGTGAGGAACATTCCTGCTACTGATGCTGCGTTCTCGAGAGCGATGCGGGTTACCTTGGTTGGGTCAATAACTCCTGCCTTGTAAAGGTGCTCGTATTTGTCTGTGCGTGCGTTGTAACCAAAGTCGGCCTTACCCTCTTTAACCTTCTGGATAACGATGCTGCCTTCAACGCCTGCATTCTCAACGATCATTCTCAACGGCTCTTCGATTGCACGTGCGATAATTGCGATACCTGTGTTCTCGTCGTCGTTGTCGCCCTTAAGGGTTTTGAGAGCCTCGATTGCACGGATATATGCTACTCCGCCGCCAGGTACGATTCCCTCTTCAACAGCTGCACGGGTTGCGCTGAGTGCGTCGTCTACGCGGTCTTTCTTCTCTTTCATCTCCATTTCTGAAGCTGCACCTACATAGAGAACTGCAACGCCACCTGCGAGTTTTGCAAGACGCTCCTGGAGCTTCTCACGGTCGTAGTCGCTTGTGGTTGTCTCCATCTGCTTGCGAATCTGAGCAACTCTCTTGTCGATTGCATCTTTGTCGCCGGCTCCGTTAACAACTGTGGTGTTCTCTTTGTCAATTGTGATTTTTTCGGCCTTACCAAGCATCTCAATTGTTGCTGCATCAAGGCGGAGTCCCTTCTCTTCCGAGATAACTGTTCCGCCTGTAAGGATTGCGATATCCTCAAGCATCTCTTTTCTTCTGTCGCCAAAGCCCGGAGCTTTAACTGCGGCAATTTTGAGTGTTCCGCGAAGGCGGTTAACAACCAGTGTTGCGAGTGCCTCTCCGTCTACATCTTCTGCGATGATAACGAGAGCTCTTCCGCTTTGAGCAACCGGCTCGAGTACCGGAAGAAGGTCTTTCATTGTTGAGATCTTCTTGTCTGTGATAAGGATGAACGGATTCTCCATTACAGCCTCCATCTTCTCAGGGTTGGTCATGAAGTAAGGTGAGATGTATCCGCGGTCGAACTGCATTCCCTCTACAACCTTAACCTCTGTATCTGTACCTTTTGCCTCCTCAACTGTGATAACACCCTCTTTCTTAACTTTGCTCATTGCCTCGGCAATCAGTTTACCGATAGTAATGTCATTGTTTGCAGAGATGGTTGCAACCTGCTCAATTTTGGTGATATCGTCACCAACTGACTGGCTCTGGCTCTTGAGTGAAGTTACAACAGCCTCAACAGCTTTGTCGATACCTCTTTTAAGATCCATAGGGTTTGCGCCTGCTGTTACGTTCTTAAGACCAACAGTGATAATTGACTGTGCAAGAACTGTTGCTGTGGTTGTACCATCACCTGCCTGATCTGCAGTTTTTGAGGCAACCTCTTTAACCATTTGTGCACCCATGTTTGCAAAACGATCTTCAAGCTCAATCTCCTTTGCAACCGATACACCATCCTTGGTAATCTGAGGTGAGCCGTATTTCTTGTCAATAACAACGTTTCTGCCCTTTGGGCCAAGTGTAACCTTAACGGCGTTTGCCAAAGCATCAACGCCCTCTTTCATGAGATTGCGTGCCTCGAGGTTGAATTTTATCTCTTTTGCCATAATATCTGATTGTTTATGTTTTAATGATTAATTAAGAACTGCGAGAATGTCTGACTGACGCATCATAAGATAGTCTTTGCCATCTACATTGATCTCTGTTCCGGCGTATTTGCCGTAAAGAACATTGTCACCAACTTTAAGTTCCATTGGCTCGTCCTTTTTACCAGTACCAACGGCAACAACTTTGCCTGCCTGAGGTTTTTCCTTGGCTGTGTCGGGAATGTAAATGCCGCTTGCTGTTTTTGTTTCAGCCTCTTTAGGCTCTACTAAAACTCTGTCTGCTAAAGGTTTTACGTTCATAATTAAGTAATTTGATTAATTATATTTATTATTAGTTTGTGTTAATTTTTTCAATGTTGAACTAACACAAAAGAGGTGCCAAATGCAAATACTGCCAATTTGGCGGTGTCAGATTAAAAAAATAGATATATTTGCACGCCTTATCCGGAGGGGTTCTCTCTCCCTAAGACATCTAATACTTTGATTTTATGATTTATATTATCATGCCCGTGATTTTTATCATCGGGATAATAGCGATTGCATTTGAAGACGCACTTCGGATCAACAAGGCTGCTTTGGCCATTGGTATGAGTGTGCTGCTTTGGATTATGGTACTTGCAGACGGAGCAAACATGTTTAACATGAATGGCTCTGATATGCTTGAAACTATGATTAAGAATATTCCCTCTTTTGCAGAATTGTCTGTTCATGAACAGGTTCACAAGTTTCTGGAGTTTTCTATTATTGAGTCTCTTGGAGATGTCTCTGCAACTCTTTTCTTTGTTCTTGGTTCGATGGCAATTATTGAACTTGTCGATTCTCACGGCGGGTTTGAAGTAATTGTTAATTCTATTAAAACCAGAAATAAAAGGAAACTGTTGTGGGTAATTTCATTTCTGACCTTTTTCCTCTCTTCAATTCTGGGAAATCTGGCTACAGTTATTGTAATTATTGCTCTTCTGAGGAGAATAGTTGGTGACAGGGAAGACAGGCTTATATATGCCGGTATGACTATTATTGCAGCAAACGCTGGTGGTGCTTGGTCTCCCATAGGTGATGTAACAACGCTCCTCTTATGGACCGGCGGTACGGTTACAGTTCTTCATCAGGTTACACATGTCATTCTTCCAAGCCTGGTAATGATGAGCGTACCTTTGCTTTACACTACCTTTTCATTTAAAAAGGATGCAGTTTGCAAAAGTCCCAAACAGGAGAAGCCGGATCCGTTTTTAGCCAAGATAGACCCCCGCTTCAAAAGAATGCTGCTTATTACCGGACTTGTATCTTTAGGTTCAATTCCTGTACTGCAGAGTCTTCTTCATTTGCCTCCGTTTATGGGAATACTTCTTGGACTTGCAGTAATGTGGGTCATGACAGACCGCAGATGGGCTGTAAGACAGATTCCTGTTATTCAGGACCTGAGGGTGCAGAGAGTATTTTCAAGGATTGATGTTCCAACCGTTCTCTTTTTCCTGGGTATTCTCATGTCTGTGGCATCTCTTAAAACAGCAGGCCACCTGGGACAGATGTCGGGATTTCTTGATGCTGTAATGCCATCTCCGGAGGTAATAAGTATGGTTCTAGGTATCACATCTTCGTTTCTGGATAACGTAGCACTGGTAGCAGGTACTATTGGTATGTACCCGCTGGCCGCTGCAGGCCCTTTCATGACAGACAGCTCTTTCTGGACATTTCTGGCATATTGCGCCGTAACAGGAGGCAGTATACTTATTATTGGGTCTGCTTCAGGTGTAACTGTTATGGGGCTTGAGAAAATTCCATTCGGCTATTACCTTAAAAAATTCTCCCTGCCGGCTCTTATCGGTTACTTTGCCGGAGCAGCAGTATATCTCATGCTGTTCTGAAAGGTATGATAGTCTGATATTCTCCTTATATTTGCGTATAAAGAGGAATATTATCAATGGACGATAACGAAAAATTTATGAAGGCCGCCCTGCAGGAGGCAATGAAGGCACTGGATTCAGATGAGGTGCCGGTGGGTGCAGTGGTTGTTTGTGAAGGGAGGATAGTTGCGCGTGCCCATAATCTTACCGAGAGGCTTAATGACCCTACAGCACACGCAGAGATGCAGGCTATTACAATGGCTACATCTGCATTTGGCGGCAAATATCTTGAAACCTGTACACTTTATGTAACTCTTGAGCCATGTTCAATGTGTGCTGCTGCACTCAGCTGGGCGCAAATTGGCAAGATTGTATACGGAGCTTCCGACCCAAAAAGAGGATTCTCTCTCTATTCGCCATCTCTTCTTCATCCCAAAACAATAGTGGAAAAAGGGATTCTGGAAGATGAGTGCTCGTCACTGGTTAAGAATTTCTTTAAATCTAAACGGGGCTGAGATGGTTGAGCTAATTCAGGACTATGGTTTTCTGGGGTTGTTTATGGGTGCCTTTCTGGCAGCAACGGTTGTGCCTTTCAGCTCAGATATTTTAATGGTTGGAATGCTGCTTGGAGGAATGAACCCTCTGCTGGCGTTCATATCTGCAACGCTTGGAAACTGGCTGGGCGGGCTTACCTCATATTATGTGGGACACCTCGGAAAATGGGACTGGATTGAGCGGTGGTTCAGGGTTAAGGAGGAGAGTCTGGTCCGGCAAAAACACTGGATAGACAAATACGGAAGCATTATAGCCTTTTTTAGCTGGGTACCCTTTGCAGGAGATCTTCTGGCGGTTGCACTCGGCTTTTACAGAGTCAATTTCAGCAAAACGGCAATCTATATGTTACTGGGTAAAGCTGTGCGCTTTGCCTTCTGGGTTTTGCTGTACCAGCTGTTTGGCGAATCGGTTCTTGACCTAAAGTTTCTATAATTTTTTTGCACTTTTTAAAAAAAGCAATATATTTGCACCCTCAAACAAGAACCATATTGACCTATGGTGTAATGGTAGCACTACTGATTTTGGTTCAGTCAGTCTAGGTTCGAGTCCTGGTAGGTCAACTTGAGAACGGAAGGTGTTTCAGCAGATTGTTGAAACACCTTTTTTCTATCTTTGCTACTGAAATGAACAGCAAACACTACGACATATCTGTTATTATGCCCGTTTTCCGGGCAGAGGGTCATATTGAAAAGACCGTATCTTCAGTTATTGCGCAGACCTTTAAGAATTTTGAGCTGATTCTTGTGGACGACAGGGGCGGGGACGCAAGTGTTAAAAAGGCCGAAGCTCTCCTTGGGTCGTCTGAATTAAAGGATAGCTACAGAGTAGTGGTGAATCCCTCAAATATGGGAGTATCCCTTTCAAGGGGAAGGGGTCTTGAAGTGGCAACAGGAGAGTATGTAATTCATCTGGATGCCGATGACTTCTTTGAACCGGAGATGCTTGAAATCATGTTCCGCAAGGCAGTCGGGGAGGCAGCAGATATGGTTATATGTGGTTTTGTCAAGGAGCTGGAGGAGTCTGAAATTCCCCGCGGGGCTGTTCAGTATGCCGGAAAGGGAGAGCTGAGTTTAAATTCATTCAGGGGGAAGGAGGAGTATATAAGGCTGATGCTTGATAACTCGAGGCCTTCTGCTTTATGGAACAAGCTTGTAAAAAGGGATTTGTACGAAAGAGGTGCGGTAAAGTTTGACAAAGATCTCAGGGACGATCTTTCTGTTTCACCGCTGCTTGTGCTGGCCGCGGAAAAAATTGCCTTCTGCAATCTGCCGCTGGTTCACTATGTCATGTATAACACCTCTTCTGTTTCTGCTACAACAGGACATCTTCTGCTAATTGCAGAGACGCTCAGGTTCCTTGAAAAACGGCTTGAGGCGGCAGGTGTAAATGTCCGCAGAGAGCTTTTTGCATATAAAAACCAGACACGCAGGCGACTGCTATTGCATAAGAAGGTAAAGGGGAGTGAGGTGAAAGAGTATCTGTCCCTTTTCCCTGAAATAAACGGTGAGATTCTCTCAGGAAACAATCCTGAACGTAAGTTCCACTACAGGGTATTTGCAAGGATTACAGCCGGAGGCGATTCGGCACTCTTCAGACTTACCAGATTTTTGCTGAAATTTATTTAACCAGCTCAAGCAACCTCTCTGCTCTCTTTTCAAAGGTAAAGTGAGTGCGGATTCTCTCTGCCTGTGCTATGTTGTCTTTGTGGGCAAGGGCATTCTCCACAGCCTCCTTTGCGCTTTCCAGCGCACTGTTCTCTCCGGATGATTTAAAGTTGTCACCAAAAAGTGCAAAAACCGACTCCCCGAACTCCCCGGTAACTTCAGGCATTCCGCCTACTCTTGTAATTACGGGAATGCATCCGTGAATCATTGCCTCTGCAAGTGCCAGGGAGAAGCTCTCTCTTCTTGACAGCTGACAGTATACATGCGATTTTGAATAGAACTTACGCAGCTGAGAGTGATCTACTTTGGGCAGAATTGAGAGGTTTGCCGGAATTTTGCCTGTAAGGAACCAGATTCTGTCCATGTTTGCACCAACAAGAGTAAACTGATACTGAGGCATGGCTGCCGCAAGGGCAATAAATCTGTCAACTCCTTTTATGTGAAATGCCTGTGGTGAAGTGGCAAGTGCCACGCAGAGAACCTGACGGGGCCCCGCAGATTTTCTTACCTGAGCGGGTTCGAATCTTATTCCGTTATAGAGCACCTCAGTGGCAGAGCCCGGAGCTACGGCCCTTACTACTCTCTCAACATATTTTGAAACGCACAGGTTAAGAGTGGCCATCTTCATTGACATCCTGGTCATGAAACCACGGAGAGGATTTACAAAGCTTCCGTATTTATACTTTTTAACACGGCATGTGTCGTATCCGCCTATAACGAGCAGGCATCTCTTACCAGCAAGCTTTGCAAAAAGAGCAGGCAGAAATGAGTGGTAATCTGCAAACCAGATGTACACAACATCGTAAGATTTAATGTTTGCAAGGAGAAAGAAAAACTCTTTGATAAGAGCAAAGAGCTGCTTTGACGGGGTTGAGTTATCTACCTCCAGAGATGTAACTATATGCCTGCCGGAGAGGATATCCAGATCTCCGTTTATGAAGGTGGAACTTCTGGTATAAATGAACAGAATCCGGCTCGATTTTTCTTCCATTATTTTGCTTTGTGAACCAGAATTGCGTTGGCTACTTTTCTCTGGCCCATATTGTCAAACAGTTTGTTGTCTGACGGGTGATTTACAACTCCGTTATCTGAGCCTCCGGCAACATACATTGTAGTTGAACCGCCTCCGTCAAGATTTATTGCATACCGGGCACCAAGCCATTTCATTATTTTCTGAAGTTCTGTAAGGGAGAGTCCTGCAGCCTGGGTGCTGCGGCCGTCTGCTGTTAACAGAATAACAGTTCCGTCTGACTTTTTCCCAACAGCAGTACGGGGGTGACGGGCTGTGTAGAAGGAGGACTTCTCAAGTTTTAGATCTCTGTCCTCTACTCTTAGGATTGGTCCTGTAGTTATTACCTCCTGTGCCTGAATGTATTTTTCCCACTCCTTAAGTTCATCGGCCTTAAGAATAAAGAGTTGGTCATTGAAAATTGCGATGGCTCCCAGCTGGTGCATTGCTCTCTGATTCCCGGTTACAGTGTTTGGAGCCAGCTGGCGGTTGTCTTTCCTGATATAGTCCACAGAGTTATAATCCTCTGTGTTGTGGGTGTAGTTGAATTTAAAGAAAGATCCGTTTATTGCAGCAACAGCTCCTGCCTCTGAGGCCATAAGGCTGGTCTCTTTAAGCACGGGGCTTGCAAATATTTCAATTTTGTTACCGGTACCGGGTTTTATCTCAATTACAGAGATATACTGATTTGATGAAAAGAGCTCTCCTGAGGCAAAATGTGTCCATTTATGCTCAATGCCCTGTGAAACTGTTTTGCTGCCCCAGAGTGCTCCGGCAAATGTTACCGAATCACTTTGCCCCTTTGCGGTTAAACTAAGGAGAATGAGCAGCGGTAAAAGAATTCTCTTCATTTTACTGAATTTCAATAATTGCTTCAGAAACGTTGATTATATAGTCGCCGGCCTTTTCACACTCGGCAACAATGTCCATATAGTATACACCGGTCTGGTAACCGTATGTATTATTTTCAAGATTGAACAGGTGCTCCTCCTTAAGGATATTTCTGTATTCGTTTATCTGCTCCTCAGAATCTACTGCATTCGCTATACCGTCCAGCTGAGTGTAGCCTTTGTCCAGGTTCTCAATCATATTGTCAAAAGCCTTTTCAAGAAGGACAAACATATGGTCAAGCTTTCCGCAGACATCTGTATTGAATGACTTTTTGTGTACACGAAGCCTGTTAAGGATTCTGGCAATGTTGTAGCCTGAGTCTCCCATGCTCTCAATTTCGCTGATGATCTTGTACATGGCCTGGAGTCTTCTTCCGCTCTCTTCACTAAGTTCGCTTTCAGACACATTGTTCAGATAATTTGCAATTTCGAGCTCTACCTTGTCGGTAATCTGTTCGTAATGCTCAATTTTATTGTAAAGTTCATCGAACTTGTCTGTGTCGCAAAGTCTGAGTGCCTCACGGGCATAAACAAACTGCTGTTTTTCCAGTTTGGCAAAGTCTGTTATCTCCTGCTTTGCCTGTGAAAGAGAAAGTTCGGCTGTGCTTAAGACACCTCCCTGAATATATTTGAGACGGAATACCTCCTCTTTCTCCTTGCTCTTAATAATTGAACTAACAAGTTTTACAATCTGAGGGGTAAACCCAACCAGAATGAGAGTGTTTGTTAGGTTAAAGAGTGTGTGGAGGAATGAAATTCCGTAAAGGATGGCCTCCGGATTTGTATAGGGGTCAATTCCAAATGTGAAGATTGTAATTTTTGAAACGCACCACAATACTGGCCTGTAAAGTGAGAGCACCCAGATTACTCCGAATATGTTGAAAACAGTGTGTGCCAGGGCCGCCCTCCGGGCAGATACGTTTGCGACAGATGCCGCAATATTTGCTGTTATTGTTGTTCCAATGTTTTCACCCAGCACCATAGCCGCAGCCATTTCAAACGGAATCCACCCGTAACTGGCCATGACAAGCGTAAGTGCCATGGTTGCACTTGATGACTGCATGACAATCGTCAGCAGTGTGCCTATCATTACAAATCCCAGCACAGACAGGAATCCGGAATGAGTCCACGACTGAAGGAATGCAAAAATCTCGGGGTTTGCCTTAAGATCCGGAACGGAGTCTTTCAGGAATGCCAGCCCAAGGAAAAGGAGTGCAAATCCAATGATAAGTTCGCCAAGTGATTTTCTTTTCTTTGATTTGAACATCATGAAAACAAAACCGATTCCCACAAGAGGAATCGATATGGTAGAGATGTCAAACTTAAACCCAAGAAGAGAAATGATCCAGGCGGTAACTGTTGTTCCAATGTTAGCACCCATTATAACTCCAACAGACTGTGCGAGGGAGAGCAGACCTGCGTTTACAAAGCTCACAACCATAACTGTTGTGGCACTTGAAGACTGGATTATACTCGTAATAAAGAGACCAGTAAGAACTCTCTTTAAGGAGTTTGATGTCATTGCGGCAAGTATGCTGCGCATCTTCTCTCCTGCAACTTTTTGCAGACCTTCGCTCATAAGTGTCATTCCGTAGAGGAACAAGCCGAGTGAGCCTAGTAGTTTCAATACCTGAAATAGTGCGTCCATAATCGTGTAGGAATAGTTTGTGGCCACAAATATAATTCTAATTTATTACCTTCGCAATCAAAACCTGCGACGGATGAACCGCATACCATTTTTTTTATTTTTCCTGTTTCTGATGCTGTTTAATGCAGGTGAATCCTATGCTCAGTTCTACTCATCGGGAAGCGATCCTGCGGGATTGAAATGGATGGAAATCAAGACAAAAAGATACAATATAATTTATCCTCTTGAGGTGGATTCGCTGGCAAGAAGGTATGCTTTTCTCCTTGAAAAGACAGCAGATGCTGTTAACAGACCGCTCAGGGCAAAACCGCGAAGACTTCCTGTAGTTCTCCATCCCTACAACGTTCTAAGCAATGGTCTTGTGACCTGGGCACCCAGAAGGATGGAGCTGATTACAAATCCGCCTTCAACAGGGAGCTACTCCCAGAACTGGGAAAAACAGCTGGTTCTTCATGAGAGCAGGCATGTTGCCCAGATGACAATGTTTGAACAGGGAATTTTCAAGCCTGCAATGTGGCTTCTGGGCGAGCAGGCGCCTGGTCTTGGAGCGGGACTCTATATTAACAAGTGGGCACTGGAGGGCGACGCAGTCGCCTCTGAGACTGAACTCTCTTTTTCAGGCAGGGGCCGGGATCCCGGTCACCTGATCTATTTCAAGGCAGCCTTTCTTGAGGGAGATTTCAGAAACAGGCAACGGTGGGCTTTTGGATCATACAGGCAGTATACTCCTGACGATTACAGTCTGGGATATCTGCTGCACTCAACCATAAGATTCAGAACAGGCAATTACCACTTTATGGGAGACCTTACAAGAACTCTGGTTAAAAACTGGATAAATCCAAGCGGCTCATCTGTCTCTTTCAGGAAGTCTTCTGGAATGAATCTTGACCGGAATATCAGAGAGACAACAAAGCTGATGACCTCTTACTGGAGGAGGGAGGACTCTCTCAGGGCCCCGTTTACACAACTTGAAAGTGTAACCTACCGGACAAGTGATTATGTAACCTATAAATCTGTTATCCCGGTATCGTCAGATTCAGTTTATGCGGTTAAGTCAGACCTTAATGAGGCGAGGTGTCTTGTGAGGATTGATGAATCCGGCAGAGATGTGACACTCACCTTTGTTGGTAATATGGGAAGCGAACCGGTTTACAGCAGGGGAAAGATTTACTGGAATGAACTCATTCCTTCACTCAGATGGGAGCACGAAAGCTTTTCTGATATTATTGAGTTTGACCTGGCAACAGGATCAACAAAACGGCTTACCAGACATCAGAACTATTCAAATCCTGCATTCACACCGGACGGAGATACTCTTTTTGTTGTTGAGTATCACCGTGCGGGAGGGTCGTCTCTTGTTCTTATGGAACGGGCAAATCTTATGAAAAAGGTCTCTTATCCTGCCCCTGACAAAGGACAGATAAGGGAGTCAATCTCTGTTGGAGGTAAGATTTATTCTACTGTTATTACAGAAAAGGGAATGGGCATTTACCGCCTTGATCCTATTGCTGCCGAGTGGGAGAAGGTTGTGCAGGAACAGCATCAGAATATTGAGAGACTATCTGTTATGGGGAATGCCATGATCTTCTCAAGTGACCTGGAGGGAACAAATGACATATATCATTTTGAGCCGGAGAGCGGGCAGCTCAGAAGGCTTACCACATCTAAACTATCTGCAGTATCGCCATATTATTGTGACAGGGAAAAGAGTCTCTTCTTCTCTGATTATACAAAAAGCGGATATCAGCTTGTAAAGGTAAAGGCAGATGAACTGGACTGGAAACTGGCAGATTTTTCCAGGCCTCATAAATATGTTTTCGCAGACAATCTGTCACTTCAGGCGGGATTTAATATTGATACCGTTAAGGTTGAGGGGCTGTACAAATTTGAATCTAAACCTTACAACAAAGGCAGACATCTCTTCAGGTTTCATTCGTGGACTCCTATGTACATTAACATAGACAACCTCAGGAATATCACATACGATAATTTTTACGATGCAGTTTCCCTGGGAGCAACTCTCTACTCGCAGAACTCTCTGGGAACCGCTACAACAATGCTGGGATACTCATATCACAACAAGTTTCATGCAGGGCACCTCAAGTTCACATACAGGGGATTATTTCCTGTTTTCGAGTTTAAAATTGATGTGAATGACAGGGACAAGCAGAGAATCTTCCTTGTATCCGGAGATCTGTTCAACCCTCAGATGGTTACAGATACTGTTACCGGCTCTCCATTCGTAAGCGCCTCAATGCTTGCTTATGTGCCTATGAACCTCTCCAGCGGCGGGTGGTCAAGAGGGCTCATCCCGAGACTCTCGTGGAGGTATTCAAACGATGCTTTCTTCTCTTTCAGGGAGGGCAGGTATCAGGATTATCAGCATATAACACTTGGAGTACAGTATTTTCAGGTTCAGAGGATGACAAAAAGGAATATTTTTCCAAAATGGGGATACGGGGCAAATATCCAGTACAATATGATGCCTTTTGCAGGGGAGAACTTTGGTTCAACATTATATGCAAACGGATACGGCTATATGCCGGGACTGCTCAAAAATCACGGAATTAAGGTCTCTGCAGCCTTTCAGAAACAGTTTTATGATGGCAAACGGTATCTCATGAGAAATATTGCGCCATCTCCCAGAGGGTACAGCCAGCACTTTAGTATAACCTATGCGTCGGTCTTCACAGATTACGCATTTCCTGTTTACCTTGGTGACCTCACTCTCTCCAGGTATCTTTATCTAAAACGGGCGCAGATTATACCTTTCTTTGACTGGGCATACAGTCAGGGAATGAATGATTTCAGACATATGTACTCTTATGGTTCTGATTTTCTGATAGATTTTAATATCTTTAACATCTCTCTTCCGCTCACGGCTGGAGTGAGGTATATAAGAACGGGGGAGAACAGAGATGCTTTTCAGCTTGTCTTTCAAACGCCATTATTATGACACATTTCAGACATATAAATACGCTTAAGACTTTTGACTGGTTTCTCATAGGAGGGGTGGTATTTTTCAGTCTGCTCTATTCGATCCTTTCCGGCTCTTTTGATGCGATGGGAACAATTGCGGGAGTAACCGGAGTTGTATGTGTTGTGCTGGTTGCAAAAGGAAATATCTTCAATTATCTGTTCGGGCTCATAAATGTGACTCTCTATGCATGGATATCCTTTAAGGCAGAACTTTACGGGGACGCCCTGCTGAATGCTCTATATTACCTGCCTATGCAGTTTGCCGGCTGGTTCACATGGATGAGAAAGCGAAGTTCAGAGGAGTCTGTAACAATTATAGCCAGGAGGCTGTCGCGGAACCAGAGATACATTCTTACAGCAGTATCTGTTGTTACGGTTGCCGCCGGAGCCGTTTTTCTGGATATTTTAAATGACCCTCAGCCTGTAAAGGATTCGGCAACCACAATTCTTTCCATCATCGCCATGTTTCTTATGGTAAAGGTGTATATGGAGCAGTGGATTTTATGGGTTGTTGTTAATGTGATAAGCATTATGATGTGGAGCGTCTCCTATATTGAGGGAGAACCCCATTCAATGCTCATGGTCATAATGTGGGTTTTCTATCTTGTCAACTCGGTAAACGGATGGATTCTCTGGATTAAACTCTCTTCAAACGGTCAATCAGTTTTGAAATGATTTTCAAGAATTGTGGCGACCCTTTTTCCTGCCACTTTAGCAATCTCCTCTGACGAGGCTTTTCTGACTTCATTTATGCTTTTGAATTTCGCCAGCAGCTTTTCGCGGCTCTTTTCGCCTATACCCTTGATTTCATTAAGTTCTGACATAACCTGCCCCTTGCTTCTGCGGCTGCGGTGGTGGGTGATTCCAAAGCGGTGTGCTTCGTCCCGCATCTGCATAAATACCCTTAAGGTGGGTGAGTTCTTGTCCAGAAAAAGAGGATGGGGGTCACCGGGAACTATCAGCTCTTCCAGCCTTTTGGCTATCCCTACAAGTTTGATTCTCTTTTCCAGACCGAGCTCCTGAAGTGCCTCCCAGGCAGCATTCACCTGGCCGCGTCCGCCGTCTATAACAACAAGCTGCGGAAGCGGAGTCTCCTCTGCAAGCAGCCTTGAGTAGCGCCTGTTTATAACCTCTTTCATTGTTGCAAAGTCATTTGCACCAACTACTCTTTTAACATTAAAATGTCTGTAATCCTTTTTGCTTGCGACTGCATCCCTGAACACCACACAGGCAGAGACTGCAAACGTTCCCTGAATGTTTGAGTTGTCAAAGCACTCAATATGGACAGGCATGGAATCCAGCTCCATATCCCTTTTAATTGCAGAGAGGATTCTCTCTTTGTGTTCGTCTGGTCTGAGAATCTCCTCCTGCTTAATCTTCTCAATTTTGAAAATTCTGGCATTCTTAAGACTCAGCTCCAGAAGGCTCAGTTTGTCCCCTCTCTGAGGAACATTTATTTTTGAGGGAGTAAAGTCTCCCTCCGGCGGATACTGTACAACCAGCTCTCGTGAAAGCGGACCGAACTTTTCTGCCATTCCGGAGATAAATCTTGCCAGAACAAACTCTTTTGTCTCTTCAATAGGGAGGCGAAGCTCCACATTCAGAGACTGAGTCACAGAGCCGTTTACGACTCTCATGTAGTTTCCGAATGCGAGGTTGTTTTCAAAAACCAGAGTAAATACATCTACATTGGTAATGCTTTGGTTTACAACCAGAGATTTACTGTAGTGCTTCCCGATTACCTCCAGCTTCTCCTTGCACTCCTGAGCCTCTTCAAAACGCAGTTCCCTTGAGGCATTTATCATCTCCTCCCTGAGTTCGCGCGCCAGAGACGATGTTTCACCCCGGAGTATCAGTTTTATTTTTTCAATCTGTTTGTCATAGTCTGTTGCTGCCTGATATCCCGCACACGGTGCCTTGCATTTGCCTATATGATAGTTAAGACAAGGCCTGAAGTTTTTGGTTCTGATGTTTTCCGGGGTAAGCACAAGCTTGCAGTTCCTGAGTTTAAACAGTGTTCCTATGAGCTCAAGAAGGGAGTATGCATAAGATACATTACTGTACGGGCCAAAGTAGTGAGAGCCGTCCCTGATATACTTGCGGGTGAGCATTACTCTTGGAAAGTCTTCATTCTTAATGCAAATCCAGGGGTATGTCTTACCATCTTTGAGCAGAATATTATATTTAGGCTGATGCTTTTTTATGAGAGTATTTTCGAGAAGAAGGGCATCTGCTTCGCTTTCGACAACTGTGTATTCGAAGCGTTCAATTTTAGATACCATGACCCTTGTTTTGGCAGATAGTCCCTCTTCTGCCTGGAAATATTGCGACACTCTGCTGCGCAGACTTTTGGCCTTTCCCACATAGATGATCACCCCCTCCCTGTTGTAGAAGCGGTAAACACCCGGCAAAGCGGGTATCAGCCTGACATTTTCTTTTAAAATATCCTTGCTCTCTCTCACTTTCATATTTGTAAAAGTAACAAATAAACTATATTTGCAACAGATTATGGGTGTAAAACTAATAACCAAGGCCAATCTTAAAAAGGCAATGAACGTTCACGGGCTTGCAGGAAACATTCTTGCCTCCCTTGCTCTTTCAATTCTTGGCCTTAACAGGATTAACAAAAGATATGCCCGTGTCCACTCTTACACAGGAAGGGAATTTACCTCCAGACTTCTGAAAGAGTTCAATATTAAATATGATATTGTACAAAAGGAGCTGGATTACATACCTCAGGAGGGGCCCTTTATAATTGTTTCAAACCATCCTACCGGAGCCGCCGACGGAATCCTCCTTATAAACCTCTTTACTGCGGCCAGACCGGATATCAAGTTTCTTGCAAATTTCCTGCTGTCATACATACCAAACCTTAAGGAGTACTTTTTGCCTGTTAATCCCTTCTCTGACAGACCGGGCCTCGCTCCCAGCTTTTCGGGACTGAGACTCTCTGCTGAGACACTCAAAAACGGAGGGTGCCTTGGGCTGTTTCCTGCAGGAGAGGTGTCTACAACTTACGGCAGCTCAATTATTCAGGATAAGGAGTGGAGACCATCTGTAATTAAGCTTATAAAAAATGCAGGTGTTCCTGTTTTGCCTGTATACATTCACGGATCTAACTCAAAGTTTTTCCACTGGCTGGGTAAAATCCACCCAATGCTCAGAACAGCAAGATTGCCGGGCGAACTTTCCAACAAGTATGGGAAAACGATATCAGTTAGAATCGGGAAACCAATAACTGTAAATGAAATCTCAGATTTTAAGGACCTTAAAACTCTGGGTGGTTACCTCAGAAGCAGAACCTATGCACTGGAGGCAAACATTCATCATGCAAAAATTCATCCTGAAGAGATATACTCTGTTCCAATTGCCCTTCCCAAAAACAGGAAGGCCCTTGTAAAAGAGGTTAATTCGCTGTCAAAGGATAAACATCTCTTTACTACGGGCCATTTTAGCTGTTATCTGGCAGACTGGAAATCTATTCCGCTGCTTATGCATGAACTTGGCCGCAAAAGAGAGGAGGCTTTCCGCGCAGTTGGAGAGGGAACAAAAACAGCCCTCGATACAGATGCCTATGATGAATACTATAAACATCTTATTCTCTGGGATAAACAGAAAAATAAAGTTGTGGGCGCATACAGACTGGGATATGGAAAGGAGATTCTTGAAAAGCGGGGGGTAAAGGGGCTCTACACCAGGTCGCTTTTTGATTATGAACCGGAGTTTCATCATGTGCTCAAACAATCAATTGAGCTTGGACGCTCGTTTGTATCTGTGGAGTATCAGAAGGAGGCTTTGCCGCTTATGTTGTTAATCAAAGGATTGCTCTATTCGGTTCTGAATGTTCCCGATGTAAAATACCTTATTGGGCCTGTTAGTATAAGTGCGTGGTATCCAAAGTTCTACCAGAGTTTAATCATTGAATATCTGCGGAACAACCACTCAGTTGAGAAGATGGAAAAGATGATGAAACCCCGGAATCCGTTCTTCACAGATTTTCACAGGAGCAATCCAAAGTATTTGCTTGGGGCAGCTAAGGCAGACAGTATTGAGAAGTTCGACAGGTATATGCTTAAACTGAGCGACGGAGAGTATCGTCTTCCAACTCTTGTAAAGAAGTATCTTAAGATAAATGCCAGAATTGTAAGCTTCAACGTAGATCCTGACTTCAATTATTGTGTTGATGGTCTCGTTGTTATGGACCTGAATAAGGTGCCTAAGCAGGAGATTTTGCTGCTTACCAAGGATGAGAAAAATGTCGATGCAATTCTGAGGCGTTTCGGCCTCACAGAAGAGGGTCAGGGAACGGGGTCATAACCGCTTCCTCCCCACGGATGACATCTTGAAATACGCCTGATTGCAAGCCAGAGGCCCCTGAAGGGGCCATGTTTTTTTACAGCCTCCAGAGAGTAGGCAGAACAGGTTGGTGTGTACCTGCAGCTCTGAGGTTTAAGCGGAGAGATAAAATACTGATAGAACTTAATCAGTATTATGAACGGGAGTGCCGCTATCTTTAGTGCAATTTTCTTTAAGTCTTGCAAGTGCATTTTTGAGTGATTTGTCAATTTCGGGAAATTCACATATTCCGGATGCCAGGTAAACTACTGCAATATCCATTCCCGCCATACCGGAGAGCATCTCTTTATTAAGTCTGTAACTCTCGCGGATTCTTCTCTTAAGAAGATTTCTTTCTACTGCTCTTTTGTGCTGCCTCTTTGGGACAGAGATAACAACCCGGCAGTATTCAAGGTTGTTGGGCTTGTAAAAAAGTTTGAACGGAAAGCAGAAATGGGACAACCCGCTACCGAAAAGAGTACCTATGGCAGTAACCGAACTGAGTCTCTCCTCCTTTTTGAAGGTTGCTTTTCTTTCTGGCATGTTTTACCTGACTTTATTTTTGCTCCAGGTAGTTGAACAGTGCTTTTGCAATTGACGGAACCTCCGGAGTGGGTGCAATTACATCTGCATTCAGCTTGGCAGCTTTGAGAGCCTTAAGCGTTCCCGTTCCAAATGTCGCAAACTTGATGTTGTTTTGTTTAAATTCCGGGAAGTTCTCCAGAAGGGACTTGATGTCGCTCGGGCTGTAGAAAACCAGGATGTCGTAGTTGTCGAGGTTAAGCTTTGTAAGATCGCTGTTAATGGTCTTTACAAAAATTCCGCTTGTATGTTTAATCTTTGCCTTTACAAACAACTTGTGAAGGTCTGTCTTTGCGTTGTCTGCAGAGGCTATCATAAAGCTCTCTGTTTTATGTTTTGCACCAATCAGGTCAATGATTGAGGTATTTGTACCATTTCCAAAAAAGATCTTCCTCTTTCTGTAAACGATGTATTTCTGCAGGTAAAGGGCAATTGCCTCAGAGATACAGAAATATTTCATTGTTTCCGGAACAGTGATTCTCATCTCTTCACAAATTTTGAAGAAGGCATCAATGGCAGAGCGGGCAGTAAATACAATAGCTGTCGCTTCCGGGATGGATACTTTCTGAAGACGGAATTCTCTTGCAGTGAGAGCTTCAACTTTAAAGAAAGGGATAAAATCTATATGGACTTTATGTTTAGAAATAAGTTCTGTATAAGGTGATCCGTTGGTTGGCTCCGGCTGGGAGATCAAAATATTCTTTATCTTCATATTTTTAGAGCGAAAGTATAAAATGAGCTAAAAGCACAATGGGTAAAATTTCGGCGCCGCAAAGATACAAAATATAAAAAAAATGAGAAAACCGATGGCCAATTATTATCTGATAACTTCTGAAAATATAAATTATATAAACAGGTAATACGCTGAATGCCATAGCGTATATAAGGGTTTCCTCTGTTATCTCAGGATTGAATAGTTTTGCCAGTAAAGAGGGAAATGTCACAATTGCTGCGACAATTATGTGGTTGAAGCCTATTTTTTCAAGTACTGCAAAGGTGTATTTGTCCCTGTTGAGCCATGAAAGCAGTTTAAATATCAACTTTTTCGCTATGCCCAGTGCAATCAGTGAGAGAAAGAACAGAATCAGAAAGAGAGGGGGATAAATTCCAAATTCAGATGATATGTAGTCATCTGCCATAATGGTGATAATCACCGGAAAATAAATAAGAGAAATCACGAAAACTATGTTTCGCATATTGCTCAGAGATAGTTTCTCTTCCAGTTTGTAATGGTTCTTAAGGCTGAGCAGACTTTTGAAGACCGCAGGCAGTGAAGATACCAGCTCTCTTGAAAAAATAATCAGCAAAATAAAAAAGGATAGAATTATTCCGGAAAGCAGGAGATTAGGAGTTTCATATCCGGAACTTTTGCTGCCCATTGGAAATGGAGCGATAGTTCTGGTGGTTGAACTCCAGAGAGAATCGGCAGATATATCCCTTGCAGTGTCTGTTACGGGATAATCAACTACAATGTATCTGCATGATGTGCTGTCGGTTATGTATAATGTATCCCTCTGAAGCATCAGTTTCCTCTTTTTGCATTATAACCCATAGTCTGCAGGAGTGAAACCACCCTGTCCCTGAAATCGCCCTGAATTATAATCTCCCCATCTTTAACGGAGCCGCCTGTGCCGCATTTGTTCTTAAGCTGTTTGCCAAGATCCTGCAAATCATCTTCCCTGCCTGAAAAGCCTTTTACAAGGGTCACCTGTTTGCCGCCCCTGTTTCTTTTATCTATGGCAACAATAAGTCTCTGTTTGCCGGGAGGCGGCGTTTCTCTCTCAGACTCCTGCTCTCCGCTGTCGAACTGAAAGTCGGGATTTGTGGAAAATACCACTCCAAGTCTGCTTTTCCAGTCGTTATCTCCCATTTGGTATTAAATTTGACACAAAGTTAGGCAGAAAAATTCAAAATAGTATCTTTGTCAATTATTCTCATTATCACCAGAAATATAATCTCATGGAATTGAAAAAATTCAAATTGATAGACAACATATTGGGAGCCGTTGTCCTTCTGATTGCATCATTTACTTATCTCTCCACCATAGAACTTACAACAAGTTTCTGGGACTGCGGGGAGTTTATTGCATCTTCCTATAAGCTTGAGGTAGGGCACCCTCCGGGAAACCCGGTTTTCCAGCTTATTGCGAGATTTTTCACCCTCTTTACCGGTCCCGGTCAGGCAGCAATGATGGTCAATGCAATGAGCGCAATGTGCTCTGCTTTTACCATTCTGTTCCTGTTCTGGACAATAACACACCTGGGAAGAAGAATCTCTGAGAAGAGCGGAAACGATCTTTCGTTATCAGGTTCCATAGCAATATGGGGCGCAGGTGTAGTTGGTGCCCTGGTTTATACATTTTCAGATACTTTCTGGTTCTCAGCTGTTGAAGGTGAGGTGTACGCAATGTCCTCCCTCTTTACTGCAGCTGTTTTCTGGGCTATGCTCAAGTGGGAGGAGGAGGCAGACAAGCCTCATTCTAACAGATGGATTATTCTTATTGCCTTCCTGATGGGACTCTCAATAGGTGTTCACCTGCTGAACCTGCTTGCAATTCCGGCTCTGGTGTTTATTTACTATTACAAGAAGTATGAGGTTACTGCAAAAAGAAGCTTTTATGTACTTCTTATATCGGGAGTAATTCTTGCTGCTATCCTTTACGGAATTATACCTTATCTGCCTAAGATGGCTTCATGGGTAGACCTGATGTTTGTGAACGGAATGGGGATGCCGTTTAATTCAGGTGCCGCAGTATTCATGATTCTGCTCCTTGCTGCTTCTTTTGCAGGAGTATGGTATACATACAAAAAGCAGAATTATCTCTGGAATACTATTCTTCTCAGTTTTACAATGATTGTTATTGGTTACTCATCTTTTGCAGTGGTCATCATCAGGTCTTCTGCTAATACTCCAACAAATGAGAATCAGCCCGACAATCCATTCTCACTTGTAAGATACCTCGGACGCGAGCAGTACGGAAGCAATCCGCTTATTTACGGTGAGAGCTTTACATCTCCTTATGAGATTGAGACAACAGATTACTACGCCAAAGTTGGCGACAAATACAAAAAGGTTGAGGGTCCTGTAAAACCGGTATATAAACCCGGTTCAAAGATGTTTTTCCCCAGAATGTGGAGCACAATGTCGAATGACCATGTGACATTCTATGAGAGTTACACTGAGGGAAGGGGTAAGATAATCCCGGGCACAGACAGAAAGCTGCCTCTCTTTAAGGATAACCTGGCTTTCTTCTTCGACTTCCAGGTAGGCTACATGTATATCAGATATTTCATGTGGAACTTTGCCGGAAGACAGAATGACCTTCACGGAACAACTCCGGGCGACCCGCTCAGGGGTAACTGGGAGTCTGGCATTGGCTTCCTTGACAAGGCCCGACTGGGTGACCAGAGCGTTGGTCCGGACTACATAGTTAACAACAGAGCCAAAAACCACTATTATTTGCTTCCGCTTCTGCTGGGAATCTTTGGCCTTCTGTACCAGCTTGGAAAGGATAAGCAGAACTGGTGGGTTACCATGCTGCTGTTTATTCTTACCGGTATAGCAATTGTGGTATATCTGAATCAGCCTCCTTATCAGGTAAGGGAGCGTGACTATGCATACGCAGGTTCGTTCTACGCCTTTGCAATCTGGGTAGGACTGGGAGTGATGGCAATTCATGACTTCCTTAAGCGATGGGTTCCGGAAAGAGCATCTGCAATTGCAGTCTCTGCTGCATGTGTTCTTGTTCCTGTTCAGATGGCTGCAGAAAACTGGGACGACCACGACAGGGGAAACAGATATACTGCACGTGATCTTGCATACAACTACCTCAACAGTACTGAGGAGAATGCCATTCTTGTGACTCACGGCGACAATGATACTTTCCCTCTCTGGTACATTCAGGAGGTTGAGGGCGTTCGCACAGATGTGAGAATCATGAATACCTCTCTGCTGGGAACAGACTGGTATATTGACCAGATGCAGTACAGGACATATGAATCTGATCCTGTTAAATTCTCTATTCCAAGACACGAATATCTGTATGGTACCAACGATGTTTTACAGATTGTGGACAGGGTAAACAAACCAGTGCCGCTTAAACTGGTTGTTGACCTGATTTCAAAACCGGAGGCAAAGATCAGGGCAGAAAACGGAGCTCTGTACAGCTTCTTTGCTGCAAGACAACTTACCATTCCGGTAGACAGAGAGGCTGCAATTAAAAATGGAATCGTAAGCGAGGCAGACAGTTCACAAATACTCGATACTATTCAGCTTGACCTCCCTCAGGGTAAAAATATGCTCACCAAGGCAGAGATGATGATTCTGGACCTTCTTGCAAACTACAAATGGGACAGACCAATTTACTTTGTGGCAATGGGCGGTGATTTGCAGATAGGAATCCGTGACTATCTTGAATACAATGGTTTTGCATATAAATTTGTGCCAATTAAGAGCAAAACTACAATGATAACTCCCGGCAGGGTTCCTGCAGACAAAATGTATGACAAGCTTATGAATGTCTACAAGTGGGGTAATATGAATGATCCTTCAATTAATATTGACTATCAGAATCTGCTGACTTTTAACGCTGTTATTACTGCAAGAAACATATTTACCCAGACGGCTAGGGCTCTTATCAATGAGGGCAAGACACAGAAGGCTGTTGAGATTCTTGACAAGATGCAGGTTGAGGTGATTAATGAAAACTTCCCTGTAAACTGCACTTTGCTTTCATCTCTCAACGAGCAGGCTGTTGTTGATGCAATTGACATATATCTTATTGCGGGAGAGAAAGAGAAGGCATATAAACTTGCCGATACATTTGTGCAGGAGAGCTTCCTTGGTATTGACCTCTTTGCAAAGAGACTTGGCGGTTACTACCTCTCAAAGACAGATGTTGAGAAGAACCTCTCTTACCTTGTTTATCTGGCCGATGTGCTTAAAAACAGAGGTGAGAATGACAAGGCTGGTGAGATTGAGAAGAGAGTTCAGGAGACTATTAACAGAGTGCAGGTTCTTTAACCAAGAAGGAGGTTACAGCCTCTGAGCTCTGAATTATTTATGCGGCCGGGAATCCTGAAAAGGTTCCCGGTCTCTTTTATAACCAGGTCTTCTGTTTCAATGAATGAACATGAATTTACGTTGGCAAGGTCTATGATGTTAAGCCCGCCTTTTGCCTCTCCTGATGTTACTTTGAGAGGATTGTTAAGATCTCTTGCGAAAATCTCCATCCAGTGAGGTGTCTGAAAAACTCCTTCACCTGAGGAGTATGCCTGAGACAGAAGTTCCGCCATTCCGTATTCTGAATGGATGGTATTGACGCCAAATCCCTTCATGAGAATTCTGTGAAGTTCTTCCCGCGGGAGTTCAACTCCGCGTCCCTTCATTCCTCCCGTCTCCATCACAGTGAGTTCCGGGAAATTAACAGGGAAATCTTTTGCAAAATCGAGCAGGGCAAAGCTGACTCCTATGAGCAGTGTTTTTCGGCTCTCTTTTTGCAGGATTTCGAGAGTATCTCTGAGTTGTGCAAAGTTGTACAGATAGAATCCGCTCAGGTCACTTTTACTGAGTTTTATGAGCTTGTCTGCCATGTAAACAAGTGACGAGCCATCTCTCTCAAGATATGACGGGAGGAGGGCCAGAATCGTATATTCAGACGGGCTCCCGTAAAAGTGCTCAAATGCCTTTGTAAAACTTAGTTCGTAAAGTGAAAGATCTGCCACAAGATGTCTTGACGGGGTCATCCCTGTAGTTGCGCTGCTGGTGAACAGTTTTTGAGGTTCGGCTGAGGCACTGTATACATCCCTGCTTTTGAAGAATCTGATAGGAAGAAAAGGAATTTTTTCTGGTGAGTCCACAGAGCCCGGGTCTGTTCCAAGCAGAGAGACAAACTGTTTGTACGGAGGGCAGTGCTCCAGCTGGTATCTGAATACCTCAAGGGCGAGAGCAGAAAAGTGCTCGCGGCCAGCTTCACTGCCGCCTCTCTTTATAAAGGACGAAATCTTTTCCTGTATTGCAGACATCCCGGATAAAAGTCAGATTATTCTTCCTGATTCTTTTCGTTTATCTCCAGCAGCTCCTCTGCGAAGTTGCGGTTATTGCTAAGTCTGGGAACCTTGTGCTGACCTCCCAGCTTTCCCTTGTCCCTGAGCCAGCTGTAAAATGTGCCGGGCTTAAGAGGTTTAAGAACCAGCCTGGTCATTGTAATGTTATTTGCCCTTTTTGCTTCGTAGTCTGAGTTAACAAGACAAATCTCTTTGTCCAGTACATCTGCAAACCGCTCTGCATCTGCCGGCGGATTGCTGAATTCAATCAGCCACTGGTGTGCACCCTTGCTTCCTCCCTCCATAAAAAGGGGAGCAACTGTAAAGTTGTCTGCAGAGCAGTTCTCTTTTTCGCAGGCAGCGGTAAATGCCTTCTCTGCGTTGCCAATCATCAGCTCTTCTCCAAAGGCGTTAATGAAAAGCTGGGTGCGGCCGGTGATCCTGAGTTTGTGTGGTCTGAGAGATGTAAACTCAACTGAGTCTCCTATGAGGTACCTCCAGAGGCCGCCGTTGGTTGTGATTACCATTGCATAATTTACTCCGGTCTTTACCGAGGCAACTGTATCAAAAGATGTGAAGGTTCCGTTCATAGCCTCTTCGTACCTGTCCATAGGGATGAATTCATAGAAAATTCCGCCGTTGGTCATAAGAAGCATTGACTTGTCTGATGGGTCGTCCTGAAAGGCGAAGTAACCTTCGGATGCGTTGTAATTCTCCATATAACGCATTTTATCAGAAGGAATTATACGCTGGTACTCTTTCCTGTATGGCTCAAAGCTGATTCCTCCGTGCATGAAGAGTTCCAGGTTAGGCCAGATATCCAGCAGGTTCTCCTTTCCGTTGTAGTCAAGAATGGCATTCAGAAGAATAAGGTTCCATGAGGGAACGCCCGAAATGCTTGTCACATTCTCTTTTGAGGAGACCTTGCAAATTTCGTTGACTTTGGTCTCAAAATCACTGATAAGAGCAATCCTTGCAGGTGGTGTCCTTCTGAACTCGGCCAGCATGGGGGAGTTTTTCAGAAGAATTGCAGATAGGTCGCCATACTGGCTCTTACCGGTTCCGGTTTCGTCAATGCGTGCACTGCCTCCAAGAGTTAGTGCCATTCCCTCCAGAAGTCTGGAATCTGGATAGTTGTTAAGATATGTGGCCAGCATGTTCTGCATTCCTTCGTAGTGACAGAGCTGCAGAGACTCGTCTGTTATTGGAATAAACTTGCTTTTGGATGAACTTGTTCCGCTTGATTTGGCATACCAGTGAGTTGTTCCGGGCCAGAGAAGATCCTCTTCTCCCATGCGGGATCTGTTAATCCACTCCTCGCTTTTGTCATAGTCCCTGAGGGGAACCCTGCTCTGGAACTGTTCAATAGTGGTGCCTGGTTTTATATTGTGTTCTTTTCCGAATATAGTTTCAGAGCCGGCGGCAATAATCTTTTCAAACCACTCCTGCTGGAACCTCCACGGATCCACACGATTTTCATCCAGCACCTTAAGTCGTTTCCCGGAGTAAATCCGGTAAATTTTTGATACAACAGACATTGCAATCTTTTAATTTGCGTCAAATATAGATATTATTCGAAGACCTCGCGCAGAATATCAAGCGAGCGGACATTTATCTGGTGTCCCATGTGGTATGCCAGGTACTCCGTCATGGCTGTTGCAAAGCTGTTTCTTTGCCTGCCCGGAATCCTGAGCATATGCATGCTCTCCTCCCGGTACTGCAAAATAGTTGCCAGAATTGAAGAATCGGCTTCAGAAAAGCATTTGGAGCCAATCTGAGGTGTTGTGGTAAATGATGCCGATACTATGTCAAAGAGTGAGTTTTTATCCTCAGTTGTGAATTCGGGACCATATCCGGATCGTTTTGCGTACTCCACAAGAAACCACAGATGGAAGTTTGCAAAGCCTGAATCCATCTCCTCCAGCAGCAAAACGGATTTTACCAGAAATTCGTAGAATGACGGATTTGGCTCCACTTCATGAATACACCTGAAAATGAACTCGCTCACATACATTGCAATTGAGCTTTTGCTCAGATTTTCCCTGATTCCGGGCAGATTGTACAGAGTTCTGAACTCCTTTACATTTTTGAGGTCACCGCGATTTTTGTCCGACAGCTCTGCCTCAATTATGCTAAGCGGGTGCAGCTGTGACAATGCTGAGTGAATTCCGCCTCTCCCTCCTTTGCGCACAATGAGACCGCACCTGCCTGTCTCTGCAGAGTAGCCGTGTATAATGATGGAAGAGTCTCCGTATTTCGTTTTATGTAAAACGATAATAGCGGTTTTTAAATTCATGATTTTGCCCTATTATTCAGAAAATCAGAGAGCTTACGCATTGCCTTGCCTCTGTGCGAAATATTGTTTTTCTCCTGTGGAGTGATTTCGGCAAGAGTTTTGTCGTATCCTTCAGGAACAAAGACAGGGTCATAGCCAAAACCGCCGCTGCCTGCGGGAGTTTCAATGATTTCCCCCTCAAGGGTCCCTTTGAAAAGGTATTTTTCTCCGGGTGAAAGGATGAGGGCGGCCACGGTTTCAAATCTTGCCTTTTTGTTGGTGCAGCCTTTTAATTCACTAAGGAGCCTTGACATATTTTTTTGAGGATCTGCCCCGGGTCCGGCGTAACGGGCCGAGTAGACTCCAGGCCGGCCGCCCAGTGCCTCCGCAAGCAGCCCTGTGTCGTCTGCGAAACATGGCTTATGAAAGCGGTTCCAAAGGTATTCGGCCTTCATAAGTGCATTTTCCTCAAGGGTCTCTGCGGTTTCCGGGATCTCTTCTGTAACTCCGAGTGAAGCAGGGGTTACGAGTGTAAAGGAGGGGCCGAGTACTGCCTGTGCTTCTGCAAGCTTATGTTTGTTTGCCGTGGCGAAAATGAGCTCCATATTTGAAATGAATGTTGCATCAAAGATACTAAAACTTTAAATTTGTAATTAAGTAAAGAAACATACAAGATGAAGAGAACTTTGGGAATAGCGTCACTGGTAGCTTTTATGCTCGTGTCGCCCTTTCTTGGCGGGCAGTCGAAGGATTTCAAGACAGGCAAAAGTCTGGATATACAGTTTTCTGTACTCAGAGAGCTGTCGCTGTTTTATGTAGACAGTGTAAAGGTAGATAAGCTGGTCCAGACAGGCATTGATGCAATGCTTGAGTCGCTTGACCCTTATACAGTATATATTCCGGAGGAGGATGAGGAGAGTCTGGAGATGCTCACTACCGGTACATACGGAGGAATTGGTGCTCTCATCAAAAAGGTAGATGAGGGAATTGAAATTTCTGAAGTTTATGACAACTCTCCTGCTGCCAAAGCGGGTATTGTTGCAGGTGATATTCTTCTCAGAATTGATACTGCTTATACAAAAAACCTTACAGTAGAGCAGTGCTCTTCAAAAATGAAGGGTACTCCGGGAACAACTGTTGTTTTTCTGATGAAGAGGCTCCGCGGCGACAAAACAGAGGAGATTAAGATTACCAGAGAGAGAATCCACTTTCCGGATGTGCCATACTGGGGAATGATTAACGACAGCGTGGGATATATCCGCATAACAGGCTTTACAGTTGATGGATGGAAAGATGTGAGAAGTGCCCTGGTAAATCTTAAAACCAATCAGGGTATGAAGAGACTGGTTCTTGACCTGAGGGGTAACGGCGGCGGATTGCTTGATGAGGCTGTAAACATTGTATCGCTGTTTGTTCCATCGGGAACCAAGGTTGTGTCTGCTCTTGGCAAATACCAGCAGACAGATGCAATTTATTATACAAAAGAGGAGCCGGTAGATTTGAAAATTCCGCTTATAGTACTGGTTAATTCAGGATCTGCCTCGTCTGCCGAGATTGTTGCAGGAGCACTGCAGGATCTTGACAGGGCAACAATTGTGGGAACAAGAACATTTGGCAAGGGTCTTATTCAGTCTATCAGAGATGTGGGGTATAACAATAAAATCAAGCTAACCACAGCAAAATACTACACCCCGAGCGGCCGCTGCGTTCAGGCAATTGACTACAGCAACAGAAATGAGGACGGAAGTGTTGGAAACATTCCGGATTCCCTTGTTAAGCCATTTAAAACAAGACTGGGAAGAACAGTTTATGATGGTGGCGGAGTAACGCCTGATGTAAAAATTGAACCAGAAAGCTATAGCAGAGTCTCACTTTCGCTTATATATTCAGATATAATAAGAGATTATTCGGTTCAATTTTTCAAAACCAGAGAGAGCATTCCTGCTCCTGACAAATTCACCATCACGGATGCAGAGTTTGAAGAGTTTGTGAAGTATGCCTCTCAAAGGGAATTTGATCACAGAACAGCATCTGAGGTGGAGTATGACAAGCTTCTTTCAATTGCAAAGAGAGAGGGATTGATTGATGAGTTTTCTGCAGAGATAAAGAATCTTGAGTCAAAAATTAAACTGGATAAAAGAGGCGCTATCATGAAGAATGCATCAGAAATCAGGCATCTTCTTGAGGAGGAGATTGCCAGCAGATATTACTATCAGAGGGGAAGAATACAAAGCATTGTAAGAAACGATATGCAGCTGATGAAGGCTGCAAAAGCAGAGCTTATTAAAACCGAATAAGTCAATATAGAAGTTGAGGGAACTGTCAGACATACTGTTTCCAAGGATTTGTCCTGTGTGCGGAGTGATTTTGAATGGAGCGGAGAGGGAGATTTGCCTTGACTGCCTGTCGTCACTTCCGCTCACCTATTTCTGGCTACGGGCAGATAACCCTGCTGCAGAACTGTTCTGGGGCAGGGTATACTTTCAAAGGGCCGCCTCACTCTTTTTCTATAACGATGGGAGTCCTTACAAGCACCTGATACATAACTTTAAGTATAAGGGAAGAAAGGAAACCGGCGTTCTGCTGGGCCGGATGCTTGGAAAGAGGCTCAGGGAGAGTGGCCTTTATACCGATATCGATTTTGTAGCAGCAGTACCGCTGCACCCCCTGAAGCACTGGAGCAGGGGATACAATCAGGCAGGAATAATTGCTGAGGCAGTTGCCCGCGAACTTGGAGTCAAAGTCCTTAAAGGAGCACTCAGAAGGAGAAGCTTTACGGCAACCCAGACATCCAAAAATGCACAGGAGAGGTGGAGCAATGTCTCCGGAGTCTTCAGGCTGGCAAGGAGAAGAGATGTTGAGAACAGACACATCCTTCTGGTTGATGATGTACTTACAACAGGAGCGACACTTGAGACGTGCGGGCACGCTCTTCTGGAGGCAGAAGGTTGCAAGGTGAGTGTGGCCACACTCGCGTTTGTTGAATAATATTTTTTAAGTTTGTAGCAGATTATGCTGGATTTCATTAAAATCGGATTTATAGACATACTGGACATCTTTCTGGTAGGGTTGCTCATTTATCAGGCTTATAAGCTTATAAAGGGCACGGCCGCCATGAATATCTTCACCGGAATCATCGTTTTCTACTTCATATGGATAGTAGTAAAAGCTCTCCATATGGACCTTCTTGGTGCGATACTGGGTCAGGTGATAGGCGTGGGTGTTCTTGCCCTGATTATTTTATTCCAGCAGGAGATCAGAAGATTTTTGCTCCGGCTCGGTACTAGATACATGGACTCAAGGCAGCAGATGCGGCTGGTGAGGGCATTCTTCGGGCAGCAGCAAAAAGGTATCTCTCTAGAAGTACTTGATGAGATTACCCTGGCATGCAGGAGAATGGCAGAAACCAGAACCGGTGCCCTAATTGTGATGGCACGCAGCTCTTCGCTTGAATTTGTTGCCGAGACAGGTGACAGAATAGATGCAATTGTAAGCAGGCGGCTCATTGAGAGTATTTTTTACAAGAATGCACCACTTCACGACGGAGCGATGATTATATATGGTCAGAAGATAATTGCAGCCAGATGTACCCTCCCGATCACAGAGAATCCGCATATACCTGCTCATTACGGAATGAGACACAGAGCTGCGCTGGGACTTACCGAGCAGAGTGACGCAACTGTAATTGTGGTGTCTGAACAGAGGGGTGAAATCTCATTTGTTTCAAACGGAGAGATCAAGACAATTAAAAGCATTAACGAGCTGAGACTGGCTATCGAAAATTCCTACAAGTAACCCATGAACAACCTCATCAGACTGGAACAAAAACTTGGCTTTGACAAAATCAGGTCAATGGTGGAGGCTGGGTGTTCTACCAATGCAGCTAAGAGCCGTGCTGCAGATTTCACTTTCATGACCAGTGCGGGAAAAATTGAGTGGGAATTGTCGCTCACAGACGAGATGAGGGTAATCCAGATGCTGGAGACCTCATTTCCCAATGACGGCTATGTAGACACACTCCCGTTCCTGAGGCAGCTTGAGGCAGAGCACTACTACCTCGATGCAGGTGCGATGTTTCGCCTGAGACAGTCTCTGGAGGCGATTGGAGCAATCGTAAGGTTTTTCAAAAACTCTAAAGAGGGGAGTTATCCCGCTCTCAGAAAACTTGCCGGCGATGTCGTAAACTTCCCGGAGGTTTCAAGAAGAATAGACACAATAGTAGATAAATACGGCGATATAAGGGACAATGCAAGCCCCGGTCTTGCTCAGGTGCGCTCATCAATCCGGGAGAAGGAGAGCCAGATATCAAGAAGGGTAGCTGCAATTCTCAAAAAGGCGCAATCAGAAGGCCTTGCAGATGAGGACTCATCTGTCTCGGTGAGGGACGGGCGGATGCTCATTCCTGTTGCCGCAGCGAATAAACGTAAGATTCCTGGATTCATTGTGGATGAATCGGCCTCAGGCAAAACGGTATTTATTGAGCCAATGGAGATTGTAGACCTCAATAATCAGGTTAAAGAGCTTCATTTTGCCGAGCAGAGAGAGATTCTTAAGATTCTGGTTGAGTTCTCTGATTTCCTCAGACCATACCTTCCTGAACTGATAGCCTCTGCCGAATTCCTTGTTGAGATTGACTTTATAAGAGCCAAGGCGAGAGTTGGGATGGCAATGCAGGCGGGGAAACCGGTTCTCTCGAAAGAGAAACAGATAAATATAATCAGGGGAAGACACCCAATTCTGGAGAAGGCGCTTAACAGGGAGGGGAAGGAGATTGTTCCGCTTACCCTTCATCTGAACAATGATAAGAGAATTCTTCTCATTTCCGGCCCAAATGCGGGAGGGAAATCGGTGTGTCTGAAAACTGTGGGAATTCTGCAGTATATGTTGCAGACAGGAATGCTCGTTCCTGCGTCAGAAATCTCAGAGTTTGCAGTCTTTGGGTCTATTTTCATTGATATCGGAGACGAGCAGTCGATTGAAAATGACCTCAGCACATACAGCTCTCACCTTACAAATATGAAGGATGTCCTTCTGAATGCAGATGACAATGCCCTTGTTCTTGTCGATGAGTTTGGAGCGGGTACCGAACCTACTGCGGGCGGTGCAATTGCCGAGGCAATTCTGCGCGAACTTGAGGAGAAGGGTTGTCTTGGGGTGATTACTACTCACTACAGTAATCTGAAGTTCTATGCCGGTTCAAGTAAAGGGGTTATAAACGGCGGAATGCAGTTTGATGTGCAGAATATCCGTCCTCTGTTTAAACTTGAAACGGGTGTTCCCGGCAGCTCTTTTGCATTCGAACTGGCAAGAAAAATCGGCCTTCCGCAGGATGTTGTAAAATATGCAGAGGAGAGGGCAGGCGGCGAGTTTATTGACCTGGAAAAGAACCTCAAAAAGATAGCTAAGAACCGCAGAATGCTGGACGAAAAGCTGGCAAGAATCAAGACAACAGACAAAACTCTCGAAAACATAACTGAAAAATACCAGAAGGAGCTTGGCGACATTCAGGCTTTGAGAAAAAGTATAATTGCCGAAGCTAAGGAGGAGGCTAAGGCACTTCTTGCAGATGCAAACAGAAAAATCGAGACAACTATCCGCGAGATAAGGGAGAGCCAGGCAGAGAAGGAGAAGACTAAAGAGGCAAGAAAGGAGCTTGAAACTTTTGGAAAAGTGGCATTGGAGGAGAGGGAGAGTGCAAGCCAGGAAAAAATTGCCATGAAGATGGAGCAACTTAAGCGGAGGAAGGAGAAGAGGGAGGAGAGAAAGGCAAATCAGGCGTCCGGAGGGCTGAAGCCTGTGGTGAGGGGCGTGGAGAAGAGTACAGAAATTATTAAAAACAGGGAGCTTGCTCCTGGAGATAAGGTAAAGATAAAGGGTGGCGATCTTACGGGAGAGGTTTTGAGAATTGAGGGAAAGGATGTGAGTGTTGCAATTGGCAATATCATCAGTAAAATGCCAAAGGAGAGACTGGAGAAACTAACGGCAAATGAGTTCAGGGATATTGTAAGACCTCAGACAAAAAGTACCTATAATGCATACGGAGTCTCGGAAAGAAGACTTAATTTCAAGCCGTCAATTGATGTGAGGGGACAAAGGGCAGATGAGGCCATGGAGAGTGTCAGCAGGTTTATTGATGATGCAATTATGGTTGGAATGGGTGAGGTGAAGATACTTCACGGCAAGGGAAATGGGATTCTTAAGGAGGAGATTAGAAAATATCTGCGTACAGTGCCCGGAGTTGTCTCTGCAAAAGACGAACTTCTGGAGATGGGCGGGTCGGGAATTACTGTTGTTAAACTGGATACTTAAATGAAAAACTTATATCTCACTATGAGCAGAAAAATATTGATCACAGGACTGGCGCTACTCATGACAGCAGCCGTTTTTACAGGGTGCAAAAATCATGAAAAGGATGTGACTCTTAAAACCACAGAGTTTCTGAAAGCCTATTTTAATGCAGACTACGATTCTGCAGGACAGTTTTGTACAGATTCTCTTAAAATGGAACTTGCCAGAATGCTTGAAAGCTATGATTCCCTTGATCCGTCAATTAAGGAGATGGTAAAAAAACAGGCTCAGAATGTGACAACTGAGGTAATCTCCGTTGTTAAGAGCGAACAAAAAGACACTATTCTGGTTAAGTACAAGGTTGTGCTTCCTTCTTTCCCTTCGGGTGTTGACAATACTCTCTCTTTTGTAAAGCAGAATAAAGAGTGGAAGGTTGCGGAGCTTGGAAACAAGATATAGCAAACGATTTTGAGAATTTTTGACACACATACTCACTGCGAATTCTCTCCTGACGGAAGAATGACAATGGAGGAGGCTGTAAACAAAGCCACCAGACTTGGCCTTGGAGGGATTGCCTTTACAGATCACTTTGACATTGACGCTCCGGGAGACAATGCGCACTTCTCTTTTGACCCGGCCGAGCATCAGCAGAAAATTGATTATCTGAGGAAGAAGGCATCCATAGGCATCTTTAAGGGAATTGAACTCGGCCTTCAGCCCACGGCTCTTGAGAGTGCGAAAAAGGCGGTTGCCCTCTTTGAATTTGATACAATCATTGCCTCTGTACATTTTGTGGACGGAGTTGACCCTTATCACGGAGAGTATTATGGCGGGCGCGGAGAGATTGCTGCATACAGCAGGTACCTGGAAACTATTTACGAGTGTATAAGCAACTATACAAATTTTGACATCCTTGGCCACTTCGATTATATAGTCAGATACTCTCCGTACAGTGACAAGTGCTTGTCAATGAAGCGATACGGAGACTATATCGAGCCGGTTCTCAAACAACTTGCCCATAATGGTCAGGCACTTGAAATCAATACCAATACCTACCGCACAAGAAACGGAATGACTCCGGTTCTGGATGAGGCTGTTTACAAACGTTTCAGGGAGCTGGGGGGTGAATTTGTGACACTGGGCTCAGATGCTCATGAGACATCAAGAATTGCAGAGGGGCTGGGCGAATTTCTGCCTATGCTTTACCGGTGCGGTTTCAGGTATGTTGCTCACTTTGAAAAGAGAACCGCAAGGTGTGAAAAAATCGAGCTTACTTGATTCCTTTTCTCTTTTTGTAATCCCTGTATCTTCCGCTTACTTTCAGGTAACGGATAAATTGCTCGCTGTCGAGAATCTTTTCGAAAGCCTCTTCTGTCTTCATAGCCCACTTGGTCTGTACAGCACGGTAGCTCTCCATGGTCTGCATGCCGGCTGCCCTCATCTGCTCAACCTCCTTTGAGAGTCCCACAAAATTGAACTGAAGAACCGAATCTACAAAGAAGAGCTGATGGTCTTTGAGGTTCAGATCCCGCTGCAGTCGATCTGCCTGTTCTGATGCCATTTCGGCAGGAGTCTTCTGTGGCTGGTCCTGATTTTGTGCCCTTAACAGAGCTGTTACAAAAGTGAAGGAAACGATTAACAATATGACTTTACAGGCTTTCATAGCTTTCATTTTGATACAAAAATAATACTATCTTTGTAATGAATGGTAATGTAAACAAAAATCAATCAGGAATTAATATGAAGAAATCAATTTTATCTGCTTTCGCACTTGCTGCGTTGCTTTTAATCCCGGGAAGAGGTGAGTCCTGCACGAACCTGCTCATCACAAAGGGAGCCACAAAAGATGGTTCGGTGATGGTGACCTACTCGGCAGACTCGCATCAGCTTTATGGCGAACTCTACTTCAAAATGGCAAACAATTTTGCTCCGGGTACCATGCTCAAGATTTATGAATGGGACACAGGAAAGTATCTGGGCGAAATTCCGCAGATTGCTAAAACATACAACACAGTTGGAAACATGAACGAGCACCAGGTTATCATAACCGAGACAACCTTTGGCGGACTTTCGCTTGAGGATTCGACCGCAATTATGGACTATGGCTCGCTTATCTATGTTACACTGCAGAGAGCAAAGAGCGCGAGAGAGGCTATCAAAATCATGACCGATCTTGTAAAAGAGCACGGATACTACTCTTCGGGGGAATCATTCTCAATTGCAGACAAAAACGAAGTGTGGATTCTCGAGATGATTGGCAAGGGTGTTAAAATGGTTAACGGAAAGAATGCAAACAAAGGTGCTGTATGGGTAGCAGTAAGAATTCCTGACGGATATGTTTCTGCTCACGCAAACCAGGCAAGAATAACTACTTTCTCTATGAATGATCCTGAGAATGTAATGTTTGCACCGGATGTTATCAGCTTTGCCCGCGAAAACGGATACTACAAGGGATCAGATAAGGATTTCAGCTTTTCTGACACCTATGCACCGCTTGATTTTGGCGCAATGAGAGGTTGTGAGGCTCGTGTATGGGCTGCTTTCAATATTCTTGGCGGCGGAAAGATTGGTGACAAACCATATACAGATTACCTGGACTATGCAATGGGACACAATGCAAAGAACAGAATGCCTCTTTATATCAAGCCCGCTCAGAAACTCACAGTTAAGATGGTGGCAGATGTAATGAGAGACCATTACGAAGGTACCGCTCTTGATATGACAAAAGATGCAGGTGCAGGCGGACATGCTCTTCCTTACCGCTGGAGGCCTATGGGTTTCTCTGTTGACGGAGTAAAATATACTAACGAAAGGGCTATAGGTACTCAGCAGACAGGTTTCTGGCTTCTGGGACAGGCACGCAGCTGGCTTCCTGACGAAGTTGGAGGTATTTTCTGGTTTGGCGTTGATGCTGCAGCTACATCTGCACTCACCCCAATCTATTCAAGCTCATTGAGGGTTCCTGAATGCTTCAGGGTTGGAAACGGCAACATGACTACATATTCACCAACTTCTGCATTCTGGCTCTTTAACAGGGTTGCTCACTTTGCATATCTTATGTATGACCGTGCAGCGCCTGAAATCAAAAAGGTTGCAGATAAACATGAGCTTGATGCCATTGAACGCACAGCTGCAATTGACGCTGCTGCTATGGAACTTTACAGGCAGTCACCTGCAAAGGCCCGTGAGTTCCTTACAGACTACTCTGTTATGACAGCCCAGGAGCTGTTTAACAAGTGGACCATGCTTGACCAGTATCTTCTCGTGAAGTTCATGGATGGTAACATCAAAAAACAAGATGCAAACGGATGTTTCCTTGATAACGGCAACGGCCGCAATATCCCGGCATCACCTTCACAGCCCGGCTATTCAGAAATCTGGAAACGCGCCGTTAAAGAGAGCGCCGGCGAGAGACTTATGGTTAAATAGTGAATTTTTAGAGTAACCGCAAGGCTGCAACAGCTTTGTAATCAAATGAAAATAAAACGACCTGACAGGTTAATCTGTCAGGTCGTTTTGTGATATATTGATAATGTGTCGTTTATGTCGTTACGGGTGGCGGCTGTAATACAGCGGACTAAGCTAGAACCTGTATGCAAACGAGAATTGCTGTTTGTATCCGGGACTCAGGTTAAATGAGAATGAGTCGAGTTTGCGTTTGTAGCTTTTGGATTTGGCAGCACCAATTGACCAGAGGGTTATACCTCCGCCCATGGCTGTGATTCCGAACGATGTTAGTGCTACGCCGGCAACATATTGTGCTGTAAGTTCGTAGTCGTCGTAATATGAATTGTTGTAAGAGTCGTAATAAACCTCGTTTACAGATTTGTCTACATAGTCTGCAAGCACTCCAATACCAATGGTTGTGAGAACTGCGCCGCCAATTGTGAGGCCAACGCCAGCACGCTTCATTTTGTTGAAATTAACAACTTTCCTTTCAAAGAGCTCCTGTTGCGAGTTATGAGAAGAGTAAGCAACCTGAGCCTGAACTGATGAACTGAGAGCAAAAATTGCCAGAAGTGCCAGAATGATTTTTTTCATATGAGTTAGTTGTAATTTGAATTCACTGCAAATATATAGTTTTTATTTTCTCGAGCCGGGCTATAAGTTCATTGCCAAGAGCAGTTTTGTCCTCGATGTGCTGGAGGACGGCTGAGACAAACGGGTTGCTCTCGAATCCGCCCCGCACCTGCTCAAAGTCCTGACGGCATTCGTCGCTGTCGCCATCGGCACCAAAGCCGGTCATGGAGGTGAGCGAAAACTCTTTGCGGGCATCTTCGTAAACCATTCGGTCCAGCCAGACCACAGACTTCTGCCACTGAAGGACAATCTCCTTCACCTGAGCAGCAGTGATTGTCTCCGGATCAATTCCGTAAAATTCACCAATCTTGGAGTGAGCCCATGTCCATTCGTAATAGTAGTAATTGTTGTGCAGGTTTTCGATATAGGAGTTAATATCCCTGAGTTTTCCAATCTCTCCGTTTTCGATTCCGCACATGAGTTTTTCTATCTCGCTGCGTGGAGCAATCAGCCCGGATATGTCAGCCCACTCTCCAAGACCAATTGCGGTGTCTGGCTTGAGGCGTCTGCGTACATCCTCATCACTTTCAAAACTGATTCCCTCCAGCCGTTTGATGATTGAATTGCCCAGAAACTTGTGAATTGCTGTTTCGTAGAAGGTAATTCCGTTGTTAAGAGATGAGTTTTTAATTTTTGTGCTTTTATATGAGTAGAGGTCTGTTGTTTCACCGGAAACTCTTCTGAGTTCAAGCAGAACGG
>ERZ1645189.27-NODE-27-length-37509-cov-6.671837_pt1 | contig 37509 bp, 32 predicted proteins | sample MGYA00575350_ERZ1645189 | MGnify/ENA primary metagenome ERZ1645189 (study PRJEB40845, sample SAMN11283421) | freshwater sediment metagenome | isolation source: river sediment | host: Sediment | place: India: Jajmau, Kanpur | collected 2015-12-17 ...
GCCTAGTCGAGTTTATTCAACGTCGTGCCGAACAGGTAGGGGCAGCCAAAGTCTACCCATTGGCTGCCATCACCAAAGGAGAACAAGGGGAAGAGCTCACGGAAATGGGTGAGTTGAGACAGTGTGGAGCTGTTGGGATTTCTGATGATGGAAAACCGGTCATCAATGGTGAAGTCATGCGGAACGCTCTGGAATACAGCTCTATGTTCGATTTGCCGGTTGCCAGTCACTTGGAAGATCCCTACTTAAGTGAAGGTCGAGTGATGCATCACGGAGCGGTTTCTACCCGCCTGGGGTTGAAAGGAATTCCTGCAGCAGCGGAAGAGATTATGGCATATCGCGATTTGCAATTGGCCAAATTGGTGGGGGGAAAGATTCACCTTTGCCACTTGTCTGCAGCCAACTCGGTACGACTGTTGAGCCAAGCACAAAAGGAAGGCATTCGTGCAACCGGAGAAGTGACCGTCCATCATTTGGTTTTAACCGATGAAGTGGTGGAAAGCAGCCAATACGACACCAATACAAAAATCAATCCTCCCTTGAGAACCGAAGCAGATCGCCAAGCGCTTCTTCAAGGAGTTCGCGAAGGAATCATTGGAGCGATTGTCACGGATCATGCCCCGCACCATATCGATGACAAGCGCATGGAGTTTGATTATGCCGCTTTTGGCATCTCCGGTTTAGAAACTGCCGTTGCTTTAGTGATGGATCGATTGGTGAGCCGAGGTGATTTGAGTATTCAGGAAGCCATACGTGCTTTCTCACAAGGTCCTGCTGCAATCTATGGTCTACCTGAGCGTAAGATTCAGAAAGGAACAAAAGCGAATCTGACCATTCTAGACTTAAATGAGCAAAGGGTCGTTGATCCACAATCTTTTGTTTCCAAAGGCAAAAACAGTCCCTATACCGGTTGGTCTTTGACAGGGTGGCCGGTTTGCACCATTGTAGAGGGTAAAATATGCTATAGAAGGGAAGATCGTATTTAATGAACGGAAAACTAGTCTTAGCGAACGGTCAAGAGTTTCCTGGGAAACTTTCCGGAGCCTGCAAGCCGGCCATGGGTGAGGTTGTTTTTACTACCGGCATGACGGGCTACTGGGAAACGATTACCGATCCTTCTTATGCCGGTCAAATGGTGACGATGACGTATCCTATACAGGGGAATTACGGCGTGAATGAGATCAGTGGAGAGTCCGGACAGGTTTGGGCAAAAGGATTAATTGTCAGAGAATTTTGCCAGTATCCCAGTCATTATCTCTCTCAAGGGTCCTTTGAGGACTTCTTACGAACTCATCAAGTGACTGCCATATCCGAACTGGACACCAGAGCGCTGGTTCGAGTCTTGCGAAATCATGGGGTGATGAACGGGATTATTGTGGATGATACGGTATCGAAAGAGGATGCGTTATACATGCTTTCTCATCTAGAAGCCAAGGATTATGTGCCGGAAGTGGCTTGCAAGGTTGCCCATGAAATCGCTGGGAACGGAACCCATGTGGCTGTGATGGATTTTGGGGCAAAAAACAATATCTTGCGTATGTTAAAAGGATTAGGGTGCCGCATTACGGTATTCCCTCCCCACGCAACAGCGGAGGAAATTTTAGCCATTCAGCCAGATGGATTGTTGTTATCAAACGGACCGGGAGCACCTGAATTTCGCGTTGAGGCCATAGAAACCGTGCGTCAATTGGCTGGAAAGCTCCCCATTGCCGGAATATGTTTGGGGCATCAAATCATTGCTTTAGCCATGGGAGCAAAAACATATAAGCTATCTTTTGGTCACCGTGGCGGAAACCATCCGGTAAAAGAACTGGCTACCAATCGTGTTCGTATGACCTCGCAAAATCATGGCTATGCTGTAGACCTCCGGAGTATGGAAGATACCGAGTTGGAAGTGACCCACGTGCAAATCAATGATCATACGGTGGAAGGGCTGAAGCATAAACGCTTACCGATGAAATCCCTGCAATACCATCCGGAAGGAAGCCCCGGACCACAAGATTCGGCCTTTTACTTCGAAGATTTCGTGCGGTTTTTCCGAGAAAGTAAGGTGTAATCATGCCAAAGAAAACATATTTAAAGAAAATCCTGGTGATTGGCTCCGGCCCGATTATCATCGGCCAAGCTGCAGAGTTCGATTATGCCGGTACCCAGGCCTGCCGAGTCTTGCGGGATGAAGGTGTTCAAGTTATACTGGTCAATTCGAACCCGGCTACCATCATGACCGATAAAGAAATGGCCTATCAGACATATTTGGAACCCATAACCCCGGAAATCGTCACTAAGATTATTGAAAAAGAACGACCCGATGGCATATTACCAACTCTTGGTGGTCAAGTCGGTTTAAATATGGCCTTGACTTTAGGGCAAAATGGTATTCTGGATAAATATCATGTCGAATTGTTGGGAACACCACTGGACTCGATTGAGCGTAGTGAAGACCGACAGCTGTTTAAAGATGCCATGGAAAGCATACAGGAACCGGTTTTGGCTAGCTTCACCGTGCACGATGTGGAAACAGCGATTCCGTTAGCTGAAGAAATTGGTTATCCCATTGTCGTAAGGCCTGCGTTTACATTGGGGGGTACAGGTGGTGGCTTTTGCGATAATGAAGCAGAGCTACGTCAGCTGTTGCCCATTGGTTTAAAAATGAGCCCAATCAACCAATGCCTCATAGAAAAGTCGCTGAAAGGTTGGAAGGAAATTGAATTTGAAGTAATGCGAGATGCCAATAATAACTGCATTGCGATATGCTCCATGGAGAACATGGATCCTTTGGGAATACATACCGGGGATTCTATTGTGGTCGCTCCCACACAAACTCTGAACGACAGTGATTATCAAATGATGAGGACGGCTTCTTTAAATATCATACGCCACCTGGGTATCGAGGGTGGTTGCAATGTGCAATTTGCTCTCGACCCGGTTAGCCAGCAGTATTATGTCATTGAAGTCAATCCCCGGGTCAGTCGTTCCTCGGCTCTGGCTTCTAAAGCAACCGGATATCCCATTGCCCGTATCGCCAGTCTTATAGCATTGGGATATACACTAGACGAGATTGTGAACCCGGTGACTGGACGTACCAGTGCTTGTTTCGAACCGGTCATTGATTATATTGTAGCCAAAGTACCGCGATGGCCTTTTGATAAATTCCGAGTGGCCAATCGTCAGCTTAATACGCAAATGAAATCCACCGGAGAAGTCATGGCGATTGGGCGTAATCTCCCCGAAGCACTGCAAAAAGCCGTACGTTCCTTGGAACAAGGATATTCTTCCATGAGAGCTCCCGAAAGCGAACGACTGAGCACAGAATTGCTCATGGAGCGCATTCACTACGGGGATGATTTACGTCTCTTTCATCTGATGACGGCGTTGCGTCGCAATATTTCAAAAGAAGAATTATATACTCAAACCAAAATTGATCCCTGGTTTTTGAATCAATTACAACGTGTTATCGATATGGAGCGCAAACTGGACCATGCTGTGCCGGAAGAAAACCTGCTAAGAGATGCCAAACGCTTAGGATTTGCGAACACAGAAATCGCATTCTGGACCGGTATGCCCGTGAAAGAGATTGAACAGCTCGTAGAGCAATATGGTATAAAGAGAACTTATAAGTTGGTGGATACTTGTGCAGGCGAGTTCGAATCGGATACCCCATATTTTTATGGGACATTTGAACAAGAAGATGAAGCAGAACCTTTAAAAGGGAACAAAGCCGTGGTCATTGGTTCCGGACCGATTCGTATCGGTCAGGGTGTGGAGTTTGATTATTGTTCCGTACATGCGTTGCAGGCCTTAGAATACGCCGGATATCAATCGATAATGATCAATAACAACCCAGAAACCGTCTCCACGGACTTCAATGTGTCGGATCGACTGTATTTTGAGCCACTCATGGAAGAAGAAGTCATTGAGATACTAAAGAAAGAACAGGCCAAGGGTGTCTTTGTTCAGTTTGGTGGACAGACAGCCATCAATTTAGCCAGTAGCATTGCCAAAGCCGGAATTCCAATTCTGGGTTCTCAACCCGATACCATTGATTTAGCCGAAGATCGCGAGCGTTTTGATGCGATGCTGGAGGAACTACATCTCTCCAGACCTGCAGGGAAAGCGGTTCGATCCTACCAGGAAGCCTTAGCAGCCGTTGAAGTACTAGGATACCCGGTATTGGTTCGCCCATCTTATGTGTTGGGAGGACGCGGCATGGAGATTTGTTACTCGGTCAATGAATTAGAAGGATATTTAACCGAAGCAGTGCGTATTTCTCCCGATCATCCGGTTTTAATCGATCGCTATATTCTAGGGCAAGAACTGGAAGTCGATGCGATTGCCGATGGAGAACAAGTTCTCATTGCGGGTATTATGGAGCACATCGAACGCGCAGGAGTGCATTCAGGAGATTCCATCGCGGTGTATCCTTGGACGCATATTGATCCATGGGTTGTCGAAGAGATTTGCGAAGCCACCAAGAAAATGGCGCTGGCTTTGCAGGTGAAAGGATTGATCAATGTTCAGTTTGTTCGTCAGGGAGAGCATTTATATGTTCTGGAAGTCAATCCACGCTCCAGTCGAACCGTACCGTTCCTCTCGAAAGTGGCGAATCTACCCATGGTTCAAATTGCAACGAAGATCGCACTGGGAGAGAATTTGGAAGCTCAAGCGTACAGCGATGGACTTTGGCCAGCAACCGATTTTTATGCTGCTAAAGCACCCGTCTTTAGTTGGGCTAAACTCAGAGGAGTGGAAATTGGGCTTGGTCCTGAAATGAAGAGTACTGGTGAAGTGATTGGTATGGGTCAGAACAAAGACGAAGCATTGGCTCGAGCGTTTTGGGCTGCCGGCTGGAAGCCCTCACCTCAGAAAAATTTGTTGGCGACGGTAGCAGACCGAGACAAAAAAGAAGCAATTCCTTTAATCAAACAATTCTGGAGATCCGGTTATAAAGTGTTCGCCACCAGTAAAACAGCTGAAGCACTGCGACAAGCGGGTGTGAAGGTCGAAGAAGTGAGCAAAATCGGAGGAACTTCTCCAACCGTCTTGGATGTGATCTCGCAAGGGAAAGTGGATTTTGTAATAAATACGGTAACCTTGGGTAAACTTCCGGAAAGAGATGGCTTTATGATTCGACGTTCTGCTGTAGAGAATGGGTGCCGATATTTCACTTCTCTGGATACTCTGTTGGCTTACTGGCGTTGTTTAAACTACTTACAGAACACGGCAGCATTAAAGCCAACCAGCTTACAGGAGTATTTGCATGAACGCACAGATCGTTAATCAAGAAGCAACAATTACCGCTCATTACGCCGTAGGTAAGAATTACTATCTCATGGAATTGGAAGCGAAAGCTTGCTGCTCTCATATGAAGCCAGGACAATTTCTCAATATTAGACCTATCGGTTCACACGATCCGCTTTTGAGAAGGCCGATGAGCATTCATCAGATCGACAAACAGACCGGTAGGTTTAGAATACTATACCAGGTGGTCGGACGCGGAACAGCGCAATTAAACCAGATGGTCTATGGGAATGTAGTTGAAATTTTAGCTCCTTTAGGCAAAGAATTCCCTTTGCCACTAGATTCTGAGCAAAGAAGCCAAACCGTAGCTCTAATTGCCGGAGGAATTGGCATCGCACCGCTTTATGCGTTGGCCGAAGAATTAACAGAAAAGGGGCATACCTGCGTCCTCTTTTTCGGTGCCAGAACATCCGACGATTTTGGAGTGTTACAGGGCTTTCGTGATGTAGGGGTTCAGATCATAACAGCCACCGAAGATGGTTCTGACGGAAACAAAGGTTACATCACCAACGGGTTAGAACCTTTACTGACAGAGCTAGGTGTGGAGTCTATTTATGCATGTGGCCCTATGCCCATGTTAAAAGCTCTACAATCCGTACTGCAGTCTTTGCATATACCGGTATGGTTTTCTTTGGAGTCCCACATGGCCTGCGGAGTAGGAGCATGCTTGGGGTGTACGGTCAAGGTTCGGAAACCCGATGGAGGGTGGCGTTATGCCTTATTGTGCCAGGAAGGTCCGGTCATTGCAGCAAGTGAGGTGATCTTCGATGAGCAGTAAAGTTGACCTATCGGTTTCTTTGTTCCAGCAAGAGTTTCGTAGCCCCATTACCACCGCCTCTGGAACGTTTGGCTTTGGCCAGGAATATGCAGCATTTAATGATTATCGGGATCTAGGAGCTCTGACGGTGAAGGGGATTACACCGGAACCACGCTTGGGTAACCCAGGCCAACGACTCATCGAAACCCCGGCAGGATTGATTAATTCGGTCGGTCTCATGAACCCAGGGATGAAAGTGTTTGTCGAGGAAGAGATGCCCAGATTGAGGACGATGAACACTCCTGTTTTTGTCAACATCAATGGTAAATCAGTGGAAGAATATGCAGAGATTACGGCTTTCTTGGAAAACGTACCGGGGATTGATGCTTTAGAAGTCAATATTTCTTGCCCCAACGTAAAAGAAGGTGGTATGGCTTTTGGTACAAAGATTGAAACAGCAACCGCAGCTGTACGAGCAGTAAGAAGAGAAACAAGTCGACCGGTCATCGTAAAACTATCTCCCAACGTGACCGATATTGCCGAGATGGCTCGGGCTGTCGAGAGCGAAGGAGCCAATGCCATCTCTTTGATCAATACGTTGTTAGCCATGGACATTGATATACAGTCCAGGAAGCCCATCTTGGCAAATACTTTTGGAGGGTTGTCCGGTCCTGCAGTTCGACCCATTGCTTTGCGCATGGTCTACCAAGTGTATGAAGCGGTTCAGGTACCGGTGATTGGCATGGGTGGAATCAGCGACTGGCAGGATGCCTTGAAATTTATACTGGCCGGAGCGAGTATGATCGCGTTAGGAACGGTTCATTTTGTTCATCCCGATAGTATTCATCGCGTGTCCGCTGGCATGGAAGATTGGTGTCAGCGTAACGGAGTCGCGAAGATTCGCGATTTGATTGGTGCCGCACATCAATAAAAGAAAGCAACCCATGTTGGACGATTCTGACATGGGTTGTTTGTTTTTGTGCGAAAGAGCAGGAAAGAGAACCCTTCACCTTGAACGAGTAAGAGAAAATTGAAGCGAGAGGTGAGAGGTTTGACAGCAGACCAAATCATGATTCGCCTGAAAGAACATGGGTTTAGCAGTTATAAGGTGGGTGGTTTTGTTCGGGATTATTTGCTTGGGCATAAGAATTCCGATATTGATATTGCCACTTCAGCGACTGCCGAAGAGATGTTACAGTTATTCGACGATATGAAAGTCAAGAAAGCCGGGCAACGTTTTGGCGTTTTAATCATCGATGGCATTGAGGTTGCGACTTTTCGCGGAGAGCAATATCTGATTCAGGGCAAGCCACAAGTGTTTCCTGTTAAGACCTTTGAGGAAGACGCTTCGCGTAGAGACTTTACGATTAATGCCATGGCCATGGATTTGGATGGAAATCTGCTCGATCCCTTTCATGGGGTAGAAGATTTAAAAGAGAAGAGAATCCGGGCAGTAGGCATAGCAGATACCCGTTTCGAGGAAGACCCCATACGCATTGTAAGGGGCATTGGCTTAGCTGCTCGCTTGGGTTTTGAAATTGAAGAAGAGACTTGGTTAGCCATGAAGCGTTGTACAGGGATGTTACAACATATTCCTCCTGAACGGATCGGAAAAGAAATGCAAAAGATGTGTCAAAGCGCGTGTTTATCAACAGGCTTGCACCTTATGGAACAAGTCGGATTAGTTTCAGTGATTTTACCCTTGTTAGAGCATTTACCTAACACCGAGCAAAACCCAAAGTATCATCATTTAAATGCATGGATGCATACATTAGCCGTGATTCAATACATAGAGAAGCTATCACCCCTTGTTCGGACGGATGATTTGATCTGGGCAGCTATGTTTCACGATGCCGGCAAAGGGTTACCGGGAATCCGAGCGTATCACCTTCGTAGCCAGCAACCAAGCGATCACGGACATGACGAGAAAAGTGTGGAGATTGCCGAAGAAACATTAACTCATTGGGCGATTCACAAGAACACCAAACAGAGGGTTCTACTACTGATTCGTTATCATATGTCCATGCCAAAGGCACTTACTGCAGAGGAGTTACTGCGCTTCCTCCGCTTTTTATGCCAAGATTGGGCTCAGATTGATACATTCAGACGTTTTTTAGATCAACTTTTTTGGCTCAAAATGGCGGATTTGCATGGAAAAGATCCTAAAAACATTCATCAAGATCAAGAACTGCTCAGCGAAATGTGGCGCAGAATGAGAGTCCTCTTACACAGGATACCCTTGTATCGCGAACAAACGTCTATTCGAGCTGAGGATTTCGAAGAAGAAGGGGAAGAGCTAGGAATTCGTTTGCGTTATGAATTGAGACAAATCCAAGAAGCTTTGCTGCAGAAAGAAGATTGGGAAGATGTATTCCTGCAAAGAAAGGAAGTATAGAAATGACTTTTCTGAATGAAATCCTCACCGGTTCACCGGTTGCTTTTTTGATCAATATTGGGATCATTCTGGTGGCTGTGTTGATTCTGCGAGGGTTAGCGCAAAAGGGATTCCAACGTTTGGAGAGAAATCCCCAATTGAAAAAAGGTCAACTACTGATTGCCAGGAAAATATTCACCATCGCTCTGTACTCCTTTGGCTTGTTTGCTGTGATTCGTGAGATACCGGCCTTAGCAGCCATGGCGACATCATTTCTTGCCGGTTCCGGGGTTGTCGCTTTGGTTGTGGGCTTTGCTTCACAGGAAGCCTTAACCAACATAGTCAGTGGGGCTTTTATCATTTTCTTTAAGCCATTTACCATTAACGATCGCATTCGCCTACCGGATAAGAATATTGTTGGTTTTGTTGAAGATATTTCTTTACGTCATACAGTCATTCGCACTATTGAGAACAGCCGAATTATCATTCCAAATTCAACAATCAATAGTTCGATTTTAGAGAATTCGAATTTCAATGATAACCGGCGAATGAATTTCTTCGCTATAAATGTCAGTTATACGGCCGACTTAAGCCGAGCATTAACTATTGTAGAAGAGGAAATTGAAAAGCATCCCAGCTTCTTGGATACACGCTCCGCAGAAGATAAAACAAAAGGAGTGAAGCCGGTCACTGCGCGAGTCACGAACCTTGGTGCTTCTTCTATTGAGTTAAGAGCAGGGTTTTGGAGTGAGGACTTCGGCACCGGTTATGTGATGCTTTGCGATCTAAATCAAGGGGTAAAGGAACGGTTTGATCGAGAGAAGATTGAGATTCCGTATCCATATTATAATCTTGTGATGAAATCAGAAGGAAATGTTTCTGCGGTTCAGGAAAAATATTAATATTCATTCGTGAGGAGGGTTGAAGATGAATCAGATATTCCCTTTTTTAATTGATGCAAAAGAGCAAGCAGTATCCCCGAACATCGAAAAAGCAATTGTCACTTGCTTAGCTCATAGCCGCGTGTTTGACAATGCGATTCCCAGAGAGAAACTGGAAGGGGAGGCATTACTCACCATTTCTCCGGTTCGGTGGCCTATACTGCTCAAACGAGTCTATGATCAGGATCGAGCGTATTTGTTTGACCTCTTACATATTTCCGGAGAGGAAATACGCTTACAAGCTCCTGCGGATCGGGTATTGGATTTAAACGATTTACAGATTTCCTCGGATGAATCCTACGAAAGCAAACTGCTCCATATTGTGGAAGTCCTTACCTCACAAACCCCGCAAGCGTACTGCAGTCATTTGGTAACCGATGTCATGGGGCTGGCTACCATGTTGGGTAAAGAACGTCATTTGGAAGTATCGGATTGGGGCGTGCCGTTGGCGGAGAATGATTCCGCAATCGTTCAAGAGGAAAAAGAGATGTTTGAACGTTGGGTGCAAACCTTGCGTGAAGAAGATGTAAAAATCGATCAGTTGATTCAATCCATCCGGGAGAAATCCGTGGAACGTACCGAACAGCTTGTTCGGCAACGAGATAAAGCTTTGTTATTGCTTAGAGAAGAGATTGAGACGTTGAAGCCCCAAGTGGATCGACGAGTGGACGAATTAAACCACGAATATAAAGGCATGGCCAATCAGGGTCATGAGATGAAAATGCGCATGGGTGGGATAGAACAGGAGATCCTTCAAATTCAGAGTCAGGTTTCCAAATTTAAAGCAGCCGGAAGTTCGATGACCAGCTTTTTTGAGGAGCAACTCAAAGTGAAGCGAGATGAGTTACTCCGCATGCAAGATTTATTGCAACACGACGAGACCGGCTGGGCAGATGAGTTATCGGCTCAAACATACTTAGCAAAGAGACCGTTAGATATTCTTCAAGAACAATTAAAAGAAGCGGAAGCCCAATGGAAATCCAAAATGCAGCAACAAAAGCTGTTGGAGCAGTCCATCATTTTGACTTTACAAGAAGAACAGTTGAAGATTCAGGCATCTGGTAAGACCTTGTTACAAAAAAGTTTTGTTGTTGGGAGCAATTTGCCCGATGAAATTGCTTTAGAACTGCCTTTTGTGGTCGCGAAAGCCGGAACACCCTTTAATCACAGATATTATGTGATGGCACCTGGGAAACTGAAAGGACGAAATCAAATCAGTGGGTTTTTCACCAATCTCTTGGGAAGATTAAATATTCCTTATGCAGTGCGGGAAAAATCTTGGGAAGCCATGGCCATGGCTTTGGAGAATCAATTGAATCAAGTTCAAGGACCGGCAAAATTACAGAGAATTATTGAAGATGAAAATTGGTTGGAGGATCCGGATTACTGGATGAAAGCCCTCGAAGGAATCAACGAATTAGAAGGATTGGGTCTTATCAATCTGAAAGAATCCGAGAACCTGAAAGAAGCTGTGGTCAAAAACTGGAGTGGGAGATCCGTCAACTAACCGGGAGGAACACTTTGTGTCAAAATCAGAACGTAGAAAATTTCGCCTAGGATTCTTATTCTTATTGGTCTTGACGTTAAGCTCTGTTTTGTTTGTCGGGTATGTCAAAGTGCTTCGTTATTGGAAAGCCTCGCCCCTTGTGAATTTGGACAGACCTTTACTTCTCAATCCGTATGAGGATGTGGTGTTTCAGATACGATTAAAGAATCTCGGAGAATACCAAATCGAAATACAAGATGTACAGTTGCAAGGAACCACTTTTCAGTGGGGAGCAAAGAAGTGGACGGTGACGCAAACTTTGCCGGCTAAATCCAAGGAAGCTTATGATGCAATCTTAAGTTTGAATTTAGTAGGACGTTCAGTACCGCAAGCAGAGCCCATTACCATAATCGTTTTCTACCGTTACGGATGGTTTCGCCACCAAATCTTGTTGCCTATAAAAACAGAGTTACCTTCTCCATGAAGGCAACTCTGTTTTTTTGGTTACGATTGCTTTTTCTGCCATATGGTCTTTCGCCAATCTTCTTGTTCTGTGGGGAAATCGCTTCGGAAGTGTACACCACGAGACTCTTGTCGTGTCAATGCTCCGGCAATGATTAAACCTGCTGTGGTGCATAGGGCTTGAAGTTCATAGTACCGTTGTAAGTCTTTTCCCGTTTTCCACGGCACATGCTGTGCCCGCTCTTTTAAATCTTCCCATTGAGATTGAGCGGAGAGTAAACCGCTTTCAGAACGCAAAGGTCCGACCAAGTCATCCATGATCTGGTTCAACTTTTTCTTTAACGTCGAATATTGTTCGAATCCAGATTGCTGTGGTAATGCAGATAAGGGCTGGATTTGTGGTTGTTTCTGTCTGCTTTGAGCATAAGTAGCAGCAGACTGACCGGCTTTTTGACCAAAATGGCTGATGTTTGTGAGTGCATTTCCACCGATTCGATTGGCACCGTCAACACCGCCCGTCACTTCTCCACAGGCAAATAAACCGGGACATTCGGTTTTTCCATCGGTATCGATCTGAACCCCACCGCTCATGTAATGTACCAACGGTCGCACCCGGATAGGTTGTTTGGTAAAATCAAAGTCTTTACGATTCAACATGAGAAGCTCTTTATAGTATCGGTTCTCCCAGCGTTCTGAGGGCATTTTTTCAAGGTGTAACAAAGGAGCATCCCCCTTTGCCCAGCAATCGGCTATAGCAATGGAAGCCCGGTCTCTGGCATAAAGATTCCCTTCTCGCCCCGATTTTAATCCCCAACTATGAAGCAACTTGAGTAAAAATTCTTCTCCTGTTGCGTTGGTCAAAGGAACTTGATCAATCATTCCTAAATCCATGAACCACATCGGTAAGGCTTCTTCGGCTAATCCGAGGGGATAGAATTGCACAAACTCCATATCTCGAAAGGACAGACCCAATTCATACAGCATGTGATAACCATCGCCGGTGGTGGTAACAGGATTGTTGGTTCGACCATATACACGACCACCACCTCCCGTAGCCATGATGACTGAATGGCAGGGAACGACAAACCGATGTGCATCAGCCACACGTAAAATCTCAACGGCAGCGATTTGACTATGATGAAGCTGAAGCGCGGTAACCATGTGTTCTGGTAGTAAGTCGACTCCAATTTCCTGACAAGCTCGTAGCAAAGGCAAGGTCATGCCCATACCTCCTACACGACTATTGGGAGCATAAGGAGCGACGGAACAGCCGTTGGCACGTACCGTAGTATTCATGTGAAAGCGTTGTAAGTTCAAAACCGATAAGGGACCTTCTTTGCTAAACACTTCGACTAAATCCGGATCGTTTACCCACCGACCGGTTTCGAGGGTTTTGCTTTTGTGTTCTTCCCAAGCGGTTCCGGGTCCGGCAAAACTGAATCCTCCTCCTGCAAAAGCAGTACAGTTTGCTTTCCCTACAGCCGTTTTACTGATTAACAACACAGTTGCCCCTTGTTCCCTTGCCGCTAAGGCCGCACACAAAGCCGCTCCGCCTCCGCCAATCACAATGACATCATAGAATGATAGCATGGAATCCCTCCTCAAGGTTGATATCAATTAGTTCCTTTTTTGCTTTCTGAAATCCTTCTTACAAGGAATCAAGTACGATCTTGTCGAACCTTTCCTTGTTACAAGAAAAAACCATCATCATGAGGAGGAACAAAACTTGGCGGACCAAATTCAAAAATTAGCACATGAATATTATCCGAAAGTTGTTGCATTGCGTCGTTTCATTCATCAGAACCCGGAACTCGGTTTTCAGGAACATGTAACAGCAGATTTGGTGGCAAAAACGTTAAAAGAAGCAGGTTGGGAGGTCCAAACCGGAGTAGCCGGAACGGGGGTCGTCGGGTTATTGCGAGGAAATCTGCCCGGACCTACTGTCGCCTTGCGTGCCGACATGGATGCCTTACCCATTCAAGAAATGAACGACACTCCATATCGTTCTCAGAAAGACGGTGTCATGCACGCTTGCGGTCACGATGCGCACACTGCGGTATTGTTGGGTACAGCGCTCATGCTGTCAGATATGAAGAGTTCGTTAAAAGGAAACGTGAAAGTCTTGTTTCAACCAGCCGAAGAGGGACCGGGCGGAGCCATCCCTATGATCCAAGCGGGGGTAATGCAGAATCCTAAAGTGGACATCATATTCGGAGCACATGTTTGGCACGATGTTCCGGTAGGGAAAATTGCCGCCATGCCGGGAGCCAGTATGGCAGCTCCGGATACCTTTGATATCACCATTATGGGCAGGGGTGGACATGGTGCTCAACCTCATTTATGTATTGATGCCATTGCGATTGCTGCTCAGATTATCAACGGACTGCAGCAAATCGTCAGTCGACGCAGTAACCCTGTTGACCCTGTGGTGTTAACCATTGGCAAGTTTGTCGGAGGAGTCCGAGGAAATGTCATCGCCGAAAAAGTGGTCATGGATGGAACCTTAAGAACGTTGAAAGAAAGCACCCGTACTCAATGTAAACAATGGATACAAGAACATGTGAAAGCCATCTGTGATTTGTATGGAGCTAAAGGAACGGTGCGTTTTACCGATGCTTACGATGTTCTGAGCAGTGATGAGCAAGCAACGGCTTTACTGGTCAGCAGTGCTGTTAAGATTTTGGGTGCTGAGAATGTCTGGACTACCATGGAGCCATCTATGGGGGGAGAAGATTTTTCCTTCTTTATGAAAGAGATTCCGGGAGTCTTTTTCCGCTTGGGTATTGGAGATGCGGAACATATTTATCCGATTCATCACAATCGCTTTGATATCAATGAGGAAGCTCTATTGACCGGAATGAAGGTTTTTGTGCAGACTGTGCTGGACACCATGGAAGGGGGTATGAGTTCGTGGAAAAATTCATTTTAACACCGGGACCCGTAGAAGTATCGGAGGCGGTGCGCATGGCTATGGCCAAGCAGATTGTCAATCCGGATTTAGACCCAACATTTTTTGATTTCTATAAGCAGTTGTCTCAGAAATTTCAGAAAATACTTCACACCAAAGAAGATGTCTTGGTTTTAAACGGCGAAGGGATTTTAGGGTTGGAAGCCGCAGTAGTCAATGTGGTTGAACCCGGAGACACGGTTTTAGTGTTGGATAACGGCTTTTTTGGCAGGGGATTCGCCGATTTTGTCATTGGTTGTGGCGGTCAAGTCGTCTTTTTGAGCAAAGACTATCAACAAGCCATTACAGCGGAAGACTTAAGAGATGCTCTGATTCAACATCCGCAAGTCAAAGTCGTCACCATGGTACATTGCGATACTCCCTCGGGAATGCTGAACCCCATACAGGATCTTGCACCGATTTGCCGTGAATTCGGAAAATTATCTATTGTTGACGCGGTCGCCTCCATGGCTGGAGAGAAAATCCTTATGGACGAATGGCAAATTGACATTTTGATCGGCGGTAGTCAAAAAGCCCTCTCAGCCCCTCCCGGTTTAACCATCATGGGTGTTTCTGAGATGGCATGGCAGGAAATGCGAAATCGTAAGACACCTTATGGTGGGTATTATCTCAATCTATTACTATGGAAAAATGGTTGGTTAACTCACTATAAAGAATTCCCCTATACTCAACCGGTTTCCGATTTGTACGCATTGGATGAGGCGGTGAATCGGGTCCTGACCGAGGGGGAAGACGTATACACGAGACATCGTAAAATTGCTTGTGCTGTGCGCCAAACATTACAAAAAGCCGGCTTTCAGCTCATGCCAAATGAAGATTGCCGTGCGGTAACCGTTACCGCTTTTATGGTTCCCGATCATATACCGGATGAAGTATTTCGCTTAAAACTTTGGAAAAAATATGGAGTGATGATTGGCGGTAGCTGGGGAAGTCTGGCAGGCAAGGTTTGGCGGATTGGTCACATGGGAGAAGGAGCGAAAGCCGATAAAATCTATCGTTTCTTTGATGCTTTTGAACAAGCCCTTTTGGATTATAACGTTGAACCGTATCCCATGGCAGCAGCATTTGCCGAGTTGTATCAAATGACCAATTTATAACTTAGTACAGAACGGAGCGTTTTATTATTGGAGCGTTTTTTTGCGGTTCCTGTTTTACCGGGAGAGCCAAGCCCCAAGGAGCTGAGGAGTAACATATTTAATATGATCTGGCCGGTTACTATCGATTCCATTTTACAAATGATGGTCGGTATGGTGGCCAGTGCTATGGTAGGTCGCATTGGTGCGACTGCTATTGCAGCGGTGGGTTTGTCATCTCGTGTGACTCAAATCAGCTGGGCTCTGTTTTTTGGCATCTCCACTGGTGTTACCGTGTTGGTTGCTCGCTGTTATGGGGCAAGAGATTTGGAAGAAGCCAGAAGAATCTCTTTTCAAGGACTTTTAAGTGCAGGCATTTTAATCACCATAATGACCATACTCAGTTTTTGGCTTGCTGAACCATTCCTGAGAACCATGAACGTGGGTGAAGAGCTTCTCGTAGCCTGTATGACATATTTACAAATTGCTTTGTTTTCTTTACCCCTAGTTGCAATGATACAGATTAGTGCCGGTATTATGAGGGGAGTTGGCAACACCCGTATACCTATGATGATTTCCTTGATTGTTAACATCATCAACATCGTTGGATGCTGGTTATTGATTTATGGCAACCTAGGGCTTCCCGCTATGGGCATTCGAGGTGCGGCAATTGCTGCCCTTGTTGGTCAGGGATTTGGGGCGGTTTTGGCGTTATATGTCATTTTTTCACCACTATCGGGTTTACAATTGCGGAATGAAGATGTTCGTAGTTTGTTCTTACCCGATGTCAAACGAATTTTACGAATTGGTGTGCCAAGCTCCGCCGGCGATCTTTTTTGGCAGGTTGCTTCTATTGTCATGACTAGCGTGATTGTTACGTTCGGTACGGTTGCATTGGCTGCACATAACTTAGGTATGCAAGCAGAAGGGATTTCTTATATGCCTGCGGCTGGCTTGGGGATTGCTGCAACTGCGTTTGTCAGTCAAAGTTTGGGGGCTAAGAGCTTAAACTTGGCTAGAAGATACATTCGCGAGATTTTTATTTTATCCATGGCATTTTTTATTTTTGCTTCGTTCCTTTTGATTTTCGGAGGAACTTGGATTATGTCAATATTGACAAACGATAAAGAAGTCATCTCGCTTGGAGCGAAATACTTATTGTTAATGGGATTTGCTCAAATACCTTTAGAAATGGGGGGAGTCATCAACGGCGTTTTACGCGGCGCAGGTGATACTAAGTGGGTGATGTATATCCAAGCCATTGGTATGTGGTTACTGAGAATCCCATTGTCCTATTTGTTAGGGATTCGCTTTGGATTTGGTATCATGGGCGTTTGGTGGGCAATGACTATAGATTTATTTGTACGCTTCTTCCTGGTGGTTTGGCGTTATCGTTTGGGTAAATGGAAAACGATGCAAGTGTAACGTTATTTTTTGAAGGAGGTATCTCATGTATTGCAAAGATATTATGATTGAACGCAAAGAAGTCATCGCTGTTACAGAAGATCACAGTTTGAGTAATGCATTGAAGCGCATGGAGTTCTATGGATTTCGTGCGTTACCCGTTGCCAATTTTGGCAGAATCATGGGTGTCATCGATGTATTCGATATTTATGAGCATCTTTATATCCGCAGAGATGCCGATTTAGATCAAACATTGGTACGCGATGTGATGAAGACTGAATTTGCGTATGTGCACGCAGATGATTTTATTGAGGTGGCAGCCCGTTTATTGACTCAACAACGAGTGATGTTTTTACCCGTTATGCAAGACGATACCACAGATCAGTTTTTGGGAATTATTCCCATGGCTCGCGTCATGCAAATGTTTATGTCCGCAGCGGGTCTATATAGCAAGGGTAACCGAATCACCGTACTTTTGAAAAATGAAAAAGGGGAGTTAGCTCGTTTGAGCCGCCAATTATTGCGTGCCGGCGCGAATATTGAAGGGTTACTACCCATTGCAAAAATGCCCAATCAGATTCACGATGATCAAGTCACACATGTCATTGTTAAATTTGATGGGGATATGGAACGCGTTCTGTTAGCATGCGAAGATGCAAGAATCCCGGTTGTGACCAAAGACCGAATCGAGTAAGCATAATCGAAAGGGGCTGTCCTTAGGCAACCCCTTTCAAACAAACTATAAGGAGGCGACCCGATGAGCGAACGAGATCGAGAATTGGAGCGCTTTTGTCAGCAATTGACCACGGCAATGCCGGAGGTATGTCAAATCGAACGTTTACTCGTTGATGTCGGCAGCCGTCAGTGGCATATGGTTTTATCGGGTTCTGTGGATGCGGAGTCTCGGAGTCGATGTGTCCGGGATTTGCAGAAAATTATTGATCAACGATGGTCTCTCACTGTGAGCTGGCAAGATGCCCTCCCCGAAGTTTCGGAACCAAGGGCTGGCACATCATTACCTACCGTGAGCATTGAATTTGAGGATCCACTGGCAGATAGTCCTTACAAAGAATCAGAAGAGTGGGAGCCGGAGCTCCTAAATGAACCTGAAGAGACTTGGCAGCCGGTTCAAATAAACAAAACAGAAGAGCAACTGGACGAGGAATTTAGAAGAAAACGCGATGAAGAAGTGATGGCACAGGTCGAAAAGATCAAACTGGAGACACAAAAAGCCATTCGTAGCAATGGCCATAAAAGCCAGCATTTTTTCGGAAAAACCATTCAAGGCGAGCCAATTCCTTTAAAGCAAATTATGGAAGCACCTCATGTACAGATCATCAACGGTGAAGTTTTCAGTATGGATAAGCAAAACCTACGGAACGGGCAAATCATCTATCGCTTTGATCTATATGATGGTACCGATTCGTTAACTGTGAAAGTAATGCTACGAGATGCCTCGAATTCAAACAGCGGTAACAGCACGAATGCATATGGTCAGCGAAATCGCATCATACCACAGCGCATGGACGAACTCAAGGAAGGACATTGGGTCCTCGTTAGTGGAAAAGCATCAATGGATCGCTTTGAAGAGAACGAGCTGACGTTTTTGGCGGATGCCGTGAATGAAATGCAGGCTCCTCAGAAAAAGCGTCCGGACCTCGCTCCACAGAAGAGGGTAGAATTACATGCCCATACCAATATGAGCAGTATGGATGCTTTACCCGAGGCAGGGGCGTTGGTGAAACGTGCTTTCGAAATGGGTCATAAAGCCATTGCCATAACCGATCATGGTGTTTTACAAGCATATCCTGAAGCAGCGGCTGCGGCGAAAAACTTAAAAATGAAAGTTCTCTATGGGTGTGAGATTTATTTAATCGATCACTTGGAGGATCGTCGTTATAAACACTGTGTGGTATTAACAAAGAATAAGAAGGGCTTAAAAGAGCTCTACAAGCTGACAAGCAAAGCACATATACATAATTTCTATAAAAGGCCACGGGTCTTACGTGCCGACTTATTGGCATCCCGGTCTGAATTGATTGTCGGCTCGGCCTGTGCTTATGGGGAACTCTACTCCACGTTAATCGATGGATTTGAAGGAAATTTTGAAAAAACATGTCAGCAAGCCAGAGAATTGGCAAAATTCTATGATTTCTTGGAAGTCATGCCGATTGGGCATAATCGCTTTGCCATAGAAAATGGTAAAGTAGCCAATGAGGAAGGCTTACGTAAAATCAATCGGGTTATTTATGAAATCGGTAAGGAGTTGGGTATCCCGGTGACCGCGACCGGTGATGTACACTTTTTAGAACCAGAAGACGTAGTGTTTCGAGACATCCTACAAGCAGGCCAGGATTATGAAGCCGACGAAACCAAACCCCTTCTGCATTTGCGCAATACCGAAGAAATGTTGGCAGAATTCAACGATTGGACAGCAGAAGAGGCTTATGAGGTCGTCGTGACCAACACCAATCTCATCGCAGATCAGATTGAAGATTTTAATCCCATGATGAACAAGCTCTATCCACCCAATATTCCGGGTGCAGAAGAAGAGCTGAAACAGCTAACCTACCAAACCGCCCGAAAGATGTATGGCGATCCCTTACCAAAAAATGTATTGGAGCGCATTCAATGGGAATTGGATTGTATCATCGGTTATGGCTATGCAGTAAATTACTACATTGCTCATAAACTCGTGAAGAAGTCCATGGATGACGGGTATTTGGTGGGTAGCCGAGGTTCTGTGGGATCTTCACTGGTGGCAACATTGACTGGCATAACCGAAGTCAACCCATTATCGGCTCATTATCGCTGTCCGGAGTGTAGTTATTCAGACTTCACACATGATAAAGAATACGACTGTGGAGCCGATATGCCGGATCAACTCTGTCCAAAATGCGGGAATCCGTTGATTAAGGATGGCTTTAACATTCGATTTGAGGTGTTTATGGGATTTGCGGGAGATAAAATCCCCGATATCGATTTGAATTTCTCAGGCGAATACCAATCTCAAGCTCATAAGTACACAGAAGAATTATTTGGCAAGGAGTTCGTTTTCCGAGCTGGAACGATTTCCACAGTTGCCTCTAAAACTGCCTATGGCTTTGTGATGAAGTATGTGGAGAAAACCGGTGCTCAGTTGCGCAAAGCCGAAATCAATCGTTTGACCATGCGCTGTACCGGTGTAAAACGTACCACAGGTCAACACCCCGGTGGGCTAATGGTCGTGCCAAATGATATGGATATTCATGATTTTACTGCGGTTCAACACCCACCTGGAAAAGATGGTGCGGATATCATTACTACTCATTTTACTTATCAGGCCATCCATGATAATCTGCTCAAGCTAGATTTACTGGGTCATGATGACCCGACGATTTTAAGAAAGTTGCAAGAGCTTACCAATCTGGATGTGCGGGCCGTGCCCCTGGATGACCCGAAAACCATGAAACTCTTTGTTTCCACGGACCCGATTGGGGTGCGTTCAGAGGATATTGATTCCGATACCGGAACATACGGAGTCCCTGAATTTGGTACTCCTTTCACCCGTAACATGCTGATGGATGCGAAACCCCGCTACATTTCTGACTTAATCCGATTGTCGGGTTTCTCTCACGGAACTGATGTGTGGGCAGGAAATGCCAGAGAACTCATCGTACAACAAAATGTTCCCCTTGCGGAAGCCATCTCTACCCGAGATGCTATATTGTTGTATTTGACATCGAAAGGAATCGATAATCAGCCGGCGTTTCAGATTATGGAGTCGGTCCGGAAAGGTCGAGGGTTAAAGGCAGAAGAAGAAGAGCTGATGCGATCCAAAGGGGTTCCGGAGTGGTATATTACCTCTTGCAAGAAGATTAAGTATTTATTCCCCAAAGCACATGCCGCTGCATATGTATTATCGGGATTTCGAATTGCCTGGTTTAAGGTACATCAACCTTTAGCATTCTATGCTTCGTACTTTACGGTGCGAGCAGCAGGGAACTTTGATGCCGACTTAACCTCACAAGGAATACCGGCAGTGCGTAATGAGGTGGGAAACCTTCGTCGCAAAGGTAACGAAGCCACAGCTAATGATAAAAACATGCAAACCCATTTGGAACTTGCGCTAGAAGCGATGTTCCGCGGTATCGGTTTTGATAAAGTGGATTTATATACTTCCGAAGCAGGCGAATGGAAGATTATGCCGAATCAAAGATTATTACCCCCATTCTCTGCTTTGCAGGGAGTGGGAATCAATGCAGCAGAAGCCATTGTGGAAGCACGCAAAGCAGGACCATTTACCTCCATTGAAGACCTAAGTATCCGGAGTCGTGCTAATAAAACCGTTATCGAAGTGTTAAAGAAACATGGTTGTCTGGATCAATTAACCGAAACAGACCAGCTCACTTTATTTTAGAGGAGGGATTTGTCATGGAACAATCCAAAATCAATCGCATCAATGAATTGGCCAAAAAATCGAAAAAAATCGGGCTGACTCCTGAAGAATTAGTGGAACAAAAAGAACTCAGAGCAGAGTTCATTCGGGACTTCCGTGGAAATTTGGAAGCACAATTGGACAATGTCTACATTGAACATGCCGATGGCAGCAAAGAAAAATTACAAAAGAAAAACCCATAGAACAGGAGAATTCAGGAATGTTGAATCATACAAACACCTTGGTTCTGACTTCGGCCGGACTGAGTTTAGCCGATGTGGTCCAGGTCGCAAAGCAACAGGTTCAGGTGGTTTTGTCGGAGGAATTGAAAGAAAAAATAAACCACAGTAGAACCCTCGTGGAGTCCATGATTGCTGAGAAAAAGGTGGTTTATGGTATCACCACCGGTTTTGGAAAATTCGCTACGGTGACAATCGGTCCCGAAGATACCCGAGCATTACAGCACAACCTCATTGTTAGCCATGCGGTGGGAGTTGGAAGACCGCTGCCCGAAGAAACAGTTCGCGCGATGATGTTACTGCGTGCGTATTCTTTGAGTCGCGGCTACTCTGGTATTCGCTTAAGTACAATCCAAGCTTTGCTCGATGCCTTGAATCGCGGATTGCATCCGGTCGTTCCCGAGAAGGGAAGTTTGGGCTCAAGTGGGGATTTAGCTCCCTTGTCACATATGATTCTACCCTTACTTGGCTTAGGAGAAGCGTTTTATGGCGGGCGCCGCATGAGTGGAGCGGAAGCTCTTCAAGCAGCAGGCTTGAGCCCTGTGGTATTGGAAGCCAAAGAAGGGTTAGCTTTGAACAATGGCACTCAATGCATGACCGCCGTAGCCGCCCTCGCGATTGCCGAAGGAGAAAAAGTGGTACAAGCGGCAGATGTAATTGCCGCGCTAACCATGGAAGCACTCAACGGAATGCCCAGTGCATTTGATCCTCGTATTCATCAAATTCGAAATCATCCTGGGCAAATCGAGACAGCAGCTCACATGTTACATCTGCTCGAAGGATCGGAGTATACTGCTCCCAAAGATCATCCAAGAGTTCAGGATGCGTATGCGTTGCGATGCATTGCGCAGGTTCATGGCCCCATTAAAGAGGCCTTGCAATACGCGAAAACAGTAATCGAACGCGAAATAAACGGTGTTACCGATAATCCTTTGATTTTCCTCGACACCGCTGAAGCCATTTCCGGAGGGAATTTCCACGGGGAACCCGTTGCTCTCGCCATGGATTTTCTGGGAATTGCTTTTTCTGAGCTGGCCAACATTGCCGAAAGGCGGTTAGAGAGATTGGTCAACCCGGCGCTCTCAAATGGCTTGCCTGCTTTTCTAACCAACAAAGGTGGAGTCCATTCCGGTTTTATGATTGTTCAATATTCCGCAGCAGCTCTTGTCTCGGAGAATAAAATCCTAGCACATCCTGCCAGCGTGGATTCCATACCCAGTTCGGCCAATCAAGAAGATCATGTATCCATGGGTACGATTGCTGCCAGGAAAGCCGCACAGATATTAGAACATACCACTTGTGTTCTCGCCATGGAGTGGTTGGCTGCTTGTCAGGGAATCGACTTGCGTGGAGCAAAACGGTTAGGCAAAGGGACAGCTCCGGCTTATCGAAAGCTCCGACAACGGGTTGCTTTTTTAGGGGAAGACCGTGTGATGTATCCGGATATCGATGAAGCGGTTGCCTTGATTCGAGTTGGACTTAGTTCATAGTAGGAGGACAATAAAATGGCAAAAATAGTGGAATGCATTCCCAATTTTTCTGAGGGTAGAAGACCCGAAGTGATTGAGGCCATTGTGAATGAGATACGCAATATCGAAGGTTGCGAATTATTGGATGTGGAAGCCGATGCTTCGCACAATCGCGTGGTGGTTACTTTTACCGGAACACCGGAAGCCGCCGTAGAAGCCGCTTTCCAGGCCTGCAAGAAAGCAGCAGAACTCATTGATTTAACACAACATACCGGCGAGCATCCCCGAATGGGAGCAACCGATGTGATCCCTTTTGTTCCGGTCTCGGAAATGACCATGAAAGAATGTGTGAAGTTATCGCAGCTCTTGGGTCAGCGGATTGCCGATGAGTTACATATACCGGTATACTTATATGAAAATGCAGCAACCAAACCAGAACGTAAGAATCTTGCCGATGTTCGGCGGGGTCAATTCGAGGGTATCCGCGATGAAATGCACCTACCTGAACGCAAACCGGATTTTGGTCCGCAGCAAATTCACCCCACTGCAGGATGTACAGCGGTAGGTGCCAGGAAGCCCTTAGTCGCTTTCAACGTGAATTTATCCACAGCAGATTTGGAAATTGCCAATGCCATCGCTCGTAAAATTAGGGGGTCATCCGGCGGATTTATGCATGTGAAAGCGCTGGGCGTAATGTTGGAAGATCGAAAGATGGCTCAGGTTTCCATGAACCTGGTGGATTACAAGAAAACGTCGGTGCATCATGCGTTTGAATTTGTAAAGCGGGAAGCGCAGCGATATGGTGTTTCCGTGGTAGGAAGCGAAATCATAGGACTGTTGCCTATGGAAGCTCTCATGGAAGCAGCGGTCTGGTACTTGCAAGTCGAAAATTTCAAGTCGGAACAGGTCCTCGAGAAGAGAGTGTATCGGTTCTAGTCGACAAGAAACGAGGTACAAAATGGATCTGATTCTTACGAATATAGGTAGTTTGGTCACCAATGCCGGGCATGGAAAGAAACCGGTTCCCGGACCTCACATGGGAGAAATCGGACTGATCCATCAGGGCGCAGTGTCTGTCAAAGAAGGAAAGATTATGGAGGTGGGCAGTGAGAAGGCCGTAATGCAATGCGCAACCTCAACAACCAAAGTAGTAGATATGCAGGGGAAGTTAGTCCTCCCGGGTTTTGTGGACCCTCATACCCATTTGGTGTATGCCGGTCATCGGGCTCATGAGTGGTCACTCAAACAGCAAGGAATACCGTACTTGGAGATATTGAAGCAAGGTGGGGGCATCCTGAATACCGTGGAGCAAACTAGGGCTGCCGGAAAAGCAGCACTGAAAGAGCAAACCGCTAAAAGGTTGCGTTCCATGTTGCAAACTGGGATTACGACGGTTGAGATTAAAAGTGGCTATGGTTTGAATACCGAAACGGAGCTGTTGCAATTAGAAATTGTGGATGAGCTACGAAGGGAACAACCATTGGATTTGGTCGCCACTTTTATGGGAGCGCACGCCACACCCAAGGAATTTCGGGATCTGCCTGCTGAATATGTGAGATTGATTATAGAAGAGATGATTCCTGCAATTGCTAAACAAGGGATTGCTGAGTTTTGTGATGTGTTTTGCGAAAGTGGAGTCTTTTCTCCGGAGGATTCCTTACGTATTCTTAGGAAGGGAAAAGAAGTGGGGTTGCTACCCAAGATTCATGCCGATGAATTAGCGGAGAGCGGTGGTTCTTCGGTCGCAGCAGAGATAAGAGCAATCTCTGCGGATCATCTTTTGGAAACCAAGGATGATAGTATGCAAAGAATGGCACAAGCCGGAGTGATCGGAGTCTGTTTACCAGCAACTTCTTTCAATTTGGGTAAAGGAACCTATGCCAGAGCTCGACAAATGATGCGCTATGGCATGGCGATTGCGTTATCTACCGATGCCAATCCAGGGTCCTCTCCCACAGAGAACATGCAATTTGTTCTCACTTTGGCCTGCCTATACTTGAAACTAACCCCTGCGGAAGCCCTGATGGCAGCAACCTTAAATGCGGCACACGCGATTGGTCGAGGTCAGGAAGTCGGGAGTATTGAAGCAGGGAAATGGGCTGACTTTGTTGTAATGGATGCCCCCTCTATAGAGTATTTGCCATACCATTTTGCCATGAATCATGTTGACCAGGTCTACAAAAAAGGAATTCGAGTCGTATAAGGTAGGTGATGAAATGTCTTTTGCGTCTCAGGTGAAAGAAGAGTTGGTGAGTCGCTGGGACTTTCGGAGCTGTTGTTACCGAGCAGAGTTGGCAGCGATTTTAGATACCATAGGGAGCATCAATTTATCGAGCCAAGGTCTCTCTTTGCATATGTCAACGCAAAGTCCTAAGATTGCTCAGAGGATTTTTAAGTTGATTCAGGATAAGATGAAGATTACAGCGCAGATTTATACAAGACAGGAGACCCGTCTCGGCAAAAAAAATAGTTATATGGTGGCTGTACACGGAAAAGAAGATACCGAACTCCTGCTACGTAAACTAGGAAAAGATGAGACACTGTCCATGCAACACCAAATTGCCAAAGGGCTTTTGCAATGGGATTGCTGTCGGCATGCTTATTTGCGTGGAGTGTTTTTGGCATCGGGTTCCATTAGTGACCCAGCCAAGAAAACGTATCATTTGGAAATGATAACGCATTGGCCGGAGCATGCTGTTCAGATCTGTTCTTTGTTGGACCAGCATGAATTAAAACCGCACATCGTAGAGCGAAAAGGGAACCAAGTGATCTACTTGAAAGACAGCAATCACATTTCGGATTTTCTCACGATGATCGGTGCGATTAATTCGATGCTCAATTACGAGAATACTCGTGTCATCAAAGAAACGCGCAATTCCATCAATCGGACTACCAATTGTGAAATGGCCAATTTGGACAGAACTCTGGAAGCGGCCATTGAACAGAAGTCGTATTTACAATGGTTACAGCGATATGGCGAGTTTTCTCGGCTGACACCAGCTCTACTCGTTGCGGCTGAGGGAAGATTGGAATACGGGGATTTAAGCTTAAAGGAATTGGGATTGCGTTTAAACATTAGCAAGTCCGCTCTCAATCATCGCTTGCGAAAATTACGAGATCTTGCAGTGGAGTTGGGTTGGAACGGGGCTTTGGATTGGGAAGAAGAGGAGGAGGGAGCGAATTAGCATGATAACCATTGTGGAGGGAGACCTCTCACATTGGCCGGCAGTGGAAGCATTTTTACCTCTGGCGGCAGATGAAGAGGATTATGTCATACACTTATGGAGAGATTGGATTGCCCATCCGGAAAATGGATTGACCTTAGTGGCTCTTTGGGAAAACCAACCGGTGGCAACTACATATATTGCCTATACCGATGCGAAGAGTTGTTGGTTCCAGGGCATTCGGGTGGATCCGCGATTCCAAGGGAAAGGGATTGGTCAGGAGTTGTCTCTTGAGAGTGTTCGACGAGCGAAGCAAAAGGGATTTTCAGTGGCCCGCTGCGGGATCGATGGGGATAATCACGTATCGCAACATGTGACAGCCAAGGCGGGATTTCAAATGATCCGGCATTATGGTGCGTATTTAAAGCAACAAGCGTGGGAAAACCGAGAGGTACAAGGAGTTTGGGAACCTGCAACACCGGATGACTTAGACCATTATGTGTTCCTTCAGTCACAAGCGGAGTCGACACAAGCAGTGGGGGGCTTTTTGTTTACCTTTGGTTTTTACCCACCTGTCGTAACCGACTTGCTTCGAGAAGAAGCCACACCTTGGGAAGAACCACATTTTTTAAGGTATGTTCGTCATGGAAAACCACTCGCTTATGTGGGAGCTTTCTTCGGAGACGAGGGAGAATTACACGGCAAAGGATACTTAGTGCAAGGGGCGATTATCGATCCGGAAGCAGATGCTAATGCCATTTGGCACGATTTAGAACGCACGTTACGAAAAGAAGAACATCAGGGAATCCTGGTTTGGGCTCATACCTCCGATTTAATTTCCCCGATGTTATTGGAAAGAGGATATCAACGTTTAGAAGGTCAGGGATTCCAAATTTGGGAACAAAAACTCTAAAGGAATAAGAAAGGTGAGGTCGATATGTCTTCCTGGAATCTGTGGCATGGTTGTCATAAGATCAGTGAAGGTTGTCAACATTGTTATGTGTATCGTAGTGATGCTCAACATGGAATAGACAGCAGTCAAGTGTATCGAACCTCACTTTTTTACATGCCGACTCAAACCAAGCGCAACGGAACTTATAAAATCCCTTCAGGGGAACTGGTGTATACTTGCTTTACTTCCGATTTTTTCTTGCCCGAGGCCGATGTGTGGCGACCAGAGGCCTGGCAAATTATGCGGGAACGAAGTGATTTGCGATTTTTCTTTATCACCAAGCGGATTCATCGGTTTTATGAGTGCATTCCTGCCGATTGGGGAGAGGGCTACCCCAATGTGGGCATTGGGTGCACCATGGAGAATCAGCAGAGGGTAGAGGAGCGACTTCCTTTTTTTATGCAACTTCCCATTGCCTATCGCAGTGTCATTTGTGAACCTTTATTGGAATCGATTTCTTTGGAACCATACCTCACGACTGCGGTGGACTTGGTAGTGGTAGGGGGAGAATCGGGTCCGGAAGCAAGACCGTGCCACTACGATTGGGTTCTTTCCATTAGAGAACAGTGTCAACATCATAAAGTACCCTTTCATTTCAAACAGACAGGAGCACATTTCGTCAAAGATGCGAAAAAATATGATATTCCAAGAAGATTACAGCACAGTCAAGCCAAAAAAGCGGGGATTGACTGGCCAGGCACCCAAAGGGCTCGATTTTTTTCGGAGAAAGAGGTGTAGCGTATGAAATCCTATGCAAATCGTATGTTGAACTTACAAGGTGAAGGAGCGTACAAGGTGTTGGCCCAGGCCAATGCATTGGAAACTCAAGGGAAATCGGTGATTCACTTAGAAATTGGGCAACCCAATTTTGCCACGCCGGAGCATATTTCCAAAGCAGCTTTCCGCGCCATTGCGGAAGGAAAAACCGGGTATGGACCGGCGCAAGGAGTGCTATCCTTGCGAAAAGCCATTGCATCCTACGTAGAGACCTATAAAGATCTGCACTACGTACCGGAGGAGATCGTTGTTACACCAGGTGCAAAGCCGATTATTTTTTATGCCATGCTGGCTCTTGCCGAACCAGGGGACGAAGTCATCGTACCCAACCCTGGTTTCCCAACCTATGCTTCTTGTGTGCATTTTTGTGGGGCCACTCTAAGAAACTTGGAGCTGCGAGAGGAAAATCAGTTTGATCCGGATCCGGATCAGCTATTAACGTTATTGTCCCCGAAAACGAAACTTGTCATATTGAACAATCCAAATAACCCTACCGGACGCCATACATCAACGAAAATCATGAGACGTATCACCGAATTGATTCGAGATTACTCGGATGCCTATGTGTTGTCGGATGAGATTTACGATCGTTTGGTTTTTCAACCAACCGAACCGGTTTTCTCTCCGGCCTCTGTAACCGGAATGCGTGATCGAACCATTGTGCTCGATGGCTTTTCTAAAACGTATGCCATGACCGGTTGGAGATTAGGGTATGGCTTAATGAATGCCAACATGGCGGAAGTTTTTTCCCGCCTTATGGTGAATTCCAATGGTTGTACAGCCACCTTTACCCAAGAAGCGGGGTGTGAAGCGCTTTTGGGACCACAGGACTCTGTGGATCAAATGAGGAGCGAGTTTCATCAACGCTCGGTTTGGTTTGCCGAACAACTCAATCAAATCAAAGGTGTTCATTGTGTGATCCCAAATGCTGCCTTTTATGCGTTCCCCCGTGTTTCAGTCAATAGACTGGGAAGTGCTGAAATCGCGGAACGTTTGTTGCAAGAAGTTGGGGTTGCCTGCTTAGATGGGGAATCTTTTGGCCAAATGGGTAAGGGATTTTTACGCTTATCAACAGCAAACTCTATGGATAACTTAACGATGGCAATTCAAAGGTTGCATACTTTTTTCGATACATTATAAGGAGGGTGAAACATGGCTAAGAAGAAATCGGTTTTGGATTTAGTTCGGATGAAAGAGAAGAAAGAACAAGTGGCGTGGGTCACAGCCTACGATTTCCCCATGGCATCGTTTGCGGAGCAAGCCGGAATGGATATGATTCTCGTGGGAGACTCGTTGGGTATGATTGTTTTGGGACTAGACGGAACAAACCCGGTCACGATGGAAGATTGCATTTCACATTGTAAAGCGGTTCGCAGAGGTGCACCCAATACCATGGTCATAGGTGATATGCCATTCGGTTCTTATCAGGTTTCCGTTCCCGATGCCGTATTCAATGCTTGCCGTTTTTTAAAAGAAGCTCAGGTGGATGCCGTAAAACTGGAGGGGGGTATCCGAGTTCAAGACAAAATCCGTGCAATTTCGGATGCCGGCATAGCAGTGATGGGTCATATTGGGCTAACTCCTCAGAGTTCAGGACAATTAGGGGGATTCAAGGCACAGGGGAGAACCGTACAAAGTGCGAAAGCGGTGATCGAAGACGCGATTGCTGTTCAAGCGGCTGGGGCGTTCTCGATTTTAGTGGAAGCAGTTCCTCCTGAAGTCACAGCCTTCTTATGCGAGTTATTGACGATACCGGTATATAGCATCGGTGCGGGTCCGGCTCATGGCCAATTATTGATTTGTGGAGATATGCTTGGCTTATTCCAAGCATTTACACCGAAGTTTGTCAAACGGTATGCCAATGTGGCTGAGGTCGAAACACAAGCGTTTAAAACCTATATAAACGATGTAAAAACCGGTGCATTTCCGGAAGATGAACATGTGTATCATGTGGTAGAACCCTTGGATGAGTTCAAGAAGCTGTTTGAGCAGTATAAAAAGTAAATCGGATGAAAAAAATCCTCTCTGTCCTACGATAAGGGCAGAGAGGATTTTTTTACATTTTCTGTTTTGCAGCATTGCGTAACCGTTTCGATAAAAGCTTCTGCAGCAGGAGTTAGGGGGTGATTCTTATGATAAACAAGGTAAAGCATACGATGTAAAGACTCTGTTTCCATATAAAATAAACGAACCAACCCCATATCTGCAAAATCACGAGCGGCGCGTTGAGAGACAATGGAAACACCAAGACCATTTCTCACACCTTGAAGGATGCTTTCTGTACTGTGAAGCTGAACCGAAGATTGCAAGTGATTGGGTTCTAAACCGATACTTAAGAGAAACTGTTCCGATTCCTTGCGAGTTCCTGAACCTTCTTCACGCAAAATGAAGGTTGCTTTTTTTAATTCTTCTATAGGTAGATGCGGACCAAACGATTGATACATGGGGGTATTGGGTGTCACCACAACCAAAGGGTCGGCTGCGATGGGAACAAAAACGCAAGGGACACGTTCTTTTTTGCTTCCGCAGATTCCCACCTCTGCTTCCATATCGATGACTTTTTGAATGACATCCTGACTGTCATACTGCTTAATCGTGAAGAACACCTGCGGATATTGTGAGGTCAGTTGCGGAAGAATTTGAGGCATCAAATACTGAGAAGGCACTGTGGAACAAGCAATGGTCAAAACTCCTTTTACTTCCGTTGTGAGCTTTTGTAGGTCGGTCAGTGCTTTTTCTTGTATCGTCATCAATTCGGCGGCATAGGGATGAAAGCTTTTCCCTGCACGAGTGGGAGTGATCTCTTTGGTGGAGCGAATAAAAAGCTGTGCACCTAATTCATCTTCCAAGGAACGAATGTGAGCGCTGACTGTGGGTTGAGACAGATAGAGGGCTTCTGCCGCTCTGGAAAAGCTCTTTAATCGCATGACGTGCAGGAAAACTTCCAATTGTTTGAAGTGCACAGTGAACCCTCCTATGTTTGCTGAAGAATTTGAAAAAGAGCAGACAAGCCCTGATCAATTTCTTCCGGAGTATTATTAGGACCAAAGGAGAAGCGAATAGTGCCTTGTGGATAGGTTTTAAGGGTTTGATGAGCACGTGGGGCACAATGTAATCCGACTCGAGTTAAAATGCCAAATTCGGCTTCCAAACGAAAAGCAACCTCTGCCGGATCAAGATTCAGGGTATCTACTGAGACGACCGCGGCACGGTTCTGGCAGTCCTGTCGCCCAACAACACGGATTTCTTTCCGCTCTTTTAATCCTTGTAACCAGAGGTGCGTTAAGTACAATTCTTTGGCAGCCATTTCTTCTGAGGCTAACGAGTGAAGAGCGGTCAACGCAGCATGCAGACCAATGATGCCTGGTAAATTGAGGGTGCCTGCTTCAAATCGATCGGGTAGGAAAGGAGGCATTTCTTCCAAATGGGAGGTGCTACCGGTACCACCACTGATAAGAGGGTCACTTTTGGCCGCAAAGGAGTCGGAGAGTATCATACCTCCAATCCCTTGTGGACCACGTAATCCTTTATGCCCCGGAAAAGCCAACACATCAATTCCTAAAGTATTCATATCGATAGAAAAAGGACCCGCCATTTGTGCGGCATCGAGAATCCAATCCAACTCATGTTGTTTGCAGATTTCCGAAACGGAATCGAGTGGCATAAAGGTTCCACAGACGTTAGAGGCGGCGGTCATAACAATGGCTTTGGTCTGCGGTCGTATGGCAGATTCCAAGCGGTTAGGGTCCAGGCTTCCATCTTCTTCACACTCGACCACATCGAAAGTGACACCTTGTTCCGCTAGTTGGTGAAGTGGTCGCATGACCGCATTGTGTTCCATGGAGGTACATAGCAAATGATCTCCCCGATGATATGTCCCTTTTAGAGCTTGATTCAAAGCATGAGTCACCCCAGGAGTAAAAATTACATTTTTACTTTGAGGGGCATGAAACAATTGAGCGATTTGCTCGCGAGTTTCTAAAACGGTTAAGGCAATGTCATAGGCTTCACCATAACCTCCACGATTAATATTGTACGCTTCTCCGGAAAGGAATTGATAAACCGCTTCTGCAACCCCCGGTGCTTTCGGGAACGAAGTGCTAGCATGGTCAAAATAGATACGCTTCATGATGAAACCCCTCCAAACTTCTCGTATTATAGCGTACCGTTTGCAAAAAAGCCATTCTTTATAGATAAATACTATAAAGCAAAGTACAGAATCAGATAAAAAAATTTGATTTTCATGTAGAGTTGGCTATAATGAACTAGCTATAAAAAGAAAGAGGTTGTTCAAATGGATCGGAATCAGAAAATGTGGATGTTAGCAACCGGTGGATTGACAGGGTTGTTCGCTGTCTTGTTGGTTCGCTTTGGAAACCCGGCCAATATGGGCTTCTGTATCGCTTGTTTCTTACGTGACATGACCGGCAGCATGAAACTACACCAGGCAGCAGTCGTTCAATATATGAGACCGGAGATTGCTGGCCTCATCTTGGGTGCGTTCATCATGTCGGTCGCGAGTAAGGAATATCAATCCAAAGGTGGCTCTTCCCCTGTTACTCGTTTTGTTTTGGGTATTCTCGTCATGATTGGAGCTCTCATGTTTTTAGGGTGCCCTTTGCGTATGGTGTTGAGGTTGGCAGGTGGAGATCTGAATGCCATAGCAGGTCTGCTTGGCTTTGTGGTAGGTATCGGAATTGGCATCTTCTTCTTACAAAAAGGATTTTCTTTGCGTAGAACATATGTCCAAAATCCTATGGAAGGATCCATGATGACGATTTTGATTTCCGGTTTCTTTATCGCTTCCCTTGCTGTGCCCCTGTGGTTTGCTCGCAGTACCAGTGGACCAGGAGCCAGTGCAGCGCCTTGGTTGTTGGCTTTAGTAGTAGGAGGAATTTTAGGAGCGCTAGCTTACAAAACCAGACTATGTACGGTCGGTGGGATTCGAGATGCCGTCATGTTCCGAGACTTTCATTTGCTAAGCGGTTTTCTAGCTATATTTGTCTTTGCTTTGGTTGCTAATCTCGTAAATGGGACCTTTAAGATTGGTTGGACGGGGCAACCGATTGCACATACCGATTTTCTCTGGAATGCGATGGGTATGGTATTAGTCGGGTTTGCTTCGGCTTTACTAGGTGGATGTCCATTAAGACAAATCATCCTAGCCGGTGGAGGAAACAGCGATTCCGCTATAACAATCTTTGGCTTACTGGTGGGAGCAGCCATATCTCATAATTGGGGACTCGCTTCATCCGCAGCAGGTCCGACTCCAGCAGGCAAAATTGCTGTCATCGCGGGGTTGGTCATCACGATGTTGATAGCTTTGATGAATCGTTCGAAAGGAGCTTAAAAAATGAAAACAGTGGATGCCAGAGGATTATCTTGTCCCGAACCTGTCTTGATGACTCGGAAAGCGGTTAGCCAAGGACTTCCAATGGAAGTCTATGTCGATCATGAAGTAGCGTTGGAAAACATTCTGCGATTCTGCTATAAAGAAAATCTGAAAGCAGAATTTCAAAAAAAAGAAGAATACTACCTCATACATATCGAAAAATGATGAGTAAAGTGTATATCGCTACCTTTCATACGCATTTTGGGGCGATGCAATTACATCGTCGTCTCAAAGCAGGTGGAGTGGAGTCTCTCGTCATGCCTGTCCCACGTAGCTTATCATCCTCCTGTGGAATTTGTGTACGATTTATATCGGAGTCCCCTTTGGATTGGCAAGATGCAGAAGATTTGGAGCAAATTGTGTTATATGAACAGGGGAAACCCTATACAGTGCTGTTTCATAAGGATGACTAAAAAAAAGGAAACCTTCGCTTACATAAGTTTTGTGGGCGTAGGTTTTTTTCATCAGCTAAGAAATCGCGAAAAAAATCTTTTTCCTATCTTGACATATTCCTAGTTAAGAGGTAGGATATAAATACAAAGCCGACTAGGCAGATAGGAATTAAGAGGTGATTCTATGAAGTTCTCAACGCGCAGTGAATATGGGTTGCGGGCGATGGTCGTGTTGGCCGGAATTGAAGATGCAACACCGGTTTCTCTACGCCAAATTGCTTCTTTGGAACAAATATCGGAGCAGTATTTGGAACAGATTTTCATGGATCTAAAAAAGGCAGAGTTGGTGCAAAGTATACGTGGTGCTTATGGCGGGTATCTTTTGGCCAGGGATGCATCTGAAATATCGATTCGACAGATATTAGAGGTTTTAGAAGGACCTATTTTTCATTGCGAGTGTTTAGGTAAAGATGGTGAGCAACCTTCATGTAGTTTTAAAGAGGAACCTTGTATCGTTCAGGTTGTTTGGAGAAGACTTCAAGATGGGATGGATCATATACTAGAAGGTATGAATTTGCGAGATTTGCAACAGGGAAAATATCTATAGAGAAAAGAGAGGACGGATATCATGAAGAGTATTTACATGGATCATGCCGCTACCACTCCGGTAGATCCAAGAGTTCTGGAGGCGATGTTGCCAACCCTGACCCAAGTATATGGTAATGCTTCGAGTGTTCACCATATTGGTCAGGAAGCCAGAAAGCTTGTGGAAGAGGCTAGAGAAAAAGTCGCAACAGCTCTAAACGCGAAACCGGGTGAAATTTACTTCACTGCGGGAGGAACCGAAGCCGATAACCTGGCTGTTTTGGGGGTTGCTGAAGCATTGAAAGAGAAGAAAGGTCGACATGTCATTACGACCGGGATTGAGCATCACGCGATTTTTGACAGTTTTCTCTGGTTAAAGGAGAACGGCTACGAAGTCACAGAAGTACCCGTAGATGAATACGGAAGAGTGAACCCTTTAGATGTGGAAAAAGCCATTCGTAGCGATACGATTTTAGTTAGTATCATGCATGCCAATAATGAGATTGGCACCATACAACCGATTGCTGAAATTGGTGCGATTACTCGTGCGAAAGGTGTTTACTTTCACGTAGATGCCGTTCAGACGGTAGGACATATTCCGGTGGACGTTCAATCCATGAATATTGATTTATTGTCCTTGGCCGCACACAAGTTCTATGGTCCCAAAGGGGTCGGTGCTCTGTTTTTGCGAAGAGGGGTTCGTATCAAACAACATTTGCATGGCGGAGCTCAAGAGCGAGGGCTACGCCCCGGTACGGAGAACGTTCCCGGCATTGTTGGCATGGGGAAAGCCATTGAGATTGCCATCGCCACAATGCGGGAAGAAGCAGAAAAAGAAAGAGCGCTTCGAGACAAACTCATTGCTGGGCTCTTGCAAATCTCCGATGTGCGGTTAAATGGCCATCCTACAGAGCGCTTACCGGGTAATGTGAATGTCAGTATCTCTTATATCGAAGGGGAATCCATTTTGCTTTCGCTGGACTTACAAGGAATCTGTGCTTCCAGTGGCTCTGCTTGCACCTCCGGAAGTTTAGAACCTTCTCATGTCTTATTGAACATTGGATTAGATCATCCCACAGCCCATGGGTCCTTGCGGCTTACTCTCGGTCGACAAAATACCATGGATGAAGTCGATTATGTCCTAAATGTGTTACCGGAAATTGTTCAACGGCTGCGCCAAATGTCGCCCATTTGGCCAGCAAATCTCATTCAAGAAAAATAGGAAGGAAGAATAACATGCAATATACCGATAAAGTACTCGACCATTTCCAAAAACCCAGAAATTTGGGTCAAATTCCCAATGCCAGTGGGGTTGGGGAAGTGGGTAATGCCACTTGTGGAGACATTATGCGTATCTATCTTTCCATTGAGAACGATGTGATTGTGGATGTGAAATTCCAAACCTATGGCTGTGGAGCAGCAGTTGCTACGACCTCCATGTTAACAGAACTGGTCAAAGGAAAGACTTTGGAGGAAGCCTTATTGGTCACGAATGCCGATGTAGCCAAAGAATTGGGAGGGTTACCACCGGTGAAGATGCATTGTTCGAATTTAGCAGCCGATGCATTGAAAGTGGCGATCGAAGATTATAGAAAGCATCAAAAGGGTGAGTAAGATGAAAACCAGCACAGAAATCGTGATCATCGGCTCCGGACCGGCAGGTATGGCGGCTGCTTTGTATGCTAGCAGAGCAGGACGCGAAACCGTGATGATTGAAAAGTATTATCCAGGGGGACAGGCCTTTCAAACCTTTCACATTGAGAACTATCCTGGAATTAAGAGCATCGATGGACCGGGTCTTTCGGAAGTGATGAGTGAGCAGGCGACTTCCTTTGGAGCGAAACTGATGATTCAAGAGATCCGATCTATGGAGCTGCATACAAATCCCAAGAGGATTACCTTTCGAAACGGAGATGAACTGGAAGCCCAAGCGGTCATTTTAGCGATGGGGGCTCAGCCAAAACACATGGAAGTGGTCGGCGAAAAGGAGTATACCGGGAAAGGTGTTTCGTATTGTGCCACATGTGATGGAGCGTTTTATCGGGGTAAGGAAATTGCCGTCGTAGGTGGAGGAGATTCTGCGTTGGAAGAAACCTTATTTTTAACTCGCTTCGCTTCCAAAGTGACGATTGTGCATCGTCGTAACGAGTTCCGCGCGACCAAAATTATCCAAGACCGCATCAGAAAAGAGGAGAAGGTCACCTTGCTGACTCCTTATACGGTGAAAGAAGTCATGGGTAACGAGAAAATGACGGGATTACAACTTGTTCATCGCGAAACCAATGAAGAGCTCTTCTTACCGGCAGCAGGAGTATTCGTCTATGTCGGTTATGCACCACAAACGGAATTAGTAGCAGACCAAGTCGAGATGAATCAAAACTATGTAGTGGCGGACGAGGTCACTTTAGCAACATCTGTACCAGGGGTGTTTGCCGCGGGAGATTTAAGAGTCAAAACGCTTCGTCAAGTGGTCACTGCGGTTGCCGATGGTGCGATTGCTGCAGTCAGTGCAGATCACTGGTTAGACCATCAAGGTAGATAATTCATAGCATCCTGAGAAGATATTCTTAGGATGCTTTTTTCTTAAAAACAAGGAATCTACCATAATATAGCGAATTACTCTAAAAAATCCGTTGCTTTATGCTAGCTGTTGTGATATCATTTTAAAAATTTAAGAAAGAAGAGAGGGAGCATCATGTCATTTCAAGATCGATTGATTGGTGAAGGTTTAACATTTGATGACGTATTGTTAGTTCCTGCCTACTCGGATGTGCTACCTAGGGAGACCGTTGTCAGTAGCCAGTTGACAAGTCGAATTAAATTAGGATTGCCGATCATGAGTGCAGGAATGGACACGGTTACCGAAAGCCGCATGGCGATCGCTATGGCTCGCGAGGGTGGCATTGGTGTGATCCATGCGAACATGGATATTGACCGTCAGGCTCAAGAGGTCATGAAAGTAAAGCGAAGTGAGCATGGTGTAATTACCGATCCTTTTTTCCTTTCTCCGGAAAATACGGTTTATGAAGCATTAGAGCTGATGGAGCGATATCGCATTTCTGGTGTTCCCATTGTGGTTGGTACAAAATTAGTAGGAATACTGACCAACCGAGATATTCGTTTTCTCGATAGATATGATGTAGCCATTGGTGAAGTGATGACGACAGAGCACCTCATCACCGCACCGGCGGGTATCAGCTTAATCGATGCCAAGAAAACGATGCAACAGTTTAAGATTGAGAAACTACCTTTGGTAGACGAGCAAATGAATCTCAAAGGCTTGATTACCATTAAGGACATAGAAAAATCCAGGCAATACCCCAATAGCGCCCGGGATTCCAGAGGACGTTTGGTGGTAG
>ERZ1645189.28-NODE-28-length-37051-cov-5.253108_pt1 | contig 37051 bp, 28 predicted proteins | sample MGYA00575350_ERZ1645189 | MGnify/ENA primary metagenome ERZ1645189 (study PRJEB40845, sample SAMN11283421) | freshwater sediment metagenome | isolation source: river sediment | host: Sediment | place: India: Jajmau, Kanpur | collected 2015-12-17 ...
ATTTGGGATTGAGTGCACATATACAGGCATGCAGAGTGACTGTGACTCAGCTGTTGTTGAGGTTGCAGTAAACTGAGCTGCCTGAAGGCCATAATTTAAACCGAGTACCCCAAGATTAACAAAAGGAGGTAAAATTCCGTTGATTCTGTCATGGAACAGATAGTTAAGCTGCCTCTCTGCCAGCATTGTCATCTTTGCGACAGCTATCTTGAGCTTATCCATCTCAAAACTTACATAATCTCCGTGGAAATTGCCTCCGTGGTAGATACTGCCCGACTGCGGGTCTACAACCGGATTATCGCAAACACTGCTGAACTCTCTTTCAATTACATCCTTTGCTCTCTCTATTGTCTCCATCACAGGTCCAAGTACCTGTGGAACACAGCGCAGCGAATAATATCCCTGAACCTTGTGTTCAAATATCTTTTCGTGATTTGCACCCTCATAGAGCTCCGCCTCGCGCTTTCTAAGCCTTGATGAAGTAAGGAAATGGTTTCGCATCTCCTCTGCTATCTTTTGCTGACCTGGATGAGGTCTGCTGTCAATGAGAGGTTCTGAAACAAAATCGTCGTAAGATGATGCGATTTCATTCATCATAACTGATGCAATAGTTGCCCATTTTAGCAATCTGGAAGCATAGTGTACATTCACCGCTCCAATGCCGGTCATAACACTTGTTCCGTTTGCGATTGCAAGACCCTCTCTTATTTTTATCTCCAGCGGCTGAATGTTGCAAATCTTCATTGCCTCAGCTGCAGGAACTCTTTTTCCTTTATAAAATACCTCCCCCTCACCAAGAAGTGTCAGCCCAATATGTGCCATCTGAACCAGGTCACCGCTTGCGCCAACGCCGCCGTGCTCCGGAACAACAGGGTAAATTTCATTGTTAATGAATGCAGATAAAATTTCAGTAAGTTGTGAACTGATACCGGATTTTCCAATACAGAAATTAGAGAGTCTGGCCAGCATGGATGCCCTTACAAAAACGGGATCAAGAGGTTTACCGGCACCACAGGAGTGAGAACGCAGTATGTTGTACTGCAGATCTCTTAAACGGCTGTCGTCCACCCTGTACTGGGCCATTGGACCGAAACCGGTATTGATGCCATAAATTACCTTCTCTCCCGCGAATGCTGTAAGGAATCTGAAACTCTCTTCCACTCTCCTCTCAGCTTCATCTCCGCACTGAATGTTCTCTTTGTTTATGACTACCTTGACAATTTTCTCAAAAGTTAGTCCTTCGCCAATGTTAATCACCAAGTTTCGACTGTTTATAATTGGGCAAATTTATAAAATTTATTAATTATTGTGTATTAAAACTTACTCCTCTTGCGTTTTTCGTCCAAAAAGCCAATAAATTCATCGTTTCCGAGTACTTCAATTTCATTACACAATCCCAGTACAAATCTTGCTGCGCCCTGAAAATCATATACATCACATTCGAGCATGAATTCATTGTTTTCCAGAACTTTAACATACTGTTCGCTAAGCGGAAATTCCTCAGCCAGCAATGTGGCTGCAACCATTGACATTTTCAGTTTAATATGTTTTGGGTGTGACCCGGAAAATCTGAAGATATCGGCCTTAACGGCAATATGGTTTTCCCTGTGTTTCCATTCACTCTCCTCAACAATCACCTCTCCTATTCTGGGAATTCCATAATATTTGCACATGCCGCTCTCAATTTCATAACAGTATATTGTTGACATGTTTACTCCAAAGGATATTGGCTCAACATGTCTGTCTGAAATTTTCGAGGTATGGATTGAATGATAATCTTTCAAAATAACCTGACGCTCCTCTGCTATAGCAAAGAGGAGACTGCTTATAACCCTGTCCCTTCCCGGCTTTACAAGAAGTGGCGCAGTTTCCCGGAAATCGTAAATGTTGTTGAGTTTTTTCTTTACTCCAAGTACAGCCTGATTGTTTGAATCGTAAACCTCTAGAGCTTTTTTAATGATATAGGCCTCCTCCTGATTGAAATAGGCCAGATCTGAAATCATCCTGAAGTATTTTGACTCCCGGGCAAGAGAGACGCTGTTCTCTTTTTTCTCAAGTCTGAAGCCTGCATTTTCAAATGTATCAAGATATCTGTAAACTGTTCTGGGAGAAATATCCAGCGTCCGGGAAATTGATTCTATAGTATTAATTCTGGTCCTGTCTGTGAGGAGCTGCATTATCCTGAGCAGTCGCTCAATTTTTGGCTGGTCCATAATGAAGTTTGATAGTTTAGGTTTTGCTAATTTAGCCATTTTTCGGTTACTTTGTCAAAAATAGCGCAGATGAATCATCCCGAAGAAATGAAAGCCCTGTTCGGGGTAAGTGAAGAGGATCTCAGGAGGCTTGTTACAATAGCTCTCTCAAACGGAGGCGACTATGCCGATCTTTACTTTGAGCACAGCATATCGAATGAACTGACACTTCGTGACTCCGAAATTAACGGAGCCGGAACACATGTAGATTACGGCGTTGGAATCCGTGTTCTCTCAGGTGAGAAGACCGGATATGCATATACAGAGATAACAACTATGAAAGAGATGGAGCGTGCGGCAAGAACTGCCTCTGCAATTGCTTCAGATCCGGGAAGGGATATCGGCCCGCTGAGCCTTAGCCTTGCTGAATTTCCAAGGCGTTATAAAGCTTCAATTCCCTGGGCAGATAAAACTGTCTCAGACAGGATACCCTATTTAAGAGAAATTGACTCTCTGGTCTTTAGTGCAGATCCCCGGGTAAATAAGGTTATGGCCAGAATTTCCGACTCCAATACAAATATTTTGTTCTATAATTCGGACGGAGTGTTTGCCACAGATGAGCGTCCCATGTGCTCTGTCGCCGTTACCTGCATTATGAAGGATAATGGTGTTACAGAGAATGGCAGCGCATCCAGAAGCTTCAGAAGCGGGTTTGAAATGCTTTCAGAAGAGCTTGTAAAGGAGCTGGCAGCAGAGGTTGTGACAAAAACGTCCATGCAGTTTGGTGCGCTCAGACCTTCCGGCGGTGAAATGCCCGTTGTCATGGGCTCCGGCAGTTCCGGAATTCTGCTTCATGAGGCAATAGGACACGCATTTGAGGCCGATTTCAACAGGCTTGGGACCTCAATTTTTTCAGATAAACTGGGCAAGAGAATATGTTCAGAAGAGATTTCAGTTGTGGACGACGGTACAATCTTCGCCAACAGAGGTTCAATAAGCTTCGACGACGAGGGAATTGAATCGCAGAAAACATACATGGTCAGGAATGGAATTCTCAACTCATACCTGCATGACCGAATCAGCGCAAATTATTACAAAACCGCCCCTACCGGCAATGGCAGAAGAGAGTCATTCAGACATATGCCTCTCCCCAGGATGAGGGCCACTTACATGGAGGGAGGTAGTGCAAAGGAGAGCGATATAATTGCCTCTGTTAAAAAGGGAATATTTGTGGATAACTTTTCGAACGGACAGGTGCAGATAGGTGCCGGCGACTTTACATTTTTTGTTAAATCCGGATATTTAATTGAAAACGGCAAGCTTACCAGTCCAATCAAGGACATAAATATAATCGGCAACGGTCCTGAGGCTCTTGCAGATATAGTTGCAGTGGCAGACAATCCTGTAATTGACAACGGTACATGGACATGCGGCAAGGAGCAGTATTGTGCTGTTTCATGCGGAATGCCAACCGTTCTGGTAAATAAACTGACTGTGGGAGGGGTAAACTGATATGTTTAAAAATCTGAAAGAGGTTGCGCAAAGGGCACTTGAGAGAGCGATGAAAGAGGGTTGCCGCGATGTAAGGGTTGGCAGCGATATGCTTATCCAGTCGTCATTTTCTGTCAGAAACGATAAGCTGGACAGACTTCACCAGTCTACCGGCTCATCACTTTACCTGCAGCTTTATGTTGACGGAAGATATGGTTATTACTCAACAAACAGGACAGAGGAGAGAGAGCTGAATGCCTTTATTAAGAATGCCGTAGAGGCAACCCGGCTCATATCTTATGACCCCGACAGGGTCCTGCCATCAAAGGAGCTTTATTTCAAAGGAAAAGAGTTTGACCTTAAACAGTTTGACAACTCATATGACTCTGTCTCGCCTGAGGTAAAGAAGGAGATTGCATTTGCCTGTGCAGCAGAAATGTTTGGTAAAGACAAGAGAGTAGTATCAGTTAACTGTGAATACGGCGACTCTCTGGAGTATTACTATATGGCAGATACCGGCGGCTTCGAGGGCGAAATGAAGCAGACTCTTTTTACTATAAGCAGTGAATGCTCTGTAAAAGACAGAGGAGATGCCCGTCCTGAGGCATGGTGGTATGAAAGTTCGCTTATGTTTGACTCTCTTGTAAGGGAGGGAACAGGCAGAACAGCAATGGAGCGGGCACTTTCAAGGCTAAATCCAAAGAAGATGAAGTCCGGCAAATACAATATGGTTATTGAAAATACTGTGGCAAGCCGGGTTATTTCACCAATAATATCAGCTTTAAACGGATCTGCAATCCAGCAAAAGAATTCGTTCCTTGAGGGCAAACTTGGAAACAGGCTGTTCCCGGAAAATCTTTACTTTATGGACAGACCCCACATTATTGGGGCAGAAGGATCAAGATTTTATGACGGAGAGGGAATTGCCACAAAAAATATAAATATAATTGAGGCGGGTGTTGTAAACACATATTTCATCAACACATACAACTCAAGAAAACTGGGAATGCCCGTTACAATTGAGGGACCTTCAGTTCTCTCGTGCTCGCTTGGGGAAAATTTTCCTTCCGGCAGGCCTGTCAACGGAGTAAGCGAGATTCTGAATAAAATGGAGAGAGGCATTCTTGTTACAGGATTTAACGGCGGAAACACAAACTCATCTTCCGGCGACTTCTCTTTTGGAGTACAGGGATTTTACTTCGAAAACGGAAAGGTACTCCACCCTATTAAAGAGATGAACGTTACAGGTAATATCGTAACACTCTGGAACAGTGTGGCAGAGATTGGAGATGACCCAAGAAATACCAGCAGATGGCTTATCCCTACACTTGCCTTTGAATCTGTAAACTTTAACGGAAACTAAACATATGAAACAGCCCGGCTTGGCACTCTCTCTTCTTCCAATAATCTTCCTTGTCGCATTAATATCAATTGGTGTAAGGATATTCGGAGAGGAGATTTCTGCAGGAACATCCCAGATTGCCCTTTTAACAACCAGCGTTCTTACTGCTGTTATTGCAATTGTATTTCTGAAAGTACCCTGGGAGAAACTGGAAAAGGGAATGATGAACCACCTCTCCAAAACCGGGTCTGCAATTTTTATTCTTCTTATGATTGGGGCCCTAACAGGTTCATGGATGATAAGCGGGGTAGTTCCAACTATGATTTTTTACGGGCTAAAGCTGATTCATCCCTCTGTATTTCTGGTTGTGACATTCATTCTGACATCTGCTGTTTCTCTGATGGCAGGCAGCTCCTGGACAACAGTGGGGACAATAGGTCTGGCAATGCTCTCGGCAGGTCAGATACTTGGCTTCTCGGCTCCGTGGCTGGCTGGTGCAATTATATCCGGTGCCTATTTTGGTGACAAACTGTCTCCTTTGTCTGACACTACAAATCTGGCAGCAGCAGTTGTGGGCATAGATCTCTACACTCACATCCGATATATGATGATTACAGTTGTTCCGGCTTTCATCATTACATTCATTATTTTCACCATAGCCGGATTCGTTATTCCTGTCTCATCAAACTTAAGCATTGAGAGTAATCTTACATCCATTACCTCGAGTTTTAATATATCTCCCTGGCTATTGCTTGTACCGGTATTTACTATAGCGCTTATATTAAAGCAGGTATCACCGTTTATTACTCTTTTTCTCTCTGCAATTATTGGAGCATTAGTAGCCTGCTTTGTTCAGCCTGAACTTTGTGCTCAGATTGCCGGAAGTTCATTTGAAGGAGTTACAATGTATTTTGTTGCAGCCTTAAAGATGCTATACGGCAGTGTTTCCATTGAAACGGGTGATACTATGCTGAACTCTCTCACTGCAACTAAAGGAATGGCCGGAATGCTTAATACTGTATGGCTGATTTTATGTGTGGTTACATTTGGTGGCGTAATGGAGGCAAGCGGAATGATTCAGGTGATAACCGGACAAATGGTAAAATTTGTAAAAAGCACCTTTTCCCTTGTGGGTTCAACAGTTGCTACAACCCTGTTCTGCAACATAACTCTTTCTGACCAGTATATGGCAATACTTCTTCCCGGTAAAATGTTTGCAGATACTTATAAGAAGAAGGGGTACGAGCCTCAGTTATTAAGCAGAACCCTTGAAGATTCAGGTACTGTTACATCTGTGCTGGTTCCATGGAATACATGTGGTGTAGCTCAGTCCGGCGTGCTGGGGGTAGCAACACTTGCATATTTGCCATACTGCTTCTTTAATATAATTACCCCAATTATCACATTAATAGTTGCTGCAATTGGCTATAAGATCAGACGAAAACTTTAGCACAATTTTTGCAGCAATCAATTTCTTTTTAAATAAAAACCAATAACAATCAACAGAAATAATGAAAATCGGAACAAACAAGGTTGTCTCTCTCTCTTATACTCTTGTAGTAGATGGCGATGTAATGGAGACAGTAAAAGCAGACAAACCAATGGATTTCATCTTTGGAACCGGTTACCTGCTTCCAAAATTTGAAGAGAATATACTTAACAAGGAGGTTGGAGACTCATTCGAGTTTGTTCTGTCTCCTTCTGAAGGATATGGCGAAATGAATTCAGATGCAATCATAGAACTTCCAAAGGATATGTTTATGATTGACGGAAAAATTGAAGATGGTCTTCTGACTGTCGGAAATGTCCTTCCTATGCAGGATTCAGACGGCAACAGACTTCAGGGTACAATTGACGAAGTTAAGGATGATGTTGTTGTAATGAACTTCAACCACCCGCTTGCTGGTGCAGAACTTAACTTCAAAGGTACTGTAGTTGCAGTCCGCGAAGCAACTCAGCAGGAGATTGTGGGTGGTCTCTACGGAGAGAAGCTTGAGTCTTCATCATCATGCAGCAGCAGTGGCTGCTCAGGTTGCAGCGGCTGCTAATCCATATAGCATCATATAAAAAAACCGGCTGAAATTGCTTTCAGCCGGTTTCGTTTATAGTACAATTCTGAAATTATTCAGGATTTTGCTCAAGATTAGGATTTGTATCAATCTCAGATTTTGGAATTTTCCATGTCCAGATTGTTCCGCCTGCAGGGACATTAACAACAGTTGCAAATGACTCTACGTGTGCACCCTGACCTGCATTTGCAGCTGTAGGGCGAACAAGAGGAAGATTTAGCCTCTTGAGGTCTGTCCAGTTGCGGCCCTCTCCCCACATCTCTATTCTGCGCTGGGTAAGGATCTCGTCAATAAGTGCCTGACCTGTGTTTGCAGATCTTACATACTGAGGATCTCTGTTCTTTGCAAGCAGGAAGAGAACGTCCTTAGCCTGCTCCTCTTTCCCGGTTTGTCTTGCAAGAGCCTCTGCCTCTATAAGATACATCTCTGCAACTCTAATCCAAGGGAAATCACCTCTGGAATCAGATGATGATATAGCCTGGAATTTTGAACTCATGTAGTTGAATCTCACACCATTTGACTGAACAAAAGGCTGTTTGTCTGCAACTGCATTAGGATACCAGAATCCTCTTCTGACATCTGTGGCAGCAATTTTATCATACAGAACTTTAGTAATGGACTTAGGGCTCTGTCTGATTGCTGTTGAGTTAAAGTTATTAGACATGTATGCATAGAAAGAGTAGAAGTACATAGTCTGATCTTCCTGAACATAAGATGCCCAGATATTCTCAGGATTAGCCTGTTTGCTGTATCCCTCAAGATGTTGCGCGGCAGACATAAAGCTGTATCCTTGTCTGGCAGCATTTGCAGATGTTGCAGCTTTGTCCCAGTTACCCTGAACCAGAGCCACCTGAGCCTGAATTGCCTGAACAACAGATTTGTTGATATGCGATTTGTTTGCGCGGGTGTAACCTTCAAGTGCTGTCAGAGCTGCTGTGAGGTCTGCATTTATTTTAGTGTAAACCTCAGCAACTGTGTTTCGTGCTTTACCCTCGAAAGTAATCTCCTCCATATATGGAACTCCGGCCTGAGCATTAGGTCCTCCGGGAACATACCTGTCTGCATAAAGCTGAACCAGCATAAAATGTGCCCATGCCCTGTATGCCAGTGCCTGTCCCTTAACAGCATTTTTCTCTGCGTCAGGTCCCGGAATTGCATCAATCTGAGTAATAATCTGGTTTACATTGCTTATTAGTCTGTAAAGATTATTCCACCAAAGAACAAGTGTTGAGCGGTCGTTTCTGTGGTCTGTCCATCTGTATGTAGCAAGGAACCAACCATTGGCAGTAGTATTGAATACCACATCTGTTCCCATCATGTCAAGATTCAGGTACATGCCTGCAAAACCGCCGTTTGACTGAGAACTGTTGTACTGAATGTACATTGTTCTGTGCACACCGTTTATTGCGCCCCATGCTCCCGTAAGAGAGTTGAACACAAGACTGGCAGAGAGCTGGTCTGTAGGAGCCGTCTCAAGATACTCCTTGTTGCAGGATTGTGGTACAAGTAACACTCCTGCTGCCAATGCCAAAATATATAATTTGATTTTTTTCATCACTAAACCTTTTATTAGAAGTTAACATTAACACCAAAAGTAACAGTACGGTTGAATCCAACATCATTGAACACATCACCGTTAAAGCTCTGTGCAGGGTTCATACCTTTGCGGGCAGAGAAGAGTGCAAGATTTTCTGCAGCTGCATAAATTCTCAGGCCTTTAATATCCAAAGTCTTAAGAAATCTAGGGCTGAAGTTGTATGCAATATTGACATTTCTGATTGCAAGGTAAGATGCATCAACCAGCCATCTTGAAGAGGCAGCATTGAATGCGGTTGTCTTTGAATTATCCATTCTAGGCACATTGGTAATCTGACCAGGAGTTGTCCATCTGTCAAGGATGTCAACAGATTTTGCCGTTCCAAAACCTCCGGTTGACATAAGGGCTGCATAACTGTAGTCATATGCCTTACCTCCTACAGAGTAGTTCAGCTGAACTGAAACATCAACTCCAAAGATTTTGAATGAAGGGGTGATTGAACCAAAGAGATCAGGAATACTTGAACCTGCCCAGTCATATTTTGCCTTTGCCTGGTTAGAAGTTACGATAGTCCCGTCAGGAAGGGTTTTGCAATCCAGGTCTGACCATGTCATAATGTAATTACCATTTGCATCCTTGGCATCATCAAACAGATACAAAGCATTACCATTATCAGGATCAACACCATACCACTGGCGGAGCCAGTAATCATAAATTGAACCACCCTCTACCCTCTTGAAGTTGCCAGAAATGATACCGTTTTCGCGGTTTTCTTCAGGAAGGCGGGTAATCTTGTTAACATATGTGGTTGCATTCAGATTAAGTGCAAAACTGAAATTTTTGGTATCAATGATATCACCTGTCATATCAAGTTCCCATCCTCTGTTGTAGAGGTTACCAATGTTTCTGTCCTGAGAAGTGTAACCGGTTGATGGTGATAATGGAACAGAGAATATCAGGTCTTTTGACTGTTTGTTGAACCAGTCAAGGTTACCTCTGAGTCTGTTTCCGAACATGTTGAATTCAAGACCAAGGTCTGTCTGAACAGTTGTCTCCCACTTAAGGAACGGATTACCGGGAACAGTAGACTGAATATAGCCCGGCTCTGCAGCATTGTTATAGTAGTTGTAAAGTACCTGCCATGCATAATAGCTGATACCGCCGTCATTACCATTAAGACCGTAGGATGCACGAAGTTTCAGGAAGTCAATCCATGTAAGTGATTTCATGAAGTTCTCCTTGTCGATTCTCCAGCCCGCGCCTACAGACCAGAAGTTACCCCATCTCATTGCGCTTTCAAATTTTGAAGAGCCATCCCTTCTGTATGAGGCCTCTGCGGTATATTTGCCGCTTTCATAAGAGTATGTGGCTCTTGCAAGGAATCCCTCTACAGCGTGATTATCAATGTATGAGTAGATATCATTTGTAGTGGTGAAGTTGATAAGTTCTGTGTTACCAGGGATAATTTCACCCTGACGGAATCCGTAAAACTCACTGTATTTGTTTTGGTAACTCTCGTGAGCAATCAGTACATTAATATCATGCTTCTCAAGAGTTTTGCTGTAAGTCAGGAGTTGCTGATTTGTCCAGGTGTAACGAAGTGAAGAGTTCTTTCTTGAACGTCCCTGAGGAGCACCGTCACCAACCAGTTTATTTTCATAAGTAGAAGACAAATAGTTGTTTATATCAAACGAGTGATTAAGACGAAGTTTGAAATCCCTAAGGAAAGTGAATTCTGTATAGGCTCTTGCCTGAATAGTGTTTCTCTGGAAATCGATAATATTAAGCATGTGCTCTGCAATACCGTGACGGCCGTTGTTCTGGGTTCTTGCGCCATAGTTAACACCTCCTTGTGTAACAGCGGCTCCAAGGTCCCATAGTTTGTTACCCTGCTCGTCAAGAATGTATTCACCTGTAAGCCTGTTATGCTGATAAACTGGATAGATAGGGCCCATATTTCTTGCGAAATAGATTGGGTTTGCATAACCTGTATTACTGTCTGTATTGGCAGATGATGATGTGTTGTAAGATGCATTCAGATTGAGTCCGAATGATACCCATTTTCTTGGGGTAAAATTAACGTTTGCCCTTGCAGAGATACGGTCGTAGTTGGTCTTTTTAAGCCAGCCCGCATCCTTGGTAAGACCTACCGACATATAATAGTCTGCAGTCTCGCTTCCGCCATTTGCGCTAACCATTGCCTCTGTCCTGCTTCCCATTCTTTCAACAGGAGAGTACCAGTCCAGGTCATCTCCCCACAGGAGTGAAGTTGCATTAGGGTTGAGTTTTGATGCATAAGTTACAGGATCATACTGAACTACATCACCGTTAGCAATTCCGGTAAAAGGATTGTAACCCAGGTTACTTACGATACCGTTTGAAGTGGTTCCTGATGCAAGAGCACTGGCCTGATCAATTGGTCTGGTAGTGTTAATGAGTGAGTTTCTTAGAGATTCCCACATAATTGGATAGTACTGATAAGCATCAATTCTGTCATACTCCGGCAAACCTCTCTGAGAGAAACCCTGAGTAACGGTTGCGCTGATATTCAGCTTCTCTTTTTTACCTTTTTTGGTTGTAATCATAACAACACCGTTCGATCCTCTTGAACCGTAAAGTGCAGTAGAGGCAGCATCCTTAAGAATATTGATTGACTCAATATCTGCAGGGTTGATGTTTGACATTGCACCATTGTAAGGTGCACCGTCAAGTACAATCAGAGGAGCAGAAGAGTAGTTGATAGATCCGAAACCACGGATACGGATTGAAGGGTCAGATCCCGGCTGTCCGTAAGATGTGTTAACCTGAACACCGGCAGATGTGCCCGAAAGGGCAGCAAGTGCGTTAGTAACAGGGCGTTTTTCAATGCTTGCCGAGCTAACGGAAGAGATTGCTCCGGTTACACTGGATTTCTTTGCAGTACCATATGCAACCATAACTACCTCTTCAAGAGCGAGAGCATCCTGTTCGAGTTCTACATTAATGGTAGTTCTTCCTGCAATCTGCACCTGCATCTCCTTGTAACCGATAAAAGAAAATACCAGTGTACCGTTTGATGGTGCATTCAGAACATAAGTACCATTGTCCATAGTTGTAGCTCCGGTAGTAGTTCCCTTAACCTGGATACCTACAAAAGGAAGAGGGGTGCCTGTCCCCTTTTCTGTCACAGTACCGGTTACCCGTATATTCTGGGCTGCAAGTCCCTGAAATACAAATAACATAACCGTGAAAATCAAACTGATTTTTTTCATGAATGAAGTTTTAGGTGTTTTTAATTAATGCATTTAAAAAATAAACATTAAAACAAAGATAATCGGAAAAATGATATCTCAAAACGCCTGAAAGATTGCTACATAAAAAAAATCTGCCGGGGCAGATTTTAATAATTTTCAGTGATAATCAAGAGATCTTGAAACGGGCACAATATCAGGCGGAGTAACATGTCCGCTAGTAAATTTATAGTATCCTGCAATGGCAATCATCGCAGCATTGTCCGTAGTAAATGTAAACTCAGGGATATATGTGTTCCAGCCCCTCTTCCTGCCCTCTTCACTTATCCTCTCCCTGAGGCCCGAATTGGCTGAGACTCCGCCTGCAATTGCAATCTCCTTAATGCCTGTTTCCTTAACCGCTTTAAACAGCTTGTCCATAAGGATATCAATTAGTGTTGCCTGAAACGAAGCACACAGATCATTTTTGTTTTCTTCAATAAAACCGGAATTTTCTGCCGTTTTATCTCTGAGAAAGTAAAGGAGTGAAGTTTTCACACCGCTAAAACTATAGTTCAGCCCTGCTACTTTTGGCTTTGCAAAGCTGAATGCCTTTGGATTTCCCTCCTTTGCCAGTCTGTCCACAACCGGGCCTCCCGGATACCCAAGTCCCATTATTTTGGCGCATTTATCAAAAGCTTCCCCTACTGCATCATCGATTGTTTCACCAATAATATTGAAAGAGCTGTAGCTGTCAACTCTCACAATCTGAGTATGCCCTCCGGAAACCAGCAGGGATAAATAGGGAAAAGATGGCTGACGGTTATCCCTTCCCTCAACTTTGATAAAATGGGAAAGAATATGTCCCTGCAAATGGTTTACATCAATAAGCGGTTTACCTGTTGACAAAGACAATCCTTTCGCGAATGATGTTCCAACAAGAAGAGACCCCAGTAACCCGGGGCCCCTGGTAAAGGCAATCGCATCAATTTCTGCAGGAGTCACTCCGGCCAGCTTAAGAGCCCTGTCAACTACAGGAAGTATGTTTTGCTGATGTGCTCTTGAAGCCAGTTCAGGAACAACACCACCATATTTTTCGTGAACATCCTGCGAAGACATGACATTTGAGAGAAGAAACTCATCTCTTATGACCGATGCAGAAGTATCATCGCAGGAGGACTCTATGCCTAATATTGTTATGCTCATATTTTCATTTAAAAACTTTGCAAAAATGGTGTTTTTTTAACAAAATGCTTAATTTAATTGACTATTTTTGCGCAAAAGGAGTCAGCCATAAGGATAGTTAAAAAAATACTGATAGCATTGGCTTTCATCGTTGCAATGGCACCGGTGGCGGCTTATGTTGCCCTTCAGGTACCCGCAATGCAGACATGGGCTGCAGGACGTGCCGCCAGGGTACTTTCTGCCAGACTTGACACTGATGTTTCAATTGGCAAAGTTTACTATCTCTTCTTTAACAAACTCATCCTGAAAGATGTTCATGTAATGTACACCCCTCAGGACACTCTGATAAGCTGTAAAAAACTTTCTGTCTCAATTTCTGCGGGCGACCTTATCCGCTCATCCAGGCTTACTCTCAACAAGGTACATCTGTACGACGGCGTCTTTAACCTTGTGAGTGAAACAGACAGTACAACCAATCTTGCCAGAGTCTTCAAACTGGGCAAAAAAGAGCCAAAAGATACAACAACCCCGCCCTTCAGCTTCTTTGCAGGCGAACTCAAGCTCGACAACTTCAGGTTTACTCTGCAAAATCCCTTTCCCGGCATAAAGACAAAAGAGGGAATAATTAATTTTACGGACCTCTCCCTGTCAAACATAAATGCTCATATAAGGGGCATAGAGGTTATTGAAGACACCCTTGTGGCAGATATCAGAAACATTACTTTTAATGAAAGAAGCGGCTTCCGGATGGAAGAGGTAAAAGGCTCACTGAGGTTAAGTGCAAAAGAGGCCCGCGTTGACAACCTTCTTGCGAGGGACAGATACTCTGTTTTACAGGCAAACAGATTCAGCCTTTACTATGAGAGACCTGCAGATTTTGCCAAATTTACCGAGAGGGTCAGGATGGAGGCAGATTTCAACAACAGCTATCTCAATTTCTCCACCCTGGCAAGACTAGCCCCTGCCCTTGCAAAAAACAGACTGGGCATGCATATAAGCGGACTTGTCTCAGGAACTGTCTCAAATCTCAGAAGTGACAACCTTAAAATTACATCTGAATCCGGCCTTACTTACCTCGATCTAAAGGCCAAGATATCCGGATTGCCAAAAGCAGCAGAAACAATGGCTTTTGTTGACATTACCTACTGCACTACAACCACATCTGACCTTGCATATATCATATCATCACTAAACAGCTCCAGGCCAATTAAATTCCTCACCCAGCTTTCTCCTTTTGTCAAGTACAACTTTAAAGGAAGACTTGCAGGACTGCTTGACGACTTTGTTGCAAACGGCAAACTTCAGACAAATATTGGCGAGATGTATATGGATGTTCTGTTAAGGGAGAACACACAGAAGGGCGGACTTCATCTTGAGGGGAACCTTACTGCAGACAAATTCAATGTGGGTACTCTCATAAACAATAAAACTCTTGGTGAGGTAAGCTTCAACAGTAATATGACTGCCCTCCTGAGAGATACAAAAAGAGGCGGCAGCGAGTTTTACATAGACAGTATAACCGTAAAGCAGCTGGAGTTTCGGGACTACTCCTACAGCAATATACAGGCTACAGGGAGTTATGTAGGCGAGAAGTTTGACGGCAAAATAATCTGTCATGATCCAAATCTTGACTTTCTTTTTCAGGGAGTGTTTGGGATGTCCTCAAAGAGTGACTCATACTATGATTTCTACGCAGATATCATGTTTGCAGACCTTGCAAAGCTTAACCTTGACAAGCGGGATTCTGTATCTCTTGTATCGCTCAGAACCACTGCAAACTTCACTCAGAAGCTTAATGGAGAAATTCTTGGAAATATTCAGGTAAGAGGACTTGAATACACAAACAGCAATGGTGAGTTTCCAATTGGAGACATATTTATAAATTCTGCCTCTTCAAGAGAGATGTATGATGTAACCCTGAGGTCTCAGTTTGCAGATATGAGATACAGAGGCAGCCATTTCCTTACAAGGTTTGCCGACAGAATAGCAATGGCAGCTGCCTTCAGACATTTGCCCCTGCTCCGTAATGAGAGCAGCAAAGATGAAGAGAATTACGGAAAAGAGAACTATTCATTTACTCTTAATCTGAATGACACCAGGGCCGTGAGCCAGCTCCTCCTTCCGGGATTCTTCATCTCTCAGGGCAGCAGCGTCAAAATTAACATAGACCAGAATCAGAAAATGACTGCAGGTTTCAGTGCCGGAGTTGTGGGTTATCTGAAGAATTATGCAACCAGTATAAAGATGACCGGGGAATCGGCAGAGAGAGGAATTGATTTGAAATTCAATTCAGAAAAGGTAAGATTTGCCGGACTGGATCTTGAAAATACTCTTCTGGACCTTTTTGCAAAAGATGACCGGATTGAGATGAAGGCCTCCTTCTCAAACAATACCAAACTTAGAAACAGTCTAAGTTTTAGCTCTTCTGCAGAAATATCAAGAAATCCGGCAGGTAAGGGACCACTCTTTAACATTACAATCAATCCGTCTGAGCTCTATTTCAACGATTCAAAATGGAATTTTGCAAAGTCATCCTTCGCCGTATCCGACTCTCTCTTTGACATCAAATCTGTAAGAATATACAACAACAATCAGTCTCTTGAAGCAACCGGAAGAGTCTCGCCTGATGAAAGGGATTCTCTTAAAGTAAGGCTGACAAATCTTGATATATCGCCTCTTAATTACTTCAACAAAAAGGACTTTGGAATAGCAGGTAACTTTACCGGTCTTGCCATTCTCACCAGGTTGTATTCAGATCCCCGAATCATAATGAATCTCAGGGGTTCTAATGTCAGGGCAAACAAAACAGATGTCGGGGAACTTGAACTGTTCAGCGAATGGGACAACCGGGAGGAGAGGTTTAATATCCTTGCAGAAAACACAATTTCAGGAGAGAATCCTGCTAAAATTTCGGGCACTTACACTCCACGGTCAAACTATCTGGATCTTAAGGCACATCTTGATAAATTTGCCGTAAGCTACTTTGAACCTTTCCTGAATGATATAGTTAACAACTCATCAGGTACAATTTCCGGAAACCTGAGTCTTAAAGGGACTACAGATAAACTTGTCCTTTCAGGCGAACCCGGAAGGCTGAATGATGTCGGGTTTACAGTTCTCTTTACTAAAGTGCCTTACACCCTTAACGGACCTTATGTAATTGAAGACGGAGAGCTAAAGGTTCTCAATGCAATACTAAAAGACCGTACAGGAAATACCGGAAGAGTAACAGGCGGACTGGGATTCAAATATTTCAAAACAATCACCCTTAATACAAGGGTAGATTTCACAAACCTTGAATGTATCAATACAGCAGAGAAGGATAATCCCAATTTCTACGGAAAGGCATTTGGAACAGGCAGTATATCCATCACCGGACCATTGCAGAAAATCCTGATGGACATCTCTGTTACAACAAACAGAAACACCTCAATACATATTCCTCTGCCAACCACATCCGAGGCTTCAAGAACAAATCTCCTGAGTTTTAAAGAGCCGCCAAAACCTGTTGAGAATGAATATTATAACGAACTTGGCTACATCGTTCCGCAGAAAGCAGAGAAACCAAAACTAACAACCGAACTTGATGTTAAACTTAAGACAAGGGTTAACACAGATGCCGAGATGCTCATAGAAATTGACAAATCTGTGGGTGATGTAATCAGGAGTTTCGGAAACGGACTTGTAAACATTGAGGTAAATCCGTCCAAGGAGATATTCTCTGTACATGGAGACTACATTATTGACCGAGGTTCATACACCTTTGTTCTGCAGGGAATATTCAAACGAGACTTTGATATTCTGCAGGGAGGAAACCTGAACTTTAACGGTGACATTCTCAAGACTAACCTCAACCTTACTGCCGTATACAATACCAAAGCGGCAGTAAACACTCTTATTGCAGATACAAGTTCAGTCAGCAACCGAAGAAATGTGGAGTGCAGCATTGCCATGCTTGGCGAGCTGCTGAACCCGAGACTTAGCTTTGGAATTGAGATTCCGGACATAGACCCGGCAACCAAAGCAAGGGTAGATGCCGCTCTCAATACAGAGGACAAGGTTATCAAGCAGGTTATGTCCCTTCTGGTATCAGGAAGCTTCATTCCTGACATCCAGTCAAGCATTGTAAACAACTCAACAATACTGTACTCAAATGCAACTGAGGTTTTAAGCAACCAGATCAACAATATCTTCAATCAGCTTGAAATTCCGCTGGACTTTAGCTTTAACTATCAGCCGGGACAAAACGGACGAGATATATTTGACGCAGCTGTCTCTGCCCAGCTATTTGACAACAGGGTAATTGTCAACGGAAACATAGGCAGTGCGAAATACCTGAATCAGGGCAGCGATGTGGTTGGTGATGTAGATGTTGAGGTTAAACTTGATGAGAAGGGGCGCTTCAGGGCTAAGGCATTCTCCCACTCTGCAGACCAGTACTCAAACTATCTGGATAACAGTCAGCGCAGCGGGCTCGGATTAGTTTACCAGGAGGAGTTCAGCTCATTCAGGGAGCTGCTTAACAGTATCTTTATGAGCAGGCGAAAAAGGGAGAGGCTGGAAGCCGAGAGGCTTGAGAAAGCAAAAAAAATGCAGGAAAAGGCCGATTCTCTTCCTGCACAGTCAAAATCCAGATAGATCTCTTATTCCAGATCAGATTACAATTTCTGCAATTTTTCCAATGAGCTCCCTGTTGTAAGGGGCTTCAATTCTTATGTAGTTTCCTGTATATCCGAACATCTTTCCGCCCTTCTGAGTGCTTTCGAAAAGTACCTTTTCACTTCTGCCCCTGTTTTTCTCAACAAACTGCTCATAAAGGCTGTCCGATAGAAGAGTCAGCCTGCGGACCCTGTCGTGCTTGTCACTCTCGCTTACCTGATGTTCATATCCTGCGGCAGGAGTGTTGTTTCTCTTTGAATATGGAAAGACATGAAGGAATGAAGGCTTGAGATTTTCAAGAAAATTATATGTCTCCTGAAACTCCTCTTCACTCTCACCCGGAAAACCAACTATCACATCAATACCAAAGAATGCATAAGGCATATGGCTTCTTATGAGTTCTACCCTCTCTGCAAATAGTTCGCGGTTGTAACGCCTCTTCATGAGTGCCAGAATCTTGTTTGATCCTGACTGAAGCGGAATATGAAAATGTGGCAGGAATTTCCTGCTATCAGAGATCCACTTAATGATTTCGGGAGTTATAAGGTTAGGTTCAATTGAAGAGATTCTGTAACGTTCAATTCCATCAATTTCATCAAGTTTTTTCAGAAGATGAGAAAACTCCTCCCCTGTTGTCTTGCCAAAATCGCCGGTATTTACTCCCGTAAGAACAACCTCCTTAATTCCCTTCGCAGCAATCTCCCTTGCCTCCCCAATAATAAATTCAACAGGATGGTTTCTGCTCTTTCCTCTTGCCAGCGGAATTGTGCAGTAAGAGCAGTTGTAGTCGCATCCATCCTGAACCTTCAGAAATGAACGGGTCCTGTCATCTGATGAATATGCGGGAAATATTGTCTCCACCTCAGAAATAGCACAGGAGAAGGACCTTGCCTTTCCGTGGATGTTGCCACCTTCAATCCCGCCCTGATTTCTCAGGTCAGAAACCTTCATAAAAAGATTCTGCTTCTGATCTGCTCCCAGGACCAGATCGACCCCCTCAATTCCGAGAATCTCCTGAGGCTTCAGCTGAGCATAGCACCCTGTAACAGCCACAATTGCATTGGGATTCTGTTTGTGCAGCTTTCTTATTGCTGTACGGCACTTTTTATCTGCATGTTCGGTAACTGAACATGTATTAATAACATAAATATCGGCCTCCCTGTTACTGGCTACCTTTTCATATCCGTGGTCTGTAAACTGCCGGGCAATAGCAGAAGTTTCTGAATAGTTGAGTTTACAGCCGAGAGTCAGAAAAGCAACCCTGTTGCCGGTTTTATCGTTAATTTCCATTGTTAGTTTTTAATATGAGAGGACTACGCGCGATGCCTCTACTTTCCCTCCTATAGGCGGATTCAGTTTTGCAATTGAGACGCTGGCCCAGGTTACCGAAGGGTAGGTATTCCTTACCCTTTTAACTATTCTGAGCGCAACATTTTCCAGCAATTTTGAGGGGATGTCCATCTCTTCCTTAATTATTCCGTAAAGTTCCTGATAATTGAGTGCGTCCGAAAGTTCATCGGATTCGCCGGGAGTGATAACATCTGTTCGGGCAGAAAAGTTTACAATAAATTTGTTTCCTATTATCTGCTCCTCGCGGAAATGTCCGTGATATGAGTAAAATTCCATGTTCACCAGCTCTACCAGTGATTCGGATAGTTGATCTTGTTTCATAATATGAAAACGCAAGGTTTTTTGTTAAGGTCCGGCTTCTCCCTTCTCCACTCAGCAACACTTCTGGTTACAATAAATGAATTTGGAAGAGTTATCTCTGCGGCAAGGCAAAGTCTTGTCTCCGGCTGACATGTCTGGAGAATATCTGCCAGAAGCGAATTGTTTCTGTAAGGAGTTTCTATGAACAGCTGACTTTGACCGGTTGTTCTTGATATCTGCTCCAGCTTTCTGATTTTGGCCCTCCTCTCCTCCGGCTTCACAGGAAGGTATCCGTTAAATGCAAAGTTCTGTCCGTTCATTCCGGAAGCTGCAAGTGCAAGAATCAGAGATGAAGGACCACTCATTGGAATTACCCTTATCCCGTTTTTGTGAGCAAGTTCTACAAGGAGTGCGCCCGGGTCTGCCACTGCAGGAATACCGGCTTCGCTAATGAGCGCAGCGTCGTTTCCCTGGAGTAAAACAGCGAGATATCCCTCAATTGACGCGGCAGTTGTATGCTCATTCAGCTCATAAAGGCTAAGGGTGTCAATCTGCCCTTTGTGTCCGGCCTTAGAGAGAAACCTTCTGCCACTGCGGAGCTCCTCTACAAAAAAATGCCTTATTGAGGGCACCATTTCAAGTACCCTTAAAGGTATGACTTCCAGGGGATCATTATCTCCCAAAGGTGTCGGAATCAAGTATAGTTTTCCCTTTTCCAAGTGGTTATAATTTTCGCAAAGGTAGGAAAATTTCCTACCTTTATGGAATGAAAGAGAGTATTGGAGCAAGGATTACCTTCCTTGGAACAGGCACATCCCAGGGAATTCCCATGATAGGTTGCAGTTGCAGCGTCTGCCGTTCTTCCGACCCGAAGGACAACAGACTCCGCTCATCTGCATTTATTGAGTACAAAGGTTTCAAAATTCTGATAGATGCCGGTCCCGATTTCAGACAGCAGTTATTGCGTGCCAATATAGGTGACCTGGATGCTATTCTGCTTACACATGAACATAAAGACCATACAGGAGGCCTTGATGATGTAAGGGCAATCAACTATTTTGGCAGCAAGGCTCTTCCAATTTACTGCGAAGAGAGAGTCCTGAGGTCTCTTGAGAGAGAGTACTCATATGCATTTGCAGAGAACAGATACCCCGGTGTCCCTGAATTTGACATAAGAGTTATTGATGAAAGCGCCTTCTCCATTGAGAAGGAGAATGGCCACAAACCTGACCCAAGTGCAGAGATTGTCCCTTTAAGAGTTTGGCATTACAAACTCCCTGTCCTGGGTTTCAGAATTGGAGATATAGCATATATAACAGATGCCAACAGAATTGAGGATAAAGAGTATGAAAAGCTAAAGGGCGTAAAAATACTGGTGATTAACACTGTAAGACATCAAAGACACATCTCGCACTTCAGTCTTTCAGAGGCTGTAGAGGTTGCAAAAAAAGTTGGAGCCCGGAGAACATTTCTCACCCACCTTTCACATCAGATTGGATGCCATAGTGATTTATCTGCAGAACTGCCGCCTGGAATTGAGCCCGCCTATGACGGGCTTGTAGCTGAAATTTAAAATATTACAAGAGAGAAATGGAGCAAAAAGAAATTAAAACAATAGGCATCAGAGGATCGGCAGGTCTTGTTGGCAGCGCGGTTTCTCTCGAACTGAAGAGGCGTGGATATAAAGTTGTATCACTTGGAAGAAATTTCACAAGGGAAGATATTGCAGGATGTGATGTAATAATTAACCTTGCCGGTCATTCAATAAACTGCAGGTGGAATCAAAAAAACAGAGAACTCATTTACAAAAGCAGGATTGAAACTACGGAGAGAATTGCGAGATTTATAAATGAGTGCAAGGGAGATGGTCCGGAACTCTTTATCTCTGCCTCTGCATCCGGTATATATCCATCCCTGCCTGTTAACGGAGTTTACAATACTTATAACGAAGATTCTCCGGAAAGAGGCAGTAATTTTCTTGCACACGTCTGCACTGACTGGGAGAGCGCAGCATCAAAAGCAGAGAAGAGCTGCAGAGTCGCAATAATCCGGCTGGGTGTGGTTCTGTCAGAGAAAGGAGGTGCATTCAGTAAACTTGCCCTTCCATTCAGAATGGGAGTTGCTCCTGTAATTTCACACGGCCGTCAGCCTTTCCCGTGGATTCATATTGATGATCTTACAGAGGCTGTATGCATGATATGCGGGGATGAACCTGCCTCAGGCATATATAATATGGTCTCCCCGGAAAAATCTGATAACAGGAAAATTACTGCAATCCTTGCCAAAAGGTACAAAGCCTTTATTAAAATTACGCTTCCCAGGTTTTTATTCCGGATTTTACTGGGCAACTCTCACATACTTGTGACTGAGGGTCAATATATAGAGCCGCAGAAACTTATTTCTGCCGGATTTAAATTCAGACACAGTTCATTTGAGGATGCAGTAAAAGAGCTTTGAAGCCTCTATTTGATAACACCGGAGCCAATCATCTCCTCTCCGTCATACCATGCGGCAAACTGACCTGGTGTTATGCCTCTCTGAGGTTCGTCAAAGACAATATACAGCCCATCTTTTCTCTTGAAGAGTCGTGCTTTCTGCAGAGGTTGCCTGTACCTTATCCGGAGCAGATAATCTCTTTGTTCACCATCTTTCATGGTGAGATCCGGGCGAATCATGTGAATATCTGAATTCTCAATAAAGAGACCCTTTCTGTACAATCCCTTGTGATTCTGGCCTTCACCAACAAAAATCAGATTGGCTTCAACATCAGTTGCAATAATGAAGAGCGGTTCAATGTGCCCGCCAATATTGAGACCTTTTCTTTGTCCAATAGTATAGAATTGCGCACCCTGATGCTTCCCTATTCTTTTGCCTGAACGGTGTGTATATGTGTATGGTGAAACAATTTGCAGAAGATTCTTCTCGCTTACTATGTCATAACCGTTTACACTGAACTCCTTGAGAGGATTTTCATCATAAAAGCGGTCAAAAATCTCAATGACATCTCCCTCCTTTGCAGCAAGTTTCTGCTGAAGAAATACCGGAAGATCAATTTTGCCCACAAAACAGATTCCCTGAGAGTCCTTTTTATCTGCAGATGGAAGTCCGGCCTTTGCTGCAAGTTCCCTCACCTGAGGCTTGAGCAAATCACCTATAGGAAACATTGCTTTTGAAAGCTGCTCCTGGCTGAGCTGGCAAAGAAAATAGCTCTGATCCTTGTTTGGATCCTTTCCTGCAAGAATACGGTGAATCTCTTTCCCTTCTGAATCTGTAATGGTCTCTTTTCTGCAGTAGTGTCCGGTAGCCACGTAATCTGCCCCAAGATCCAGAGCCTGTTTGAGAAATGCCTCAAATTTGATTTCCCTGTTGCAAAGCACATCGGGATTTGGGGTTCTCCCGTGCCTGTACTCCTCAAACATATAATCCACAACCCTCTGGCTGTAGGTTTCACTTAAATCAGTAAAATAAAATGGGATATCCAGTTTTTTAGCTACAAGCTCTGCAATGGTTCTGTCATCTTTCCATGGACAGTCACCATGAAGTGTGCCAGTGGTGTCGTGCCAGTTCTGCATAAACATGGCAATAACCTCATGACCCGCCTCCTTGAGGAGAAGGGCAGCAACACTGGAGTCTACTCCTCCCGATAGTCCTACTGCAATTTTCATTCAGGTATATAAACAGAAAAAAGGGTAAGCTTAATATATCGCACCGCTCAACCACCTACCCTTGCTGCCTTCCGGCCCTGGGGGAGTTCAGTGGGAGCTGGTCGTATATGACTTACCCCGCACAAAGATAATACAATTTTCTAAAAAGGTAAAATTATCTCTTGGGCAGATTGTCAAAAGTAAACGGAAGAAGTGAACGGATGCTCTCCATTTCCTGCGTAAACTTCTCTCCTCCAATGATTACCTTTATTGGTTTGCCTGCTCTCATTTCTGATTCTGCAAGCACTTGTCTGCACGCTCCGCACGGATAAGTTGGTGTTTCGCATATATGACCATCTACTGATGCTGTTACTGCAATTGCTTCAACAGAGGCTTCAGGGAATCTCGCGTGTGCATAAAATATTGCTACTCTCTCTGCGCAGAGTCCGGAAGGATAGGCTGCATTCTCCTGATTGCTTGCTGCAACAATCTCTCCGTTGGAGAGTCTTACAGCAGCACCTACATTAAAGTTCGAATATGGCGCGTATGATCCTTTTGCTGCAAGCTGTGCTCTCTCAAGCAGTTCCATATCCCTGCTGTCCAGCCCTTCATTCAGTGTATACTCCTTGTAAGAGATGCTTATACTCTTTTGGTTCATAGTTTTTTAATTGTGATTCACGCAAATTTAGTAATTTTGCCCGACTGAGTGACTCCTTATATGAATATTTTAATCAAGAGGGCCTTTTTACTGCTGCTGATGATAACATTATCAGTTATTTCCAGCGGGCAGAAACTCTCCCGCAGACAATACATTGACAAATATAAAGAGCTTGCAATAAGCAATATGAAAACATACGGCATACCTGCAAGTATTACCCTTGCGCAGGCATGCCTTGAATCGGGCGACGGAAACTCCAGACTTGCCACAGAGGCCAACAACCACTTTGGAATCAAGTGCCATAACTGGACCGGAGAGACAATCACTCACGATGATGATGCAAATAACGAGTGTTTCAGAAAATATCCTCAGGCAGAGGAGTCTTTTAAGGATCACTCACATTTTCTGCGGTACAGGGAACGATATAAATTTCTTTTTGATCTGGACCCAAAGGATTATAAGGGATGGGCATACGGGTTAAGCAAAGCAGGTTATGCCACAAACCCAATGTATCCGCAGATGCTAATAAAGATAATCGAAGAGTACGGGCTGGATGCATATGACAACATGACTCAGGAAGTACCTCCGTCGCCTGCCGAGATTGAAAAGGTTCAAGTTTACACTCCGCCGGCTGGAACTGAGCTTTATGGAATTTCACTGGAGAGGAGTCTGTTCAGTAAAAATGGAGTGGCATTTATTGTGGCTTCATCTGAGGAGAGTTACTCTTCCATTGCTAAAGAGTACAAGCTGTTCCGCTCAGAAATTCTCAGATTTAATGATCTGGATAAAGAGGTCCCGATTGCTGACGGAACTGTGGTTTATCTTGAAAAGAAGAAAAAACATGCCGAGGAACTTGTGGAGAGCCATATTGCAGAAGCCGGAGAGAGCATGTATTCAATATCCCAGAAGTATGCAATCCGCCTTAAAAATCTCTATAATCTCAATAAAGTTAAACCCGGATATGAACCTCAGCCGGGAGAAATTATCAAACTCAGATAACTAAATGAAGAGACTCTTTTACATTACGGCAACTATTCTGGTTATAGCCGCAGCAACTGTTGCCTGGTACGGTTACAGCATTCTGTTTAAAAACAATATTAAGGGAGAGACCTCATATCTATATATCCGCAGCGGAGCAACCGTTGAGTCGCTCCTATCGTCTGCCGACTCACTTGGAACTGTAATTAACCTGAATAACCTTAAAAAGGCGGCAAAATTCGAAAAGCTTGACGGGAATGTTAAGCCGGGAAGGTACAGAATTAAGCAGGGCATGGGAAACCGTGAGATAGTCAGAATGGTGAAGTACGGCTGGCAAACTCCTTTGAATATAACTCTGGCCGGCAATATCAGAACCAAAGAGAAACTGGCAGGTATACTCTCAAGAAAAATTGAAGCAGATTCTGTCAGCATGCTTGCGATGTTAAAAAATGACTCTCTTGCAAAGTCTATGGGATTTACCCCGGAAACATTCATTGGGATGTTTATTCAGAACACATACGAGGTTTTCTGGACAGTAAAACCGGTTGAACTGGCAGAGAGATTCAAAAAAGAGCATGACTCATTCTGGAATGAAGAGAGAAGAGCAAAGGCACAAGCTGCAGGTTTTACTCCCCAGCAGATAACCACCCTTGCATCTGTAGTCTCTGAAGAGACAAACATCAAGGCCGAATACCCTGTTATTGCAGGAGTTTATATTAACAGAATCAAGGCCGGAATCCCGCTGCAGGCAGACCCGACAATCAAGTTTGCACTTAATGACCCTTCAATAAAGAGAATTTTATATAAACACCTTCAGATTAATTCCCCTTATAACACATACAAACTTAAGGGCCTCCCTCCCGGTCCCATAACTATACCGCCTGTAGCCGCTATTGACGGTGTTCTCTCATACGAAAAGCACTCATACTACTATTTCTGTGCAAAGCCTTCACTTGACGGCAGCCACGCATTCGCCTCCTCGCTTGAAGAGCACGGCAAAAATGCCAGAGCCTACCAGCGGGCTATCAGCAAACTAAAAATGTAATCAGAATAAGGGAACTACAGAACGCTTTTGAGTGCCCTCTCAAATACAGGGTCACCTGAATTGTTCACTACCATGTAGTATGCATTCTGTCCGAACAATCTTCTGGCTGCTATGGCCTTAATATAGAGTGAAATTTCCTTTGCAGACTTTTCAATCTGCTCCTGAACCGGAGCAAGTCCTTTTGTTTTGGCATAGTCAATCAGACCCTTAAAAATTGCTTTATCTGAATCATATTCAGACATAAAGATCTTGAATGTGGAAAAACGGGATTTCCAGTCATCCATCTTTGCATCAGTAATGTCATTCATATAGTCCAGGAGAATTCCTTTTCTTACGAGTGCACCATAATAGTCTGTGTAACCTGTAGTATCAGCAGGAATAAAAATGTCAGGCATAATTCCACCTCCTCCGTATACGGTTCTCTCCTTAAGAAGAGTCTTGTATTTAAGGGAATCCGGAAAATGAATACTGTCCTTGCTGAAAAACTCACCGTTAGTATACCTTGAGTAAATCGCCCTGTAGTATTTATCTGCAGCTCCCGGTTCATAAGGAGACTGAATAACCCTGCCCGAAGGTGTGTGGTACCTTGCAATTGTAAGAACCAGCTGTGATCCGTCCGGCATTGGAAGTTTCTGCTGAACCAGTCCCTTGCCAAATGAGCGGCGTCCAATCACAACTCCCCTGTCCCAGTCCTGTATTGCACCTGCAACAATCTCACTTGCAGAGGCCGAACCTTCGTCAATAAGCACAGCCAGCTTCTCTTTTTTGAAAACCCCGTCTCCGGTTGCCCTCTCCACCATTCGCGGAATCTTTCTGCCCTCTGTATATACAATAGTCTGTCCCTTTTCCAGAAACATGTTTGAAATTTCGAAGGCCGTTCCAAGGTAGCCTCCGGAGTTCCCCCTGAGATCCAGAATAACTCCTCTGGGGCTGACAACATTTAGTTTGCTCAGGGCCGAGAAGAGTTCACTCCTTGTAGTGGCTGCAAACCTGCTTAATTTTATGTAGATGATACCCTCGGCAGGTTCATATACAGCATCTATACTGTTAATTGGAATTCTGTCCCTCTCTACCTCAAAATCGAGTAATCCGGAAACACCCCTGCGGATAACAGTCAGCATAACCTTGCTTCCCTTTGGCCCTCTCAGATATTTGAAAACCTTATCATTAGTCACACCTGCAGATGCAATGTTCTCTCCGTTTACATAAACAATCTTGTCACCGGACCTGATACCTACCCTTTCGCTTGGCCCCCCTGATACAGGCGAGACAACAGTAAGTGTATCTCTTACAATTGAGAACTCTATCCCAACCCCCTCGAAATTGCCCTCAAGAGGCTCATTCATTGCCCTTACTTCGTCAGACGAGACATAAGATGAGTGAGGATCGAGCTGGCTCAGAACCTCTCTTATGGCGCTCTCTACAAGTTTGTCGTTGTTTACTGTGTCCAGATAGTACTGGTTTATATAATAGATTGCCTGCCCGAACTTGTTGAGGGGCGCAGAGAGTGCCGGATCAAGCTGTGCCGCAGAGGGAACAGAGATTAGTATTGAAATAGCGGCAAATGCCACTTTGAGAACCTTAAGATTCATATAGTAAAAATGTTTAAGTCCTAATATAATCAAGAACCGTGCCCGGAAAGCGGTATCTCAAAACGAACCCCCTCCCTGGCTGCATAGGTCTCCGGAAAGATTTCCCTGGCTTCGTTTTCGTAAAGTGAGCTGTTCTTGTATCTTGATGAGAAGTGCCCTATAACAAGCTTTCCAACCCCGGCCTCAAGGGCTAGCTGCGCTGCCTGGGCGGCTGTTGAGTGCATGGTAAGTGCGGCAACTTTCTCGGTCTCCTGCAGAAAAGTGGATTCATGATAAAGCAGATCAACACCCTCCACATACTCCCTGAGTTTTTTGAATGGTGCGGTATCACTGCAGTATGCAAATGAGCGCGGTTTGTAGGGAAGATAAGTTATTACATCGCTTTTAAGCAGTTCTCCATCTTCTCTTTCAATATCTTCGCCATCCTTTAACCTTGCTATCTCTGCAAGGGTAAGTGAGTGCTTTTCAATAAGGTATTTGTGGATATTGCGTCTGGGCATCGTCTCTCTGAAAAGATATCCGTAACAGCCTGTACGGTGGTTAAGCGGAAAAGAGAGAACCTCTGAGCTTTTGGTCTCAAAAATAACTTCCGGAGCTCTGCCGGAGACGGCAATATGAACTATCTTGTATTTAAACTGTGTACCAAACTGCTGAATGAGCGAGTCCAGCACAGGACCAAAATCGGCCGGTGCATAAATAAAAAGGTCTGCGCTCCTGCCAAGAAGTGACATTGTGGAGAGCAGACCATATATTCCAAACACATGATCACCGTGAACATGAGAGATAAAGATCTCATTGATTTTCAAAAATGAGAAACCATATCTTCTCAGCTGCATCTGGCACCCTTCACCACAGTCGATTAAGAACAAACGCTCATGTACATTAAGAACATGAGCGCTTGGGAACCTGTCGACTGTGGGCAGTGCCGAGGCAGTGCCCAGAGTTGTCAGTGAAAATATCATTTACTTGTTCTTAGCTTCTTCCTCTTTGCTTTCCATTTCGCTCTTGAGAGCTGCAAGTTCGCTGATGTCGCCAAGTGTAGTTCTTTCAAGGTTAGCTTTAAGTTTCTTAACCGCTTTCTGAGTTGAATCACCTTCGTCAATCTTCTCTCTTACCTCTTCTTTTCTTACCTCTTCAGTAAGCTTAGAGTGTGAAAGAACGATTCTCTTGGTTGATTTGTTAAATTCAACAACCTTAAAGTCGAGTTTCTCCTCAAGTTTGGCTGGTGTGCCATCCTCCTTAACAAGGTTTCTTGAACTAACATAACCTTCAACACCGTATGGAAGAGCAACATTTGCTCCCTTGTCTACAAAAGCGATGATAGTACCTTCGTGAACCGAACCTGGTGTGAACACAGTTTCGAATACATCCCAAGGGTTCTCTTCAAGCTGCTTGTGACCAAGGCTTAGACGGCGGTTTTCCTGATCTACCTCAAGAACAACTACATCTACCTTTTCGCCAACTGCAGTGAATTCAGATGGGTGTTTAACCTTCTTGGTCCATGAAAGATCGCTGATGTGAACGAGTCCGTCTACACCCTCTTCAAGTTCTACAAACACACCAAAGTTGGTGAAGTTGCGAACTGTTGCAGTGCATTTTGTTCCAACAGGATATTTCTCTGCGATAGTAGCCCAAGGGTCATTCTTAAGTTGTTTGATACCGAGTGACATCTTTCTCTCGTCTCTGTCAAGGGTAAGGATAACTGCCTCAACTTCGTCACCAACTTTAAGGAAGTCCTGTGCGCTGCGAAGGTGAAGTGACCATGACATTTCAGATACGTGGATAAGACCTTCAACACCTGGCTGAATTTCAATAAATGCGCCGTAATCTGCAATAACAACTACTTTACCTTTAACCTTGTCACCTACCTGGAGGTTCTGATCAAGTGCATCCCAAGGGTGTGAGCTGAGCTGCTTGAGACCAAGTGCGATTCTCTTCTTGGTATCATCGAAATCGAGGATAACAACATTAATCTTCTGGTCAAGCTGAACAACCTCTTCCGGATGGTTGATCCTGCCCCATGAGAGGTCAGTGATGTGAATAAGACCATCTACGCCGCCAAGGTCAATGAATACACCGTATGAGGTGATGTTCTTAACGATACCTTCGAGAATCTGGCCTTTTTCGAGTTTACCGATAATATCTGCCTTCTGAGCTTCGAGTTCGGCCTCAATAAGAGCTTTGTGGGATACAACAACGTTACGGAACTCATGGTTGATTTTAACAATCTTGAACTCCATAGTCTTATTTACGAATACATCGTAATCCCTGATAGGTTTAACATCAATCTGTGAACCTGGAAGGAATGCCTCAATGCCAAATACGTCAACGATCATACCGCCCTTAGTTCTGCACTTGATGTAACCTTTAACGATTTCATCTTTGTCGAATGCCTCGTTAACCCTGTCCCAAGAGCGGAGTGAACGTGCCTTCTTGTGTGAAAGGATAAGCTGTCCTTTCTTGTCTTCTGCATTTTCTACATAAACTTCCACTTTATCACCTGCAGCAAGCTCAGGGTTGTAGCGGAATTCATTGATACTGATAACACCTTCGCTTTTGTAACCGATGTTAACAATTACTTCTCTTTTGTTGATTGAAACTACAGTTCCTTCAACAACCTCATTCTCGCTCACTTTTGAGAGAGTCTGATCGTAAAAGTTTTCGATAACTGATTTTTCGTTATCGTAAACATTTTCTGTTTCGAATGCATCCCAGTCGAATTTATCTACCGGTACCGATACATTACTTTTTTTCTTTTTGATTTCTGCAACCGGAGCTGAATCATCCTCGATGAATGCTTCCAGTTTCTCATCGTTTTTTGCTACGATCTCAATCTGATCGTCTTGTTCGATTTCTTTAATTTCTTTTGACATGTCAAATAAATGTTTGTACTACAAGTGGTTAGACAATATTTATAGTTCCCGTTAAGGAGCGACAAAAGTATGAATATTTTTGCAAAACAACAAATAAATAACCCTTTGTCTCATAACAAAAAGCAGTTATCTTTGAAACCGAAAACCAACAAAAAATCTATGGCAAACAAAAGCGGCAGCAAATCTGCTATAAAATCCTTTCCAAAGACATTCTGGACAGTGATTGTGATGGAGTTTCTGGAAAGGGGCTCTTACTACGGAGTAATGTCCGTACTTGGTGTATTTCTAATTCTCAGCGGGGCAGAAGGCGGACTCGGTTTCAGTAAGGAACAGGCGGGCGCAATACTTGGTACAATTCCTCCCCTGCTCTATTTTCTTCCAATAATGGCAGGAGCGATTGCAGACAGGTACGGATACAGAAAAGTTCTCTTTTTTGCGTTTACATGTATGATACTGGGATATGGCTTTACAGGCCTTTCGAACTCATATGCCATGATATTTTTGTCTCTGATTCTGATGGCAGTTGGAGCAGGATTCTTCAAGCCGGTTATATCGGGCACAATAGCAAAAAGCACAAACCAGGAAAACTCGGGACTCGGATTTGGAATTTTCTACTGGTCAATCAACCTTGGCGCATTCCTTTTTCCCCTGATTCTTGTACCCATTTTAAAGGCAGAATCATACAGCTATATCTTCTACATGGCATCATCGATTGCATTTGTGCTCCTGCTTATAAACCTGTTCATCTACAGAGAGCCGGTTAGGGAGAAGACCAACAAATCGCTGGTTCAGGTATTCAGTGAGATGCTTCTGGTTCTCAAAGACTGGAGATTCATTCTGATGATATTCCTCTACTCAGGTTTCTGGATTCTCTATTTCCAGATGTTTGGAACAGTTCTTTGGTATGTAAGGGATTACCTAGACATGACACCGCTCAACAATGCTGTTAATTCATTCCTCTCTCTTTTCGTTGAAAACCCTTCATGGAAGTTTGATGTTGAACATGTTACTGTTATTAATGCCGGAGTAATAATTTTGCTTCAGCTAATAGTCTCCAATATAGTTAAAAAGGCGCCTGCTCTCCCGACAATGATGGCCGGAATTGGTCTGGGTACACTTGGGATGATTATTCTTTCATTCTCTGCCTCTCCGTGGGTATTCCTGATTGGAATCATGACATTTACACTGGGAGAGATGACAACCCATCCAAAATACATCTCATATATAGGACTGATTGCACCTGCAGATAAAAAGGCTCTCTACCTGGGCTATTCATTCCTTTACGGAGTAATTGGAAGCAGTATCGGAGGATTCCTTGGTGCAAGACTCTATGTGAAATATGTAGACGAACTTGGCACACCATCGACCTTATGGCTGATCCTGAGCGGAATAGGCATATTCAGCATGGTTGCACTCTTCCTGTACAACAAGTTTCTTGTAAGAAAAACAAATTAGGAAAATATTCTGTCAGATCTTCCTCTTCTTTTTCTTGAAGAGGAAGGATGCCAGAAATACAGAAACCAGCATCACCAGTACCAGCACCAGAAAATCGAAGATTCCCCCGAAAATCGGGAGGTCTACATTCATTCCGTAAATACTTGCTATAAGTGTTGGAGGCATGAACAGAAGTGAGACATAGGTGAAGATTCTCATGAGTTTGTTCTGCTCCAGGTTAATAAGACCTATTACTGTATTCTGCAGGTATTCGAGACGTTCAAAGCTGAAGTTTGTATGGTTAATGAGGGAGTTTACGTCTCTCATTAAGATATTGAGTTTTGCCAGAATGTCCCGGGGAAATTTATCACTTCTCATTATACTCGAAATCATCCTCTGCTTGTCTACAATGTTCTCCCTTACGAGCATTGTGTTTTCCTGCAGCTGAGTGATGTCAAGGAGGAACTCCTCTCCCACCGTTCCGCCAAGGGAGACTGTCTTACTGTATTGTGCAACCTCCTTGGACATAAGCTCAATCATATCTGCATCGAGGTCTATCCGGTTTTCAAGTATGCCAATTAGAATGTGGTAACCGGTAGGCATCAGCCTGTAATTAGCCATGAGCTTTCTCTGGATATCCGTAAAACTTCTGAGCGGGACATTGCGTATTGTCACAATAATTCCCTCGCAGAGCATGAAAGAGACTGCCTCCATACTGTAGCTGTCGGGACCCGGAATCAGGAAGTTTGTGTTGGCAAAAATTGTGGTTTCGTTTTCTGAATATCGCGATGAACTTTCAATCTCCTCTGCCTGTGCCCTGCTCTGGATAGTTGTATTGAGATATGATTCAATGGCTCTCTTCTCCTCTCCTGTCGGAGACCAGAGATCAATCCACAGCACATCGTCGTAACCTAGCTGATCCAGAGAGGAAATCTCTCCTGTTGTGGCAACCTGTCCTTTGTTTTTGAAGAATATTTCGAGCATAATCTCATCCTTTTAATGGTTTGTAACTTTACATCCTGGCTCCCGGAGAACGGGAGAGAAATTAGCCAAACCATCGGACTCTCGATTTAAGCTCGTCGGGAGCCAGACTCCAGAATTCGGAGAGGCCGGCCCGTTTATCTGCATTAAGATTATAAGATATATTTTCCCTGAGGTATTTAATGGCATACCCGGGATCAAATTCATTTGAAAAGCGCTCAACGCTCCTTTCCAGATTGTCAAGACCAAGTTTTAGTGCATCATTGAAAGAGGCAATGAATGCCGGATCCAGATCTTTATTGGCCGTCCAGCAGGCAAATACAAACGGAAGATTTTTAAATTTAATCCACTCCTCTGCCATATCATAGACAAACTCAAAATCTGATGCATGCTTAAGAGCCTTGTCTCCAATGAGAATATATGACAGAGATTTGTCGGGCTGTGATTTCCCGAAGTTATACTCTTCGAATGCCGGTGAAATCTTCCAGTACTGTTCGCAAAGAATTCTTGCAAGCAGTACCGATGTTCTTGACTCAGTATCCAGAAATATTTTTTCTATCTTTTCAAGTGGTCTTCCACTGCAAAGCAATACAGAGGCAACCGGCCCCTCTGCTCCTATGCAGTAATTGGAGACAATAACAGGATTGGAAATCTTCTGTATCATTGCAACAGGAACCAGTCCAAGATCTGCCTCTCCGGAGATGAGTTTTGCAGCAGTTACGGCAGGTGGTACAAACTCAATTTCAATCATTCCCGATACAGGATGATTCTCCAGCCCGTATACAAACGGGGCGGTATTGAGATAGGATATTGCCGAAACGCGTACTTTCATAACGCGCAAAGTTAAGTCAAAATTTCCAAATGCTCAACCAAAATCTTAAGTCCTATCGCAATAAGTATCAATCCGCCTACGATTTCTGAGCTTTTTCCGGCTTTTGCAGAGATAAAGCGGCCGCCTTTAAGACCAATTACAGAAGCTATAGCTGTGACAATAAAAATAAGTCCTGTTGCCAGTCCAATTCTTGAAAGGCTTAGTGAGGTAACTGCAAGTCCGATCCCCACAGCCATCGCATCAATGCTGGTTGCTACTGAAACAGTAAGAAGAATTCTCGGATTTCTTACATCTATACAAACCTCATTCTCCTCTCTGGTTAATCCCTCCTTTATCATTTTACCGCCAATGTATGCAAGTAAAATAAATGCCACCCAGTGATCGAACGCTCCAATTATTTTATCCAGACCCTGACCAAGAATCCATCCCAGAAAGGCAAACATTGCCTGAAAAAATGCAAAGGTTGAGACAATTCTGATAAATGACCACCGCGGTATCTGCGGCAGGCACATACCCGACGACAGAGATACCGCGAATGTATCGAAACAAAGCCCTACGGCAAGTATTAACAGTTCTGCAAATGACATCAGTTATGACCTTTTTCCGTCTCTGAAAAGGTACATTCCAATAAATGTAAAGAGTCCGTTTGCTATAAGAATTGTAAATCCAAATCCAAAACCAAAGAGCTCCTTGCCCAGATAGTCCAGTACATAGCAGAGGATTGGAGATGCGATTGCAACATAAGGCATAAACCTGTCCTTTACATTGTATTTTGTAAAGATTCCAAAGAAGAAGAATCCAAGCAGCGGACCATATGTGTATGCAGCCAGCATGTAAACCAGGTCAATAACAGTCTGGTTGTTTACTGCGTAAAGTACAAGAATAATTAAGAAGAACAGGAAGGCAAATCCGGCGTGGGCAGATTGTCTGATTCGCTTTTTTCTCTGGTCTGTAAGGTCAGTTCTCTTTCCAAAGCCTACAAAATCGATGCAGAAAGATGTGGTCAGAGAGGTAAGCGCTCCCCCGGCACTTGGATAAGACGCAGAGATAAGTCCGATTATAAAGAAGAGACCAACACCCAGTCCCAGATACTGACTTGCAATTGTAGGAAAGAGTTTGTCTGTCTGTGCTTTTGTAAACTCTCCCAGTTCATTTGCAAGGCCGATTCCCTCCATGCCGCCGAGTTTTGAATTTACAAAGATTGCAAGCATGGCTCCCATAAAGAGGAAGAAGAAGTTTACAATAACAATTGTAATACTTGTAGTATAGATGTTTTTCTGAGCCTCTCCAATGTTTTTGCATGAGAGGTTTTTCTGCATCATCTCCTGGTCAAGTCCGGTCATTACAATTGTAATAAAGATACCGGCAATGAACTGTTTGATTGCATTGGTTGAATTACTCCACTCAAAGTCCAGCCATTTAGAATACTCAGATCCGGCAACGGCACTTGCCATGTCACCAATACTCCACTGCATCTCTCTTGCAACAAAGAAGATTGTAAGACCTACTGCAAGAAGCATAAATGTTGTCTGAAGCACATCTGTCCAAATAATAGTTTTAACTCCCCCCTTGAAGGTGTAGAGGAAAATCAGAAACATGAAAACGAATGCAACTACCCAGAAAGGAACGGAATCCTGAGGGAGGAATGTGTGAAGAACCAGTACAACAACAAAAATCCTTACAGCTGCACCCAGAATTCTGGAAACCATAAAGACTGATGCACCGGTTTTGTATGTAAAGAATCCGAATCTGGATTCAAGATATCCGTAAATAGATGTGAGATTCATCCGGTAGTAGAGAGGAATCAGGATTTTGGCAATCACAAGGTAACCAACCACAAAACCAAGTACCAGCGGCATGTAGTAGAAATTCTGATTCAAAACATTACCCGGTACAGATATGAATGTAACTCCGGAGATGGATGTTCCCACCATTCCGTAGGCAACGATGTACCATGGTGACTTTTTATTGCCCAGAAAATAGGAACCGGTGTCGGCCTTTCTGGAGGTCAGCCATGAGATAAAAAACAGCAGCGCTGTATACAGTGTAAAGGCGGTTAATAGCCAGCTTAGGGGAAACTGATGCATAATAATTGGTTTTAAGTATTGAGCGGAACAAAAGGCTGACGGTTTTTGATTGATCTTCCAAGTGTAACATCGTCTGTGTACTCAAGGTCGTCACCAAAGCCGACTCCTCTTGCGATTGTGCTTATATTTACATTGAAATGGCTTAATTTCTTGTAGAGGTAAAAAGCGGTTGTCTCGCCCTCCATTGTGGTGCTCAGAGCCATAAAAATCTCCTTAATCTCTCCCTGACTTACCCTTGAAATCAGATGATCAATTGAGAGATCCCCGGGGCCAACACCATCCATGGGAGAGATTATTCCACCAAGAACATGATATACGCCATTGTATTGTCCGGTACCTTCAATGCTCAGTACATCCCTGATACTCTCTACAACACAAACAAGGGTATGGTCACGAAGTCCAGAAGAACAAACCGTACATAAATCACTGTCGGAGACCATATTGCACACCCTGCAATAATGAATCTCGTTGCGCATTGTCACAACGGCATTTCCAAACCTCTCTACATTCTCTTTTGGCTGCTTCAGCAGATAAAGGGCAAACCTGAGTGCACTCTTCTTCCCTACTCCGGGAAGCGAAGAGAGTTCGTCCACAACATTCTGAAGAAGGGTTGATGAGAGGTTTTGTCTGAACATTCCGTTACTTTTTGACCGAAAGATGGAAATCAACGGCCTTTCTTACTGAGCCGTGCGTGAGGAGCAGAGATTTTGCAAATTCATAGTCTGTTATCTTTGCCTCCTCCATTATCATTTTAGTGCCTCTGTCTACAAGTTTGGCATTTGTAAGCTGCATATCCACCATCTTGTTACCCTTGACGTGGCCAAGGCGAATCATGGTGGTTGTTGAAATCATGTTCAGCACCAGTTTCTGGGCTGTACCAGATTTCATTCTTGTACTTCCGGTCACAAACTCTGGACCAACAACAACCTCAATAGGTATATCCACTGCTGCTGCCAGCGGCGATTCAGGATTACAAGTTACGCAACCGGTAAGAATACCTCTTTTCCTCGCCTCCTGCACTGCACCAATCACATAAGGTGTAGTTCCCGAAGCAGCAATACCAATCACAACATCATCCTTGTCAACTCCAAACTGCTGCATATCGTTCCATCCCATCTCCCAGCTGTCTTCTGCCGCTTCAACTGCTCTGCGGATTGCCGAGTCGCCACCTGCGATAAGACCAATCACCAGATCAAAAGGAGCTCCGTATGTAGGAGGAATCTCAGAAGCATCGAGAATTCCCAGCCTTCCGCTGGTTCCAGCGCCAAGATAGAAGAGTCTTCCTCCTCTTTTCATTCTCTCCACTATTCCCTCAACAATTTTCTCTATCTGCGGAATGCACTTTTCAACGGCAAGAGGAACTGTTTTGTCCTCTCTGTTCATGTTTTCCAGAAGTTCAAGCGTTGACATTTTGTCAAGATCGCTGTATTTTGATGGTTGTTCTGTTACTTTCATAACCTTAATAGACTTAAATAGATTTATGGAACTCAACGAGTCCGTCAATTGGTGATCTGAGAATAGTTCCAATTTTCACACCATGGGCAGCTGCCACCTCCGAGATAATATCCTTGTAATAGTAAGCTACAGACCCCA